>Ga0209467_1000519_pt1 | contig 52434 bp, 41 predicted proteins | sample Higcelwee11metaG_FD_187175 | JGI IMG/M metagenome (GOLD analysis project Ga0209467, IMG submission 187175) | Freshwater pond sediment microbial communities from the University of Edinburgh, under environmental carbon perturbations - High... | ecosystem: Environmental > Aquatic > Freshwater >... | reverse complement strand
TGCCCTACGCCGACGCCGCCCCGGCGGCCATGATCGGGGCGTCGAACCATTTCGAGGTGGCCATCGCCACGGCGACGATGCTGTTCGGGCTGTCGTCGGGCGCGGCCTTGGCGACCGTGGTGGGGGTGTTGATCGAGGTGCCGACCATGCTCATGCTGGTTAAAGTCTGCCTGAAGACGCGGGGCTGGTTCGCCGCGCCCCAGATGTAGGGCGAAGGCGTTTAGCGCGGCGCATCTCGCAGCAACGGGGCGAGCCTTTTTTGTTCCGGCGTCCTGAGCGACATTTAGCAAAATTTCTCCATGATTTTCTCAAGCGGCCATTGACATTCACACAGGCGCCGCTATAATTGCTACCAATGAGACTATTTTGGTAGTGAATTGAGGTGCGGAAAATGATAAGCAGGGATGTGACGGTCACCAGATTTGGAGGCTTGCACGCCAGGGTCGCGGCGCGGGTGGTGGAGATCGCCAAGCGGCACCATTTCCAGGTCAGGGTTTCCTACGAGGATTCGCCCAAGGCGGACGCCAGCTCGATCATGCAGTTGTTGCTGCTCGGGGCGGAGCAGGGCAAGGCCATCAGCATCGAGGCCGAGGGCGACGACGAGGGCCAGGCGGTCGACGCCATCGCGGACTACTTCGAAGGCGGTCTGGGTATATGAGCAAGTCACCAAACAGCGGGAGATTCATAAAATGATGGCGAACAGACTATCCACGGCCGGCGACATGGCCCAGACGGGGCGCTGCACACCGCAGGCTTCTATTACAAACGCATCCTCGACCCGGACAAGTTCCCCAAAGCAAATAGCTGAACGCAGCGCCTTTTTTTTCGGAAAATAGCTGTTGCCGTCGGGAACAATTCCTTTGGCTGCGTGTCAAAGCGGTCAAGTTGCGGCTCCCGTCCGCGCCAGGATGCTTTGGCAGCGCCTGGCCGGGAGCCGGGGGTTGCCTTCAGCCGCCGACAGGAAAGGGTGCGAAACCAATGATCAAGTTGAACCGGATTGGCGGTTCGCTGCCCTGGCTGGTGGCATTGCTGCTGTGCGCATTTCCTGTCCGCAGCTATACCTTGTGCCTGAACGAGGCGTGCGCCCACGTCGAAGTGAGTTTGGCGCCCTATGGCTCCGCTTGCGAAGGCAAGGTGCACTGCTTGCAATGCATGGCGCGCGACTGCCAGAGCCAGGAGGCGCCGGAGCTCGCCTTTCCGGGCAAGCGGCTCGTCTCCCTGGCATGGGCTCCGGCGCCGGAGCCCTCCGCGTGGACAAACCCCTTCCTCCTTCACTCCATGCCCCTCCCGGCCACCTCTTGGCCAAGGGGTTCAACGACTCACCTGCTTCTCCTCGCCTCCGTTCAACTGCTTTGTTGAGCCGCGCGGCGACGCCATTCCGCATCCCCCATCAAACAAGCTAGGCATCCCCTTTGCCTTGCCGCAAGGCCATTCTTTGGCCATGCGCCTGGAAAGGAAGCGGAACTGGCATGGCGGCGCCAAGCGGGCCGCAACATGCGGAAATTGTGTGTCAATAGTCAATCAAGGGCTCAACACAGGAGCCTGTAGCTAGAGGAATACTCCATATGTGGAACAGAATTTTTGCGGTGGCCGTCATGTGCGGCAGCATGGCGGTGTTTGCTGACGAAACTGGTGCAAAGACGGTTTCGGCAGCGCCCGAAAAAGCGAAGGACGCCGAGAAGCGGCAACAGATGTCGTCCGAGCAAGTCCGCGACATGGCGCAAAAGGGCTATACGCGGGCGGCGGCACTCAAGCATGAGGCGGCGGCGCCATGCCCCAATCATGGCAAGCAGGACGAGACCGCCAAGCCGAAGGACTCGTGCGAAAAGGGCATCGTCAAGAAAAACTCCCTCCGCTAACTTGATGGACATGCCGTCCCGGACATCCGGGACGGCATCATCCAGGAAAGGATCGACATGGCTAATCAATGTTGCCGCAAGAAGCCCTGGGTCTGGACCGCGTTGGCGCTTTTTCTTGGCGTCGCCGGGCTGGGCGCATGGGTGGTTTCCGGACGGGCGCGCGCCGCCGAAGAGGGAGCGGAGGTGGGACACGCCGCGGACGACGGCCACGGTCACGCCGAGGAGAGGGCGAAGCCCACATGCAGCGCGGACGACGGCCACGGCCAGGCCGCGGAGAAAGTGGCGGACGCTCACGCCGAGGAGAAGGCGAAGCCCACATGCAGCGCGGACGACGGCCACGGCCATGCCGCGGAGAAAGTGGCGGACGCTCACCCCGAGGAGAAGGCGAAGCCAACATGCAGCGCGGACGACGGCCACGGCCATGCCGCGGAGAAAGTGGCGGACGCTCACGCCGAGGAGAAGACGGAAGCCGAGCACGGCGCGGACGACGGCCACGGGCATGGCAAGCCGACGGGGATGGTCAAAGCGGCGGGCTTCGCGACGGCGGGCATTGAGGATGTCGAAGTCGGCGCGGCGCGGATCGGCGGGGAGCTGGAGGCGCCGGGCGAGATTCTGTTCAACGAGGATCGCTTGGCCCATGTCGTCCCGTTGGTGACCTGCACCGCCGTCGAGGTCCTCAAGTCGCTGGGCGACGTGGTGGCGGCGGGGGAGCCGCTGGCCATCATGCACAGCGCCGACCTCGGCGCCGCCCAGATCGAGTATCTGACCGCCGCCAAGAGCCTGGAGTTGGCGAGGATCGACCTCGAGCGCATGCGCACCGTGAACGCGAACACCTTGAAACTGCACGGGCTGCTGCGCCAGGAGGCGTCGCCGGAGCGTATCGGCGAGGCGATGAAGGACTCCAGCATGGGGGCGACGAAAGGTCAGTTGCTGTCGCGCTACGCCGTCTTGCGCCAAGCTCGCGCCGCCTTCGCCCGCGCCAAAGGCTTGCAGGAGAAGAAGGTGGTTAGCGAAGGCGACCTCGAGATGGCCGCAAAGGAACTGGAGATCGCCAAGGCGGAATACCAAGGGGCGTTCGAGGACACGGTCTTCGACACCCGCGACAACTTGCTCAAGGCGGAGAAGTCCTTCCAGGTCGCCGAGACGTCCTTGCTCAATGCCGCCCGGAGGCTGCGGAACATGGGCATCCCCGACGCGGAGATAACGGCCCTCGCCAAGGAGTCTATCCCTGACAGCCACATCGCGCGCTATGTCCTCTCCTCGAAGATCTCCGGCGTGGTCATTTCCCGCCATCTCACCGTGGGCGAGCACGTCGAGGTGGACAAGGAGGCGCGGGAGGATTGCTTTGTCGTCGCCGACCTCTCCACCGCATGGTGCGACATCAGGCTTTCGCCCACCGAGCTGGACAAGGTGCGGGTCGGCCAGAAGGTCACGCTGCGCGTCGACGGGGGACGGCTCCCCGGGGCGGGACGGGTCATCGCGGTGTCCGCCACCATCGACGAGAACACCCGCGCCGGTTTCGCCCGGGCGCTTTTCGACAATCCCGGCGGGAAGCTGCGGCCAGGGCTCTATGTGTATGCCAGCATTGAGTCAGGTGACAAGGCGGTGGACGTGGCAGTCCCCCGCGAGGCGCTGCAAACGCTGAAGGGGAACGACGTGGTCTTCGTCAAGGGCTCCGGTGCGGGCGAGTACGAGCCGCGGCAAGTCCGGCTCGGGCTCGCGGACAAGCGGTGGGTGGAACTGCTCTCAGGCGTCAAGGCCGGGGAGCGGGTGGTTGTCCGCAACGCCTATGTCATCAAGGCCGAGCAGGCGAAGGGCGCCGCCACCGGCTGCGCCGGAGGGCATTGACGCCATGCTTGACTCGTTCCTGAAGTTCTCCATCCACCATCGCTGGGTGGTGGTCATGGCGGCGATGGCCGTGGCGGTCCTGGGCGGCCATTGCCTGACGACCCTGAACATCGACGCCGTCCCCGACATCACCAACAAGCAAGTGCAGATCAACACCGCCGTCTCCGGGCTCGCCCCCGTCGAGATCGAGAAGCGGGTCACCTTCCCGATCGAGTGGGCCATGCAAGGAGTTCCGGGAGTGCAGCAGATCCGCTCGGTGTCCTTCTACGGAGTCTCGCAAGTCACGTTGGTCTTCAACGACGACGTGGACCTCTACCGGGCGCGCCAATTGGTCAGCGAACGGCTCTCCGAAGTCAAGGACAGCCTCCCGCCCGGCGTCGGCGCCCCTTTCCTCGGCCCCATTTGGACGGGGCTGGGGGAGATTTTTTTCTGGAGCGTCGAGGCCAAGGGGCCGAAGCCTGACGGCACGGCGTACACGGCAACCGAGCTGCGGACCATCCAGGACTGGGTGGTCAAGCCGCGGCTGCGGGGAGTGCCCGGGGTCACCGAGATCAACTCCATAGGCGGCTACGAGCGGCAGTACCATGTGCAGCCGGACCCGGCGAAGCTGCTCGGCTTCGGGCTGACCCTCCGAGACGTGGTTTCGGCGCTCGCCGAGAACAACGCCAACATGGGCGGCGGCTACATCGAACGGTCCGGGGAACAATACAATATCCGCTCCACGGGCCTGATCGAGAACGTCGAGGACATCAAGAACGTCAAGCTGGGCATCCACGACGGCATCCCGATCCGCGTCAAGGATGTGGCCACCGTTGGCGAAGGCAAGGAGCTGCGCACCGGGGCGAGCACGGTCGACGGCGAGGAGGCGGTGCTGGGCACCGCCATCCTGCTTTATGGCGAGAACGGGCGGATGGTCTCCCGGCGGGTGGCCGACAAGCTCGCGGAAGTGGGCAAGGCCCTGCCGGAGAACGTGGCGCTGCGGACGCTCTATGACCGCCGCGACCTTATCGACGCCACGTTGCGGACAGTCTGGAAGAACCTCGCCGAGGGGGCGCTGCTCGTGGCGGCGATCCTGCTGCTGCTGCTCGGCAACGTCCGGGCCGCCTTGATCGTGACCGCGGCGATCCCCTTGTCCATGCTGCTGGCGGCGACGGGGATGACCAGGCTGGGGGTGAGCGGCAACCTCATGAGCCTGGGGGCGATCGACTTCGGGATCATCGTGGACGGGGCGGTGGTGATGGTCGAGAACATCGTCCGCCGCCTCTCCGAACGCCAGGGGGAACTGGGCAGGCCGCTAGGCCGCTCCGAACGGCTCGACTTGACCTTCGACGCCGCCCGGGAAGTCGCCAAGCCCACGGTCTTCGGCGTGCTGATCATCATGATCGTGTACCTGCCCATCCTGACTTTGACCGGGGTCGAGGGCAAGATGTTCACCCCGATGGCGCAGGTGGTGCTGTTGGCCATTGGCGGGGCGCTGCTGCTGACCTTCACCGTCATCCCCGCACTGGCGGCGCTGGCGCTGCGTCAGGCCGCCGAGCGGGAGCCGTTGCCGACCCGCAAGGCGAAGCAGCTCTATGCCCCCGTCCTCGCCTGGGCGCTGTCCAACCCCTGGAAAGTCGTCCTGGGCGCCGTCGCCGCCTTGGCGCTGGCCGCCGGGCTCGCCACAAGGCTGGGCAGCGAGTTCATCCCCAAACTCGGTGAAGGCGCCATCGCCGTTCAACCCTCGCGCATGCCCAGCATCGCGTTGACCGCCAGCGTGGAACTACAGAAAAAGGTGGAGAAGGCGTTGCTCGCCGCCTTCCCCGACGAGATCGAATGCCTCTTCGCCCGCACCGGCTCCTCCGAGGTCGTCACCGACATCTGCGGCCCCGACGTCTCCGACACCTACATCACCTTGAAACCCCTGGAGCAATGGCGGAAAGCCAAGAACCAGGCCGAGCTGGTCGCGGCGATGGAGCGGGTCGTCAGGGACATCCCCGGGCAGAACTATGAGTTCAGCCAGCCCATCGAGCTGCGGATGAACGAGCTGGTGTCCGGCGTCCGGGCGGACGTCGCCGTGAAGGTGTTCGGCGAGGACGCCGAGCTGTTGCGGCAACTGGCGGAACGGGCGGCGGAGGCGGTCTCCACCGTCCGCGGCAGCGCCGACGTCAAGGTGGAGCAGGCGGCCGGGTTGCCGGTGGTCACGATCAAGATCGACCGGACGAAGATCGCCAGACACGGGCTCAACGTTAGCGACGTGCAGGACGTGGTCGGCACCGCCCTGGGCGGCGCGCCCGTCGGCGAGCTCATGCAGGGCGACCGCAGGTTCGAGATCGTGGTGCGGCTCCCCGACCACATCCGCGACGACCTTGAGGCCATCGGCTCCCTGATGATCCCTCTGCCCGCCGACGCCGGGACACAAGAGCAACGCAACCCCTCGCGGCGCGGCTCGCTCATGGGGTTCGTGCCCCTCCGCGACGTGGCGGAGATCACCGTGGCCGAGGGCGCCCGCTTGCTCAAGCGCGAGAACGGACACCGTCGGTCGCTCGTGCAATGCAACGTGCGCGGCCGCGACCTGGGAGGCTTCGTCGAGGAGGCGCGGCGGAAAGTGGAGCGGACCCTGGGCAAGCTGCCCGAGGGCTACTGGGTGGAATGGGGCGGGCAGTTCGAGAACCTCGTCGCCGCCAAACAGCGCCTGGCGGTGGTGGTCCCCGTCGCGCTGCTGCTGATCTTCATCCTGCTCTTCGCCACCTTCGGCAACGCCGTGGACTCGCTGCTAGTGTTCACCGGAGTCCCCTTCGCCCTGACGGGCGGGATCACCGCGCTCTGGGCGCTGGGGATGCCGTTCTCCATCTCGGCGGGGGTGGGCTTCATCGCCCTCTCCGGCGTCGCCGTCCTCAATGGACTGGTCATGGTGAGCTTCATCAACCGCAACGCCGAGACCTCCGGCCCCGACCTGCGGACGGCGATCATCCAAGGCAGCATGACCAGGTTGCGGCCAGTGCTCATGACCGCCCTCGTCGCGTCGCTCGGGTTCGTGCCCATGGCCATCTCGACCGGCATGGGGGCGGAGGTCCAGCGCCCCCTCGCCGTGGTGGTCATCGGCGGCATCGTATCCTCCACCATCCTCACCGTCGTCGTCCTTCCCGTCCTCTATTTGCTCTTCCATTCGAGGCGTCCAACGGACAAAGTCCTGGAATAAGCTCCAACTAAAAACCGCGGCCCAGGCCAGCTCCGGCCTGGGCCGCGGCCTAATAACTGGCGGGGTCACCAGTTGTGGAACGCGTCCACATCATAGAAGTCGAGCTTGTCAATGTAGGGCGACCACGAATCGGAAGCCGCGGCATCCTCGGCGACCACGGTCAAGGGCCCAGTCACGCCGCCCTCGCCCCAGCGGTCGAACACTCGGATCACCAGCGTGTTGTCGGCGCCGAATTTAACGAGTCCTTCGGGAATCGGATAATTCCGTTTCGCCGTGTAACACTTCGGATCATTCGCGAATGTCGTCTCGCCGATTTTCGCGCCGTTCCAGTAAGTCCAGTCGCAATCGTCGATCGGGCCGCCTACTAGCCGGATCGTGTGTCCCTTCCAGTATTCAGGAATTCTCACCGTACAGCGATACCACGCATAACCGTCGTATGGCCGCTTCAGGTTATTCGGCGTGTCGTCGGGATATTTGTAATATGGATTCTCCTGCAAATGTCCCTGATACTCCCAGGAGGTTCCGAGCTTTATCGGCGCAAATCCCTCGGCGTCCGACGGCTTCCCGTCGTTTTTCGGATCGAAACTGACACCGCAGTTTTCCGGCGCGGCTTCTCCCTGGCGGGAGCGGAGCATGTTATGACGGGATTTCGCTGCCGTGAAGAGCCTCAAGTCGCGGCCCAGCCCGACATTCATGTTGTTGAATATCGCCGACCAGACGCGCGCCACTTTCTCCTGGTTCCAGAGGCCGGAGATCGCATCGGGCGAGATATTCATAACCACGGTCGCGGTCGTGACATGGTCGAGCTTCGCGAACAGGGCGGGATCGGTGGCGACCGTCCAGGCCGGGGCGGAAGTCAGCACCGGCAGAGCGCGCGCCTCGCGGAAATAGAGATCCGCCTCCGGGATGCCCGCGAACAGCGGATCGTTTTTCGGAACCGAGGCGCGGAACACCTTCTTTTCCCCCAGTTTCAGGTTGCCGGGCAGCAATTCCAGCGGCGCCCCGGGCAAGGCGACGACCGTCATATCATGCGACAGAATTTTCTTCAACTCCTCGCTTTTCTTGTCCGGCGCCGGATTCGCTCCGAGAATCAGCGCCTGATATTCGGGGATTCGCCAAAGGCTGTCCGCGTCGAGCTTGCTGTAGCTCATGCCCATGCGTTTCAGGATCGCCTCGTTCTCCGCGTCGCCCAGATACGCCACGCGCTGGGGGCCGACCGGAACGAACCGATCGCCCATTACGGCAAGCAGGTTGTCCACAATTCTCGTCGCGGCCGGATCCTTGAGGTAGCGCGGCGTCACGTCGAGCTGACAGAAGAGGACGAGCCCATGCCCCTTCCGCAGCTCCAGCAGCGAGGCGAACATCAGGTTGAAGCCACAGTCGACGATCGCGCTGAAATTGCCGTAGCTGGGCTTGCGGATGACGTTCCCGCTGACGATCCCGCCATTGCCGCATTTCCATTTCGAGCGCGGATAATGCGGACTGTTCTCCGCCGACAACACGAATGCCGGAACCGAATCGGCCGCGCCACGCCAATCGCTCAAATCCTCCTCCTTCAGCCCGGCGACATAGGGGCTTTCCGGACGGCGCAAGAAGGCGTTGCGGTAACTCGGCGACTCGAACACGAAATTCGCCAGGTTGCACGCCTGCTGCTAGAAGACCAGCACTTTCAAGCCGTTATCGATCAATCCGGCTTCCTCTACCCGCTTCAGCAGCTCGGGATTGGCGCCTTTGAGCGCGTTCTCGCCGATGATCAGCAGACGGCACCGCCTCACGTCATCAAGAGTTTTGACTTCGCGGAACGGGAACCCGGCTTGTTTCAGCATGGCTTCCGTCCGCCCTTCAGGATCGTACAGACCGGCGGAGACATCGCGGAAATCAGGCGCGACACGTTTCGGGAAGAACTGCAAGGGACGCGAATCCTCTTTAATCAACGCATCATCTTTCAGGGCCATCAAGCGCAGCTCCGCGTCTGTGCGCTTGTAAACTTTCGGCGCGGTCAGCTCGATCGGCAATTTGAGAATCGCTCCTGGCGCGGCGGTCTCGGTCATCTCGCCACGCTGAACGGCCTTGCCGTCCATGACCAGCTCCCAACGGCCCGTCACGGTCTGTTCTGTCGTGTGGTCGTTGACGACAACCATGCTTTTGCGGAATTTCTCCCCGGCGAAAAACGCATGGTCCTTGTTCGTGAAATCCTCCGGCGTCCCACCGAGAAAAATCAGCAGCGGGGCGAACGACGCCTGGATCACGTCATGCAGGGCCTCCGGCCGCGAATAATCGGTCAACAGGTGCTTCTGCGCCTCGCTTCCGCCGACGGGCACATCGGGTTTCAGCCCGGCGGATTTAACATTGTTGTCGACTTCATAAACAACGTTGTGATGGTTGTAGGTTCGGGCGGTCTGGTGCATGTCGCGTCCGCCCGGGAAGTCGCCAAGGGCCGACATGTCATAGGCGCGCCATGCCTTGACCACGTTGCGATAGAGCATGGCGGAAAGTCCGAGCATATTGGCGTTCCAGTTCGCATATGGCGAGTTGAGCCAAACATCCGCATGCGGAACCGGACGGTCTTCGCGGGCGAAGACGGAATCGCCGAAGTAGCGCGCCGCATGTTCCGCTCCGAGCGAGCCCAGTTGCGGATTGTCGAAGTGCCAGTATTGCATCGGATACGGAAACGCCGACTCCACCACCATTAGTGGCATGCTGTGCTTTTCCGACCACTGTTTCGGCCAGTCCTCCTGCTCCTGGAGCGGGGTTCCAAACGACTGATAGTTCATCGACGTGAAGATCTTACCCGAATTTCCGCCCGCATGCTGGAACAGTTCGCGGCTCGGGTCGAACGCCCGCATCACCTCCTCCGCGACGCGCGTCCGCTGGCGCTCGTTGGTGTTGCTGACGGAAAAATACTCGGTGTCGTTCAACTTCGCCGGATCCTGATTCCACGGATAACTGTGAGTGTTGAAATCGGTATACCACATCAAAATTGTCGGATGATTGCCGTAACGCTCGAGGAAACGCATGACTTCCTTGGTGTAGCCAGCAAGTTCTTCATCCTCGTAGGGGGGCATCTGGAAGAGGTTGTAGAGTCCTTGGCGATCCGACGCGTTGAGATAATCCTCCCACCCGACCTGCGAGGTCTTGCTGAACGGATCGCAACGCACCGTGTCGTAATTCATCGCTTTAATATGGGCGACATACTGCCCGACGGCTTTCGGATTGCCGTAATAATGACGCAGGCGATCCAGGCCGGGAGAAGTCCACATGCGCATGCGCGTTTTCTGTCCGTTCAACCGGAATTCACCGTTTTCGACCCACGCCTCGCGGAACCCGAAGTCCTTCGCGGGAAGCGTGTCGACATCTTCGCCGTTCCGCGTCAAGGCGACGCTCATGCGATATAGATTCGGATTCTCCGCGTCCCAGAGCACGGGATTCCTCCAGCCCTCCGTGAAGGTCAGCCGCTGCTCCGGGGAGCCGTCAAGTTCAAAAGTCCTGGTGAACGACTGTTCCGTTCCGCCATCGCGTTGAAAATCGAAGCGGACCGCGGCTTCGCCTTTCTCGCCGGAGGGATTCTGAATCCGGGCGAGCAGGACAACTTCCTTCTTTTGGTACGACGGCAAGGCGACCGCGGTTTTCAACGCGATGTCCGACGGCGCGTTTTCGAGCCAGACGTCATCCAACGCGATTTCCTGGTGATCGCCAATGCTCGGCGCGCCGCGCCACAAACCGACATACGCGCGATCGATGAACAATGTCAAAACGTTAGCGCCGGTCTTCGACAATTGGTCTGTCACATCCAAGCGGCGCGAGTTCGGCACGACGGTGAAGGTCTTGAAATTTTGGTGGAATTCGTCAAGCAGTTCGCCGTTCAGATAAACGCGCCCATTGTCTCCATTGAGGTTTGTGAAATTCAAATAGACGCGCCCGCTTTTCCGCAGCTCGGCGGGAACTTCGAACACACGCTGATACCACGCCGCGCGATAGTTGATGAGCGGCTGTTTGTTCCATTGCCAGTTCGCCGTTTCGAGTTCGCCGTTCCGATCGCGGTAAATCTGATAAAGCGGCGAACGGAAACTCCCAGGGACGCGCATGTACCCCCATGCGCCGGCGGGCGGGGCATAGGTGTAATCGTTGACCGGCATCACGCGCCAGTAACCGTTCAGGCATACTCCCTCGCGGACACCGTCTTTTGAACGTTGAGCGTCGGCGAGCTCCCAGAGGGGCTTCTCGACCGCGCGCGTCGACGTGTCCGCCAGCCGCTCCACCTGTTCTTTCGCCGGGACCACGGACGGGGCAAGAAGAGAGACCCCTTCCACGCCTTCCGCCTCCACAATCTTTCCGAACGGCTTCGCGAGCTCAAGCTCGCCTTGCACGGCATCGTCCAATTTGAACGTCAGCGTTTTCCCGCGCTGTCGCAACGCGACTTTATGCGGTTCGTTTAGTTTCAGAGTGTAGCTGGTTTCCACTGTTCGTGTTTGGGTCCCATCTTGTGCGATCATCGAGAGTCTGCCAGACGCCCCCATCGCGGTGAAATACAGTTTCCGCCGCTGATCAGAACTCAATACAAGCAGTTTCCTCGGGCTGGACAATCGCGCTTCTTTGCCGCTGAAAGCGAACGTGATGTCATTGCCCTCCCGAACCGCCGAATCAAGGGACAATTCCGAAAACTTCTCATCCGCGCCGCCGGAAGCGAGCAGGAAAATCTCGGAGTCGGCAAGAGCCTTGTCGAAGACTTTGACTTCGTCATACAGTCCGTCGCCAACATTGGCCTTGAAGCGGTCGGTGCTCTCTTGTCCGCAATAGAAATTGATTTTCATGGGCTCCTCAGGCCGCTTGAACGCGCCCGCCACCACCCGCTTCGCAACTTCGCGCCCATTGAGGTACAACCGGATCTCACCTTTGTCCCGCGACCAGGTGAACGCCACATGCGCCCATTGGTCAGCTTTGAACAAATTCTTTCTCAAAACCTGCGCCTGCCCAGGAGAACAGACGCTGAGTTCGATATTCGCGTTCTTGTGTTTAATTAAATAGAAACGGAAGCCTTTCCGCTGGACGTCGGATCCGGAGAAAATCCAGTGTTCCTCGGAATCGGTCTCTTTCCAATGAGGTTTGAACCAAAACGAGACCGTTCCACTGTCGCAATTCATGGCCGGCATTTGCGTGAAGGTGGCCGCGGTGACCTGATCGTAAGCTTGGCGCTTCACGTCGAGGGCGTCGCCGACCACCCCAGGCAGGTAGGCCGCGCGTCCATGCGTGACGCCGGCGGCAATTTTATCGCCGTTCGTCCCGATGACGTCCCCCGAACCGTCCAGCGGCATGTAAAAAACTGGTTCCGCCGCGAGCAGCCCAACCGGGGCGAGAAGGCCCGCCAGAATGATTTTCACAAACTTCTTCATGTCCATGTTTCTTCGTCCCTTATTATGAAATTGCTTTTCCGCCATACACTTTGACGTAGAACGGGCATGCGCTGTTCTTTCCAGATTGAGCGATAATCGTTTCCACGGCGCCACAAGCGGGGACGACGGAGCTGTTCGCCGCGCCGAAAACGCCGAGAAACGCTTCGTTGCCGTAAACCGTCGAATCGAGCGGGCCGCGAAAGGTTGTTCCGGCGTGCGCCATGATACGCCGGAACATCGGCGCGCCCAGCGCGGGAAGCGCGCAGAGCAACATACGGAATCCATCATGCTCCGTCTCGCCGGCGAGCGCCGCCCCGTCTTGGGCGCGGACGAGCGTTTCGAACCCCGGCGTTTCCTCAAGGCGGAACAGCGGATAGCGGTGTTCCCGCAGCTCGACCCTTTGAGCCGGCGCGCCCTCAAGCCATCCCTCCGGAATCAGCGTGACGGAGTCTGAGCTTGGCGCGAACTCCTTCGTACGAACTCCGGCGAATTCCCAAATGGCGTCCGGCGCATACAAGATTAGCAACGTCGCATGTTTTGGAATCCGTCCCCGGACATCCCCGCAACGCTCAGCATCCAAGCCAAAAGCGTTCAAAAACACAACCAGTTTGTACCGGGTCAAATCCAATTCGGACAAGTCCGACAACCGGTAATGGTCGATCAACGCTCCGCAGCGGTGGAGCTGGGCGACGCTCTCCTTCAACAGCGCGGTGTGCAAATCCGCGTTCGCCCGACTGTGGAAAAACGCCCGCTCGTCGGAAATCAGCAGCACCTCGGCGCAGGAGGGGACGGGATCTTGCCGGAGGCGGTTCGCCACGGTCTCCATCCGCGCGATCATCGCATATATCTCGGGGCAATCGAACCAGCCGCCGCCGAGGTCCATCCACCAGAAATTAGAGCCGTACATCAGGTTTTTGGAGAACTCCCGCCACAGAACGGCGGCGGTCTCCTCCATGTTCCGCGCTCGGCCCAGTTGGTCGATAGCCAGATGGGTCCGGTTGTCCAACTCGTCGAGGAAGAGTTTTTTCCGGTTGATTGATTGGGCGCAGACCTGTTCGCCACCGGGTTCTCCCGGGCCACGTTTGTAGTAGCCCGCTGGAGCGGCGATGAAGTCGATATGCGGCGAATTGAGAATCCGGTCGTAGGCGAGGTGCCCGTTGTAGGCGGCGCGCGGAAGATTCATGTAGTAGCCATAGAACGCGCCAACCGGCTTTCCACCGGAACTCTCTTTTGCGACGCTTCCAAAATACTCCAAGGCGTCGGCATTGATTTCGCTCATGAACCGATCGTAATCAATGCAGATGCGATCCTCCGGGCGTTTGCGGAAAAACAAATCGCCGCATAGGGTCGCGCCTTCCCGCATGTCGGGCGAAGGGATCTCAAAATTCCCGCGCGTCAGTCTCGGCTCGCGCCATGCCTCGCGCAACGCCTCAAGCGAGCCGTGCGTTTTAAGTCCCCAAGCGAAAAACGCTTCGCGGTTGCCTATCCCATAGTCAGCGCAGCGCGGGCTACCCGGATATCCGCCCCACATGGCGGTTTCACCACAAATGCCGTAAGCGATATGATACCCGGCGACGCGGTCGGCGTATGGACCATCCTCCAGGCGGCCAATCACCCGGCGGAGGGCCTCGCCGGCGTCATGCCGCCACTGAGCGGAGGAGAAGCTTTGGTTGGCGATCTGACCATTTCTGTTCACCCGGTCATCCTTAAAATCGCTTACGAAATAGCCGTCCGACTCATAGCCGAGAATGTCGTGCCGCGGGGTGTCGACAAGGGCGCTGATCTCTCCGGCGTCCCGCGGACCGCCATCATAGACCGCCATGTCCTCCGGGTGGGCTTTCCCCCAATCCAACGGAACGTTCAGCTTTATCCGCGGCAAATATCGCAGTTCCTCACCGCAGGCGAATATCGATTCCAGAGCTCGGTCAGTTTCTGTGTAGTCATAGCGCCCGTCTCCGACCCAGCCGCTGAACAGCAGGGTGGAGTGGACGCGAATTCCCGCCCCGTACATCAGTTGGTGGTAACGCACGCATTTTTCCCGGTCGTAAAACGCAATCAAGCCTCCGTCCGGGCTGAAGCGCGGCGGGTCGTAGACAAAGCCGAGCTTCGAAAAGAAAACCGATTGAATTCTCAATTCATCCATACTCATGGATGTTACCTCTTTCTCGTCGAATGACGTTTGTGGCGTTATGATTTCCTTTTATTGCGTCAACGTCCAAAAGACATCAGCGCTGCCACTTGGGATCTGCGCAAAGCCGACCCTGGTCGCGTGCAAGTCGTAAAATAGCACATTCGCTCCACTGTTATGGGGGATGTTGCCGTTGTAATACAGGAAAAGAAATGCGTTGGCAAACTCCTTGTTCCAAAAAACGTCGATGACGCAAGAAGTCTCGGAAAGACGCTTGCCTTTTTTGATGTTGACATTGCTGTTGGTCCTCGCATAACGGTAGCTGTTGTTGGAGACTTCGAGCGGATTGCCGCTGATAGCTCCGGGAACGCCCGGAGTTGGTTGTATCGGAGACCTGCACCAGAAAACGGTGTTTTTACGCCAGTCCCTACCGTGGGAAAGATCAGGATCACGCCCGATATACGGAGAGAGCGACCACTGCCAATCCCCGTAAAACCAGCCATTGGCGGCGGTAGGCAAGATCGTCTCCAACGGAGGACAATTTTCATCAAAATCCACTTGATACATAGCCATGGCGGAACCGACCTGTTTGAGATTGGATTGGCAGGCGATTGCGTGGCTCATCATTTTGGCCTTGTTCAAAGCCGGAAGCAGTAAAGTCATCAAGAGCGCGATTATAGATATCACCACCAACACTTCTATCAAAGTGAAATTCCCGCGCCACCGCTCGATAGGTGTGAACCGTCTCTTCATGTCGATCCCTCCGCTGACGTTTTTATGCCCCCCAAGCCCAGCGACGGCATCTCGCTTAAGTAATTGCGAAGGATGTCCTGGCTGAAACCGTTGCGCGCGATTATGTCCTTGAAGAAAAGCGCGCTCGGCTTGGGCGTCCGCTTGAAAGTCTCGAAATCCACATGCACGAGACCGAAGCGCGGGATGAAACTGCTCCATTCGTAGTTGTCCATCAGCGACCAATAAAGATAGCCGCGGACGTCCACGCCCCGCTCGATGGCGTCATGGACCGCTGAGAGGTAAAGCGCGAGATAGACGACGCGGAAACGGTCGTCGTCGCAGCAGCAACCGTTCTCGGTGATATAGACGGGACGGTCGATGAAGCGCTCCAGCATGGACGTCATGCCTTCCGGATACATCTCCTCGAGATAGAGATCCATGTCGATCATGCGCAGTTTCTTGTGAGGGAAGCGGGACGTCCGCAATTTCGCCTGGCGGGAATCCACCAGCTCCCTGGTGTAAAGGTTGATCGCCCAAAAGTCGATAGCACCTTTCGCCTCGGGGCAGCTCTCGCCGTCAACGCCGGGGGAGATCAGTTCGCCCTGTCTGATGGCGTGGAGGAAGACGCCGTTGTATTGGAAGTCGCGGACGGCGGTCATGACACGGTCGAGTTCGTCGTAGTAGCGGTTAGGATAGGGTTGCACCGCCATGTGCGCGGAGCTGACGGGAGCCTTCGAGACGCTCTTCAGCATGTGGTAGCACTGCGCATGGGCGCGGATGGAGTTGAAGCCGAAAGCCTCCCAGCCTGGCAGCGTCATGTTACGCTCGTTGTTGACCATCCAGGCGTCGACATGGTCGCCCAGGAAGCGCGCGGCCTTCTCGGCGTAGCGCAGGAAATAACGCAAGTTCTCCTTCTTCTTGAAGCTGCCAAGCTCCTCGAACCACTGCGGCACGGTGAAATGGGTGAGCGTCACGAAGGTTTTGACGCCCTTCCCTTTGAGCAGCTCCAGAAGCTCCTTGTAGTGGTCCAGCGCCGCTTGGTCCCACTGGCCTTCTTGCGGTTCGACGCGGCTCCACTCGATGGAGCAACGATAGGCTTGGTGACCCAACGCGGCGATCATGTCCACGTCCTCGCGGAACAGCTCATAGTGGTTGCAGGCCTTGCCGGAGGGGGCTTTGCACCATTCGCCACCTTCCAGTTCCTTGTGGTAGTGCTGGGAGTTGACGTTGTCGCCTTCCACTTGGTGTCCGGCGGTCGCGCTGCCCCAGAGGAATCCCTTAGGGAAAGAGTACTCTGGCAGACTGAAAATGTCGTACATGTCGTTTTGTCCTTGTTTTAGTTTTCTACTTTTATTTTCAAGTTCAGTTTCCTCTGCTCGGCGTTGAACACGCCGCCTAGTTGGGCGCGCAGACTGGACACCAACTCCTGGGCCAGCTTCCCGAAGGGATACTCGTAGGATATTCGATGGAACGGGTTCCGCGACGGCAAAGAGAGCCCGGCGTTGACCACGGCGCAACGCCCGTGGATCTCAGGGTTGAGCCGCGCCAGGAAGTCCTCGATCTCGTTCTGGAACATCATGTGGCCGAAAACGGCGTCGATCTTCACTCCCGACGCCATGATTTCTTGGAGCTTCTCATGCAAGGTGAAGGTATCCTTCAAGAACAGTTTCTCGTCCAACTGCATCCCCACCTCGCGGTAAGCCCTGCGCAAGCCTTCGGCTTGGGCGTCCCATGGCGGGGTGTCCGGGAAAAAGACAATGTCGCGGCGGCCTTCCTCAAGCAGGATTTTACCGCAGCGATACGCCGCTTCCGCATGGTCGAAGGAGACGGAGCTCACGCCCTCGAGCTCCGAATCCGCGATGACGAGCGGGAAACGTTGGTCGGCCAGTTGTCCGCAGACGGACGCCAGGTTCGGAGGAGGCGCATGCCATATCAAGCCGTCGAGCTGCTCGTTTTCTAGTTCCCGAAGAACGGTCTCCGGATTTCTCGAGGACAAGGATATCTGATGGACGAGCGCCGGCAGCATCGTGGACTCCTCCAGCAATTTGGCGATAATCCTCCCCCAATAAGCGTTGATGTGGACGGGCATGCCGTCACCTAGCGCCAAGCCGACTAAAGGCATAGGTTTCACCAAGGGACTGAACAAGCCATTGTGGAGGCTGTTGGGATTGGTGAAGGAGCCGATGCCTCGTCTCCCGATGATATGGCCATCGTCCGACAACGCCTTCAACGCCTTGTTGACGGTGGGGGCGCTGACGTTGAAAAGCTTCGACAGTTCCACGATGGTCGGTAGTTGCACGGACTTCCCCGCGTTGCGGTAGATGAGGGTGAGCACATAACGACGTATCTTCATGTACTCGGACACGGGCGAATTCAGCTTTTCCATCTCCATGTTCGAGACTCCTGTATGTCAGAGCGACGCTTGTTTGGTTTACTTTACTTTATAAAGTATATGGCAAAGACGATGTTTTGTCAATAGCGGGACGGGGAAATTCGCTGATGTTGCCTGGGGGCTATTCGTTTCATGCCGGGAACAAAGCCCCGATGGACAGTGGGCTCCACCGCAAATGAAAAGCCCCTCCACCCTCAACTAGTGAGGCTGGAAGGGCATGGTCATCCTCAAGCAGCCTCAAGCCTTCGGGAACAGCTTGGGGAAGTCGCGCTTGACCCGCCCCCGCCACCGCAAAGACCTGCTCCTGGCGAAGGAGTACGCCATCCTCCGCGAACAGGTGGTGGAGACGCTCAACCGCAATCTCCAGACCCGCCTGGATGAGGCTTAAACCGTCGAAGGCTCCGGCGAGGGCATATAAAACGGCTGCGTAATCCGATGACCAGGGCTATGTTTAAAGCAAAGAGGGGATCCACGGCCATGGAGAGAGTGATTCAAGTCACCACACACGAGAAGCTGGCGGCGGCGGACAAGCGGTTCTGGCTGTCCCAGTCGCCCGAACAACGCCTGGACGCGGTGGAGCTGCTGCGCCTGGAAGCGGGGAACTTCCTGTATGAATATCCAGCAAGACTTCAAAGAGTTGTTAGCGTTGCTCGAAAAGCACCACGTTGACTACATGATCGTGGGTGGCTACGCCGTGGCTTTCCACGGCTTCCTCCGCTTCACGAAGGATCTGGACATCTTCTGCCTCTTCTGCAAAACCCGAATTTTGCAGAAGAGCCGGATTTTGGTTCTTCCCGTCATGGTCGTAGAAACGCGGGAAGGTCGTGGCTCAACGCCTGAATGCCTTATGGTTTCGCGAGATGGTCGAGGAGCTCCATGACTTTCTGGCGCCATTCCTCGTCGCGCTGGTGGGTGAGCTTGTCGAGCTGGCTGGTCTCATCCATCCAGGAGGCTTGGCTGTCAAGGGCGTCCATCATCTGCTTGTTGAGGCTGTCGACGATGTCGAGGCGGTCGTCAGTGGCGTTGCCCTGCTCGTCGAGCATGGTTTGGAGTTGCTTCACCAGCGCCTCGTGAGCATTTGCGGCCACGGTCTCGGCGGTTTTGCGGCGTTCGGCCTCCACTTGGACCTGGCTCAACAGCCGCTCGATGTCCAGCTTCAGCTTGAGGTCGGCCAGCTCGAAATCCTTGCGTAGCGCCACGGCGTCCGCCTTGGCTTGGGAGAGGGCGGCGGCCAAAGCCTCGCACCGCCACGCCAGCAGGCCGGTGGCGGTGGCCAAAGCCAGCAAGGCCATCGCCATGGCGCCGCAAAACGGGCCGACGAAGGATGGTGGGGCGGGACGGTTGGCGATATTGTCGGAGACGGAGTCCGGGCTATCGTTCGTGGTCATGAGGTGCTAACCTTTTGGCTGTTGTTGACAATCTAGCCGTTGGTGGCGGATTTTCAACGCGGCTTCGCCGGGACGAGGAAAAGCTGATCGACGTTGGCGTGCTTCACGTCGAGGGCGCGGATGGTGGCGCCGTCGACCATCAAGGTCACGCGTCGGAGGCCGCCGCCGCTCTCCACTGCCATGGAATAGTCCCGTCCTTGGAAACGCCGCGAATAACGCAGGTCGTGACGCTCGGGGTCGGCGCTCCAGGAGCGGCGTTGGAGTTTGAGGTCGAAACCGTCGGGCGTCTCCTGATAGGGCAGCATGGCGGCGCCGTCGGCGCGACAGGCGGCGAGAGCGTTTTTGCCGGAGGGGCTGACGTGGGCGTTGGCGGGGGGGAGGACGAGCTCGGCCGGGAAGTTGGCTAGCAGTTGGGGCGTCCCGGCGCAACGGTCGGCCCTGATCCCGGCGAGGAACAAGGTGTCGACACGGTTGACCCCGGCGCCGATGAGGCTCCGGGTGAGCGGCCAGCATTGCTTGGGGCAGTCGACCACGTCGGCGCCGTTGCCGCCCCCCGGGGCGAAAGCGAGCGCCAAACTGTCCGCCCTGGAGGCGGCGTAAACAAGGAACTGCGGTCGCTGCCAGAGGGCCAACGCTTGCCAGAGCAGCGTCAGCGCCACCAGGCTCGCCAACGCCGCGGTCGAGACCAGGCGCCGCCGGGACAGCACCAGAGCGTAGAGCGCCAGGTAATAGGCCAGCACCGTCCAGAGCGGCGGCGTGGGCAGGTACTCCGGACAGCCGTTCTGGGCTCCGTAGCCACAGAGGGCGCAGAAGGCTTGACTTAGAAAGTTTAGCGGCCAGTCCAACCAGGAAGCGGTCCAGGAACCGAGCGTGAAAGCCAGCGTCACCTTGGCGAAGGAGAGCAAGAGCAGCGGCGTGGAGAACGGCACCGCCACGAAGTTGATCAAAAAAGACAGCGGGATGAAAAGGTTCTGGACGCGCAACGTGATGGCGGCGCTGGCCAGCGAGGCGATGACGCAGTAGAGCAACGCTTGGGCCAGGACGGAGGCGGTGCGTCGCGTCAGCCGCGCCGTCCAGGGCGAGTGGCCGGGGGCGATCCAGCGCGACTTCTCCTTGGCGGCCGCGCCCCATTCCTTGGCGAGCCGGGCTGGCAAAAGCAGAAAAGCGGTGACGGTGAAGGAGTATTGAAAGCCAAGGTCGTTGATGGTGAAGGGGTTGACTAGCAATAAAACGACGGCGGCGAAGGCCAGCCCGTTGAGGTGCGGTTGCCGCGCCAGCAGCGCTTTGAAGACGCAGACCACTGTGATCATCACCAACGCCCTGACCGCCGACGGCGGCGCCCCGATCAGGAAGATGTAGAGCGCGAGGACGGCGGGCAGGCTCAAGTACCTGATTCGGTGCGGCACCCAACGCAGCAACAGGGCCAACACCGCGGCGATGACCACCACGTGCATGCCGCTGATGGCCAGGATATGCACGGTGCCGCTGCGCACGAAGTTGCGCTTGTCCGCCGCGGGGACGCTCTGGCGGTAACCCAAGGTGATCCCGGCGAGGAACGCCTTGGTGTCGTCGGGCAGACCCGCGGCGAGGGCGTTTAGGCAGCGGTCGCGGAGCCGCCCGGCCAAGGCCAGGGCGTTGTCGGGAAAGCCGGCGGAGCCGACGACCTCGATCTTGTCGGCGAAGAAGGTCTTCCACACCCCTTGGCAGCGCAGGTACTTACGGGAATCGAAGTCGTTGGGGGTCAGGGCGCCGCGTGGCTCCAGGAACACCCCGGAAATCCGCAACAGTTTCCCGTAGGAGGGAGGCTTGCCCCAGTTCTGGGGCGGCTTCACGAAAAGTTTGCCCGAGGCCGCGCGCCATTCCTGGTCGGGAGGGAGCCGGAGGCGCTCGACCCGGACGGGGAGGTAGGTGTCGGGTTTCAGCCAAGGCTCGGGGGACTCCGGGGCTATGGCGTCGACGCAGACCGCCATGAGCTCGCCGCGGACGACGTCGCCTTGGGCGGCGACGGCGTAGTTGCTCCCCCGGGGCGCGGAACCCCACCAGACGACGGCGAAGCCGACCAGCGCCCAGGCGGCCGGCTTTATCGCCTTCCTGCCAGGCAACAGCAGGAGAAACGTCGCCAGGGCCGCCAAGGTCCAGGCTCCGGAACGAAGCGCCCCGGCGTCCGGGGCGGCGGCGAAGGGCAACAGGCCGCAAAGCAGCCCCGCCAGGACCACCGCCGACGGGTAGTCCCGGACGAGGACGTCGTAACGTCCCTCAAGCCACTGGAGCGCGTCCGAGACCACCGCCGCCGGGCGCCGTCAGAGGGAGCCGACGAAGATCTTGATCCTGGACAGCGCCTCGAGGATGTCGGCGGGGGCGGCGGCGTAGGCGCACCTGACGAAGCCCTCGCCGCTGGGGCCGAAGGCGGTCCCGGGGACCAACGCCACCTTGTGCTCCTTGAGCAGCCGCTGGGCGAACTCCTTGGAGCTCAAACCGGTGGCCTTGATGTTGGGGAAGGCGTAGAAGGCGCCTTTGGGCAGGTGGCATTCCAGCCCGGCCTCGTTCAGGCCTTTGACGATCATGTCGCGGCGTTCATGGTACTGCTGTTTCATGGCGAGCATCTCGCGTTCGCCGTGGCGCAGGGCCTCGATGGCGGACTCCTGGGCGATGATCGGGGCGCAGAGCATCGAGTATTGGTGGATTTTCATCATCATGTCGATGACGTCGGCGGGGCCGCAGGCGTAGCCGATCCGGAAACCGGTCATGGCGAAGGCCTTGGAGAAGCCGTGCAGGAACACCGTCCGCTCCTTCATGCCGGGCAACGAGGCGATGGAGGCCGTCCGCTCCCCGTAGGTGAGCTCGGTGTAGATCTCGTCGGTGAGGACGAGCAGGTCGTGCTTGACGGCGAGCTCGGCGATACGGAGCTTGCGTTCCATGTCCAGGTCGGCGCCGGTGGGGTTGCAGGGGAAGTTGAGCAGCAACGCCTTGGTCTTAGGGGTGATCTTCCGCTCGATGGCGTCGGGGTCCAGCTCGAAATTGTCGCCCATCTTGGTCTCGACCACCACCGGGACGCCCCCGGCCATGATGATCTCCGGGGCGTAGGACACGTAGCAGGGCTCGTGATAGATGACCTCCTCGCCAGGATTGAGGATGGCGCGCATGGCCAAGTCGAGCGCCTCGCTGACCCCGACGGTGACGATGCACTCGTTGACGGGGTTGTATTGCGGCCCGCGGGTCTTGGCGACGTAGGCGCAGATCTCCTTGCGCAGCTCCAGCAGCCCCAAATTGGAGGTGTAGCTGGTGTGGCCGCGCTCGACCGAGTAGAGCGCGCTCTCGCGGATATGCCAGGGGGTCACGAAGTCGGGCTCGCCCACTCCCAACGAGATGACGTCCTCCATGGTCATGACCAACTCGAAAAAGTCGCGGATGCCGCTTTTCGGCAACGCCTTCACATGGCTGGCGACCCGGCCCTCAGGGCGAGACTTTGAGACGTTCATATTCTCCTCCATCGCAGAACAGTTTGCCTGACTCCTTGTATTTTTTCAGCAGGAAATGGGTGGACGTGGAGGTCACGCCCTCGATCGTCGCCAGTTTGCTCGACACGAAGGTGGCCACCTCTTGCAAGGTGTCGCCACGCACCACGATCTGCAGGTCGAAGCCGCCGGACATCAGATAGAGCGACCAGACCTCGGGGAACTTGCTCAGCCGCGTGGCCACCCGGTCGAAGCCGCCCTCGCGCTCCGGGTGGACCCTCACCTCGATCACCGCCATCACCCCGTAGCCGGGCAGCTCCGACTGGTCGATGACCGCCTGATAGCCGACGATGACCTTGTCCTCCTCCAGCTTCTTGATCACGGCCACGACGGCGGCCTCCTCCTGGCCCAGACGAAGGGCGATTTCCGCCGGCGTCAGCCTAGCGTTCTCCATTAGCAGCCTTAACACGGATTCCTTCATGGTCTTCGACTCCAGCTTCAGATGAGTTTGGACAAATCTTCTCAATATAGTCCAGGGCCGCGCACAAAGCAAAACAAAATGCCGCCCCGGGCGTTGATTAATCCCGGACGATGGCTTATATGTTTCTGTGTTCAAGCAACATTCAACCGGAGGCGAGGAATGGGAAAGTTTGTTTTGGCGTTGGCGGCCGCGGCCTGCTTGCTGGCTGCGTGCGGTTGCGGCTCGACCATGACCGAAGATCAACGGCGGGCCAAGACGACCGCCGCGCTGGACCGTCTCGCGGCGCGGTTGGCCGACGAGGGCCCCATGAGCGACGAACGTATCTTCCAGGCCCTGGAGACCTACCTGACACGGAACGACTTCATTTTCGGCGCCGCCTACGCCTACGCCCCGACCGGCGCGGAGCAGACCGCCAAAACCCTTTACGTCTACCGCCAGGAGGGACGGCTGCTCCGCGACTTCCGCCCCGCCTACGCCTTCGCCAAGGCCGACACCGCCGCCTGGTACACCGTCCCCCTCAAATCCGGCAAGGCCGAGTGGTCCGCCCCCTATTTCGACGTCGACGGCGCCGGCGACAAAGTTAGGATGGTCACCTACTCACTCCCGGTCCTCCAGAAACAGACGGTGGCCTACATCCTCACCAGCGACCTGTTCCTCGACTATAAACAGGAGGACTAGTGAGGCCTCTGACTTTCATCGCGTCGCTGTTCGCCGCGCTGTCCGCCGTCGCCGCCCCCTTGGCGTTCCGGTCGACCCACGACCACTACGCGGGCAAGCTGGCCAAACTTCTGGTCGACGCCCCCGTCGGCGAACGGCTGGAGTGGGGGCTCTATCGCTCCGACGCCAAGATCATGGGCGGCGGCGTCCAGGTCCCCGACTCCGGCGTGGCGGAGCTGTCCTTGGCCTTCCCCGCCATCGCCACCCCGGCCAACGTCGTCCTCCGCTGCGCCGCCGCCGGGGCGACGTTGGAGGAGCCGCTGCGTTTCTACCCCGCCACCCCCTTCGCCGATCAGCGGGAGTTCCTCAAACGCCTCGATATCGAAGTGTGGGCGCCCGACGGCCGTCTGCCCGACTTGCTCCGCGGTTTGGACGTCCCGTTCCGGCCCCTGGACAACCTCGCGGGTTTCGACGGCAGGACGTTGCTGGTCTCGGGCCTCGACTGCGACGCCTTTCCGGGCGTGGGCGAGGAGCTCCGCGCCCTCTGCCACCATGGCGCGCTGGTGCTGCTCATGCCGCCGCTCAAAGGGACTTTGGAGCTGGGCTTGAACCAGGCCGATCAGATCATCCTCGACGGCGACGCCCGGATTTTGGCGTTCGACAAGCGCCTCGACGCCCGACGCTGGGGCGATGGCCCCCCCGCGGCCGGGACGCTCCGTCTCGTGGGCGACGGCCCCTCCTTGCGCTTCGACCAGGCGGGAGGCTCGAAACTGACGTTCTGCCAAGCCACGTTCGGGGACGGCGTCTTGGTGGCCACCACTTGGGACATCGCCGGCAAGGGGGAGCTGTCCCCGTCGCCGGTTTACCTGCTGAATGAAATCTTCGCCCGTTTCCAGCGCATGGCCAAGCCGGGCGAGCCAAAACCATAAGGAGTGGGATATGACGAAAGAGTTGAGGACGTTGGTGTTGGGTTGCGTCGCGATGGCGGTCTGCCTGGGGGCGGCGGCGAAGGACACGCTGACGGTGGCGGTGCTGCCGTTCGCGGAGCAAGGCTCCGGGGTGAAGGACCAGGGGCCGATGGTCGCGAACTTGCTTTTCGCCGAGCTGTCGGGCGATCCGAAGCTACAATTGGTGGAGCGAGCGCGTCTCGACGAGGTGCTCAAGTCCACCTCGTTGAATTTGTCGGGCTTGGTCGACCCGTCGCAGGCGCCCCGGATCGGGCGTCTCGTCGGGGCGGACTTGCTGATCACCGGCACGGTGTTCAAGAGCCAGGACAAGACCTATCTGGTGGCGAAAGTGATCAGCGCCGAGACCAGCCGGGTTTTCGGCGCTGGCGTCGCTGGCGTCGGCGACATCGGCCAGCTCGGCAAGGATCTGGGCAAAGCTGTGTCGAAGAGCATCGCTGACAACGCCGCCGCCCTGTCGCCCAAGGACGTCGCGGCGGACGACGCGGTCGCCGCCCTGCGGAAAATCATGGGGGACGACGTCCCGGCCCTGACCGTCTACGCCCGCGTGACGGAGCGGCATGTCGGCCAGCCGACTCTCGACCCGGCCGCCACCACCGAGCTGATCCGTATTCTCAAGGCGCTCAAGTTCAAGGTGGTCGAGTCCGAGTCCGAGTCCGACATACGTCTGACGGGCGAGGCGTTCAGCGAGTTCGCCGGGCGCCGCGACGATCTGGTAAGCGTCATGGGCACGGTCGAGCTGAAAGCGGTCGACCGGAAGGGCGAGATCCTGGCGTCCGACCGCCAGACCGAGACGGTGGTCGGCCTGGCGGAGCAGACCGCCGGTAAAGAGGCTCTCCAGCGGGCCGCGGCCCGGTTGGCCATGCGGGTCGTCCCCCTGTTGCCGAAGAAGTGAGCCGTCTCGCCATTGTTTACCTTTGCCTCGCCGCCTGGCTAGCCCAAGCGGCGGAGCCGCCCTGCGCCGCGCTTTTTTGCCCCGCGCCCGGCGCCCAAGCCTTCGTGGCCCTGGCGGAGACGCGGCTCTCCGCGTCGAAGGCCGTCCGGCTGCTCGACCGCGCCAACATCGACAAAGTCCTGAAAGAGCAAGGCTTGGCGTTGTCGGGGCTGGTCGCTTCCGAGGACGCCCTCAAGGCGGGGAGTTTGTTGCAAGTCGATTTGTTCGTGGCCCTGGAGATGGTCAAAGGGGCGAAAGCACCCTTCGGGGTGGTGGTCTACGACGCCAAGCTGGGGCGTCGTCTCGTCGACCGTGGCCTGCCCGAAGGCTCGGTCGAGGCCGTCGCCGCCGAGCTGGCCAAGACGGTGGAGCAAGCCGCCGCGAAAATGGCGGACACCCCCAAGGACGCCGTGGCCCTTTGCGTCATGCCCATCCGCAACGTCGGCTTGCCCGACGACCTGGCCTATTTGCCCCACGCCGTCCATGCGCTGCTCCAGCGCGCCCTCGTTCAAACCCCGGGGGTGGTGCTGCTGGAGCGTTCCTATTTGAGTTGTCGGAATGAGGACGGAGCGCAGGAAGAACTGCCGATCGCCATGGCCAGATTGGAGTTGGAGTTCCTCAAAGGCGCAAAACCAGAAACGGTGTCGTTCCGGGGCTCCTTGGTCGCCGCGGACGGCACAAAGCTCTCGGCGGTCGCCGCGGAGGCGCCCGACACGGCGCCCGACACGGCGCCCGACACTATTGTATCCGCGATCCTGCCGGTGCTGGCCCAGGCGCTCCATATCAAATGCCCTGAATCCGACTTTGACAACAACGAGGAGGCCGACCTCTTTCTGAGCGAGGCCTGTGTTCTGTCAAGTTGCGGGGAGGGAGAAGCCGCCATCGCCGCGGCCGAGGCGGCCCTGGGGTTGTCCAAAAGGACGACCAACAATTCCACCCTGGCTCTTTGCCAGTTGATGGCCGCCACCAACCTGCTGGTGCCAGGTAAGCTGGCGCCCAGGCCAAATCGTCCAGGCGTGGTGGTGTCCCCCAGGAAAACGGGGGACGCCGACCGGGCCTTGGCCCTGGGGGTGGCGGCAATTGCGAGCGCGGCGCGGGGGTTCTGGTTCTATGGCCGTGGTGAGATGGTGACCGAGGCTGACAGCTTTTTCACTTGCCTCAATGAGATGAACGTGCGTTACTGGAAGGATTTCGACGAGGAGCTCATGAACTTCATCGGTTTCGTCAACGAGGCGGACCGAGAAGAGCTCTTCAGTCCGTCGGCGCGGGAGAAGTTCACCGGAGCAGTCCGAGATTATGCTTTTGCCATGCGGCGCATCCCACTGGACATCGCCCAGGAAAGACTGTCTGACCAGGATCTGCTCATTTTCTTCGAAGACGGAGCCAGATTCCTCGCCAACAAGCGGAACCTGCTGAGCTATGCGGAGCGAGGCTCCCCCCGCATGGTCGCCGACGCCTGCGCGATGCTGGCTCCGTTTCTGGCCGATTGCGCCACGCATGACAAGGCTCTGTATTCCGCCTTTGACGGAATCCACTATGGTGCCACTGGCCGCTATTACCTCGATCCGGGCATGGCGATATGTGGTGCGCTATCCGCATCCCCTGGATTCATGAATATAGCGCTCCATGCCCAAGGCAAGAATGGCGCGGCAATTGATGAGCTTGTCCGCTTCGTGGCACCGCTCCGCAAGCATCCGTTCGCCACAGTGCGTATCTATTCCGCTGGCCTGGACACGGTCATTCGGGCGCATCGATCCCCGGCTCCGACATTTGACCGGGCGGCCTTGGCGCTGTTCTACCGCGACTGCGAGGCGGTTTTGGACGACTTGGCCAAACGCCCGGGGCAAGACCGACCCTACACCCCTTGTTATGAGCTGCTGCTCGACATCCTCCCCCTGGTGGGAAAAGCGGTGATGGCAGGACGGGACTTTGACCACCATGCGGAGGTGCTTGAGATTATGCTCCGGCGGAAAGAGCTCAACGACAGGTTCTGCAGCTATGTCGCATGTGTACGCGACGAGGCGCGGAGGCGCGAGCTGCTGCGGCATATGATCGCCGCGTTCGACGCCCCGGAGGTGCGATATGAGGCTATCAACGACGACAAGGATAAAGTGCGCGCCACCCTTCAACAGTTGGCGCTAAAGTATCATCTCGCCTCACCGCAAGCCGGACTCTTGACCAAAGTTTGGGAACGGCGCAAGGATTTGCTCCAGTCTCACAAAGGATACTATGGCGCGGTGGTGGTGGAGGGGCGGAGCGTGTATCTCACCCAAAGGAAACATAGCCGCGGCGGGATCACCTTCAGGCTTTGCCGGTTGGATCTTGACTCTGGAGCGATGGCGGAAATAGCGGCAGTGAACTCGCCCAGAAAGTCGCCTCTCTTCAACGTCAATGACTCCGCCACCATCGCCAATGGATGCTATTACATGGCCGCATGCGAAGCGGGCATCTTCGTCTGCGACCTGCAAGGCAAACACCCGCGGTTCTTTGACCGTTCGACCGGGCTTCCCTCCAACGAGGTGCGGCGCCTCGCCTGGCTGGACGGGAAACTTTATGCGGCAACGCGCGATGACCAAGGCGACCAGTTAATGGCGATCGACCCCGGCTCGGGGAAAGCGACCCCCCTCTGGTCCGCCAGAAGCCGCAACTCCACCTCGCCTTTCGACAATGTCGAGGGGCGGATTACGATTTTTACCCTCCGTTCCTGCCCAGAGGCCAAACGCCTGCTCTTCTCCTCGCGGCGCCTCGGCCTTGCTTACCACAACATGTCCTCCGCCACCTATGAGTTCGACCCTGCCACCGGCAACTTCTCGCCCATATTCCCAGGCGACATGATCCACCCCATTCTCCGCCCGACCCCCTTCACGGGCGCATATGCCATCAGAATCGGCCAATACCCTGCCCTCCACGTGTTGGAAGCCTGTTCCAACGCGGGGCAAGGCTCCCCGGCGTTCACGTTGCGTGAACAACCCATGGACGAAGAGGTTGGGGATGGGGTGGCCATGATCGGCAACTATCTCTGGACGGCACACCCCTTCGGGCGCGTCTCGCTCGCCACCGGAGAGCAAGAGTTGTTTCCAGATCCGTACGCATATGAGGCGGACGCCCTCCAGGTTCTGCCCGTCGGGGACGGCCAGCAAGTGCTGGTCAGAAGCGGCGTTTCCAATTTGTTCCTGCTGGACATGTCGGAAGGGAAAACCAAATGATCCAAAGATGCCTTGCCTTTGCGTTCCTGTGCTGCTGCGCCATCGCCCAGGCGGAGCCGCCCTGCGCCGCGCTCTACTGCCCCGCGCTCGGCGCCCAAGCCTTCGTTGCCCTGGCGGAGACGCGGCTTTCCGCGTCGAGGGCCGTCCGCCTCCTCGACCGCGCCAATATAGACAAAGTCCTCAAGGAGCAAGGCTTGGCGTTGTCGGGACTGGTCGCGGCGGAGGACGCCCTCAAGGCGGGGCGTTTGTTGCAAGTAGACCTCTTCGTCGCCTTGGAGATGGTCCAAGGGGCGAAGGCGCCCTTCGGCGTGGTGGTCTACGACGCTAAGCTGGGCCGCCGCCTCGTCGACCGCGGCCTACCCGAAGGCTCGGTCGAGGCCGTCGCCGCCGAGCTGGCCAAGACGGTGGAGCAAGCCGCCGCGAAAATGGCGGACACCCCCAAGGACGCCGTGGCCCTTTGCGTCATGCCCATCCGGAACGTCGGCTTGCCCGACGACTTGGGCTATCTCCTCCACGCCGTCCATGCGCTGCTTCAGCGCGCCTTGGTCCAGAACCCGTCGGTGGTAGTGTTGGAGCGCTCCTATCTGGGCTACCGCAACGCGGAGGGGAGGGCGTCCGCGTTGATGGGCTCCGCCGCGCTGCTGGAGCTGGAGCTGGTCAAAGCCCCGTCGGGAGTGTCCGTCCGGGGAGCCTTGGTGGCCGCGGATGGCAAGAAATTAGCGGACATCGCCGCCGAGCCGGACAAATTTGGGGCTGATTCCATTGTCGCCGCCATCTTTCCTGAGCTTGCCGGGAAGCTCCAACTGAAAGACGCCGTTCCTCCGCCCCTCAATCGCGGGCGGGAGGCCATACGTTTCCGTAACGAGGCGCAAATCCTGCAGAACAGCGGGGACTTCGCCGCCGCCATCGGCGCGGCGGAGGCCGCCCGCGCCTTTGCCAATTGGGACGAGGTCGCCGCCACGTTGGCCAGTTGCCAATTGGCCGAGGCTGTCAGGCTGCTTGTCGGAACGCGGCGGGACGCTCCCCGCTCTTGGAATGACATCCGCTCGAAACGGCCCGAGGATGTCGACCAAGCGTTCGTGTTGGGGACGAAGGCTCTCGTTACCTTCATGGCCTCCATCGCGGACTTGGGCAAAGGCGGCGTCCCCATGGCGGTGAAGTCATACCGATATTTCGACTGGAGTTTCACCTGGAAATGGGCGTATTGCTCCGAGCCGCTTCGGCGTCTTGTCCTGCTTGCCCAGGAGGCGGAGGAGGCGCGGGCGGGGAACCCCGATGTCCGCGCCCGCTTCCAGGCGTTGGCCCGTGACTATGCCCTCGCCATACGGCAATCCCCCTTGGACGTCGCGCTCAAGAAATATGACGACGACCGTTTCCTCTCCACTTTCTGGCATTATTCCGGAGACCTGGCGACAAAACTGGAGATGTTGCGTTCGCTAGACAAGGACAAGCCCGGCTGGGTCGCCGACGCCTGGCTGTTGCTTGAGCCGTTCCTGACCACTTGCGACCAACATCGCGGCAATCTGTACGCCGCCTACAACCGGTTGACGGCCCTAGGCTATTTCAGCACTTTCCACGATCCTGGCGTCCACGTCAACGAACTAATGGACAGCGTTTTCCACGACCTCCAATTGAGCTATCTCGCCGACCCTTCGTCGTTGTCCGACCCTTCGCGGCCTTTCGCCAAGTTCATGGCGGCATGCCGGAAGCATCCGTTCGGAGCGATCCGCATCCATGCCGCCGGAATGGACATGCTCGCCTCCATTAGGGGCGAGGGGGTGCCGGCCGACCAGGCGTTGGCGCGGTTCCTCCGCGTTTGCGACCAGGTCTTGGACGAACGGGGGAAAGCGCCAGGATGCGACATCCCCATGGCCGAGAGCTATGAGGCCGTCTCAAAAACCCTTGGAACTGTCGCGGGCTGTGAGGTTTTGGGGACGTGCTTCTATGCGGAGCTGGAGACGTTACGGCTCATGGCCAAGCGGAAGGAGATTTGTGGCGACACCCTGGACCGGCGCCTGGCGGGCGTGTACGACAAAAGCAAGATGGGGAAACTTCTGAAGGACTTGGAGTTGGCGGCCACATCCCCGGACGTCCGGGTCGAGGCCAACACTCCCGCCGGGCGCCAGCCGCTCTGGACCATCCAGGCGATGGCGCAGCGTTGCGGCGTGCCGTTGCGCCGTCGCGCCGCCGGGAAATTGGCGGAAATTTGGGGGCGTCGCCGGGTTTTGCTCGGCCCGGACAAGGGGCTTATGGCCAGGTCGGTGGTGGTGTCAGGCAAGCAAGCGTATCTGGCTGTCCTGGATATTGACAGCGCGGCACAAGCTTACCGCTTGTGCCGAGTTGACCTTGACAATGGTGACGTGGAGGCGTTGGCCCCCCCGGCGTCATTGAACGGCGGGAATTTTGAGCCGGGGCTCACCCGGGGCGCGCTTGGCGGGGGCTATTATTGCCTGTCTGGCTGCGACGCTGGCATTTTCGTCTGCGATCTAAAAGCCAAGCAGGTGAAGTTGTTCGCCCCTCCCATGGGCCGGCCCAACCCGTCGACCGATATCGCCTGGTTGGACGGCAAGTTTTATGTCTCCTTCGACTCCCTCCAAAAGGGCGGCTGTTTCGCCGAGCTCGATCCCGTCTCCGGCGCCTGGCGGCTGCTTGGCTCCGCCGGAGGCCGTGACACCACATCTCCTTTCGACAACACCACCAAGCGCATCAATGTCATGGCCATGGTCGCTTGCCCCGAGTCCCACTGTGTGCTGTTCGGCGTGCTGGAGCAGTGCGGCGGCTCCGGCCCCTACAAGAACGAGCACCGGGACGGACTTTACTCGTACACCCCTGCCGCAGGCAAGTTCAAACACCTCAACAACAGCGATGCCGCCAGGATCTCTCCGGCCAGCCCGTTCTCCGGCTTTTATTTCCTCCGGGACAACCATCATCGCTCGGCGGAGCTCTACGACGCGGTCGGAGGCACCAGGACCATCTACAACTACTCCCAGGCCACCAACAAACGCGTCCGGCCCAAACCCATGGCTCCGGGGATTTCGCCGAATTTGCCCCCCCGCACGGACAGGATGAATCCGTTGGCGCTGATAGACAAGCATCTTTGGACGGCAGCGCCATTCGGACGCGTTTCCCTCTCCACTGGGCAGACGGATTGTTTCCCCGCTGCCATCGGGGATTACTGGGCTCAGGTATTGCCAGTCGGCGACGGCAAACAGGTGCTGGTGTCTGGCGACTGCGGCCTCGTCCTGCTGGACATGACGGGGGCGGACTGAGCCTCAAACCACCAGGCGCTTGACGGTGCCGCGGCTGAGCAGCTCCACCGGGACCGCCAACTGATAGGGCGGGTCGCCCGCCTGGAGATGGAAGATCGCCTCCAACACTTTCTCGGCGAAAAGCCGTTCCTTCAAGTCCACCGTGGTGAAGGGCGGCGTCGCCACTTTGCCCCAGTAAAGATTGTCCGTGCCGATCAAACTGACGTCGTCCGGCACTTTCAGCCCCGCCGCCGCGAAACCCTGGATCGCCGGGAACATCACGTTGTCGGCGAAGCAATAGAACAGCGACGGCAGATTCGGCATGGCCGCCTTGTCGCGGATCTCGACCGCCATCCGCTCATGGTCCCACTGGACGTCCCAACGGAAGGGCTCTGGACATTCGCCGCCGCCGCCTAGATACGCCTCCAGGAACCCCTTCGCCCGCGGGGAATCCATGTGGGGGAAGATCATCCCGGCGCGGCGGTGTCCCATCTCCAAGGCGTGGAGAGCCGCCAGGCGCCCCGCCTGGAAGTCGTCGCAATAGACGCAGATGTGGTTGGGCAGGATTCCGCCGCTCTGAAAAAGCACCGAGTCGAACCCATGCCCTTCAAGGTACTGGGCGATGGGGATGGAGTGGGTCACGAAGACGTCGATCCCCATGGCGCGGACCTCGATGAACTGGCGGTAATGGATCTCGGCGGGCGCGGCCAGGTCGATCTCGGTCAGGAACAGCTCTAGTTTCCGCTCCATCGCCATGCTTTGCAGATGCGAGTAGACCCCGGCGAAAAACGAGGTGTGGAAGTTGAAGAACGCCAGCTTGCCCGTGACGAACGCCACCCGGAGCCGGTCGTTGAGCTTGGCCGCGGTGGTTTTGACGTAGCCCAGCTCGCTAGCCGCCGCCAACACCCTCCGGACGGTCGCCGGACTGAGCCCCTTGTCCCGGTTGTTGTTCAACGCGAACGAGACGGTCGTCGACGACAACCCCACCCGCCTCGCTATCTCCGCTATCGTGACTTTGTGTTTTGCCATGCGGCCAATCTAGCACGCCAAAGCGTGGGCGCCAAACGCGCTGGGGGGAACCCTTTGAAAAGGGTTGCCCCCCAGACCCCCTTCCTAAACTTTTTGGGTATATTTTTTGCCCTCGGCAATAAAAATAACCCAAGAAGTTTTTGAGGGGGAGTTTGAGGGGGAACTTTGTTCACAAAGTCCCCCCTCAAGGCTTTCCGTTCACTTGTAGGTCCCGATCCTCAGCGCCTCGTCGACGAAGAAGCGGTAAGTCTCGTAGTCGCAATCGGTGGGGATGGAGTGGTCGGAGTGGAGGATGTAGCCGGAGCCCCGCATCAACGCGGGGATCTTGGCGTTGAGCTCCGCGCGGATGGCGTCGCGGTCGTTGGCGACGAGGTTGCGCGCGTCCATGCCGCCGCAGAGGCTGAGACGGTCGCCGAAGTTGCGCTTGATCCGCAACGGGTCCATCCCGGCCTTGACCTCGAGGACTTGCAGGCAGTCGATCCCCGCCTCCACCATCCCCTCCAGCAGCGGCTCGACGAAGCCGCAGGAGTGCATGATCACCGGCAGCCCCAGCGCATGGCAGAAATCGACGGTCTTCTTGTGCCCCGGCTGGATGATCTCCCGGTACATGTCCGGCGACATGAAGGGGCGTTCCTTGAAGCCCATGTCCTCGTAGAACCAAATGCCGTCGGGCTTGCCTACCGCGGCGATCGCCTGTTCTTGCAGGCTGACGATCAGGTCGGAGTAGACCTTGACCATGTCCTTGACCCAGTCAGGGTCGAGAGCCATGCCCATGAGCATGTATTCGTGGCCGCAGACGGGGTGCATAAGCTCGAAGACGTTGACCCCGGCGAAGGCGAAGAAGCGTCCCTTCTCGTCCGCGGCCTGCTTTGCCTCGCGTAAGGCCTCGACGTTGAGCCGCCGCGGATCGGGTTTGAGCAGCAGCGGCTTGATCCGCTCGTCCCAAAGCGTTCGATCCTTGACCATGAAGTCGACATGCTCGGGAGTGGCGTTATGCTTTTTGTGGGCGCGGAGCAGCGCGCCGTTGCCGTTGCGTTTCAGGACGGTGTCCTCGTCCTCCTCGACGATCTCGTCCTTGAAATCGAGGTCGGCGACCATGTTGAACCAGCCGCCCAACGACATGTCGAACCCGAAATGGGTGGCGAGGTCCTCGCCGGCCTTGATATGCCCCTCGTCCTGCCATTTTTTCTGGGTGTCGCCCCAGAAGTGCTCGAACAGCCCGATCCGGTCGACCGGCTGCCGTTTGAGGATGCGCTTGATCCGCTCCTTGCCTGTCATGCTCTCCATACACCCGCTCCTTGACGCTCGATGGATTTAAACTCTTTACTAAAATATTTAGATAGCTAGTGTTTGTCAAGCCCCGAAATGATTTTAGGCGACAAGTTTTAGGTGGGGAGCCGTTCCTGACTCCGAACACCGGAAAGCTCGCCCCTCCTTATGTCTTCAAACTCCGAACTCCGAATTCCGAACTCCGAACTCTAAACTATTGATCTTGCGTCCTTTGCGTCTCTTGCGTCCTTTGCGTTATACCGTCCTGGGCAGGAGCTCCCGCCGACCGCCGCCAACTTTCTTGAAATTTTTTTCTGAGGCTGGCTTGCAATCCCCGCCCCTGGAGCCATATTATAGACCTTTGCTTCGGGATGTAGCGCAGTCTGGTTAGCGCGTTTGACTGGGGGTCAAAAGGTCGGAGGTTCGAATCCTCTCATCCCGACCATCTTTTTCTCCTCAAGAACAGTGGGGTAGCGGGTCATGGCAAGCGAAAAGTCCAGGCAATCCTCCCCTTTCCGGTCTTCCTACGGTATTCCCGGCGATAGTCCGGGGATTTCGGCGTCTGCTGTTACGGAACCCGCCTGCCCCCCACCCGTCCGTTTGACCAACGGGAAAAAAGGCCACCATAGATTTGAACCAGCGGATGCAAAAAGGGTATAGTATAGCTACAGAAATTGATGTTCATGGAGATAAATGGAGCGGCACCAATGTCATTCACTACCATTAATCAACTAAACAGGAACATGCAAGATGCGAAAAAATCCAGGCGAAGTTGCAAACGAGATATTTGAACGTATCAACAAGCGCTTTAAAAAGAGCGAAGAGTGTTTCACTTTTACACCTAGCCCGTTTCCAGCGCATGGAAACACTGCATTTAAAATCGATAAAGGCTCTCTCAGAGAGTTGTCGGGCAGGAAAACTATACGAAGAGGTTTTTGTGAACAGGTGAAGAGCTGCTTAGATCCATGTGGCTATGCCGTCCAGGTAGATAAAGATGGAATTCGTGTTACGCCTGAACCTCAGCAAGTCGTTGATATCAATTCTAACGATGAAGAAATCGATTAACCGTAAGGCGAGGGGACGTTCCAAGGGGCGGAGTGACACGGATTCAAAATACAAGTGCAACACACTGACAGTTGGAAAGGGCGTCAGGATGGGGTAGGTTGAAAGTGCCCTTCCAAAGCCTACAACAACAACGAGGTGTTGCCGTGATTCCAACGTATCGCCCGCTTGACTTTATACCCCCATACGAGGTATTCTTCAACAAGCCGTGTGTTGCACTTCAGACTTGAATCCGCTCACCAATGCGGCACCAATGCGGCATAATTGGAACGGCACCAATGCGGGGAACGGCACCAATGCGGGAACGGCACCAATGCCCTGATATAATTGGAACGGCACCAATGCGTAAACGCAGGCTAGGGTAACGTTAGGTTTATTGAGGGAAAAATGCAGAAAAAAGCAGAAAAAGATGTGTTCATCCTTGGTGCTGGATTCTCCAAGGCTATAGGAGCTCCTTTGCAGTCGGAACTCCTCAATAACATTTTGAGTTTCGATGTTTCCCAGCTGCAATCGGATGAGCAGTCGGTATATCAGGAAAACTTAGCCCGTGTCAAGACACTGATTGACAATCACATGTACCTCGACCCTTCTCGAGATGGTATTGACCTTGAAGATATCTATACCCCTCTTGACAACTGCATTATCAATAATTTCTCGTTTCGAAGTGTGCCAGTGTCCGAAGTAGTTGTTTATCGAAGGTCGCTAGACGTATTAATAACAATCTTCATGAAATGGACGCTTGATAGGATCAGTTCAAAGTCAACCTTTGTCGACCAGTTCACCCAGCACGTCGTCAAATACAAGGCCTGCCACATAAAAGAGGATAGGATCTCATTCCTCACTACCAATTGGGATATTTTGCTGGACAACTCATTCTTTGAGAATATCAATAATATCAATAGACCAAAAAATGGCGTTGTTGATTATTGTTGCTATGTAACCCAATACGACAAGAGTGATCACTATCTCCCTGGACTAATGGCAAAAGCAAAGGGAATGTTCAACATAAAGATCCTTAAGCTTCATGGCTCCCTAAATTGGCTCTTTTGTCCAAGATGCGGAAGGCTCTACGCAACTTTTAACAAGAAAATTTCAGTTCAACAGTTTATTTCGCAACCAAGATGCAGACTTTGTAAAAACAACTTCTCTTCTGGATCGACAGGTGATGATGGAGCGCATCTAGAAGGCCAGTTGTTGATGCCGACCTACCTTAAGAACTTCAACAATGCCCAAATTAAGCTAATCTGGCAGAACGCCGCAGTAGAGCTTTCAGAAGCCACCACGTTGTATTTCGTCGGATATTCCTTTCCAATAGCAGACTTCGAGTTGCGAGCACTACTATCAAGAAACGTTGCACACCAATGCAAGGTGGTTGTTGTATCTAATAAAGATGATCAGGAACTGAGGCGTCGTTATTCTTCATTCTTTGGGAAAAGAGCGATTATGTTTGATTTTTTGGGCGCTGAGACGTTTTTCAATGATTACATGAGCAATAATCTAACATAATGGGGCTGATGCCGGAGGTGTCGTTCCAATTATCTGACTTGGCAAAGCGGAGGTGCCGTTCCCAAAGCGGAGGTGCGACAGCGGAGGTGCCGTTCGGGCGGCGTTGTCAACGCAAAACGCAAATATAAGGCGTGCCCCCAACGATTTCTCAAAAGGTTACCCGCTCGGAAAATTGCTGCGGAATGAATGAAGAACAAGCATTCCTGCTGAGGCAATGTATATCAGCCGGGCAATAAGTCATGCCAAATTTCATGCCGCAATGAGTTGAAATACGCTTTGCCATTTGATTTTTCGCATGTAGGGGATTATCTTACAAAGAAGTAGCGGGAAATTGTTTTAATCACTTATTACATGGATAGGTGCTGATTATGTCAAGCAAAATGTACTTTGAAAACATTAATGATACAATCAAAAACACGCTGCTAACAGCCAGGAAAACAGCCAATATCGCTGTGGCATGGATTAATTTCAAAGAATATAGTGGTGTATTCAACGCCCTGTTAAACAATGGGGTAAAGCTAAAAATAATATGCGACAACAATCAAGAAAACTTGGCCTATAAGCCTGTAATTGATCAACTCATCAACAGTGGTGCTGAAATTACGTTGATAAGTATGCCAACGTCACAAAACAAAATGCATCACAAATTTGCGATTATTGATGAAAGTATTTTAATTAATGGCTCATATAATTGGTCAAAAAACGCAGAATCTAATATTGAAAATGTTGCAATCACTAAAGATGAACCCTATATTATTAATCAAGTAATTGATGAATTTGAAAAAATAAGTCTTTTAAACGCTAATATAATATCTAATCTCATGAAAAAACAATGCTGTGACATGGAGCATTGTTGCGGAGAAGTTGTTAATTTACTTGTTTTTTCTCCAAACAATAGTGATCAATATTATGACGCTTATGGCGATATCGTTTCCGTGTGTAATGATTGTGGGTCATATGAGACCATAAAACATTGCTTGCAAGATAGTTCACTTTGGATTTTATGTATGGGATATGAATCAATTGATAGTGATTCAACAGAAGAAGAAAACCTAAGAATTGACAGAGAAATTAATTCTCATTTAAATAAATACATGACAGCAGGAGTGACGATCCATGGAATAGGAGTCGTTACTCATGATTATAACAAATATGCTGGAGATGATATTTACACCAAGATTATTTGGAAAAACAGATTCCAATCCAACAGAATCTTTGACAGGTATGAAGATACCTTTGGTGTAGACTATGAATAAACAACCGTTTCCCACTGGGTATTGAGAAAAAGGGGGCAAAGGGGAGGTTCTCGACGCTAAAAATGGCGACCTATTTTTTACCTGCCTGCAATTCCTGTTCTGCTTTATCTCGTGAAATCGTATAATACCTTAGCACGCTGTATACCGCTGGAATCTTACGATGGATTTCAACATCAGAAAAGTCATTGGCATAAATGACTTTATTCGCAATATCCTTGTGCTTCGGCGATAACTTACTGTATTCTTTCCACCAACGATCAGTTTGTCCAGTCCCCTCAAAGTGAAAGCGATAGATGATAAAAGCCTCCGGCATGTGAAGTATTCTCTCAAATTCAGCTTCGTCAACGCCAAATGCTTTCTCGAAGAATGTTTTACCAATACCAATTTTTCCCTTAGTTGCATTTAAGACTGCTTGAATTGCACGGATAAATTTGCGATTCCAATGCGTTCCAATGTATTCCCGATTATGAAAATATTCTGGGTCAGTGATGGGATGATACTTCATTGGAAATGAATAAATATTCACACCTAGTGCTTCGCTTAACTCTATATTTAGCTTCATCCTAAGATAAAGTTCAACGGGTTTATCCCTGAAATTATAAAGCAAATAATTCGAAAGGCTAGTAATTTTGTACTTTGCAGCGAGCGTAATCGCCTTCCTATATGTTTCATGATCACTCCATGCATCGAAAGCGATTCGCAACGGACGGATTGCAATTTCGCTAAGCTTCTTCATCTTCTTATCTGTGATCCTACGAGCATCAACACCCTGATTGAAATCGACATAACGATTACAAAGGGCACGTGGTCGTTTCTTCGCATAAAGATCACTTACTTGATCATAAACATGAAGGATTTTCTCCTTCGTTGCCGTATAATGATGCAGGAGTTCATTATCGCTCAATAGCTGGTAAACAAACTGCTGCTCTTCCCCAGTAAGCTTATCTACGAATGCAAGCAAAAGTTTCACTGCTCTTCTGATATACGCCCTGTCATTATACCCATCACGAAGCCTATTAATTGCAATCTCAAGTTGATTGGGCGCACGGTATTTTGCATCTTTAGCAAAACCACAAGCCTTAATTTCATCAATAATCTGAAAAAATTGATCAGAGGCAAAGACGTTGTTATCCAGTAAAAGCAAATGATGTTGATCTCCAAATAACCGTCTTGTCTCCTCAATTCTAACAAGTAGCGGTAAATAATCTTTATATTTAGGTTCAATAATAGGAACTGCACAAAAAGGACATTTGTTTTTACACCCCCTTGTTGTATAACCATAATATGATCCAGACTCAGGGTATTCGTAATCAATCTCATGCAAGATTGAATAATCCAAGGAAAGATCATCTATATTTATGCCAATACCGCGATCCCCCAAAATGCTCTTGGTGTCAAGGCAACCTTTGTGAGGTTTAATCCCCGTTGCCTTCTCAACTTCTTCTGCGATAACAGAGGCCATGACACCTCCGATGAGGACTTGCTTGGGACTTCTCACTAGCTTCTTTGCAAAAAGAATAGTTTCTATTGTGATATCCCAATAAAAAGTGAAAAGCGTAGTTACACATACTCGATCCCAGGCTTTTTCTTTGAAATATTCCTCCTTGCGAAAATACTCACGGTAATACTTGAACCAAGGCGCAGCAAGTGGGAGAATTCTTAATTCGTCCAACTCAGAACCAACGACGAAATGCCCAGTTTTAATAAATTCAATGATGTCAGGAAAGTAACGCTTCCAATTGATGCGTTGAACAGCATTGCCAAGGGAAACAATGGCTTTTTTTGAAATTTCCTCAAGGACAAACAGCCTTAGATCTCCTTTGTAAAAAACTACATTGTCGCCGAGCATCCTGTGATACTTCGCAATTTTCATCAATCCCATTGGAGGATATTTATTTTTATAGTTAGGCTCCAAAAGCAATATATTACGCCGCATGTTTATTTATACTCTTCCTCTATCTTGCAAATCAGTGCTTCTGCCATATCAGGAGTAAGGGTTTTGATGATGATGTCAAAAACATCTCCTAAAAAGCGGCGTTGTTCACGAGATAGTTTTGTTAAATTGTCAGTTCTAAACTTCTTCCCCTGTTTCTTATTGCCTGCTGGCTCTATGATTGGTGGAATTCCTGGTACAGGGACAACATCCTTTGGGGCATGATCTTCTTTAACGCCTTGAAAAACTTTTGCAATCAGAGGATCATCGTTGATACGCTCCTTGAATTTTTCAATTTTCTTTTTGCCTTCTTCGGCCTTCTTGCTAACTTCTTGATATTTTGCATATAAAGTCTTCTCCTCCGTCGCACTTGAAAATCCAGTCTTCACCTTAGTTTGAATCATTGTGGCTAATTGCTGCTCATCGGAAATGCTTTTAAAGGCATTCTTCATAGTGCTAGCGTCGTAATAAAGCTTATAAAGCTTATCGTGGAAAAAAGCACGAACCTCACATTCAAATCGCTTATACTCCTTATTTTCATTGAAATAACTGCGAGATGAGTTTGGAATCAACTCTGGATCAATGGCATGTATCTCTCCAACAAAATAATGATTCCCTCGCACCTCTCGATGAAGTCGGTTTAACGCAGAGGATTCTCCAAGTTGAATATTGGCCTTTCGGAGTCGTATCGCCCTATGGGGATTTCCTTTGTCGGGGATTGCCTTGGCAAAGGTAGAGATTCCAAACCAACACCAACCAATTACCTCATCTTTCTCATTGTAAAATTTATTAAAAACAATATCCTTTATCTCATCAATTCGTGAAGAATCTCCAGTATTGGAAATTTGATGAATTCCAATTTTGTACCCCTTGAATAGCTTCTCGCCATTAATACGAATATCGTATTCATCTAAATTTGGCAACTTTTCAGATTTGATATATTCATAAATTTTGCGTCCAAGGTAAAAGTTTCCTTGATCGAACGGCACAGGGGCAATCATTGACAGATATTCTCTTATATCATCGACATTGAGCAAGAAATCATTTGTTTCATTGACGTGCTCCAGCTTAACCTTGAAGTAATGCAAGTCTTTTGCACAAGGTTCGGTCGAAATTTCAGTAACGTCTTTTATGACAGCAATGGCATCGAGTGTAATCTTATGATCATTTAGAAGCTGCTTGAGTTTTGCTGCATCCCAAGTCATGATCGTCTTGCACTCTTCCCCGGCACATGACGTTTCAAAAATGAGACGATGGCAATATCCTAGACCTCCGAGACGACCAATCCCACGAAAGCCCTTTTGTTTAGTTCTATCTTTTGTGGATGCAGCAACGTTGCCAAGCAATGCATAAACTCGTTGCGACGGAATGCCTGTAGCGTTATCGCAGATGATTATCTCACGTTTTCCGGGATCAATGCGAATATCAATGACACCCTCTCCATCGTCAAGTAAGCCATCATGTGTTGCAATATCAATCTGATCTGCGGCGTTCTGGATGTACTCTCTATAGATGAATCGGGAATTCTCATACATGCCCTCAGTTAACGTCCCGATAATGTTTTTTCCAAATTTAATGTCTTTGTTCATTATTAATTCCCCCCTTTATCTTGCCGATAGAGTGGTTCAGGGAACTTAATGTTGAGAAGTGAACGAAATATTGGATTCTGAATAATATACTCGCCTTGCTTGAGCCGCGTCATCATGTTTTTATAAACTGGCGGGATGAAACGGTAATCACTCTTTGACAGTTCAATAGCGTTAGTTCTGCCATAGGCGTGCGTCGAACAATTGCCGGTAATTCTTTCATGGATTGCACTCTTGAATTGCTCTGCTGAGAAAAGAATGATGCCAAGTGAGCGTCCACGTTCGGCAACATCCAAAAGTTGTCGTAAAATTGGCGAGCTCTTGGGGACATCACTGGAAGCATATTTGTTTAATTCATCAATGAAAATAATGATTTTCTGTGGTGGAGGAGCAGCAAGCTCTTCGTCAAACTCGCCTAGTTTAAGGGCATAAACTGCCCGCATGATATCACCGAACACAAAGGCTTGCATGTCTTCATCTTGCTTTGCAACATCAACGACAAACACATCATTTTTCTTGATCCCTTTAATGGCATCCTGCAAGCGTATTTCCCCAATACTTTCATCAACAGCACGTGCAAAGATATTTTTTTCAGAATCGATAGCTTTTCTAATAATTCTTTTGAACTTGCGCCAGCTTGCGACTGGAATTTCCTTGTCATTTCCGCCTGTGTTACAACGTTGAGAGATTTCTTCAAGAAAACTCGTCCAATTAGTAACTCTTGAAAAATTACCTTGACCTGAAATAATACAATTGAGGATCGAGTCGATAGTTTGATTTGGATCATCAATGTTTGCAAACATGAGATCCAAATTGTCCTTATCTTGCTCGTATATATACTTGTATTTGTATGCTTTTTTGTCTCGAATCTGCCGTTCAAATAGTTCCTTCCGAATATAGCTTTTTACATTGTCGCCACCGCCATATGGATAGAAATATTTAACATTTTTAAATGGCTTGGTGTCAAGATCCAATGACTTGTAAAGTTCCTTAACTTTAGCTTCTTTATCTGTACTATATGCTGCTGGCTCATCAATAGACAATAAATCCCGCCCCTTGACGTTAAGAAAGATAAAGGCAACATCAGATGCATCGTCTCTTTGCGCAGTCTTATGTTGAATAGCCTTCATGAGAAACATTGCATATGATGTTTTAGCCGCCAAACCAGAAATTCCTGATATATTTAGGTGAGCTCCCTCGGGACCTATAAGGAAATCGGCATTGACATTCACTGGCAAAAAGACTTTTGACTCGTTGTCGTCAATACCTGCATACATTTCAAGATAACCGCAAACAACTGGGTTTTTGATGTCATCAGGGCTTAATCCCAGTGCTTGTGCTACTTCGTCAGCCGTTGCAAGGAAAACACCAGAGCCATTTTGAACAGGAATATAAATGTTGCCAGTATTTCCAACGACTTTTGCCTTGACGTAGTTCATGCCAATTCTATTCGTATTGGATGGTGCATTTACGTCGCCAAAATCATTTGAGATGTAGTTGGCCAAATAGCCGCTTGAGTCAGTGATGTGGGAAATTTCCTCAACTACACCAAACGTCGAGCTTCCTTTAATATGTTCAACTTTGATCACATCAAAGGGATTTAATACCAAATTTTGCGAAGTCCAAAAGAAAAACTCATCAATGGTTGTTGGGCATTTCTCTGTTGCAGCGATTCTTCCAATTGGTTCTTTCATGTGTTTGTTCTCCTAGAATATGTTAAGAAAAAAATTACTGCTTAGATATTTACTTTTAACGAAAGATTCGGTTAAAAACACTGGATAGATATGATTTGCCCATCTTTCGTCAATTCCATAACAAACCGGGTTTCTTTCATTAATCAAATTGGCACTGATGGTATCAATTTCTTCAGAGCTCAATCCAATCTCTCGCTCACGCTCATTGATTAATACTTTCTCTACCTTCAATACCCCATCAAATGGACTATTGATGTGCTCACCTCTGATCCGTAGATACCAGATCGCATAACGCTCTTCACCTGAAATCTCTGAAGAATACATAAACGCTGGTGTTCGAGAATGAGGTGGCAACTCCGCAATGAATTTTGCATTACTTTTCCCAGAGCTTGTCTTTGCTAAATCCGGGTTAAATGACTTTGAAACTCCGATTACATGCCGATAGTTGTTTCTAATTTTATCAAAATGAAAAGGGTCACCAGTTTTAATCATTTTATATTCCAGTGATCCATCTTTGACAAGATATGCGCCAGAAGCCAATAGTTTTTCCTCTGTCAACTTCTTGACCATAGCCTTTTCAAGTTCGATCATTCTATCTTGGATTTTTGCAATACCCAATTTTTCAGAATCTTCGTCTTGTCTTGAATGATAATATAATATTTTTCCAAATTCAATCTCATGCCGTTTCAATATATCGGCACTATTAATTTTCTGCATCAATAGATTAAAGAAGAGCTCATCGTTATTTCCATCCTTATTTACAACAGATGGCAACACTAAAACAAATTCACGATAGAGCAATTGAGGGTGCATTGTCCTATTCGTTCGCCTGCAGCATCCAACTCCAATCTGTCCGGCGACAATCGGATACACGTTATTTCCAATGGCGATATCATCGACCTTATATGTATGCCTTGACCCATCTAGGAAAAAATGTAAAATTGGTTCATTATTGGCCATGCGCCTTGCCAGCGCATCGAGATCAATATAGGTTTTATGTTTTTCCGTTTCGCCTTGAATTTTATATACCACCTTTGGTTGTTCATCATAGGCAAGAGGAGATAATGAGCTTGTATCCACATTATAGCGCCGTGACCCGAAGCACTTCCCACGGGTTTCTTTTTCAAGTATTTTTAGAACGTTCATCGGTCTCCTGCCTTTTCTATGGCTGGGTAAGCGTGAAGATGTCCCGCTTGGTCATTATGAGACAAAATCGTTTTTGGACTACGGTACACGTGAAGAGGGGGTTCATCATCTGTCGTTCGATCCAAATGGAGGATCTTCGCAGCTGTGGCGATTCATCCAATTGGTGGATTATCTCGCAGCTCATGGTGTTTTCCGCATAAATTGTCTTCCCCAGGGCTCCATCCTCACTCTCTGTAATCTACCGCGCCGAGCGTGACTGTCAAGTGTCCTGATGAAATTTCTCTGTAGGCAAGAGAATTGCACGTTCAAAATGTCGTTGTTCCTGATGGCTTCCGTCCTCAGCGCCAAGCTAACCATTATCACTGGAGTTGCTTGTTGCCCGGCCTGCCTGGCCTACCTAGCCGGAAATCTCTATGCTACTGCGTTCTTTCTCCATGAATGAACCACTTGAATCTCAGCCTGTGAGCCATGGATTACCCCAGTTTCAATCGATTCCTAGGCCAGTTTCTATGCTATATCGCCCTCCAATATCTAAACCATATACCATGAAAATTCGTAGCCATTTCAGGCGCAAGTAACGTGTCATTGGGGTAACTCAAGTTTCAGCGGGCGAAAGCGTGAGATGGCGCAAGACTGGCATGAGCGATTGAAGTTCAGCTTAACGATAGCAACTGACAGGGATTTCTCCTGTGTTGTAGGTGAAGTCGGGCGAGTGCGTATCCTCGCCCGACCTTCTTGGTGCTATCAAACGAAAAACTTTTTGAACAACTCAGAGGCCAGGAACAAACCAAGGCCTGTTCCGAAAAATACCCCGATAGACTGTGGTCCAATAGCCCAAAATAGTCTTTTCCATAGCGTGTCAATCATGCCGCCAGTAAGGATTGCGCTTGGACAAGCAATGTTTCTCAATAAACCTCCAATTAGCCCGCCAATGACGCCAAATGGTGTTCCTGCGACAACCGCCATGATTACCCAAACTGTTCGTTTGATGAAACCCAATGTTTCTGGGATATGCATGCTTTCGAATGCATTGAATCCCGCCATGACGCTAATGATCAATGAGAAGAGCAGATACATGACAACTGCTACACTTGGGGCATTGCTTTCTCCTGATTGTTCACATGTCTTGATGTCTGCCATTTCCATCCTCCTTGTTTTCTTGTTGCTTGCTTTTTGTTGAAAGCGGGAGAACCCGATGCCGGATTCCCCCATCTTGCTTCACTCTTGCTTGTTGAACGTCTTCTCGATCATGATGCCGTTGCAGTTCAGCTTCAATGTCGCCTGGATGTTTTCTGTGATCCCCTTCGGAACAGTGAAGACCATTTTTGAGTCGCCATTGTTTACGTCCATAACCGAGTTGCCCACTTGCAACTTTGCAATTTACAGGCAACTCGTATGTTCATAATCACCCTGCTTAAGCATGGGATAGCCCCATCCTTCTGAAATATTACTTGCTCTTCTCTGTCAGCTTAGCCCTAACCTCATTAAGGATGACAAGTGCTCCTAATACATAAATAGCGTTCCATGCAACGGATTTAGGATCAAAAACGTTGTTACAGTAAAAGTCGTTTGCTCCTATGAATTTGGCAATGGCCAGAATGATATTGCCAATAAATCTTAATACAGCATCAACCATTTTCTATCTCCAAAAATTGTTGAATGTGGGGGAACCCAAACACGGGTTTCCCCACCTTACTTCATTCTTACTTGTTGAACATCTTCTCGACCATGGTGCCGTTACAATTCAGCTTCAAAGTCGCCGTCGTGGTTTCTGTGATCCCCTTCGGAACCGTAAAGATCAGTTCCGAGTCGCCACTATTCACGTCCATCACCGAGTTGCCAGCTTTTCCGTTGGCATCAGCGAAGGCATAGGGCTTGGAAACCTTGCACGAGGCCTTCTTTTGCTTCCCTTTGGCGTCTTTGAACTCCATGGTAAGCTTCGGGCATTTAGACCCGAAATATTGGCCTCTTAGCGTGATTTCGTCACCAGCTACACCCGTGTCCGACGAAAGGCTGACATCGAAGTCATTCGGGTTCATGACCGTGAACTCTTCCGTCAACACCTCGCCATTCACAAGTAACTCGTATGTTCCGGGCATGTCCTTGCCCTGCCAGACACAGTTCAGCGTCTCTGCGCTTTTCACGAAGCCAAGGACTTTGGCCGTTCCCCCTTTCTTGCCCGTCTCCAAGTTCATAGCCTGGACTTTGGGCTTCTTGGCGAGCGGTGCGCTGTCCTGCATGTCGCTGGCGTTGACCGTAAACACCGAGCCATAGGCAACCCAATACTCTGCCTTGGCGAATCTAGCTGTTATGGTCATGTCGGCTGTTACATCATCGACAGTCAGGGGATTCTTCTTTGAAAGCTCAATACCATTAACTCTCCAGTTTTGGAATATATATCCAGCATTGGGGATGGCCGTGACTACCGCAGTTGAAGAACCCTCAGTGATATATTGGGTAGACATACCAGATATCATGCCATTAGGCCAGGCAGAAAAAACAACCCTACATAATCTCGGCCCCATGTACAACTCGCAACCAGTTCCCCCTTCGTAATTCCCCACAATCCCCCCAGAAACAAAGACGTTCCCGTTGGACAACAACGTTGCGGAATGGATGTATCTAGCTTTCGTCATACTTTCAGCTGTTGTCCATGTGCCCGACGAACTATCATACAACTCGCAACTAGAGAACACACTTGTATACGTACCACGGTTATCAGTACCTCCGGCAGCCAATGCCGTGCCATCTTCAAGCAATGTACATGTGTGCCACATGCGGGGTAATGTCATTGAGCCGGTCTCCATCCACGTCCCCGTTTCCACGCAATACAATTCACAGGAGGCAGTAGGTATAATCCCCTCTGAAGATTCAATCCCTCCGCCAGCCATGAGAACATCACCGTTTTGCAATGGTGAGACTGAAGGAAAGTGCCTTGCTTTCCGGATGCTCCCCGTGGTTTCCCATGTACCTGTTTCCGGATTATATAGCTCACAGGCATTATCAGATAAATCTTCTCCAGCCACAACCAAAACCTTACCATTAGGCAGCAATGTTGCAGTGTGCTCGCGCCTTGCTTTTATCATGCTGCCAGTGGTTGTCCATTTTCCTGTCGCCAAATCATATAGCTCACAGGAAGAAAGCAGCTCGACATTATACCCCGTCTCCGAGGTCCCCAAATTGATGCATCCGCCTGTTACTAGAACTTTGCCATTTTGCAGTAATGTCGCCGTATGACTAGACCTCGCATGTACCATGTCAGCAGCTTTTGTCCACATATCCGAATCCTGGTCGTACAACTCGCATGAAGACAAATTGATATCATCAGGACTATTATCAATTCCTCCTGCAACTATGACTTTGCCGTCTGGCAACAAAGTCGCAGTGTGGCATACCCTAGCCTGCGCCATGTTTTGGGTTTCTGAGAATACATGTTTTATTGGATCAAATAACACATAGCTAGACCAAGCACCAAAACCTGAACTGCCCCCCACCACTAGGACATCACCACTTGCTAGAAGCGTACTTGATTCTCCCAGTCTCTGTCTATCCAAATTATCTGTCACTGTCCATTGCCCAAGTTCTTGGGGCTTGGCGTCAATGCCGGAAGCTAATGCCCAAGCAACCAAAATGAAAAACGTAACTCTTCGCATATTAAACCTTCCTTTCATGTAGGCTTGCTCTTTGTCTAGTCTTCTGTCGATATATATTGACACATCCACCATGTCATGTCATCACAAATGCCATTAGAACTCCTCTCTTTGGGTGATGTATCTATGCAATAGAAAAGAATGAGAATCGTACACAGCACTCGGTTCAAAATGAAACTCGATGGCAGGAACGATGGCTTGGGGCTTTCGCCCATAGGGAATGGAGTGATGTCGCCAGGATATCCCTGACGCCGAAGGAAAAAGACTGTGGTCGCCCATGTTGGTATCCCCCTGCTTGTCGTCGTTGACAAAGGGAATGCCGCCAGGAAATGAAAAGGGCGACATTCCCCCCACCGCTTTCAGCAGGTACTGGCATACCTTGGGAAGTCGGCGGAAAGGAATGCGCCCACAAAAGGACACACGCCCACCGTCCGGAAGCTTCCCAGTACAAACGTGCCAGTTTCGCTGAAAGTCCGAACACCGGGTTAACGGTGTAATATGATTGTGATTGATGACGCCGTGGCGTCAACAGTGTACATCCGTTTTAGGAAATCTCCTCGTTCGTTTGATGGCCTAACCAAAATCCTCCAGAATAATTATAGCCCCAAACCCCACCCGACGCTAGTAGTTTCCCGTTTTTTTCGGCAAAAATCCCACGTCGGAGCTCAGGTCTGGGGGACATATAAAAGCCGCCGTCCAGAACTTCCCGTGTTAAACTGCCAGTTTCGCTGAAAGCCCGGACGGCGGCAACAAAATCGACGACTCCACCCTCATTCCGCCTGTTCTGCATATATCATATACCCCGCTGAACGACAAACCGTGTCGCTCAGCCGACATTCTTTCAAGTTTTCTGTGAACGTCCAAGCACCGTGACCTGCTCCACGAAATCCACGGCTGGATTGGTTGGACGGGCATCCGGCCAATAAAAAGGGCGACATTCCCACTGCCGCCTTGACTGGTACTGGCATACCACGGAGGATCGACAGGAAGGAATGCGCCCAGATGGACGCAACCCTCGCCGTTCTTACCCTCCGTTGTCAAAAGTGCCAGTTTTGTCAAAGGATCGAACACCGATGTTACGGTAAAACTAAATGTGTGAGACCGCTTATAGCGTCTGTTCGTTATGCTCGAATGGTAATCCTCCCGTCAGTTCAACTAGGATTATAGCCCCAAACCATGCCAGCTTCCAGTGGATTTCGTCTGTTACCGTCAAGATTCCCCCGTTTCAGGCCAGAAACTACAGGGGAAAGAGTCGCCGTCCGGCACCTCCCTTCCCAACCTGCCAGTTTCGCTGATAGCCCGGACGGCGACAGCAGAATCAACCAACTCTATCACTATCTCGTCTGCCTTGTGCATGTCGCAATGATGCGTGACTGACGAACCATATTGCTCAGCGTCAAGTAAATCATAATTCCCGAAATTACCTTTTGCCTGGCCTGCCTGGCCTCCCTGGACGGATTTTCTAAGTTCCGGTTTCAGCCGCCATGGATGAACCACATCCACTATCATAATAATATTTGCTTGACATTCATTTTGTTACCCCCGATCACAGCGATTTCCAGTACAGTCTTCATGCAGAGTTGCCCTCTGCTACCCAAATCCTATGCTTCAGTAAATGGGTGGCCATTCTAGGCGTATCTAAGCGTTTTTCAAACAGATATCATTTCTATGAACCAATGGTTCAAAACAATATTGACATGGAGGAGACTATGAAGATCGTGAAATGCATGGAAGACGTCGAGGCAATCGCAGCGTCCCCCAACATCAAGGCAGTTGTCAAGGGCGAGATGGAGGCGTTGATCAAGGGCATGTCGTCCGGCGAGGTTCACTATAACCCGGATCGTGACGGCTATGTCGTGTTGGTCGAACAAGGAGACACGCAAGAGGCCATCAGGAACGAGATAGGGACGTCGCTGATGAACGCTCTCTGGGAGGGCATGAAATTCGTCAACAACACCTTCGTCGGCGTGGTGCTCTTCAACAACGAGTACGGACTGTCGGTGGTTATCCCTGACGCCTCATGGCTGGACATGCAGCTGCGAATGAAGCTGTTCTACGAAGCGGATATCGTCCCAGACGGCAAGGCGTGACCATGAGGCAAGGAGGGTTAGGATAGGCATGAAACTCGATGTCCATGGCTACAAACTTGGCCTTGCCCTGCGCCGGATCATCAAGACGGAGGTTGAGACGGCGGGGCGTGGACTGGCGTTGGGGAAGCCAACAAGTTTGCGTTTCTTCGACCCTGCCTATGCCATCCATCACACAGAAGCCAGGCCAGTTGAGATAGTGGTCGGCCATGACGGCGTTGTCCAACGGATCACGGAGTTCTGGTTGTTCGGGGTGAACGGCACCTGCAAGCTGACGAAGATGATGGAGTTCAACTTTGTCAAGAGACGGTTCATTTGCTTCGGAGTCCCCCGTCGGCTTCACGTTGGCCTTCGGGCTTTCTGGCGCTGGCGGCGGGATTTTCAGGAGCGACATAAGGCTGGAGTCTACAAGATTGAAATCTCGGAGGTATGACATGAGGAAGATAACGAAGCCCGGCGACCTGTCGGGGCTGAAGCAAGTTGTTCAAGATTGGATAATCGCCGAGAATCCTTGGCTGGAAGACGGCGACCTCGACGGCAACAGCGGCTATCTGCTGGTTCTGGAGGACGGCGACGATTTGTCCAACCTGTCCATCGGTATCGAGACGTTGAAGGACTTGGCGCATCATGACGGCTGGGAATGGGCGGCGCATGACGAGGCGTTGGGCTATTGGCTGGCTTGCAGCATCCTTGGCGACGACTTCGGGGTGGTGTTCGTCATCCCGGACAAGTTGCTGGAGCCCTGGGAAAGTCTGCGTTCCGGCTTGTCGGAGGTAATGTCCACGACGTTGCCCTGTTGCGGCGACCGCTGACAACTTGCCAGACTTTCCCGTCATTTTCCATGCCAAAGTATCGGAGCGGTACCGGTAGGAAGTTCTGCGTTCCGGCTTGTCGGAGGTAATGTCCACGACGTTGCCCTGTTGCGGCGACCGCTGACAAATTGCCAGAGTTTCTTGCCGTTTTCCATGCCGAAGTGCCGGAGCGGTACCGGAACGGTCTGCTACCTAAATGAAATATGTTCGCTAACATATAATTAGAGGTGGCGACCGTTTGACACCAGGTGAAACGTGCGGGGGGGTAGCCATTTCCCTCCTGCATTTTTTTGCCGTCAACGCCGAAGTCCCCAATAGTCCCGCCAACCAACCCTAATAGATATGGAGAACAAGATCATGACTCAGAAATTCCACTTCACGACCAAGAATCTATCGACATTGCCAGCACATGACCCGGAATCCCCGTCGAGGGAGAAAGAGTATTCAGACGCTGAAGTTACCGGATTGCGGATACTGGTGTCCAAGAACGGGCGCAAGTTCTTCTATTTCCGCTACACCAAGAACAAGCGCAAGAAGTGCCTGAAAGTCGGGGAGTTCCCGATGGTGACGCTAAAGGAGGCCAGGGATATAGCCGCCGGATATCGAGGCGAATTGTCCAGACCTGACACGGTGACGCTGGATATTGAGACGCAGGCAACTGCCGAGGCAGCCAAGTCCCAGGCCATGACCTTCAAGGATTTTGCGATGAACGAGTATATGCCCTTCGCCAAGAACCAGAAGAAGACTTGGCAACAGGATTTGTCCCGGTTGAAGAATGGCTTATTTGAACGGTTCGGGGACATGCAACTGGACGCTATCACCAAGAAAGAGGCGCAGCAGTATGTCGGTTCGCTGAATGGATCGATGGCAAACGCAAGCGCAAACCGGATATTGTCGCTGTTGAGCCGGATGTTCAAGTTGGCTGTGGACTGGGAGCTGATACCTGTCAACCCCTTCCTTGGCATCAAGAAGGGCAAGGAGAACTCCAGAGAGCGGTATCTGTCGCTTGACGAGCTGAAGAGGTTCATGGACGCCTTGGATGAATCGCCGAACATTGTCATGACCAGCGCATTGAAGTTGCTCTTGTTCACGGGCACCCGGAAGAGCGAGATGCTGACGTTGACTTGGGATAGCGTGAAATTGGCCGACAAGGCGATTTACTTGAAGGAGACCAAGAACGGCGAGCCGAGGAAGGTCTTGTTGAATGACTTGGCGATGGAGTTGCTTGAGAAGATGAAAGCCCGTAGAGTCGAGGGTAATCCCTATGTCTTCCCCTGTGCCGGGGAGTTGGGGCATATCATCGATCCCAGGAGCGTGTTCGAGCAAGCGTTGAAGAAGGCCAAGATCACGGACTTCCATATCCATGACCTGCGACATACCTACGCTTCTAAGCATATCGTCATATATATTTAGCATATAGGTTTCCATATCCCTACGCCAATTTTAGGAGGACAGGCAAGTTTATCATGCGTCCATGCCCGAGTGATTCGCCGAATTCTTCCCACCAACTCTTCAACCCCATCAGTGATAGTTTTTGCGG
>Ga0209467_1000517_pt1 | contig 52879 bp, 51 predicted proteins | sample Higcelwee11metaG_FD_187175 | JGI IMG/M metagenome (GOLD analysis project Ga0209467, IMG submission 187175) | Freshwater pond sediment microbial communities from the University of Edinburgh, under environmental carbon perturbations - High... | ecosystem: Environmental > Aquatic > Freshwater >... | reverse complement strand
CGCGCGATCCCGGCTGCGCCAATCCGCACCCTTGCGGACGATTTCTTCCAGCTTGAGGACTTCGTCCTCGGTCAACGGCAAGGGTTTGTGCTTCATCTGAGGTGGGTTTTCTATCGGGATTCCATGTACGGTAGGATGATAACCTCATTTCATGGGAATCGCTTATACAAGGGAGTCACTTTTAACTTGGGCATTTATTCTGGGCTTATACGGCAGCATTTCCAACGAAGCAGAACGTATCGAGTAGGCAGTATACCACTCCTGTATTCTTGCCGCTCAACAGCGACGCGGACCTTATAAGCTGGTGAACCATGGAAGAAATCGCCACATTCGTATTCCGCCTAATAGGCAATGTGATTTCAGAAATAATTCTCGGCACATTCTTCTACTGGCTTGGCTGGCCGTTCGTAAAGCTAGCAACCTTGGGAAAGTATCCCAGGAAGGGCTGGAGAGAAAACTCAAGAGAGGAAGTTTGTGTCGCATGTGTCGGAATGCTGGCTTTTGCCATTGTTATCATGGCCTTCCTTGGGTAGCTCGGCTTATAATAATACGCTCAACACCATTTTCTTTGCTTACTGGACTCGCAAAAGCTACGCTTTTGCTCTCCGGTTAGTTTAATTCTTAGGGCCTTTCATGTTTATTGCGCACATTCCAGCAGGTTACATCTGTGGGAAAACTCTACATCAGCGATTCGCAAAAGCTGGAGCACCTGCAAGGATATTAATCCTTGCCGCAATTATTGGTGGTATCGCGCCAGATTTTGATATGTTCTATTTTTATTTAATTGATAATCGCCAGACACATCACCATATGTACTGGCCTCATTACCCCGCAGTGTGGCTGGCCTTCCTTGTCGTATCCGGTTCTTGGTTTTATTTCGCCAGGCAAAAATCCAATGCCGCACTGGCATGTATTTTCTCAGTCAGCGGCTTTATCCATATACTGCTGGACACAATGGTCGGTGATATTTTTTGGCTTGCACCGTTTGGCTTTCAATCATTTTCTTTATTTGTGGTTCCATCCTTATATAAGCCGTGGTGGTTGAATTTTCTTTTGCACTGGTCATTTCTGCTTGAGTTGTTTGTTGTATTTTGGGCGATTCTTATTTTTCGCCGAAAATCCCATAGCCCTAACTAGCAGTTCAAATGGTTCTCTTCGCTCTCTGGAAACGCATGCCGCGGCTCCTTAACCTAAACGTCAGGCATAAATGCGCTACGTCATACTCATTAGTTTTCTTCTAATACCGGGCGGTGGCAACGTCTGAGGGCAACACCCGACCGTTTCGCCAAGGTGTTGCCCTGTCCCATCACGGACTCAGTATTGCCGAACGCGCCACGATCCAGCCCCGGCTCACCGCCCGCCGGGCTGTCCACTCTGCCAATCGCCGCTGAAGCGTTCAACTCGACGCCATTGCGCGGCGCCTATATATAAGTTCCGCCTATCCACCCTCGTGGTGCTTGTAAAGCAGCCCCGAGCCTTGCCAGACTGCGCGCCGTTGCACCACCCCGAGCCGGCCGGGCAGGGCGGCCGCGTGCGTCCCGGCACACGCCCCGTCCGGATACCTCAACGACAAAAGGAGCGGTACGCATGAAACACTTTGGCAAGACCCTTCTCGCGCTGTCCCTGGGCATGCTCGCCGCGTGCGACAAGCCCGCCGAGAACGCAGGCAAGAAGGAAGAGACCGGCAGCGCGGCAGCCCCCGCGGCCTCGGCGCCGGCCGCGCGGACGCTGCACGTCTACAACTGGTCGGACTACATCGGCGAGAACACCCTGGCGAACTTCTCCGCGGAGAGCGCGATCCAGGTCGTCTACGACGTCTTCGACAGCAACGAGGTGCTGGAGGCCAAGCTGCTCGCCGGCAGTTCCGGCTACGACGTGGTGGTGCCCTCCAACCCCTACCTGGCCAAGCAGATCAAGGCCGGGGTGTTCCAGAAGCTGGACAAGAGCAAGCTGCCGAACTGGGCGAACCTCGACAAGGACCTGCTCAAGGCGCTGGAGTCGAGCGATCCGGGCAACCAGTATGCGGTGCCCTACATGTGGGGCACCGTCGGCATCGGCTACAACGTCGACAAGGTCAAGGCCGTCCTCGGCGACAAGGCGCCGCTGGACTCCTGGGACCTGGTGTTCAAGCCCGAGAACATCGCGAAGCTCAAGGCCTGCGGCGTGTCCTTCCTCGACTCGCCGACCGAGATGCTGCCCGCCGCCCTCCATTACCTGGGCTACGCGCCGGACAGCAGCAAGCCCGAGGAGCTGAAGAAGGCCGAGGAGCTGTTCCTGAAGATCCGCCCGAGCGTGGCCTACTTCCATTCCTCCAAGTACATCTCCGACCTGGCCAACGGCGACACCTGCGTGGCCGTCGGCTATTCCGGCGACATCTACCAGGCCAAGGCGCGCGCCGAGGAGGTCGGCAACGGCCTGAAGATCGCCTACAGCATTCCCAAGGAAGGCGCCGGCAGCTTCTTCGACGTGCTGGCGATTCCCGCCGACGCGAAGAACGTCGCGGAGGCCCATGCCTTCCTCGACTTCCTGATGAAGCCGCCGGTGATCGCCGAGATCACCAACGAGGTGCACTTCCCCAACGGCAACGCCGCGGCCACGCCGCTGGTCGACGAGGCGATCCGCACCGACCCGGGCATCTACCCGAGCCAGGCCATCTTGAAGAAGCTCTACACCTTCCCGGACCTCGCTCCCGACGTCCAGCGCACCATGACCCGCAGCTGGACCCGGATCAAGTCGGGGACCTGAGGGTCCTGACGGGACCGACCGGCGGTCGCCGCCCGGTCCCGGCGCTCGTCACGGACGTGTCGCGCCGCCGGCTGGCCGCGTCTTCCTGCAGCGGGCCGCCGCGCCCCGGCGGGAAGACATGGCCGGCCCGTAGATCACGAGGAGCGCCCCCGCCCGCGGCGGGCGCTCCGCAACCCGATTGCCGCCTCCCGAGGCTGCCTGGACGGTTGGCCGAAGGCCGACGGGGCGAGCGGAGGCCCCCTGTTCATTAGTGGAGTTGTGACCATGGCGACTATCGCCGGTGCTAACACGAATGCTCTCGCCGACGATCGGCCGGCAAAGGAGGTGCTGGTCAGGATCGACCGGGTGACCAAGAAGTTCGACGACATGGTGGCGGTGGACGACGTGTCGCTGACCATCGACAAGGGCGAGATCTTCGCCCTGCTCGGCGGCTCCGGCTGCGGCAAGTCGACCCTCTTGCGGATGCTCGCCGGCTTCGAGCGGCCCACCGAGGGGCGCATCTACCTGGAAGGCCAGGACATCACCGAGCTGCCGCCCTACGAGCGGCCGATCAACATGATGTTCCAGTCCTATGCGCTGTTCCCGCACATGACCGTGGAGCAGAACATCGCCTTCGGCCTCAAGCAGGACCGCCTGCCCAAGGCCGAGATCGACGCGCGCGTGGCGGAGATGCTCAAGCTGGTGCAGATGACCCAGTACGCCCGGCGCAAGCCGCACCAGCTCTCCGGCGGCCAGCGCCAGCGCGTGGCCCTGGCCCGCTCGCTGGCGAAACGGCCGAAGCTCTTGCTGCTCGACGAGCCGATGGGCGCGCTGGACAAGAAGCTGCGCTCGCAGATGCAGCTGGAACTGGTGCAGATCATCGAGCGGGTCGGCGTGACCTGCGTGATGGTCACCCACGACCAGGAGGAGGCGATGACCATGGCCGCGCGCATCGCCATCATGCACCAGGGCTGGATCGCCCAGGTCGGCAGTCCGATGGACATCTACGAGAGCCCGGCCAGCCGGCTGGTCTGCGAGTTCATCGGCAGCGTCAACCTGTTCGACGGCGAACTGGTGGACGACAGCCCCGACCACGCGGTCATCGCCTGCCCGCAGCTGGAGCGGCCGATCTACATCGGCCATGGCATCTCCACCCGCGCCGAGGAGAAGCGCGTGACCTACGCCCTGCGCCCGGAAAAGCTCCTGCTCAGCGCGGAAAAGCCCGAGCTGCAGCACGAAGGGCACAACTGGTCGAGCGGCCGGGTGAAGGACATCGCCTACCTGGGCGGCCACTCGATGTACTACGTCGAGCTGCCGGCGGGGCAGGTGGTGCAGGCCTTCATGGCCAACGCCGAGCGCCACGGCAAGCGCCCGACCTGGAGCGACCAGGTGTACGTCAGCTGGTTCGACGACGGCGGGGTGGTGCTGCACGCATGAAAAGACTCCGCCACCTGTTTCCCGGCCGCCAGCTGGTCGTCGGCATCCCCTTCGTCTGGCTGCTGCTGTTCTTCCTGCTGCCCTTCGCCATCGTGCTGAAGATCAGCTTCTCCGAGGCTGCGCTGGCGATTCCGCCCTACACGGAGATCTTCACCTACGTCGACCAGCAGCTGAAGATCCTCGCCAACCTGAACAACTACCTGTTCCTCGGCCAGGACGAACTGTACCTCTCCGCCTACCTCGGCTCGCTGAAGATCGCCACCGTCGGCACCCTGTTCTGCCTGCTGATCGGCTACCCGATGGCCTACGCCATCGCCCGCGCCAGCAAGGAGATGCAGACCGTCTGCCTGCTGTTGATCATGATGCCGACCTGGACCGCGATCCTGATCCGCGTCTACGCCTGGATGGGCATCCTCGGCAACAACGGCCTGCTCAATAGCGTGCTGCAGGGGCTCGGGCTGATCGACGAGCCGCTGCGCATCCTCAACACCGACCTGGCCGTGTACATCGGCGTGGTCTATTCCTACCTGCCATTCATGGTCCTGCCGCTCTACGCCAACCTGGTCAAGCACGACCCGAGCCTCCTGGAGGCCGCCGCCGACCTGGGCGCGCACCCGCTGGCGAGCTTCTGGAGGATCACCGTGCCGCTGTCGAAGAACGGCATCGTCGCCGGCTGCATGCTGGTGTTCATCCCGGTGGTCGGCGAGTTCGTCATCCCCGAACTGCTCGGCGGGCCGCAGACGCTGATGATCGGCAAGGTGCTCTGGCAGGAATTCTTCAACAACCGCGACTGGCCGGTGGCCGCGGCCCTGGCGGTGGTGATGCTGGCGATCCTCCTGGTGCCGATCATCCTGCTCAACCGCAACCAGGCCAAGGAACTGGAGGGACGGCTATGAGGCGCCCGAGTTTTTCCGGCTTCATGCTGTGGGCTGGCCTGTTGTTCATCTACCTGCCGATGGTCATCCTGGTCGTCTACTCGTTCAACGACTCGCGGCTGGTGACCGTGTGGGGCGGCTGGTCGGTGCGCTGGTACGCCGGGCTGCTCGACAACCGCCAGCTGATGGGGGCGCTCGGGCGCTCCCTGCAGATCGCCCTGTGCACGGCCGTCGCCGCGGTGGCCCTCGGCACCCTGGCGGCCTTCGTGCTGACCCGCATCCCGCGCTTTCGCGGCCGCAGCCTGTTCGGCGGGCTGGTCACCGCGCCGCTGGTGATGCCCGAGGTGATCACCGGCCTGTCGCTGCTGCTGCTGTTCGTGGCCATGGCCCAGGTGGTCGGCTGGCCGGCCGAACGCGGCCTGACCACCATCTGGATCGCCCACACCACCTTCTGCACTTCCTACGTGGCGGTGATCGTCTCGGCGCGCCTGCGCGAGCTGGACCTGTCGATCGAGGAGGCGGCGATGGACCTGGGCGCGCGGCCCTGGAAGGTGTTCCTGCTGATCACCCTGCCGATGGTCGCCCCCTCGCTGGGCGCCGGCGGCATGCTGTCCTTCGCCCTGTCGCTGGACGACCTGGTGCTGGCCAGCTTCGTCTCCGGCCCCGGCGCGACCACCCTGCCGATGGAGATCTTCTCCGCGGTGCGCCTGGGCGTGAAGCCGGACATCAACGCCGTGGCCAGCCTGATCCTGCTGGCGGTGTCGCTGTTCACCTTCCTCGCCTGGTTCTTCATGCGCCGCAGCGAGGCCCGCCGGCGGCGGGCCCTGCAGCAGGTCCACGAGGCGGAGCAGCACCCGCCGGCCGGTCGGTAGTCGTGCAGGGTGGACAACACCGCAGGCTTGTCCACCCTGCCACTCTGCGGCGGCGTCCCGTGCGGGGCGCCGCCGATCCGCTCAGCGCAGCGCCGCGGCGTAGCCCTCTTCCTGCAGCACCTGGCGCACTGCAGGGCGCTGGAGCATCCGCCGGTAGTGGGCCTGGCAGTTGGCGGGCAGGGCGATGCCGGTGCGGTCGGCCCAGAACTCCACGTAGAACAGCGCGCAGTCGGCGATGCCGAAGCGGCCGGCGAGGTAGTCGCGCTCCTCCAGCAGCCGGTCGGCGACCGCGAAGCCGCGTTCGAGGATCTCCCGCCCCTGGGCCTGGACCGCCTCGTGCTGGGCCGGATCGGTGGCGAACTTCTCGGTGGTGAAGATCCGCGCGAAGCCCTGGCCGTGGAGGGTGCCGACCGCGAAGTTCATCGTCTCCAGCACCCGTGCCTCGCCGTCGGCGTCCTCCGGCAGCAGCCGGCGCTTCGGCTGGCTGCGCGCCAGCCACCAGGCGATCGACTGGAAGTCGGTGAGCGCCGTGCCGTCGTCGCGCACCAGGGTCGGGATGGTCGCCTTGGGGTTGAGGGCCAGGTACTCGGGCTTGAACTGGTCGCCGGCCAGCAGATTGACCAGGTGGACCTCGAACACCAGCTCCAGCTCCTCGAGGAGGATGTGGATGCCGGTGCTGCAGGAGCCGGGGGTCATGTAGAACTTCATCATACCTCGGTCTCCTCCCAGTCGAGTTCCGGCTCAAGCAGGCCCCGCTCGCGGATCATCGCCTTGAACGCCTTCATCACCGGCCGGGAGATCATGGTCTCGGCCAGCACGCGCTTTTCGTAGAGGAGGAATTGCATGTCCTCGTCGAGGCGCTTGCGGGAGTCGGCGATCAGCCGGTGGATGTCCGCGCCGATCTTCTCGCCGGGACGGCCCTTGACCTGCTCGTAGAGCAGCGCCATCACCAGCTTCTCGGTGGGCTTCATCTTGCACTTGCCGTCGAGGATCTTGAGCATCACCGCGGTGGCGCAGTCGACGTGGGGCGGCGACAGCGGATGTTCCTCGGCCCAGTGGGCCACGCGCGCGGCGGTCATGCCAGCACCTCGCCGGCGGCGCTGCGCCGTGCGTAGTCGAGCAGGGAGGCCTCGATGGTCTCCCAGGCGTAGGCGGAGACGGCGCGCACGCCGATCGCCGCGAGCTTCTCGGTCGGCCCGTCGCCGATCTTGGCGACGAACACCGCCTGGCAGTCCTTGATGGCTTCGAGGATGCCGGCCATCGCGCTCTGGTTGGAGCTGTTGCCCAGGCAGTAGTGCCCGACCTCGCGCGACTCCAGCAGGCGGCAGCTTTCCGGGGTGACCTCGTAGATCGCGAAGCGCTTGGCGTGGCCGAAGTGCTCGCTGATCGCCTGGCCTTCCTTGCTGGCCACCGCCAGCTTCACCGGGAATTCGATCATCGTTGCTCCTCAGTCGGCGGTATGGCGCAGGAGTTTCAGGCAGGCCCGCGAGGCGGCCAGTTCCACCGCGCGCAGGTCGTCGAAGTTGCGCACCTGTGGGTCGGCGCCGGCGTCCAGGAGGATCTTCAACAGCTCCGGGCGGTCGCTGGAGGCGGTGTACATCAGCGCCGTGGAGCCGGCGTCGTTGCGGTTGTCCAGCTCGATGCCGGCGTCGATCAGGTCCTGCACCAGCGCGGTGTCGCGGGACACGCAGCCGAGCCAGAGCGCGGTGTTGCCGTCGTCGTTGCGCGCCCGGACATCGGCGCCGAGGGCCAGCAGCTCGCGGACGATTTCCCGGCAGCCCTGCAGGGCGGCGCGCATCAAGGGGGTCAGGCCGTGCTGGCCGCGGGCCTCGAGGTCGTTCGCCGGGTACTGCCAGTCGGCGAGGAAGGCGGCCAGTTCGGCGCTGGGCGTGCCGCCCGGCGCTGCGGCTTCGGTCAGGGCAGTGGCCAGCGGCCGGTAGCCGCCGTCGACGCTGTAGACGCGGGCGAAGCGGAAGTCGCTGAACATCTGCGCGAAGGTCTTGCTGGCGTTGCCGTGGTAGCAGTAGATCAGCACCGGCTTGTCCTTGGGCAGGCGGCCGAGCCACAGCGGCACGCGGTCCTCGGTCAGGTGCATGGCGCCGTCGAGGTGCTCCTGCTGGTAGCTGTGCAGGTCGCGCACGTCGAACAGCTTGAGTTCCGGCTCGGCGCGGAGCAGGGCCGCGGCTTCGACCGCGGAAAGGCATTGGTAGGGAATCCGTTCGGCAAGGGCCATGAAGGGTCTCCGCAGGAGTCAGTGGGGGAGGGTGTCGGCGCCGTCGGCGTAGGCCGGCGCGGATTCGATGCGCGGGTCCTCCACCGGCAGGCCGACCGTGAAGTGGTAGAGCGTCTGCCAGGCGTGGTCTTCGAGGCCGAGCAGGGCGCGCACCGGGTCGTCGAAGAAGCAGCCGATGCCGGTGCCGCGCAGGCCCTGGGCCTCGGCCTCCAGGTAGAGCGCCTGGCCGATCAGCCCGGCCTCGCGGTAGAGGCTGCGGTAGGCGGCCGGACCGCTTTCCAGCGCGGCGTCGAACGCGGCGAGCATGCCGAGGGCGAAGCAGGCGGTGGAGGCGATGTCCTGATGGCAGTGCAGGCTGCGGGTGCTGCGCTGCAGTTCGAGCGGCTCCAGGCTGGCCAGCTGCAGCAGGGGCTCGAGGCCGGGCACCGGCGCGAGGGCGAAGCGCCCAGCGAGCAGCGGGCGCAGGGCGTCCCGCTGCGCCGCACTGCGCGGCAGCAGATAGAGGCCGGGGGCCAGTCCTTCGACACGGGCGACGAACAGCACCAGCGCGCTGTGCGGGGTCTCGGCGAAGACATCCCAGGGCAGCCCGGCCGGCTGCAGGCGGGCGAGGATCGCGGCGAGCTGCGCCTGCCCCATCACATGGTGGCGGTCGAAGCGCTGGGCGCTGCGCCGCTCGCCGAGCAGCGCCTGCACCGGCTTGGCGGCCTCGCCGGGGGCGCGCGGCGCCGGCGCGGGCAGTGTGGTGGCGGGCTGCGCCTCGCCGTCGGCGCGGCGGGTGGCGGCGGCCACCTGGGCGATCGCCGGCCAGCTGTACATGGGGTAGCGGTCGATGGTCGAGGCCACCCCGTGCCAGGTGGAGTGCTCGGCCAGGGCTTGCAGTCCGGTGCTCGCCAGCGGCTTCGGCGGCGCGGCACAGAAGCTCGCGGCGAGGAGGATCTCGGCCTCCTCCAGCTCGGTTTCGGCGCGCTTGCGGGCGGGGAACTCGGCGAGCCGGTCGATGCCGGCCAGCCGCGCGAGGGTGTCGCTGCCGACGTGGGCCTGCTCGGCGAGCCGCCAGCCGAGCACGGCGGCGGCGTAGCGCAGGGCGCCGGCGGCGTGGCCGGTGTCCAGTTGGCAGTAGCGGAAGGCGCGTTCGCCGTACTTCCAGGCCTCGCGCCACATCACCGAGGTGAGCAGGATGGCCAGGCTCGGCTCCCGGCCGGCGGCGGGATGCGCGGCGCGCAGCTCGAGTGCGTGGTTCTCGGGACGGTAGTGGTACAGGCCGTCCTGCAGCGCATCGATGCCGGCGATCAGCAGATAGGCCTCGGTGGGGTGCAGGTTGCCGCTGGAGGGGTTGGCGCGCACCGCCCAGCGGTCCGGGCCGTAGCTTTTCCAGGCGGTGAGGCCGAGCGACAGTTGCAGCAGGGCGCCGAGGCTCGCCAGATCGGGCGGCAGCGGCGCCTGCTGCGGGTCGTCGAGCCGGGCGAACGGTCGCTGCAGCGCGGCGTGCAGGGCACTGCCGGGCGGCACGGCCGAGAGCCTGGGCAGGGCGATCTGCGGGGCGCCCTGGAAGTGCCGGAACGGCGCCGGCTGGGCGTCCCAGTCCAGGGTGCCGGGGCCGGAGGCGTAGGCCTCGAAGCGGTGCTTGGTGCGCTGGTGATAGTCCAGCACGGCCGCCAGGGCGGCGGGGGCGGGCGGAGTCGAGGTCGGCATGGTCTGATGGAATTCTTGTAGGCCGGGGGAGTGTACCTGCAAGAGCAGTACCAGACTGCAGATTGCCCGTCTGGCAAGGGCTGCTGCAGTTTGCCGGCAGGGTCGGCGGTGCGACATTGTCGGCTTTGTGACAGGTCGAAGGGGCGAAATCGGTGCATTGCGCGGGGGCAACGTAAGGTTTGGCTGACAAAGCCCGGGCCTGTGTAAAGGTCCGGGTAAAGCCGGGCTGACAACGGTTTTTCCGTGCCCCGCACGCTTAGGATGTCGTCACGCCCGGCTGCCGGGCGCCGTTATCCATCGCACCGTTTCGAGGTCATCCCATGCAATCGACCCGTCTACTCGCCGGCCTGGGCCTGGCACTCTGCCTGGGCAGTTCCCTGGTGTTGGCCGGCCCGTCCCATGAGCAGGACGACTGGCGTTACCGTGACGCCCGCGGGCCTGCCGCTCGCGACAGCTACGCCGGAGAGCGCCCGCCGGCGGATTTCGGCCCGCTGCGCGAGTCGATCCGCGAGCACCGCCACGACATCGGTCGCGGCCCGGCGCTGCCGGCGCATGTGCGGATCGTCAAGGGCAAGCGGCTACCGTCCGGCTGGGGCAGCCGGTTGAGCGCCGGGCAACTGCATCACCTGCCGCAGTACCGCGGCTACGAGTGGCGCCGCGCCGGCAGCAGCCTGGTGCTGGTCGACAGCCGTCGCGGTACGGTCCGGGAGGTCCTGCACGGCGTGCTGGACTGATCCGCCCGTTTCCGGGCCGCCAGATCAGGGGGCGCCGACCTGGCCGACGCGCAGCGCCAGCGGCCAGCGGACCGTGCGGCGCGTTGCCGGATCGCCCCAGGCCGCGGCCAGCTCGGCGGCAAAGCGCTCCACGGGCGCGCGGCCCTGGGCCTTTTCCAGTTCACGCACGGCGGACCAGGTATCGAGGTAGCCGAGCAGCTCGGCCAGGCCCCACTGCACCTCGATCGCCAGGGCGGGCGCCTGACGCTCCGCGAAGGGGAAGGGCAGGCTCCGGTAGCCCTCCTCGACATGACGCCGCTCGGCCGGCCACCAGGGGCCGAGCACCCGGTAATAGAAGTACTCGACGAGCGGCGCCGGCGGGCCTTCCACCTGCAGCACGCCGTAGCTGATCAGCGCCAGCGCCGCTCCGGGGCGGGCGACCCGGCGCACTTCGGCATAGAAGCGTTCGAGATCGAGCCAGTGGGCGGCCTGGGCGACCGTGACCAGGTCGACGCTGGCCGGCGGCAGGCCGCTGTCCTCGGCGAGCGCCACGCGGTAGTCCACGCCCGGATGCGGCTCGGCATTGGCGATCTGCGCCGCGCTGGCATCGGTCGCCAGCACGCGGGCGAAGCGCCCGGCCAGCGGCACCGAGAGCTGCCCGGTACCGCAGCCGCAGTCCAGAGCGCAGGCGGTGGCCGGCGCGAGGTCGGCCAGGTAGTCGATCAGCGCGGCGGGATAGCTCGGGCGGTGCGCGGCATAGCCGGCGGCGGCCGTGGAGAAATGGTCCTTGAACGGGCGGGGTTCGGTCATGGCGGAGCGCTCGGCGGCGGAAACGCCCCGACCTTAGCAGAGGGCGGGCGTTTCCGGCATCCGCCGGTTCGGTTCGCGCCGGCCGCTACAGCGGCTCGCTCCACAGGCACAGGGCCAGGGTGGCGGACTGGTCGGGGGCGAGTTCCACGGCGTCGTCCAGCACGTTGGCCGTCTCGATGCAGAGCATGCGTTGCCAGGCGTCGTCGGCGAACTGCGAGAGGCGTGCGGCCTTGTCGATCCAGGGGTTCCAGACGATCGCCGAGTGCGAGCCGCTGGCTTCGAGGCAGATCCGCCGCTTCCAGCCGGGGTCGACCAGGTCGAGCCGCGGCGGGGTGTCCAGGTAGATGCGGTCGGTCTCGCCGGCGAAGTGCAGGATGCCGCTCTGCTGGCGCTCGTCCCAGCCCTCCAGGGTTTCGATGTAGCGCAGGCCGTCGAGGCCCTCGATGCTCGCCTCGCGGATGTCGCTGACCGCCAGGTAGGTGTGCAGCGCCTGGCTCAGGGCGACCCGGTAGCTGCCGCGGTTGTGGGTGGTCAGGCGCAGGTCGAGGCGTTCGTCGAGGCGAATGGCCAGGGTCAGGTCGAGCGCGTGGGGCCAGTCGGGCAGTCCGCCGCTGGGCAGCAGCAGGCTGAAGGCCAGGGTCACCGCGCCGTTCTCCTTGGCGATGTCCAGCAACTGCCAGTCGCGGCCGCGCACCTCGCCGTGGGCCGGTGTCGGGCCCTCGCCCTCGCCCTCGCGCATGGCGCGCACGCCGGCCGGGTTGCGCGCCAGGTCGCCGAACCAGGGCCAGCACACCGGCACGCCGCCGCGCACCGACTGGCCGCGACGAAATTCCGCCTGTTCGCTGAGCCAGATCAGCGGCGGTTCGCCGTCGCGCTGGTAGCTGAGAATCTGGGCGCCCTGTTCGGCGACCAGCAGTTCGGCCGCGGCGGTCCTGATCCGCCAGCAGGGCAATTCGTCCATCTCGACCCGTTCGACCTGGGGGCGTGTGGCGGCGTGGTTCATGGCAGGGTCCTCTCGATGCAGATAGCCCATTAGATCGCGCGCGGCGGAAAAGCTCCATCACGCGGAAGGGGGGCCTGCTCTAGCGGCGCGGTACCGCGCGGGTGCGGCCGCCGCCGTCGATGGCGACGAAGACGAACATCGCCTCGGTCACCTTGCGCCATTCGCTGGACAGCGGGTCGTCGCTCCACACCTCGACGAGCATCTGGATCGAGCTGCGGCCCTGCTGCAGGAGCTTGGTATAGAAGGAGAGCTGGGCGCCGACCGCCACCGGCACCATGAAGGCCATGCGGTCGATCGCCACCGTGGCCACCCGTCCGCCGGCCAGCCGGCTGGCCGTGGCGGTGCCGGCCAGGTCCATCTGGGCGACCAGCCAGCCGCCGTAGATGTCGCCGAAGCCGTTGGCGTCGCGGGGCAGCGCGGTGATCTGCAGGGCCAGATCGCCCTGGGGAACCGGGTCATCCTGTTCGAGTTCGTTCATGGGATAGGTTCGTCGGGCGCTTGTCGGGCGGCAGGAATGAGGCCTTGATTATAACGGGAAGGCCGGGCGGCAGGCGAGCGTGGCCGCTTCGGAAATGTCAAGGGGGCGGTTTTCGGCGCCCATTTCGCGGTGTGCCGGGCAATGCGGGAAAAGTTCCCCCGGATCATCTAAGGTCACAAAGCTGTCATGTTTCGTTCATAGAGTAGTCACGGGTCCTGCCGATACTGGCCGGCGATCCGAACCAATACCGTCCTGCTTGGGAGCAAGGCATGAAATTGAAGCGTTTGATGGCGTCCATGACTTTCGTCGCCGCTGGTGTGGTGACCGCCAGCGCGATTGCCGCCGTCGACCCGGCCCTGCCGGTCTATGAGAAGACCTCGGGCGTCTCCGGCAACCTGTCCAGCGTCGGCTCCGACTCCCTGGCCAACCTCATGACCCTGTGGGGCGAAGAGTTCAAGCGCCAGTATCCGAACGTCAACATCCAGATCCAGGCCGCCGGTTCCTCCACCGCGCCGCCGGCCCTGACCGAGGGTACCGCCAACCTCGGTCCGATGAGCCGCATGATGAAGGACAACGAACTGCAGGCCTTCGAAGCCAAGCACGGCTACAAGCCGACCGCCGTGCCGGTGGCCATCGACGCCCTGGCGGTGTTCGTGCACAAGGACAACCCGATCAAGTCCCTGGACATCGCCCAGGTCGACGCGATCTTCTCCAGCACCCGCCTGTGCGGCGGCGCCAAGGACCTCAAGACCTGGGGCGACCTGGGTCTGACCGGCGAGTGGGCGGCCAAGCCGATCCAGCTGTTCGGCCGCAACTCGGTGTCCGGCACCTACGGCTACTTCAAGGAAGAAGGGCTCTGCAAGGGCGACTTCAAGGCCAACGTCAACGAGCAACCGGGTTCCGCCTCGGTGGTGCAGTCGGTATCCAGCAGCCTGAACGCCATCGGCTACTCCGGCATCGGTTACAAGACCTCCAGCGTGCGCGCCGTGCCGCTGTCGAAGAAGGGCGGCGAGCCCTTCGAGGCCAACGAGGCCAACGCCCTGTCCGGCAAGTTCCCGCTGGCGCGTTTCTTCTACGTCTACGTGAACAAGGCGCCGAACAAGCCGCTGAGCCCGCTGGAAGCGCAGTTCGTCAAGCTGGTCCTGTCCAGGCAGGGCCAGGAAGTGGTGGTCAAGGACGGTTACATTCCGCTGCCCAAGCGGGTCGTGGACAAGACCCTGAAGGACCTCGGCCTCTAATTCGGGGGCTTTCCGCCCGGCACGGACGCCGGGGATTGGAGGCGGGAGCGCCATGCCCGTCACCCCTCGGGGGTGATGGGCATTGGCACGTCACCGCGCTGTAATCTTTCTGTCATAGATGGCGATTAGAGTGCCCCCGGCCGGGGGTCGCCAAACAGCGGCGAGCGAAGGCCGGGTCGCAAGGCCGGTGCAGCCGCTCAGCGACGGCCCGCCGAACGCCCATGCAACCGAGCCCGAACGATGACCGACATGGCCAAAGACCTCACGACCGCCGCTCCCCCGACGCCGCGGCTGGACTTCAACACTCCCGCCCTGCAGCGCAAGCGCCGCCGGCGTGCCCTGCAGGACCGCCTGGCGCGCTGGTATGTCACGGTGGGCGGTCTGGCCGTGCTGGGCGCCATCACCCTGATCTTCTTCTATCTGATCCAGGTGGTCCTGCCGATGTTCCAGGGCGCCGAGCTGAGCGCGCGCGGCGAGCCGCAGCGGCCGGCCTGGCTGGCCGAGCAGGGCAAGGCGCTGCTGATGGCGGTCGAGGAGCAGAACCAGGTCGCCATGCGCCTGGACGCCCGCGGCCAGGTGCTGTTCTTCGAGGCGGCCGGCGAGAAGCCGCTCGGCCAGGTCGCGCTGCCGATTCCCGCGGGAGCCGAGATCGTCTCCCTGGGCCGGGACCTGCCCGGCAGCAACCGCCTGGTGCTGGGGTTCTCCAACGGCCAGGCGCTGGTGTTCGGCCATTCCTACCAGGTGACCTACCCGGGCAACGTGAAGACCGTCACCCCGCGCATCGACTACCCGTTCGGCGAGGCGCCGATTCCGCTCGACCCGCAGGGCCGCCCGCTGCACCGGGTGGCGATGAACGTCGGCAGCGAGGGGCTGCTGCTGGCCGCTTCGACCGGCAATCAGGTCTTGGCCCTGGAGCTGAGCCGCGAGGAGAACCTGATGACCGGCGAGGTCACCCTGAGCGAGCGGCGCCTGGAGCTGCCGCAGCTCGCCGAGCCGGTCAAGGCGCTGCTGATCGACCCGCGCCAGCTCTGGCTGTACGTGATCAACGGGCGCTCCAGCGCCGACGTGTTCGATCTGCGCCGGCAGGAGCTGAACGGCCGCTACAAGCTGCTCGCCGATCCCCAGGCGGAAGTGACCGAGGTGACGGCCCTGCTCGGCGGCCTCTCGCTGATGGTCGGCGACTCCAAGGGCGGCATCGAGCAGTGGTTCATGGCGCGCGGCGAAACCGGCCCCGAGCTGAAGCACGTCCGCGGCTTCCAGCTGGCCGGCAGCCCGATCGTCCAGATCCTCCCGGAAGAGCGCCGCAAGGGCTTCCTCGCCCTGGATGCCGCCGGCAATCTGGGCGTGTTCCACAGCACCGCGCACCGCACCCTGCTCGTCGAGCCGGTCGCCGGCGCCGGTGCGCTGGCCGCCCTGTCGCCGCGTGCCGACCGGCTGCTGCTGGAGTCCGCCGGCCGGCTGCAGAGCTTCGCGCTGGACAACCCGCACCCGGAGGTCTCCTGGAGCGCCCTGTGGGGCAAGGTCTGGTACGAGAGCTATGACGAACCCCAGTACGTCTGGCAATCGACCTCCGCCAACACCGACTTCGAGCCCAAGCTGAGCCTTGCGCCGCTGACCTTCGGCACCCTCAAGGCGGCCTTCTACGCCATGCTGCTGGCCGCGCCGATGGCCATCTGCGCGGCGATCTACACCGCCTACTTCATGGCCCCGGCGATGCGCACCAAGATCAAGCCGGTGATCGAGCTGATGGAGGCGCTGCCTACGGTGATCCTCGGCTTCTTCGCCGGGCTGTTCCTCGCCCCCTACGTGGAGTCCCACCTGCCGGGCATCTTCAGCCTGCTGCTGCTGACCCCGCTGGGCATTCTCGCCGCCGCCTACGGCTGGAGCCGCCTGCCGGAGCGCATCCGCCTGCGGGTGCCGGACGGCTGGGAGGCGGCCCTGCTGATCCCGGTGATCCTCGTCGTCGGCGCCTTCGCCCTGGGCATGAGCGGTCACCTGGAGAACTGGTTCTTCGGCGGCGACATGCGCCTCTGGCTGACCAACGACCTAGGCATCAAGTTCGACCAGCGCAATGCCCTGGTGGTCGGCCTGGCGATGGGCTTCGCGGTGATCCCGAACATCTTCTCGATCGCCGAGGACGCCGTGTTCAGCGTGCCGAAGAGCCTCACCCTGGGCTCCCTGGCCCTCGGCGCGACGCCCTGGCAGACCCTGACCCGGGTGGTCATCCTCACCGCCAGTCCGGGAATCTTCTCGGCGCTGATGATCGGCCTTGGCCGCGCCGTCGGCGAAACCATGATCGTGCTGATGGCCACCGGCAACACGCCGATCATGGACGTCAACGTCTTCGAGGGCCTGCGCACCCTGGCGGCCAACGTGGCGGTGGAGATGCCCGAGTCGGAGGTCGGCAGCAGCCACTACCGCGTGCTGTTCCTCTCCGCGCTGGTGCTGCTGATGTTCACCTTCGTGATGAACACCGCCGCCGAACTGATCCGCACCCGCCTGCGCAAGAAATATGCGTCGCTCTGAGCGCCGAGAAAGGTAGACGACCGTGAAACAGCAAAATCTGAAAACCTGGTTCAAGAGCGGCTCGCCCTGGGTGTGGTTCACCGGGGGCGGGGTGTCCATCGCGGTGATCATGACCATCGGCCTGCTGACGCTGATCGCCGTGCGTGGCCTCGGCCACTTCTGGCCGGCCGACGTGCTGGAGGGCGACTACCGCATTCCCGGCCAGCCGGCCCAGGTGCTCGCCGGCGAGCTGGTGGAGGCCGAGGAGGTGCCGCGCGCGCAGCTGGCCGCCAGCGGCCTGCCGGTGAGCGTCTCGGGCGGCGAGTTCATGACCCGCGAGTTGCTCAAGGTCGGCAACCGCGAGCTGTACGGCGCCGACTTCAGCTGGGTGGTCGGCGAGTGGCTGGATAACCTGCGCAAGCCGGCGAACCTGGTGGCGCTCGAGCGCCGCGAGTGGGGCAACTTCTACGGCTACCTGCTGGGCGTCAAGGAGAGCGGCCAGCTGGTCGCCGAAGGCGAGGCCGCCTGGGCCGAGCTGCAGCCGCGCATCGAGCGGGTCGCCGAGCTGCACGAGCAGCTGGCCCGTCTGGAGAAGAAGGACATCGGCCGCATCAACCACGCCCTCGAGCGGCTGCGCCTCAAGGAGCGCGGGCTGGAACTCGACGGCGAGCTGGATGCCGCTGCCCAGGCCGACCTGGCTGCCGAGCGCGCCCAATGGGACGCCGAATACCAGCAGCTGGAAACCCAGCTGGTCAGTCTGCGGCAGGCGTTCAACCGCGACGGCATCCTGGTGCGCACGGTCGACGGTCGCGAGGAGGAGATCAGCCTGGGCAAGGTGGTGCGGGCCTACCGGCCGAACGCCATGGGGACCTTCGACAAGTTCGGCTTCTACTTCGCCAAACTCTGGGAGTTCGTCAGCGACGAACCGCGCGAGGCCAACACCGAGGGCGGGATCTTCCCGGCGATCTTCGGCACCGTGATGATGACCCTGATCATGGCGCTGCTGGTCACTCCGTTCGGCGTGCTGGCGGCGATCTACCTGCGCGAGTATGCCAAGCAGGGCCCGCTGACCCGGATGATCCGCATCGCGGTGAACAACCTGGCCGGGGTGCCGGCGATCGTCTACGGCGTGTTCGGCCTGGGCTTCTTCGTCTACGTGCTGGGCGGCTCGATCGACCGGCTGTTCTTCGCCGAGGCCCTGCCGGCGCCGACCTTCGGCACCCCGGGCCTGCTGTGGGCCTCGCTGACCCTGGCGATCCTCGCCGTGCCGGTGGTGATCGTCGCCACCGAGGAAGGCCTGGCGCGCATCCCGCGCGCCCTGCGCGAAGGCTCGCTGGCGCTCGGCGCGACCAAGGCCGAGACCCTCTGGAAGGTCGTGCTGCCGATGGCCAGTCCGGCGATGATGACCGGCATGATCCTCGCCGTGGCCCGCGCCGCCGGCGAAGTGGCGCCGCTGATGCTGGTCGGCGTGGTCAAGCTGGCGCCCTCGCTGCCGCTGGACGGCAACTACCCGTACCTGCACCTCGACCAGAAGATCATGCACCTGGGCTTCCATATCTACGATGTCGGCTTCCAGAGCCCCAACGTCGAGGCGGCCCGCCCGCTGGTCTACGCCACCGCGCTGCTGCTGGTGCTGGTAATCGCCCTGCTCAACCTGAGTGCGGTGTTCATCCGCAACCACCTGCGCGAGAAGTACAAGGCGCTGGACCACTAAACACCGGCCGGGAGCCGGCGGCTCGGGCCCGCGAGGGGTTTCCGGCGGCCGGCTCCGGGTTCCCAGCTTGAACGGAGTGAGTCATGCGACACGAATCCCCCAGCCACGGCATCGACCTCGACGCCCTCGGCCGCAAGAAGCAGGCCTTCAACCTGGCCAGCGAGCCGGTGACCCTCGAGGTGCCCGGCCTCAGCCTGTTCTATGGCAGCAAGCAGGCGCTCCACGATGTCCGGATGAACATTCCGAAGCATCGCGTGACCGCCTTCATCGGCCCGAGCGGCTGCGGCAAGTCGACCCTGCTGCGCTGCTTCAACCGGATGAACGACCTGGTCGACGGCTGCCGGGTGGAGGGTGCGATCAACCTCGACGGGCAGAACATCTACCGCCAGGGGGTGGACGTCGCCGAGCTGCGCCGGCGGGTCGGCATGGTGTTCCAGAAGCCCAACCCGTTCCCCAAGAGCATCTACGAGAACGTGGTCTACGGCCTGCGCATCCAGGGCATCAACAAGAAGCGCACGCTCGACGACGCGGTGGAGTGGGCGCTGAAGGGCGCGGCGCTGTGGGACGAGGTCAAGGACCGCCTGCACGACTCGGCCCTCGGCCTCTCCGGTGGCCAGCAGCAGCGTCTGGTGATCGCCCGCACCATCGCCGTGGAGCCCGAGGTGCTGCTGCTCGACGAGCCCTGCTCGGCGCTCGACCCGATCTCCACCCTCAAGGTCGAGGAGCTGATCTTCGAGCTGAAGTCCAAGTACACCATCGTCATCGTCACCCACAACATGCAGCAGGCCGCGCGGGTGTCCGACTACACCGCGTTCATGTACATGGGCAAGCTGATCGAGTACGGCGACACCGACACCCTGTTCACCAACCCGGCGCAGAAGCAGACCGAGGACTACATCACCGGCCGTTATGGCTAGCGGCCGACCGGAGGTCGCCAGCGGCCTGCCGTCCGGAGACAACGTTAATCGGCTCGACCCCTTCAGCCTTTGCGCGGAGTGAACCATGATCGACAAAGACAATCTTTCCCTGCACATCTCCCAGCAGTTCAACGCCGAGCTGGAGGAGGTACGCAGCCACCTTCTGGCGATGGGCGGCCTGGTCGAGAAGCAGGTCAACGATGCGGTCACCGCCCTGATCGATGCCGACTCGGGACTTGCCATGCAGGTGCGCGAGATCGATACCCAGACCAACCAGATGGAGCGCAGCATCGACGAGGAGTGCATCCGCATCCTCGCCCGCCGCCAGCCGGCCGCCTCCGACCTGCGGCTGATCATCAGCATCTCCAAGTCGGTGATCGACCTCGAGCGGATCGGCGACGAGGCCACCAAGATCGCCAAGCGCGCCATCCTGCTCAGCGAGGAGGGCGAGTCGCCGCGCGGTTACGTGGAGGTCCGCCACATCGGCGAGCAGGTGCGCAAGATGGTCCAGGAGGCGCTGGATGCCTTCGCCCGCTTCGATGCCGACCTGGCGCTGTCGGTGGCGCAATACGACAAGACCGTCGACCGCGAGTACAAGAGCGCCCTGCGCGAACTGGTCACCTACATGATGGAGGACCCGCGCTCGATCTCCCGCGTGCTCAACGTGATCTGGGCGCTGCGCTCGCTGGAGCGGATCGGCGATCATGCACGCAACATCGCCGAACTGGTGATCTACCTGGTGCACGGTACCGATGTGCGGCATACCGGACTGGCACGCCAGAAGCCGGCGGGCGAGGCCGGCGACAACGAAACGCCGGCCCAGAACTGAAGTCGGGGAGGGGCTGCCGCTCGTCGATTCGGGCGCCGTCTTCATCACAGGCTTGACCTCACCGTCTCGCGATAAGCGCGCGGCGCTGTTAGTCTTCGCGTTTCGTCCACTATTGTTGAGTCATGCATCGATGCTGGGCCGCCCGCTACTTTTTGCCACCCTCTTCGCTCTGGCCGCGCCGGTGTCGGCCGTAACCATCTACAAACACGTCGACGCCAACGGCATGGTCAGCTACGGCGACCAGGCCCGTCCCGGTGCGCGGGTTGTCCACGTCATCCAGCCCGGCCGCGGTTTTCGCGGCCTGCAGTCGGTGTCGCCGCGCCCGGAACGGCTGCCGATGCCGGCCGCGCGCAGCGATGCGCCGGACGACCGGGTGCGCCTGGATACCCTCAAGCATGCCGGCGGCCATACCCTGAGGGTGCAGAACGACACGTTCGCCCCGGTGGAAGTCGAGCTGAGCTTGGACGGGCTCGGCAACGTCAGCGGTGCACCGGAGGAGCCGATTCGCTGGGTCGTCCCGCCGCGCAGCCAGATCCGTCTGGCCACCCTGGCGCCGCGCGATCCGGACAAGCCGCTGCGCTACACCCCCAAGCTGCGCCATGCCTTCGGCGATCCGCGCCTGCGGCCGTTGCCGCACCGTTATCCGCTGCCCTGGCGCGGCGGCCCGTTCCGCCTGACCCAGGGCGCCAACGGCCAGTACAGCCATTACACCCCCAAAGGGCGCCATGCCGTGGACATCTCCATGCCGGTGGGGACGCCGATCGTCGCCGCCCGCGCCGGGGTGGTGGTGCAGACCGAGAACGATCAGCGCGGGCGCAGCCCCAACCCGGGCGGCAATCAGGTGCGCATTCTCCACGACGACGGCACCATGGGCGTCTATCTGCACCTGCAGGAAGGTTCGGTACGGGTCAGCGAGGGACAGCGGGTCCAGGTCGGCATGCCGATCGCCAACTCCGGCAACACTGGGCGCAGCACCGGACCGCACCTGCACTTCGTGGTGCAGCGCAACGTCGGTCTGGCGGTGGAGTCGATTCCCTTCCAGTTCAACCAGCCGGTCGACGCCCTGCCGAATTTCGCGGTCGGCGGCGACTGAGTTTCCCTCCGCCGGGCCGGAGCGCCTCCGGCCCGGCGCGTTCCTCAGCTCAGCTTCAGCACCTTGGCCAGAACGACCCTGGGCCCCTTCATCTTCTTGACGATGATCCGCAGGCCCTGGGCTTCCAGCACCTCGTCCTCTTCCGGCAGGCGCTTGAGGGTCTCGTGGATCAGCCCGGACAGGGTGTCGGCCTCGATGTCCGCCGGCAGGCTGATCTGCAGCAGACGCTCGACCTTGAACAGCGGGGTGTCGCCGCGTACCAGCAGCTTGCCCGGCTGGTAAGCGACGATGCCGCGCTCGGCCTTGCGGTGCTCGTCCTGGATGTCGCCGACCAGCGCCTCCAGCACGTCCTCCATGGTCAGGTAGCCGACCACCTTGCCGTCGGACTCCTCGACCAGGGCGAAGTGCGAGCCGCCGTGGCGGAAGCGCTCGAGCAGTTCGGTCAGCGGCATGTGCCGGTCGACCCGCTCGATCGGACGCATCAGTTCGTCGAGCTTCAGCGCCGAGGGCAGCATCTCCAGCAGGGACAGGTGCATCAAGAGGTCCTTGATGTGCAGCACGCCGACGAAGCGCCCGGCGCGCTCGTCATACACCGGGTAGCGGCTGTACTTGTGCCGGCGGAAGGTGCTCATGACCTCGTCGAGCGGCGCGCTGCGCTCCAGGTAGATCAGGTCCTCGCGGGAGTTGGCCCAGTCGACCACCTCCAGCTCGCCCATCTCCACCGCCGAGGCGAGCACGCGCATGTCCTGGTCGCCGGGGTCGTGGGCCCGGCTGGAGTAGAGGATCAGCTTCAGCTCGTCGAGGCTGTACTGGTGCTCGTGGTGGGCACCCGCACCGCCCTGGCCGGCGATGCGCAGGATGGTGTTGGCGCTGGCGTTGAGCAGCCAGATCGCCGGGTACATCAGCCAGTAGAACAGGTACAGCGGCACCGCGGTCCACAGCGACAGCCGTTCCGGCTGGCGGATCGCCCAGGACTTGGGGGCCAGCTCGCCGACCACGATGTGCAGGTAGGAGATGATGAAGAAGGCGCTGAAGAAGGACACCCCGTGGACCAGCGCCGGCGTGTCGATGCCGAGCTTGACCATGAGCGGCTCGAGCAGGTGGGCGAAGGCCGGCTCGCCGACCCAGCCGAGGCCCAGCGAGGCGAGGGTGATGCCCAACTGGCAGGCCGAGAGGTAGGCGTCCAGCTGGCTGTGCACGCGGCGCAGGATCTGCCCGCTCCAGCCATTCTGGCCGGCGATCAGCTCGACGCGGGTGGCGCGCAGCTTGACCATGGCGAATTCGGCGGCGACGAAGAAGCCGTTCAGCAGGACCAGGAACAGGGCGAAGAGAATGAGGCCGAGGTCGGCGAGGTAGGCAAAGCCGGAACTGGGAGAGGGGTCCATGAAGTCTTTGTAAAGTGGCTGGCAAAGGGGGGCATATGAGGGCGCCGGGCCGCGCTTTCAAGAGGCGTTGCCGAGTTCCCGGCGAGTCGCCAGTTGCGCCGTCGGGAAGTGGCAGGTGAACAGGCTGCCCTTGCCCGGCTCGCTGGCGATTTCCAGGCGGCCGTGGTGGTGGATCAGTGCGTGCTTGACGATGGCCAGGCCCAGGCCGGTGCCGCCGGTGCTGGCCGAGCGGCTGGCGTCGACCCGGTAGAAGCGTTCGGTCAGCCGCGCCAGGTGCCGGGATTCGATGCCGATGCCGGTGTCCTGCACGCTCAGGTGTCCGCCGGCCGGGTCGGCCCACCAGCGGATGCGGATCTCGCCGCCGGCCGGGGTGTATTTCACCGCGTTGAACACCAGGTTGGAGAAGGCGCTGTTCAGCTCTGCCTCGTTGCCTTGGAGTTCGAGCCGGGGATCGGCCTCCAGGAGGATCTGGTGGTTGCCCTCACCGGAGAGCGCCCGGGCATCCCTGGCGATCGTCTGCAGCAGCGGCTCCACCGCTACCGGCTGCTTGTCCTGGAGGCTGTCGCTGGCCTCCAGCCGGGCCAGCAGCAGCAGGTCGTCGAGCAGGTTCTTCATGCGTTCGGCCTGCTGCTGCATCTGCTGCAGGGGGCGGCGCCAGCGCGGATTCACGTCCTCGACGTTGTCCAGCAGGGGCTCCAGATAGCCGGCGATCACCGTCAGCGGGGTGCGCAGCTCGTGGGAGACGTTGGCGACGAAGTCCTTGCGCATCTGTTCCAGCTGGCGCACGTGGGTCACGTCGCGGACCAGCATCAGCTGCTCGCCGTTGCCGTAGCGGGTGATCTGCAGTTGCAGGTGGAGGCGGTCGTTGAGCGGCGAGGGCAGTTCGAGGGCGTCCTTGAAGTTGTCCTGCGCCATGTAGGTCTTGAAGAGCGGATGGCGGACCAGGTTGGTGATCGGCTGGCCGCTGTCCTGCGGCGTCTTCAGGCCGAGCAGGGTTTCCGCGGCGCGGTTCCACCATTCCAGGTTGCCCTCGGCGTCGAGCATGATCACCGCGTCCTTGAGCGCGGCGGTGGACTCCTGCACGCGGTCGATCACCGCCTGCAGGCGGCCGCGCACGCGCTGGTCGCGGCGCTGGATGCTGTAGAGGCCGTCGAACACCTCGCCCCACAGGCCGTGGCCGTCCGGCGGCGGCTCGTCGGGCTGGTAGGTCTTCAGCCACTGGTGCAGGCGGATGAGCTGGTAGAGGTGCCAGGCGAGGTAGGTAGCCAGGCCGATGGCCAGCGACCAGCCGTAGTCGCCGTCGATCAGGCCGAGCAGCAGGCCGATGGCGGTGGGCGGCAGGAGGCTGCGCAGCAGCGGGCCGAGCCAGGTGGGTTTCAACGGGGGCATCCTTGACCTGCGCGCCGCTTCGGCGCCGGGTTCAGCTCTTGGTGGAGAAACGATAACCGGTGCCGCGCACCGTCTGCACCAGATTCTCGTAGGCCTCGCCGAGGGCCTTGCGCAGCCGGCGGATGTGCACGTCGACGGTGCGCTCCTCGACATAGACGTTGCCGCCCCAGACCTGGTCGAGCAACTGGCCGCGGGTGTAGGCGCGCTCCTGGTGGGTCATGAAGAACTGCAGCAGGCGGTATTCGGTGGGGCCCATCTCGGCCGGCTTGCCGTCGATGGTCACCCGGTGGCTGATCGGGTCGAGCAGCAGGCCGCCGATCTCGATCGGCGTTTCGTGGTCGCCGGGGCCGGTGCGGCGCAGCACGGCCTTCAGGCGGGCGACCAGCTCGCGCGGCGAGAAGGGCTTGGTGATGTAGTCGTCGGCGCCGACTTCCAGGCCCTGGATCTTGTTGTCCTCCTCGCCCTTGGCGGTGAGCATGATCAGCGGGATGCCGGCGGTCAGCTCGTCGCGCTTCAGGCGGCGGGCCAGCTCGATGCCGGAAGTGCCGGGCAGCATCCAGTCGAGCAGGATCAGGTCGGGTTTGCGGTCGACGATGACGGCGTGGGCCTGCTGAGTGTTTTCCGCTTCGAGGCATTCGTAGCCGGCCATCTCCAGGGCCACGGCGATCATCTCGCGGATGGGGGCCTCGTCGTCGACGATAAGGATTGTCTTGCCGGCCATGGGCAGCTGTCCCGTTGTAGTTCCTGTCAGTGCAGCGCATTAGATAACGGAATTATTGCAGCCGTATGACAGATAAATGCCTGCGGGAGGCCGGCGCGGACCGGCTCTAGAGCGCGTAGTCGAGGACCAGGCCGAGCAGGATCGCCAGGCCGGCCCAGTGGTTGTGCAGGAAGGCCCGGAAGCAGGCCTGCGGCTCGCGCCGGCGGGTGGCGACGAACTCCCAGGCAAAGCACAGCGCGGCGACCAGCAGGCCGAGGTGGAAGTACAGGCCGAATCCCTGGCGCGCCCCGACCACCAGCAGGAGGCCGAGGGTCAGGCCCTGCAGGGCGAGGATGATCGCCCGGTCGGCGGCGCCGAAGAGGATGGCGGTGGACTTCACGCCGATCTTCAGGTCGTCCTCGCGGTCGGTCATCGCGTAGTAGGTATCGTAGCCCACGGTCCACGCCAGGTTGGCGATGAAGATCAGCCAGGCTTCGAGCGGCAGGCGGCCGGTCGCGGCGGTGAAGGCCATCAGGATGCCCCAGGAGTAGGCCGCCCCGAGCACCAGCTGCGGGAGGTGGGTGTAGCGCTTCATGAAGGGGTAGAGCGAGGCCACCGCCAGGGCGCCGAAGGACAGGGCGACGGTCGTCGGGTCGGTCAGCAGCACCAGGCCGAAGCTCAGCGCCACCAGCACGGCGAACAGGGTCAAGGCTTCGCGCGTCGTGATCCGGCCGGTCGCCAGCGGACGCTGGCGGGTGCGGCTGACATGGCCGTCGAAGTGGCGGTCGGCGAAGTCGTTGATCACGCAGCCGGCCGAGCGCATGAGGATCACGCCGCCGGCGAAGATCAGCACGTGTTTCGGGCTGGGCGTGCCAGCGGCGGCGATCCATACCGCCCAGAGGGTCGGCCAGAGCAGCAGGTAGATGCCGATCGGCCGGTCCAGGCGCATCAGCTGGATGAAGTCCCAGGCGCGGGGGTGCAGGCGGTTCATCGAGTGCAGCAGGGCGGTGTACATGGTCGGCTCTCCCGGACGGCTCCGGCGGATTATAAGGCGTCCGGGTCGATTCCCTGGTATCGCCAGAGATCCGGCAGGAAGACCTCCGCCACCAGCACCGTCAGGACCCCGCGCCGGAAGCAGGAGCGGCGCCCCCAGAGGCCGCTGCGGCGCACCGCGGCCGGCAGGCCGGCCGGCGGATAGCGGGTCGCCTGGAGCGGGCCGCGTGCGAAGGCCGGATCGCTGAACAGCAGCTCGCCGAGGGGCCGGCGGCCCAGCTCGGCGAGTACCGGGGCGAAGCCCTCCAGGGCCTCGCGCGCCGCCACGCTGCGGGCGAACACCCAGGGGCGGTCCTCGCCGAGCAGGTAGACCTCGCGCGCCCAGCCTGCGCTGCCGGACGCCACGCCGAGGGCGGCGCACTCGTCGTCGCGCAGGGTCTGCCAGCCTTCCTCCAGTAAGGTCACGGCGAAGCGCCCGGCGGAGAGGGCGGTCAGCCGGCGGGTCAGCGAGCCGGTATCGAACAGCCAGTCGGCCAGGCAGGCCGCGGGAGCAGGGTGCAACTGGTCGGCGCCGAGCCAGTGGAAAGCGGGAGCAGCGGTCACAGGGGCATTCCGGAGGAGTGGACAGGGGGGCGAGTCTAGGGCCTGCCATCGATTGTTTCCACGCCGGCATGCGTGCCTGCCGGCCGGCGCCGCTCTTGGCGCTGTCGGCGACTTGCAGTAGCGTGGGGTATGGGTCGGGGCATCGGGAGGTGAGCCATGCGCAAGTGGCAATGCATCGTCTGCGGCTTTATCTACGAGGAGGCCAACGGCCTTCCGGAGGAGAACATCGCGCCGGGGACCGCCTGGGAGGACGTGCCGTCCGACTGGCTGTGTCCCAAGTGCGGTGCCGGAAAGCAGGACTTCGAGATGATCGAGATCGTTTGACGCTGATTCCCTTCTTTTTCCAGCGTTTTCTGGCCAGCTAGCCGTTGGGCGCGCGCTTTTCCCTGGCCGGGTGCGGCGGCCGGGCAGGGCGCTCCATCGGCTCGCACCGCTCAAGGCCGCGGGGCGACTGGCGGAGAGCCGGATGGCATGCCATCCTCCCTGTGTTGGCCGCAACACGGAGCCGTTGTGGCAGTGGGAAGAGCAAACGTACGGATACAACAACAAGAAACGTCGAAGAGGTAATCATGCGTAAACCGGAACTTGCTGCCGCCATCGCGGAAAAGACCGATCTCACCCGGGATCAGGCCAACCGGGTACTCAATGCGATGCTCGAGGAAATCACCGGCGCGCTGAACCGCAAGGACAGCGTCACCCTGGTCGGCTTTGGCACTTTCCTGCAGCGCCATCGCGGTGCCCGGACCGGAAAGAATCCGCAGACCGGCCAGCCGGTCAACATCAGGGCCAGCAACACGGTCGCCTTCAAGCCCGGAAAATCGCTCCGGGATGCCGTCAACTGATCGAGCGCAGGCCCGTGTCGCCCGAACGGGAAGGGTTCGGGCGATGACCTCTCCCTGACCGGGGTTTGCGCGCCATCGCTCAATTCGTGATGGACGTGATCGAACCGCGCGGCGGATGGCCGCACCGCCTCACTCCGGCTGCGCGAGCAGCACGCGCAACGCCGTTTCCGCCGCCAGCACCCGGTCCAGCGCCTCCTCGGCCCTGGCCCGGGTCAGCCCCAGGTCGTCGAGCAGCCGCTGGGGAATCTCCTCCTGCGGCGTGTCGCCGATGCCGCGGTTGCGCAGCAGGTTGACCGCCAGATAGACCAGGTTGGCATACACCGCGTGCCGGCCGCGGTAGCCGGCATCGTGCTGGCAGTTCAGTGCGACCGTCAGCTCCTCGGGCATCTGCCAGTGCTCCATCAACCAGGCGCCGATCTGTTCGCGGGTGACGCCAAGCAGGTGGTGCTCGACCAGGGCGTGCGGGACGTGCGGATTGATCTGCAGGTGCTGGCTGAGCAGCTTGAAGTAGGGCGGGAAGATGTGCGCGAGGGTCAGGTAGCCGAAGTTGTGCAGCAGTCCGGCCAGGTAGGCCAGGCCCGGTTCCGGGCGCGTGCCGCGCGGCATCGCCCGGCACAGGCCGTCCATCAGGGTGGCGGTGTAGAGGGCCGCTTCCCAGTAGGACGTCATGTCGTCCCGGGCGTCGGGGGGCTCGGGGGGCTTGCCCTCGGACAAGCCGAGCGACAGGTTGAGCACCACCTCGGAGCCGAGCACCCGCACGATGGCGTCCTCCACCGAGAGCACCTTTTCCGGCGCCGGATGATGGGCGGTGCCGCTCAAGCCGGCCCAACTGACCACTTGGGCGGCCAGAGCCGGATCGGTCTCGATCAGGTCGGTGACGTCGTCGTCGCTGCAGCCGTGGAGATTGCCGTACAACTGGTGGATCCGGCGCACGGTGTTCTGCCGGGGCGGGATCTCCACCCGGCGCTCCAGACGCTGACGGATGCGCCGGGCGGTGAAGCCCTGCACCGCCTCCATCGGCTCGGCGGCGTGCCTCTGCAGGTTGTGGCGCAGGCGGACCAGCGGCATGCCGAAACGGGCGCCGTGGGCATCGGCGAGCAGGCTGCGGTAGACCTCGCGGTCGATTTCCAGGAGCACGTGGGGCTGGCCGGAGTCGAGCAGCAGGCTCGGCTCCTGCAACAGGCGTTCGTCGTACAGGCAGGGGGTGTCGATCAGCGCCGGCAGGCCGGGGAGCGCGCTCAGCCGCGCGCCGCCGAGCAGCTGCCGCCGGCGTGCCTCGGCGGGGGCGAGGTCGCGGCCGACGACCGTTTTCAGGCGATGGAGGTCAAGCAGCTGGTCGCCGGGGAACAGCACCAGCAGGCTGCCGGCGGCATCTTCGAGCAGCGCCGCCTGTACCCGCGGCGGGCCGGAGCCGGGCCGCTCGTGCACGATCCGCACGGGAACCCCGAGGCTTGTCAGCAGGTCGCGGATGATCGGCGGCAGTTGGGGTTTCAGCAACTCGGCGGCGGTCGGCACGGTGTCGGGCATGAAGCGTTCTGCCGGAGGGGCGAAATCAGGGGAGTATAATCAGTCGGCCGGTCGTTGCACTGACCTGCGCCAATGACGGCTCAGACTTGCCCGTACTGCTGGCCATGCCGCAGCCAGCGCTCCAACAGCGGGCCGACATGCTGCGGCCAGCGCGCCAACAGGCTCTGCGCCGCTTCGCGCGCGGCCGGCAGCAGATCGGCGTCGCGCATCAGGTCGGCGACCTTGAACTGCAAGAGGCCGGTCTGGCGGGTGCCGAGCATCTCGCCGGGGCCGCGCAGCTCCAGATCCTTCTCGGCGATGACGAAGCCGTCCGAGGTCTCGCGCATGATCGCCAGGCGCTCGCGGCCGAGCTGCGAGAGCGGCGCGTGGTAGAGCAGCAGGCAGTGGCTGGCGGCGCTGCCGCGGCCGACCCGCCCGCGCAGCTGGTGCAGCTGGGCGAGGCCGAGGCGCTCGGGGTTCTCGATGATCATCAGGCTGGCGTTGGGCACGTCGACGCCGACCTCGATCACCGTGGTGGCGATCAGCAGCTGCAGCCGGCCGGCCTTGAACTCTTCCATCACCGCGGCCTTCTCCGCCGGCTTCATGCGTCCGTGGATCAGGCCTACGCGCAGCTCGCCGAGGGCGGCGTCGAGTTCCTCGAAGGTGGTTTCCGCGGCCTGGCAGGTCAGTTCCTCGGACTCCTCGATCAGCGTGCACACCCAATAGGCCTGGCGGCCCTCGAGGCAGGCGGCGCGGACCCGTTCGACCACTTCCAGGCGCCGGCTGTCGGCGATCACCAGGGTGTTCACCGGGGTGCGCCCGGGCGGCAGCTCGTCGAGGATCGAGGTGTCCAGGTCGGCGTAGGCGCTCATCGCCAGGGTCCGCGGGATGGGCGTGGCGGTCATGATCAACTGGTGTGGGCAGAGGCGGCCGTCGACCCCTTTCTGGCGCAGGGCCAGGCGCTGCTGGACGCCGAAGCGGTGCTGCTCGTCGATGATCGCCAGGGCCAGGTTGCGAAAGCGCACCTCGTCCTGGAACAGCGCGTGGGTGCCGACCACCATCGGGCAGCCGCCGGCGATCTTCTCCAGCGCCGTGGCGCGCGCCTTGCCCTTGAGCTTGCCGGCCAGCCAGGCGAGATCGATGCCCAGCGGTTCCAGCCAGCGGGCGAAGTTGAGGTAGTGCTGTTCGGCGAGAATCTCGGTGGGCGCCATCAGCGCCACCTGGTAGCCGGCTTCCAGGGCCTGCAGGGCGGCCAGCGCGGCGACCACCGTCTTGCCGGCGCCGACGTCGCCCTGCACCAGGCGCAGCATGGGCTCGGCCTGGCTGAGGTCGTGGGCGATCTCGGCACCGACCCGGCGCTGGGCGCCGGTGGGGGCGAAGCCGAGGTTGGCGAGAAACTGCACCGGCAGGCGTTGGGCTCTGGGCAGTCGCGGCGCGTGCTGGGCGCGGATGCTCTCGCGCAGGCGCTGCAGCGACAGCTGGTGGGTCAGCAGTTCCTCGAAGGCCAGGCGGTGCTGGGACCAGTGGCGGCCCTCGGCGAGTTCCGCGAGATCGGCGTCCGGCGGCGGCCGGTGCAGGTAGCGGATCGCCTCGTCCAGCGGCGCGAGGCGGTGGGCGCGGGCCAGTTCCGCCGGCAGCCAGTCCGGCAGGCTGTGCGGGCCGAGGCGGGCCAGCGCCTGCCCGGTCAGGCCGCGCAGGCGCTGCTGGGTGAGGCCCTCGGTGGTCGGGTAGATGGGCGTCAGGGTCTGCTCGACCGGTGCCGGTTCGTCGCCATTCTGCGCGCGGTATTCCGGATGATAGATCTCCAGGCCCGAGGCGCCGGGGCGCACCTCGCCGTAGCAGCGCAGCAGGGTGCCGCGCTTCAGGCCATCCTGCTGCGCCGGGCTGAAGTGGAAGAAGCGCAGGGACAGGGTACCGCTGCCGTCCTGCAGGCGCACCAGCAGGCTGCGGCGCCGGCCCGTGACGACGTCGGCGGCGGCCACCGTACCTTCGACCACCGCATCCTGGCCCGGACGCAGGGCGCCGATCGGGGTGATCCGGGTACGGTCCTGGTAGCGCAGCGGCAGGTGGAACAGCAGATCCTGGAGGGTCTCCAGGCCGACCCGGGCGAGTTTCTCGGCCAGCGCCGCGCCGACGCCCTTGAGCGCCGTGACCGGAACCGCCGCCAGCTCGCTCATGCGCTCTGCTGGGCGGGCCCGGCCGGCGAATGGCTCACCGAGCACAGGCGGATGGAGTCGGTCAGCAGCTCGATCGCCTTCGGCCGCGGGAAGCTGGCGCGCCAGGCGATGGCCACGGTGCGGAACGGCACCGGCGAGGTCAGCGGGCGAACCTCGAGCACGCCGGGGGCATAGTGGTGGCTGTTCACCGCGGTGAACGGCAGCACCGAGATGCCGAGCCCGGAGGCAACCATGTGGCGGATGGTTTCCAGCGAGCTGGACTCCACCGTGGTGTGGCGGTGCGCCTCGTCGGCCTTGCGCAGCGACGGGCAGGCTTCCAGCACCTGGTCGCGGAAGCAGTGGCCCTCGCCGAGCAGCAGCAGGCTCTTGTCGTTGAGCATCTCGCTGTCGATGGTCTGCAGCTTGGTCCAGGGGTGGTCGGCCGGCAGCAGGGCGTAGAAGGGCTCGTCGTAGAGCGGCTTGGTCAGCACGTCCGCCTCGTGGAACGGCAGGGCGACGATGATCGCGTCGAGTTCGCCGGTGCGCAGCTTGTCGCGCAGCACGTGGGTGAAGTTTTCCTCGATGTACAGCGGCATCTGCGGCGCCGTCTTGTGCAGCTGCGGGATCAGGTGCGGAAACAGGTAGGGACCGATGGTGTAGATGGCGCCGACCTTGAGCGGCGCGGCCAGCTGGTTCTTGCCGGCCTGGGCCAGTTCGCGGATGCTCTGTGCCTGCTCCAGCACCTTCTGCGCCTGGGTGACGATGCCCTCGCCGACCGGGGTCAGGCGCACGGCGGTCTTGCTGCGTTCGAAGATCAGCACGCCGAGTTCGTCCTCGAGCTTCTTCACGCCCACCGAGAGGGTCGGCTGGCTGACGTGGCAGCGTTCGGCGGCGCGTCCGAAATGCTGTTCTTGGGCGAGGGTGACGATGTAGCGCAGTTCGGTGAGGGTCATAGCGAATTTCCATTAGCTCGCCAGCAAGAATAGCCTTTGCTTGGCCGAGAACCAACCATGCCCGTGGACTCCACGGGGGGAGAGGCGGATGGAAACCACAGATCCCGTGCTGTTGATCGCCGGGTGCGGCGACGTCGGCAGCCGACTCGGCGAGCGGCTGGCCGCCGTCGGCTGGCGCGTGCATGGCCTGCGCCGGCAGGTGGCGGCCCTGCCGCCGGCGATCCTGCCGCTGCGCGGCGATCTCGAGGCTGCCCAGTGCCCGCCGGACTGGCCGGGCGGGCCGCTCGATTACCTGGTCTACTGCGCGGCGGCCAGCCGCCATGACGAGGCCGGCTATCGCGCCGCCTATCTTGAGGGCCTGCGCCATGTGCTGGACTGGCTGGCGCTCCACGGCCAACGGCCGCGACGGCTGCTGTTCGTCTCCAGCACCGGGGTTTACGGCCAGCAGGACGGCGAGTGGGTCGACGAGCGCTCGCCCACCGAGCCTTCGGGGTTCTCCGGGCGGGTCCTGCTGGAAGCCGAGCGACTGGCGCTGGGCAGCGGCCTGCCGGCCAGCGCGGTGCGATTGGCCGGCATCTACGGTCCCGGTCGCGAGTGGCTGATCGGGCAGGTGCGCCGCGGCGCTGGCATCGATCCGCAGCCGCCGTTCTACGGCAACCGCATCCACCGCGACGACGCCGCGAGTCTTTTGGCTTTCCTGCTCGAGGCCGATGCCCGCGGCGTTCCGCTGGCCGACTGCTATCTGGGCGTGGACGACGCGCCGGCGCCGCTGCACGAGGTGGTGGCCTGGCTGCGCGGGCGGCTGGGGGTGGTCGGCGAGGGCGGCGAGGGCCTCGGCCGGCGCGCCGGCAGCAAGCGCTGCAGCAATGCCCGGGCCCGCGCCCTCGGCTGGGCGCCGGACTACTCCAGCTACCGCGAGGGCTATGCGGCGCTGCTGGGCGAGTCTTGAGTCAGGGCGCCTGCCAGGCGCAGAAGCAGCCCTCGGCCAGGGTGCCGCCGGCACGCACCGGACGGCCCTTGAGCAGGGCGTCGAGGACCGGCTCGGCGAAGCTGTTGGCCGCGGTGCAAGTCGCCCCTGCGCTGTAGGGCCCGAAATAGGCCAGGCGGCCCTGGCGGTCCCAGATCGCCAGCGCCGGGCTCCCCGGCAGCCCTTCGCTGCCGGGGAGCGCCGCCAGCGGCTGCAGCGCGGTCAGTGCTGGCGGCAGACGCCCCCGGCTGCCCGGCCGCTGCACGGCATGGAAGGTCACTCCCTGGGGAGCGTAGCGCTCGGCCAGTTCGGCCAGATGCTGCTGGTTGCCGACGTTGCAGGGACAGGCCGGGTCGTGGAAGTGCACCAGGCGGATCGGTCCGGGACCTGCCATCGCGGGTGGCAGGTGCAGCTCGGCGGCGTCGAACAGCACGGTGCGCTGGTAGCGGTCGCGGTACCAGTCGTAGCCGGCAGCCAGGACGGCGAGGCCGAGAATGCCGAGCAGGAGGGCGAGCAGGGTCTTGCGCTTCGGGGAGAGCATGGCGTAAAGACGGGAACAGGGTGCCCCAGCTTGCCATGTTGTGTCCGTCGAATGAAGCGCGGCGGGCCGCGGGGCGTAACTTCCTCTCCGGACGAGCCGTGCCATGTCAGAGTCCTTCCACCCCGACCTCCTGCGTCCCCTGCTGCAGCCCCTGGCCGCGGGCGGCGACGAGCTGCCGCAGATCCAGGCCTACCGTCGCTACTACGGGCTCGACCTGGGCGCGCGGCGGCCGGGGGTGCAGGGCCGTCTCGGCTGCTTCTCGGTCGGCACCTACCGGATCGTCGCCCAGGTCTGGTGGCCGGAGCGGCCGCGCGCGACGCTGCTGCTGCTGCACGGCTACTACGATCACATGGGCCTCTACCGGCACGTGCTCGACTGGGCGCTGGGCATGGGCTTCGCCGTGCTCTCCTGCGACCTGCCGGGGCACGGGCTGTCCAGCGGCGCGCCGGCCAGCATCGACGACTTCGCCGAGTACCAGGCGGTGTTCCGGGGGCTCCTGGCCGAGGCCGCCGTGCTCGACCTGCCGAGGCCCTGGCACCTGTTCGGGCAGAGCACCGGCGGCGCCATCCTGCTGGACTACCTGCTGAGCGGCGCGCCGCGGCCCGAAGTGGGCGAGACCATCCTCTGCGCCCCGCTGGTGCGGCCGCGCAGCTGGGGCCTGTCGAAGCTCGGCTACCGAGCACTCAGGCCGTTCGTCGAGTCGATCCCGCGGCGCTTCAGCGACAATTCCGGCGACGCGGCCTTCCTGAAATTCGTCCAGCGCGACCCGCTGCAGGCGCGGATCCTGCCCACCGCCTGGGTCGGCGCGCTGGCGCGCTGGATTCCGCGGATTGAGGCCGCCCCGCGCAGCGAACGCAGTCCGCTGATCATCCAGGGCGATGCCGACCTGACCGTCGACTGGCGGCACAATCTGGACGTCCTGCGGGACAAGTTCCGCGATCCGCAGCTCCTGATGCTGCCGAGTGCGCGCCATCACCTGGCCAACGAGCGCGAGGCGGTGCGCCAGCGCTACTTCGACTTTCTCCGCGAGCGGCTGGAGTAGGGCTTCTATTGCTGGCCGACCGCCAGGGCGGCGCGCAGGGCGGCCAGGGCGGCCTGGTAGTAGGCCTGGCCGGCGGGGGACTGGGCGAAGCCGGCGAACTCCTCCAGCTCCGGGTCGGACAGCTCCCGGTAGACGTACATCAGGGTGTTGTCCAGGTCCCGCTCGATCTCCGCGCGGATGCGCTGGCGCTGGTTGTCGAGCATGCCAAGGGTCTGGTCGCCGCCGCCGAACAGGCCGAAGCCGGGCACCATCTGGCTGAGGCTGTCGGCCGCCACGCCGGCCAGCGCCAGGCTGAGTTCGGCGCCGGCCTCGCCGGCCGGAATGGCCTGGGCCAGGTGGCGGATCAGCAGGCGCCGGGTGGCCTCGGCCTGCATGCGCGGCAGGCCCTTGGCGTTTCTGGCCAGTTGCTCGCTGCGGGTGGCGGCCAGTTCGGCGGCGACGATCTTGCGCCCCAGCGGACTCTCGAAGAAGGCCAGCGCCGGCCCCGGCTGGGCCAGCCGGGCGCGCAGCGCCGCCAGGGCGCGGCGATCCATGGCCTGGGCGGCGAAGCGCTGGTTGCTGTTGTCGACCAGGGCCTGGTAGATCGCCGGCGGCAGGTTGGCCCGGTAGCGCTGCTGGGCGGCGGCGAGGGCGGCGTGGAAGTGTTCGCGTTGTTCTGGCCAGCCTCCGCTCCGGTAGAGCTGCAGGTAGTCGTCGGCAAAGCCGGGCGGACTGAGCAGGGCGAGGACGAGGAAGGCGAGGGCGCGCATGGGAACTCCGGTCGTTCGTGGCGTTATTGTCGGCGGCCCCGTGCGCAAAAGTCGAGGGGCCGCGCACCCTGGCGACCGGCGCCCTGCTAGAATGCCGTCCATGCACTCGTCTCCCGATAATCCCCTGCTGCTGCGCATCGTCGACGACCTGGCCGGTCCTGGCTGGTCGCAGCAGAGCGTCTTCCTGTCGCCGACGCTGACCGAGGAGCTGGCGCAGGAGTGCCGTGCGCGAGCCGCTGCCGGCGAGCTGGCGCCCGCCGCCATCGGCCGCAGCGACCGGCAGCAGGTAGAGGAGGGGGTGCGCGGCGACTACACTGCCTGGCTGGAACCCGGCCAGTGCGCCCCGGGCGATGCCTGGCTGGCGCTGATGGAGTCCTTGCGCCAGACCCTCAACCGCGAGCTGTTCCTCGGTCTGGAGGAGCTTGAATGCCACTTCGCGCTCTACCCGCCAGGGGCTTGCTACCAGCGTCACCTCGACCGCTTCCGCGACGACGACAGCCGCACGGTGACCGTGGTGCTCTACCTCAACGAGGAATGGCAGCCCGACGAGGGGGGCGAGCTGCGCCTCTACCTGCCGGGCGGGCGGGCTCACGAGGTGATGCCGCAGGGCGGCAGCCTGGCCTGCTTCATGTCGGCGGACTTCCCCCACGAAGTGCTGCCGGCGAGCCGCGAGCGGCTGTCGCTGACCGGCTGGTTCCGCCGCCGCGCCGGCAAGCCCCTGTAGGCGCGCTCCGCGCCGGCCCCGCGGAGTCTCCCGCCATGCAGAAGATCCTGGTCAGCCGCTGCCTGCTCGGCGAGCCGGTCCGCTACGACGGCGGCAGCCACGGTCCCTTTGCCCAGCTCGAGGCGTGGCGGCGCCAAGGCCGCCTGGTGGCGGTCTGTCCGGAGGTCGCCGGCGGCCTGCCGACGCCCCGCCCGGCGGCGGAGATTCCCGGCGGGCAAGGCGCCCGGGTGCTGGACGGTGCGTGCGGTGTGCTGACGATCGACGGCACGGAGGTCGGCGCGGCCTTCCTCGCCGGCGCCCGCGCGGCCCTGCAACTGGTCGAGGCCCACGGCATCCGCCTCGCCGTGCTCAAGGCGCGCAGCCCTTCCTGCGGCAACCGCGAGAACTACGATGGCAGCTTCAGTGGCCGGCGGGTCTCCGGCGAGGGCGTCACCGCTGCGCTGCTTCGGCGTCATGGCGTGCGGGTGTTCAGCGAGGAGGCGCTGGCAGAGGCGGCCGCTGCTCTGGTGGCGCTGGAGGCGGGCGACGGCGCGGCGTGACCATAATGGCTACCCAAGGCCGGATAGACCTGATCAATTGTGCGGTCGATAATCCCCCCGGGTGTACCTTTGCGTACAGATGACGCTCATCCTCGCCATGGAGCATTCGAGTTGTCGCAGTTGCCGCGCTTTCCGCTTCGCACCTGGCCCGCTGCGCTGCAGTGGCTGGCCCTGCTGACCGCCGCCGGGGCCGGTGGCTGGCTGCTCGGCCGCTGTGGCCTGCCGGCCGCCTGGTTCCTCGGGCCGATGCTGGTGGCCGTGGCCTTCGGCGTCGGCGGCACGACCGTCCGCATGCCCAGGCCGGCCTTCAAGCTGGGGCAGGGCTGCGTCGGCATCCTGGTCGCCCAGTCGATGACCCTGTCGGTACTGCTGACCCTGGCGCAGTCCTGGCACGTGATGCTGCTGGCGACGGCGCTGACCCTGGCCCTCAGCCTGCTGGTGAGCCTGGGGCTGGTCTGGTTCGGCGACATTCCCGGCAGCACCGCGGCCTGGGGGATGGCGCCGGGAGCCGCGTCGGCGATGGTTTCGATGGCCGAGGAGGACGGCGCCGACGGCCGCGTGGTGGCGACCATGCAGTACGTGCGGGTGGTCTGCGTGGTATTGGTCGGGGCGCTGGTCGGGCACCTGACCGGCACGCCGGGCGTCGGCGCCGAGTCCCTCGGCTTGCCGCCGCTGGCGGGGACGGCCGCACCGGTCGATCTGGGGCCGAGCCTGGCGCTGATTCCGTTCGGGGTGCTGGCCGGGGCGCGCCTGCCTGCCGGCGCCCTGCTGCTGCCGCTGCTGGCCGGCGGCGCCCTGCAGGTGGGCGGCGTGCTGCACCTGGGGCTGCCGGACTGGCTGCCGCCTTTGGCCTACGGGGCGATCGGCTGCTATATCGGGCTGCGCTTCGATATGGCGACGCTGAGCCATGTCTGGCGCCGCCTGCCGGCGATGATCGTCGGCGCGGTGGTGCTGATCGTGCTCTGCGCGCTGTCGGCCTGGCTGATCGCGCTGCTGCTCGGCAAGGACTTTCTCTCGGTCTACCTGGCGACCACGCCCGGCGGGCTGGACGCCATGGCGATCATCGCCGTGGACACCCGCTCCGATGCCGGTCTGGTGCTGGCCATGCAGACCCTTCGCCTGTTCGGGGTGATCTTCACCGGAGCCTTCTTCGCGCGGCAGATCATGCGCCTGGCGCAGCGCTAGCCGCGGGTCCTTCCTTCACGCCGCCGGAGTTCTTCAGTCGTGGCCGTCCTGCAAGCAATCCTGCCCATTTTCGCCCTGATCGTGCTGGGCTACACCCTGGGTCGCCGTCAATGGCTGAGCAACCAGGCCGCCGGGGAACTGGGCAACCTGACCTTCAAGCTGTTCATGCCGATGCTGCTGTTCAGCGGCATCGCCAAGGCCTCGCTGGAGGAGGGCTTTTCTCCCGGCCTGCTGCTGGCCTATTTCGTGCCGGCCCTGGCCACCTTCGTCGCGCTGAATGTGGTCGGCCACCGCTTGCGCGGGCGTCCCACGCCGTTCGGCCTGACCGCCAGCTTTTCCAACAACGTGTTGGTGGGGATTCCGCTGGTCGCCAGTTTGTTCGGCAGCCCGGGCCTCGTCTACGTGTTCGCGGTGCTGGCTTTCCACAGCCTGTTGCTGTTCTCCTTCCAGAGCCTCTATGGCATGGCGCGCTGGCCGGCAAGGAGGCCGTGGATGTCCGCTCCCTGCTGCTGAACCTGGCCAATCCGATGATCGTCGGGCTGCTGCTGGGCGTGCTGCTGAACCTCTCCGGCCTGCAGCTGCCCGCGCCCTTCGAGCACCTGGTCCAGTGGCTGGCCCAGGCGGCGCTGCCCTGCGCGCTGATCGTGCTCGGGGCCAATCTCTCGAACTGCCACCTGCTGCCCAGCCGCGAGGCGCTCGGCATCGTCTTCGCCAAGCTGCTGGTGTTTCCGCTGGCGGTGCTGCTCCTGTGCGCCGGGCTCGGACTGGGGCCGCTGGCCGGTTCGGTGCTGACGGTCATGGCGGCCTGCCCCAGCGGGGTGAATGTGCTGGGCTTCGCCCGCCATCAGGACGACAACCGGGTGGTCAGCTCGGCGATCACCCTGTCGACCCTGCTGGCCGCGCTGACCCTGCCGCTGTGGGTATTCGTCAGCGGGCATCTGTAGTCCCCGAAAACGACAAGGCCCGTACCGGTGCGGTACGGGCCTTGTCGTCAGGAGCGCCCTGCCGGCGCAGGGCGCCGCCCGGTCAGAACAGCACGCGGGCGCGGATGGTGCCGCTCACCTGCTGGATCTTCTCCAGAGCCATTTCCGAGTACTCGGCGTCGACGTCGATCACCACGTAGCCGACCTTCTCGTTGGTCTGCAGGAATTGGCCGGAGATGTTGATGCCGTTCTCGGCGAAGACCTTGTTGATCTCGCTCATCACCCCGGGGATGTTCTGGTGGATGTGCAGCAGACGGTGCTTGCCCGGGTGGGAGGGCAGGGCCACCTCGGGGAAGTTGACCGAGGACACCGAGGTGCCGTTGTCGCTGTACTTGACCAGCTTCTCGGCCACTTCCGAGCCGATGTTGGCCTGGGCCTCCATGGTCGAGCCGCCGACGTGTGGGGTGAGGATGACGTTGTCGAGGCCGCGCAGCGGGCTGACGAATTCGTCGTTGTTGGAGCGCGGCTCCACCGGGAACACGTCGATGGCCGCGCCGTTCAGGTGCTTGTCCTGGATGGCGGCGGCCAGTGCGTCGATGTCCACCACGGTACCGCGGGCGGCGTTGAGCAGGATCGCGCCCTTCTTCATCGCGCGGATTTCCTTCTCGCCGATCATCCACTTGGTCGCGGCGGTTTCCGGCACGTGCAGGGTGACGATGTCGCACTGGCCGAGCAGGTCGTAGAGGTTGCCCACCTGGGTGGAGTTGCCCAGCGGCAGCTTGGTCACCACGTCGTAGAACAGCACCTGCATGCCCAGGCTTTCGGCCAGCACCGAGAGCTGGGTGCCGATCGAACCGTAGCCGACGATGCCGAGCTTCTTGCCGCGGATCTCGTAGGAGTGGCTGGCACTCTTCAGCCAGCCGCCGCGGTGGCAGACCGCGTTCTTCTCGGGGATGCCGCGCAGCAGCAGGATGGACTCGGCGAGCACCAGCTCGGCCACCGAGCGGGTGTTCGAGTAGGGCGCGTTGAACACCGCGATGCCGCGCTCGCGGGCGGCCCCCAGATCGACCTGGTTGGTACCGATGCAGAAGCAGCCGACCGCGACCAGCTTCTTCGCGCAGTCGAAGACCTCCTCGGTCAGCTGGGTGCGCGAGCGGATGCCGATGAAGTGCGCATCGGCGATCTTCTCCTTCAGCTGGTCCTCGGGCAGCGAGCCGGTCAGGTACTCGATGTTGGTGTAGCCGGCAGCCTTGAGCGTATCCAGTGCCGTCTGGTGAACGCCTTCCAGCAGAAGGAAGCGGATCTTGCTCTTGTCGAGAGAGGTCTTGCTCATCTACGTAAACCTGTTTTCCTGGAGGTGTGTGGCGATGCAGGCGGGCAGCCGGTAGTGCTGTCCGAAAAAGGCTACAGCCGTCCCGGAAATCGGCTGGAGGCACGACTCACGGGGCGGCTATGCTAGCATACCGGGCTCGCCAAACCGCCATCCCTGGGACTTGAAGGGTACTCAGGACGGCCATGAATCCTTTGAGAGTTGCCCCATGACCAACCCAGCCCTGATCGACGAGTTGAAGACCCTGGTGGAGCCCGGCAAGGTGCTCACCGACGCCGATTCCCTCAACGCCTACGGCAAGGACTGGACCAAGCATTTCGCCCCCGCCCCCCTGGCCATCGCGTTTCCGAAGAGCATAGAGCAGGTCCGGGCGATCGTCCGCTGGGCCAACGAGCGCAAGGTCGCGCTGGTGCCCTCGGGCGGGCGCACCGGGCTGTCCGCCGCCGCCGTCGCCGCCCATGGCGAGGTGGTGGTGGCCTTCGACTACATGAACCAGATCCTGCAGTTCAACGAGTTCGACCGCACCGTGGTCTGCCAGCCGGGCGTGGTCACCGCCACCTTGCAGGAATTCGCCCGGGACAAGGGTCTGTACTACCCGGTCGATTTCGCCTCGGCCGGCTCCAGCCAGATCGGCGGCAACATCGGCACCAATGCCGGCGGGATCAAGGTGATCCGCTACGGCATGACCCGCAACTGGGTGGCCGGCCTCAAGGTGGTCACCGGCAAGGGCGACATCCTCGAGCTGAACCGCGACCTGATCAAGAACGCCACCGGCTACGACCTGCGCCAGCTGTTCATCGGCGCCGAGGGCACCCTGGGCTTCGTGGTCGAGGCCACCATGCGCCTCGAGCGCGCGCCGAAGAACCTCACCGCGATGGTTCTCGGCACCCCCGACCTCGACTCGATCATGCCGGTGCTGCATGCTTTCCAGGGCAGGCTCGACCTCACCGCCTTCGAGTTCTTCTCCGACAAGGCGCTGGCCAAGGTGCTGGCCCGCGGCGACGTGCCGGCGCCGTTCGAGACCGGCTGCCCGTACTACGCCCTGCTGGAATTCGAGGCTGGCAGCGAGGAGGTCTCCAACGCCGCGCTGGAGCTGTTCGAGCATTGCGTCGAGCAGGGCTGGGTGCTCGACGGGGTGATGAGCCAGAGCGAGCAGCAGCTGCAGAACCTCTGGAAGCTGCGCGAGTACATCTCCGAGACCATCTCCCACTGGACCCCGTACAAGAACGACGTCTCGGTCACGGTCGGCAAGGTGCCGGCCTTCCTCAAGGAAATCGACGCCATCGTCGGCGAACACTATCCGGACTTCGAGATCGTCTGGTTCGGCCACATCGGCGACGGCAACCTGCACCTGAACATCTTGAAGCCCGACGCCATGGACAAGGACGCGTTCTTCGCCCAGTGCGCCACCGTCAACAAGTGGGTGTTCGAGATCGTCGAGAAGTACCACGGCTCGATCTCCGCCGAGCACGGCGTCGGCATGACCAAGCGCGACTACCTGGGCTACAGCCGCTCGGAGGCCGAGATCGCCTGCATGAAGGCGATCAAGGAGGTGTTCGATCCGAACGGCATCATGAACCCCGGCAAGATCTTCGCCTGACCCCCGCGCTGCGGACGCAGGCCCGTGTGGCCTGCGTTCCTGTCCGTTCCCGTGTCCGGAAAAAGCCTTCGGCGCCGTGGGGATTTGCCGTAGAGTCGTCGCCATGGACTTCAGGTCATGACAAACACGAGGAGCCTTGCATGAGTTACCAGCACCAATACCTCGACGGCACCCGCATCCACTACCCGCTGGGCAAGGTGGTCTGCGTCGGGCGCAACTACGCCGAACACGCCCGGGAGCTGAACAACCCGGTGCCCACCGAGCCCCTGCTGTTCATCAAGCCGGGCAGCTGCACCGTGCCGCTGGAAGGCGGCTTCGCCATTCCGCGCGAGCGCGGCGCGGTGCACTACGAGGCGGAGATTGCCGTGCTGATCGGCAAGCCGCTGTCGCACCAGCCGAGCGCCGAGGAAGTGCGCGACGCCATCTCCGGCTTCGCTCCGGCGCTGGATCTGACCCTGCGCGACGTGCAGGCCAGGCTCAAGGAAAAGGGCCTGCCCTGGGAGCTGGCCAAGGCCTTCGACGGCGCCTACGTGCTGGCGCCCTTCGTTTCCGGCGATGCCGTCGAGGACCTCGCCGACATCGGCATCCGCCTGACCATCAACGGCGAAGTCCGCCAGAACGGCAACAGCCGCGACATGCTCAACCCCATCGTCGGGCTGATCCAGCACATCGCCGGGCATTTCAGCCTGCAGCCGGGCGACGTGGTCTCCACCGGCACGCCGGCCGGCGTCGGCCCGCTGTCGACTGGCGACAGCCTGGTGCTGGAGTTGAGCGGGCTGTCCCGCTTCGAAAGCCGGGTGCTCTGAGGCTTGGCCGGGCGCTGCGGCGCCCGGCCCGGCGTGTTCATCTTCACGTAAGCCGGCGCTGGCACGCTCCCGGGCTGCTTGGTCCCGTGGAACCCCCTTCATGCCGATGCCCTTTGCCGGTGTACCCCGCCGGCGTCTGTTGTGCACTCTCGCCCTGCTGCTGCTCGCCCTGGCCGTGCTGGTGGTCGGTCGCGAGTGGCGCTGGTTCGATCTGCTCCGGCTGTCCTGGCAGGAGTACCGGACGGCCCCGGAGGCGCGGGCTGCCGGTGTCTGGCTGCCCGACTACCGGCTGGCGCTGGAAACCGATCTGCACGGGCTGGAGGAGGACGAAACCTCCGGCCTGACCTGGAGCCCGCAGACCGGCACCTTGTTTACCGTTACCGGCAAGCATCCCTACTTGGTGGAGTTCAGCCCCGACGGTGCGGTCCTGCGGCGCATCCGTCTGAGCGGCGTCAGCGATCCGGAGGGGGTGGAGGCGCTCGACGACGGGCGCCTGGCCATCGTCGACGAACGCCGCCGCCAGGTGCTGCTGTTCCGTCTTCCGCCGGGCACGGACAGCCTCGATCTGGGCGCTGCGCCGCGCCATGACCTGGGCTTCGCCGACGCCGGCAACAAGGGCTTCGAGGGGCTGGGCTGGGATGCGCGGACGAGCCGCCTGCTGCTGGCCCGGGAGCGCCCACCGGCACTCTTCGGCCTGGCTCTCTCCGCCGCGGGGGAAGTCGCCGGCGACCTGCAGCGGCTATCCCTTGAGCGGCTGCCGGTGCGCGACCTGTCCTCGCTGAGCGTCGATCCGCGCAGCGGCCATTTCCTGCTGCTGTCCGACGAGTCGCGACTGCTGGTGGAGTTCGACCGCGAGGGCCGGCCGTTCAGCTTCATCAGCCTGCTCGGCGGTTTCAACGGCCTGCACCGCGGCATCCGCCAGGCCGAGGGCGTGGCCATGGACGGCGCGGGCACTCTCTACGTGATCGGCGAGCCGAACCACTTCTACGTGTTTCGCAAGGCGCGGCCCTGAACGGCCGTGCGAGCGCGGCTGCGTGCGGGCCGGCATCCGTGCCGGCCCCGTCGGTCACGGGCGCTTGATCCGCTCCACGCCGTTGCGGGTGCCGAGCAGCAGCAGATCGGCCGGGCGCGCGGCGAACAGGCCGTTGGTGACCACCCCGACGATGTTGTTGATGTCGGCCTCCAGCTGCCGGGGGTTAACGATCTGCAGGTTGTACACATCGAGGATCACGTTGCCGTTGTCGGTCGTCACGCCCTCGCGGTAGACCGGGTCGCCGCCCAGCCTGACCAGCTGGCGGGCCACATGGCTGCGCGCCATGGGAATCACCTCCACCGGCAGCGGGAAGTTGCCGAGGAAGTCGACCCGCTTGCTCTCGTCGGCGATGCAGATGAAGGTCTCGGCCACCGCGGCGACGATCTTCTCGCGGGTCAGCGCGGCACCGCCGCCCTTGATCAGCTCCAGGTACTTGTTGCACTCGTCGGCGCCGTCCACGTAGAACTCCAGCTCGACGACGTTGTTCAGGTCGTACACCGGGATGCCGTGACCCTTGAGGCGCTCGGCGGTGGCTTCGGAGCTGGCCACGACGCCGTCGAATTCCATCCGGTGGCGGGCCAGCAGGTCGATGAAGAAATTGGCGGTGGAGCCGGTGCCGACCCCGACGACGCTCTTTGCGCTGAGCTGCGGAAGGATGTGGTCGAGGGCGGCCTGGGCCACGGCCTGCTTGAGCTGGTCCTGGGTCATGGGGGATCTTCGTCGAAGGGAAGGGAGGGGCGTGATTATAGCCGCGCCCGATGGGTGGCCGGCCAGGGCAGCGAGGGGTAGACTGCCCGATTCCTTCCCAGCGCCCGATGTCCGCCGATGCTCGAACAGTACGTCAAGAAGATCCTCACCTCGCGCGTCTACGACGTCGCCGTCGAAACCCCGCTGCAGCCCGCCCGCCAGCTTTCCGAACGGCTCGGCAACCAGATCCTGCTCAAGCGCGAGGACCTGCAGCCGGTGTTTTCCTTCAAGATCCGCGGCGCCTACAACAAGGTCGCCCAGCTGAGCGAGGCGGAGCTGGCGCGCGGGGTGGTCACCGCCTCGGCCGGCAACCATGCCCAGGGCGTGGCCCTGGCGGCGAAGCACCTGGGCATCAAGGCGATCATCGTGATGCCCAGGACCACCCCGGAGATCAAGGTCCAGGCGGTGCGCGCCCGCGGCGCCAAGGCCGTGCTGCACGGGGATGCCTTTCCCGATGCGCTGGCCCATGCGCTGAAGCTGGTCGAGGAGAAGGGCTACACCTTCATCCATCCCTACGACGACCCCGAAGTGATCGCCGGGCAAGGCACCATCGCCATGGAGATTCTCCGCCAGAAGCCGGGCCGGCTGGACGCGATCTTCGTGCCGGTCGGCGGCGGCGGACTGATCGCGGGCATCGCCGCCTACGTGAAGTACCTGCGTCCCGAGGTGAAGGTGATCGGCGTCGAGCCGGCGGACTCCAACTGCCTGCAGGCGGCGATGGCCGCCGGCGAGCGGGTGGTGCTGCCGCAGGTCGGGCTGTTCGCCGACGGCGTGGCGGTGGCGCAGATCGGCGCCTATACCTTCGAGGTCTGCCGCCACCATGTGGATGAGGTGGTCACCGTCAGCACCGACGAGATCTGCGCGGCGATCAAGGACATCTACGACGACACCCGCTCGATCACCGAGCCGGCCGGTGCCCTGGCGGTAGCCGGGATCAAGCGCTACGTCGAGCGCGAGGGGGCGGCCGGGCAGACCCTGGTGGCCATCGACTCCGGCGCCAACATCAACTTCGACCGCCTGCGCCACGTCGCCGAGCGTGCCGAGCTGGGCGAGCGGCGCGAGGCGATCATCGCCGTGACCATTCCCGAGCAGCCGGGCAGCTTCAAGGCGTTCTGCCAGGCGATCGGCAAGCGCCAGATCACCGAGTTCAACTACCGTTACAACCGCCCGGACCATGCGCACATCTTCGTCGGCGTGCAGACCCACCCGGAGAGCGATCCGCGCGAGCAGCTGGTGGCCAGCCTGCGCGAGCAGGGGTTCCCGGTGCTCGACCTGACCGACGACGAACTGGCCAAGCTGCACATCCGCCACATGGTCGGCGGCCACGCGGCGGCGGTCAGCGACGAGGTGGTGCTGCGTTTCGAGTTCCCCGAGCGGCCCGGCGCGCTGTTCAACTTCCTCAGCAAGCTCGGCGGGCGCTGGAACATCTCGATGTTCCACTACCGCAACCACGGCGCCGCCGACGGCCGCGTGGTGGCCGGCCTGCAGGTGCCGGCGGACGAGCGCCACCTGCTGCCGGCGGCCCTCGAAGCCATCGGCTACCCCTGGTGGGACGAGACCGACAACCCGGCCTACCGGCTGTTCCTCGGCTGAGCCGCCGGCGGCCTTCGGCCGACCCGACCAGGACGTGCACCTGATGGAAAACCTCGCGCTGCTCAAGCTGCTCCATGGACTGGCCGGCGTGCTGCTGCTCGTCGCCCTCTTCGCGCTCGCCGGGCTCTGCTGGCGGTCGCGCCGCATCGCGGCGCCGCCGACGGATGCCGCGGCCGAGAAGGGCTTGGCGGCGGAAGCGGAACCTACCGCCGAGGCGGAAGCCGCGGAGGCCGTAGAGGCGGCCGAAGAAGCCCAAGCCGCAGAGGCCACGGGTGTGGACGTTCCTGGGCGTTCGTCGCCGTGGCCGGCACTCTGCGCGATCCTGCTGCTGCTCTGCCTGGTCGGCCTGCCGGTCAGCGGCTGGTGGCTGGCGCACCTGGCCGGCTGGCCGCTGGGGCAGCCCTGGCTGCTCGGCAGCTCGCTGCTGTTTTTGCCGGGCTCGCTCTGCGGGCTGTGGCTGGCATCCAGGGTCGTCGGGCACAAGCCGGGCGTCCGGCCCGGTCTGGGGCTGGCGCTGGTCGGGCTGCTGTGCTTCGCCGCCAGTCTGGGCCTGATGGTGGTCAAGCCGGTCTGAAGCCCGGCGCCGCGTGATCGCCGGTCCGCCAGGTTGTGATGTTGGCCTCGTTCGGGCACCGGCTGGGCGATATATATAGTGGCTGCAGGCTATTTCGCCGGATGCCGGCCGCTCGCAGGGAGGCGATCGCCATGCTCCACGGACAAAATCCCAATCGTCGCGCCCGGCTCCGGGAGCCGGCCTGATGCGCATTCTGCTGGTCGGTGCCGGCGGCTTCATCGGCCGCCACCTGCATGCCGCGCTGCGTGCGGCCAGCCATCGGGTACTGGCCAGCGCGCGCCGGCCCGATCCCGCGGCGCCGGGCGACTGGTGCCGACTCGATCTGGCCGAGCTGGCCTGCGATCCGCAGGCCTTCGTCTGGCCCGAAGGTGTCGAGCTGGTGATCAATGCCGCGGGGCTGCTGTCGACGGATGGCAAGCAACTGCATGAAGTCCAGCACCGCGGCGCCTGCACCCTGTTCGAGCTGGCCGCGGCCCATGGCGCGCGGGTGCTGCAGATTTCCGCCCTGGGCGCGGAGCCGGCGGCGGGTACCGACTTTCTCGCCAGCAAGGCCGCGGCCGACCGCCATCTGCTTGGGCTCGGCATGCCTGCCGTGGTATTGCGCCCGTCCCTGGTGCTCGGCCCCGGCGCCGCCAGCAGTCGCTGGCTGCAGTGTCTGTCGCCCTGGCCGCTGATCCCGCTGCTGGACAATCGTGCCCGCCTGCAGCCGCTGCATGTCGACGATCTCTGTGCCGCGGTGCTGGCCCTGCTGCAGCGCTGGCCGGAGCAGCCGTGCAGCCTGGCCCTGGTCGGGCCCGAAGCGATGACCCAGGGCCAACTGCTGGATCGCCTGCGTGCCGCCCAGGGGTGGGGGCCGGGATGCTACCGGGAGTTACCGCGGCCGCTGACCACGCTCGGTGCGGCGCTGGGCGAGCGCTTCGGCTGGCGCGCCCTGAATCGCCAGACCCTGGTTCTGGCCCGGCGCGACAACCTGGCCGCGCCCGAGCCGCTGGCGAGCGCCTGCGGTTACCGCTGCCTGCCGCTCGAGGCGCGTCTGCACGACTGGCCGTCGTCCGCGGACAGCGTGCGCCTGGCTCTGCAGCCGCTGCTGCTGGTGACGATCTGGCTGGGCACTGCGCTGGTCTGTCTCGGTCCCGGCTTCGACTGGGGGCTGCGCATCCTGGCCGAAGCCGGTATCGCCGGCTGGCCGGCGCGTCTGGCGGTGCTTGCCGGTGCACTGTGCGATGCGCTGCTCGGCCTCGGTCTGCTGCTCTCCCGCTGGCGACGCCGCGCGCTGCAGGCGCAGATCTTCCTGATGTTGGGCTACACCGCCCTCGTCACCTGGCTGCTGCCGCATTACTGGTTCGACCCCTTCCAGGGCGTCGGCAAGAATCTGGTGCTGCTGCCCGTCAGCCTCTGGCTGCTGTGGTTGCAGCCTGCCTACGCACGGAGCCGGCCATGAGCTTTTATCTGTTGCTGAAGACGCTGCACATCCTTTCCTCCACCCTGCTGTTCGGCACCGGCCTGGGCTCGGCCTATTACGCCTGGCGCGCGTGGAGGAGCGGGCAGGTGGCGACCATCGCCACCACCTTCCGCCATCTGGTCACCGCCGACTGGCTGTTCACCACGCCCACCGCGCTGCTCCAGCCGCTCAGCGGCGCGGCCATGGTGTACCTGGCCGGCTGGTCGCTGAGCCAGACCTGGCTGCTGGTGACCTTCGGGCTGTACGTGCTGGCCGGGCTGTGCTGGCTGCCGGTGGTCTGGCTGCAGATCCGCGTGCGCGACCTGGCCGTGCAGGCCGAGCGCGAGGGCACGCCGCTGCCCGCCTGCGCCGAGCGCTACATGGCCTGGTGGTTCGCCCTCGGCTGGCCGGCGTTCGGCGTCTTCGTGGTGGTCTTCTTCCTGATGGTGGCCAAGCCGGTCTGAGCCGGTCGGCCCGTCGACGAAAACGGCGCCCGCAGGCGCCGTCGGGATTCGGTCGGTCCTCCGCTCAGCGCAGCGAGATCACCGGCCAGCCGCGGCGTTCGGCCTCCGCCCGCAGGCTGGGGTCGGGGTCGACCGCCACCGGGTGGCTGACCCGCTCGAGCAGCGGCAGGTCGTTGTGCGAGTCGCTGTAGAAGTGGCTGCCCTCCAGCGAATGGCCGGTTTCCTTCAGCCAGCGGTTCAGGCGCTCGACCTTGCCCTCCTTGAAGCAGGGTACGTCAGTGGTGCGCCCGGTGTAGCGACCGCCGGCCATCTCGCACTCGGTGGCGAGCAGGGTGTCGACGCCGAGGCGCGCGGCGATCGGGCCGGTGACGAAGCGGTTGGTGGCGGTGACGATCGCCAGCCGGTCGCCCTGGCTGCGGTGCCGCTCGATGAGTGCCTGGCCCTTGGCGAGGATGATCGGCTCGATGCGCTCGCGCATGAACGCCCGGTGCCACTCGTCGAGCACGGCCATCTCGGTGCGGCCGAGGATCTCCAGGCTGAAGTTCAGGTAGTCGACGATGTTCAGCCGGCCGGCCAGGTAGTCCTGGTAGAAGGCGTCGTTGCGTGCCTTGTAGGCCTCGCCGTCGAGGATGCCGCGCTCGCACAGCCAGTCGCCCCAGGCATGGTCGCTGTCGCCGGCCAGCAGGGTGTTGTCGAGATCGAATAGAGCCAGCCGCACGCGAGAGCCTCGCTGAAGGAATGGAATGAGACAGTGGCGAAGCATACCGGTTCCGCGGTAAAAGCTGGAGGCCCGGCGCTTCTTCAGCCCTTGCCCTGCCAGCTTCTGGCGCGAACCTTTTTGTGGAACAATGCACCCACATGCGTTCGCAAGGTTCATTGCCGTGATCGACCCCGATGGATTTCGCCCCAATGTCGGCATCATCCTGACCAATGACATCGGTCAGGTGCTCTGGGCACGGCGGATCAACCAGGATGCCTGGCAGTTTCCCCAGGGCGGCATCGATGCGCGGGAGTCGCCGGAGGAGGCGTTGTTCCGCGAGCTCAACGAGGAAGTCGGGCTGGAGCAGCAGGATGTGAGCATCCTCGCCTGCACCCGTGGCTGGTTGCGTTACCGCCTGCCGCAGCGCCTGGTGCGTTCCCACAGCCAGCCGCTGTGCATCGGCCAGAAGCAGAAGTGGTTCCTCCTGCGCCTGCTCTCCGACGAGCAGCGGGTGCGCATGGACCTGACCGGCAAACCCGAATTCGACGGCTGGCGCTGGGTCAGCTACTGGTACCCGCTGGGCCAGGTGGTCACCTTCAAGCGCGAGGTCTACCGGCGCGCCTTGAAAGAACTCGCCCCGCGCCTGCTGGCGCGGGACTGATCAGACGGAGCTCGAACCGAGCCATGCTCAACACGTTGCGCAAGATCGTCCAGGAAGTGAATGCCGCCAAGGATCTCAAGACGGCACTGGGCATCATCGTGCAACGCATCCGGGAAACCATGCGCAGCCAGGTCTGCTCGGTCTATCTGCTCGACCCGGAAACCAACCGCTTCGTGCTGATGGCCACCGAGGGGCTCAACAAGCGCTCCATCGGCAAGGTCAGCATGGCTCCCAACGAGGGGCTGGTCGGCCTGGTCGGCACCCGCGAGGAGCCGCTCAACCTGGAGAATGCGGCCGACCATCCGCGTTATCGCTATTTCGCCGAAACCGGCGAGGAGCGCTACGCCTCCTTCCTCGGCGCGCCGATCATCCACCACCGGCGAGTGATGGGGGTGCTGGTCATCCAGCAGAAGGAGCGCCGCGAGTTCGACGAGGGCGAGGAAGCCTTCCTGGTGACGATGAGCGCGCAGCTTGCTGGGGTCATCGCCCATGCCGAGGCGACCGGCTCGATCAGCGGCCTCGGCCGGCAGGGCAAGGGCATCCAGGAGGCGCGCTTCGTCGGCGTGCCGGCCGCGCCGGGCGTCGCCGTCGGCAAGGCCGTGGTGGTGCTGCCGCCGGCCGACCTGGACGTGGTGCCGGACAAGCCGGCGGGGAACGTCCCGGCCGAACTGGTGCTGTTCGGCAACGCCCTGGAGGCGGTGCGCACCGACATTCGCGCGCTGTCCGTCAAGCTGGCCACCCAACTGCGTCCGGAAGAGCGCGCGCTGTTCGACGTCTACCTGATGATGCTCGACGACGCCTCCCTGGGCAGCGAGGTGCAGCGGGTGATCCGCACCGGCCAGTGGGCCCAGGGTGCGTTGCGCCAGGTGGTCAACGAGCACATCAAGCGCTTCGAGCTGATGGACGACGCCTACCTGCGCGAGCGGGCCTCCGACGTCAAGGACCTCGGCCGGCGCCTGCTCGCCTACCTGCAGCAGGCCCGCCAGCAGGCCATGGTCTATGCGGAGAACACCATCCTGGTCAGCGAGGAGCTGAGCCCGGCGATGCTCGGCGAGGTGCCCGAGGGCAAGCTGGCCGGCCTGGTCTCGGTGCAGGGCTCGGGCAATTCCCACGTGGCGATCCTCGCCCGCGCGATGGGCATTCCCACGGTGATGGGGGCGGTCGATCTGCCCTATTCGAAGATGGACGGCATCGACCTGATCGTCGACGGCTACCACGGCGAGGTCTACACCAACCCCAGCGAGCTGCTGCGCCAGCAGTTCGCCGAACTGGTCGAGGAGGAGCGCCAGCTGACCCAGGGGCTGGACGCCCTGCGCGAGCTGCCCTGCGAGACCCTCGACGGCCACCGCCTGCCGCTGTGGGTCAACACCGGCCTGCTCGCCGACGTCGCCCGCGCCCAGGAGCGCGGCGCCGAGGGGGTGGGCCTGTACCGCACCGAAGTACCGTTCATGAACAACGAGCGCTTCCCCAGCGAGAAGGAGCAGCTGGCGATCTACCGCGACCAGCTGTCCGCCTTCCATCCGCTGCCGGTGACCATGCGCACCCTGGACATCGGCGGCGACAAGGCGCTGTCCTATTTCCCGATCAAGGAAAGCAACCCCTTCCTCGGCTGGCGCGGCATCCGCGTCACCCTCGATCACCCGGAGATCTTCCTGGTGCAGACCCGCGCCATGCTCAAGGCCAGCGAGGGACTGAACAACCTGCGCATCCTCCTGCCGATGATCTCCAGCGTCCACGAGCTGGACGAGGCGCTGCACCTGATCCACCGCGCCTGGGGCGAGGTCCGCGACGAGGGCACCGATGTGCCGATGCCGCCGATCGGGGTGATGATCGAAATTCCCGCGGCGGTCTACCAGACCCGCGAGCTGGCGCGCATGGTGGATTTCCTCTCGGTCGGCTCCAACGACCTGACCCAGTACCTGCTGGCGGTGGACCGCAACAACCCGCGGGTCGCCGACCTCTACGACTACCTGCACCCGGCGGTGCTGCAGGCGCTCAACAAGGTGGTGCAGGACGCCCATGCCGAAGGCAAGCCGGTGAGCATCTGCGGCGAGATGGCCGGCGATCCCTCGGCGGCGGTGCTGCTGCTGGCGATGGGTTTCGACAGCCTGTCGATGAACGCCACCAACCTGCCCAAGGTCAAGTGGCTGCTGCGCCAGATCACCCTCGGCAAGGCCCGGGAGCTGCTCGGCCAGCTGATGGCCATCGACAATGCGCAGGTCGTCCACAGCACGCTGCAACTGGCCCTGCGCAACCTCGGCCTCGGCCGGGTGATCAATCCGGTGGCCTCGCTGCAGGGATAAGCGGCGGGCCTGTATCTTCCCGGAGCCGTGCTGGGCCGGGGATCCTCCGGCGATGGGGCCAGTCTCGCGCCGGGGCGAAGCTCATGGAGGGGCGCGAAATTACCGACAGCACCTATCCTGGTGCGTCCCAGGAGGCCGTCGAGCGGACGTTGCGCTTTGCGCTGGAGATCGTCAGCGACGGCATCTGGGACTGGAACATCTGCACCGATCACGTCAAGCGCAGCCCGGGCTGGTATTCGATGCTCGGCTATGCCGTGGACGGCTTGTCGGAGAACGTCGCGACCTGGCACGAGGTGATCCACCCGGACGACTTCGAGCGGGTCATGCGCGGTTTTCAGGCCTATCTGGATGGGACGCAGCCCCTCTATGCCGAGGAGTACCGCTGCCGTTGCCGCAATGGCGACTATCTGTGGGTCAGCGATCACGGCCGTTTCGTCGAGTTCGACGAGGAGGGGTGGGCGACCCGGATGATCGGCGCACACCGCAACATTCACGAGCGCAAGCTCGCCGAACTGGCCCTGCAGCAGAAGAATCAGGAACTCCTGGAACTCAACCGGACCCTCGAGGGTCTGGTGGCGGCGCGTACCGAGGCCCTGCAGCAGGCCAACCGGGCCCTGGCCGAGCAGGCTGCGCTGGCCCTGCGCCTCAGCGAGACCGACCCGCTCACCCAGGTCGCCAACCGCCGCCGCTTCGAACGGCAGGTGCAGGCCGAATGGCACCGCCTGCAGCGACATGGCCATCCCTGCGCGTTGCTGATGTTCGACCTCGACCATTTCAAGCGGATCAACGACCGCCTCGGCCACCCGGCCGGGGACCGGGTGTTGGTCGCGGTGGCGGAGGCGGTTCGCCAGGACCTGCGGGAGGTGGACTGCTTCGCCCGCTGGGGCGGCGAGGAGTTCGTCGTGCTGCTGCCGGACACCGACGCCGCTGCGGCCCTGTCATTGGCGGAGCGCCTGCGCCTGACCCTGCGGCGGATCGATGCCGCCTTGCCGATGCTGCTCACCGCCAGCTTCTCCGTGGGGGCGATGTGCCCGGGCGAAGACCCGGTCGCGCTGATCCGTCGCCTGGACGATGCGCTGTATCTGGCCAAGCAGCAGCGGGATTGCGTCGTGGTCTGCTAGAGCATTTTTTGAAAACACGAATTCGACACGCAGGGGGTTGCTCTTCCTGGTCATTTCGGTTCTTCTCTCCTGCTCGGACAAGGAGACCAGAATGGCTCGGGCATACAGTACGGACCTTCGCCGGCGCGTCGTCGACGCGGCCATGGGCGGGCTGTCGGCTCGGCAGGCCGCCGAGC
>Ga0209467_1000516_pt1 | contig 52899 bp, 46 predicted proteins | sample Higcelwee11metaG_FD_187175 | JGI IMG/M metagenome (GOLD analysis project Ga0209467, IMG submission 187175) | Freshwater pond sediment microbial communities from the University of Edinburgh, under environmental carbon perturbations - High... | ecosystem: Environmental > Aquatic > Freshwater >... | reverse complement strand
CCACAGTTCCGTTAACCGTGCCCAGGTTAATAAGTGATCCGCTGGCAAGAGTGCTTGATGTATTGACTGTAACAGCCCCGGTGACGCTAAGTGACCCGGTAGTGGCGACTGTCATCCGTGCAAGTGGCTCAAGAACTATATTCCGCGAAGAAACGGTTCCGGTGATTTCGGCCAAATTAGGTACATTCTGAATGAAGACATCATTTGCCGGCCGTGGTACAAAGCCTGAAATCCAGCTTCCGGCCTGACCCCAGTCAGTGCCAGCACTGCCGGTCCATTCTGCCCCAACGGCAGTAACTGGATCTGTACCCACATATTTTCTGATCCTGGTCCAGTCAACATCCATGTCGTTGCCATTTCCGTAAGACATCAGGAATGGCACCAGGCTGGTAGTTGGGACCGGGAGAGTGGTGCCTTCGACAGGATTGTTATCAATCTGGAATCCTGCGGTATTGGTCCCATGACGGAAAACTCTGAATATATGCCAGTTTCTGTCAGATCGCTGGGCCATATTTTCGAAATTATCACCTACACCGTTATTGGCCTGCTTCTGCCAGTAAGTCGTTGAGGGCACTCCTCCTATAACCTTGAAATCATCTGCAATCCTGACAGCATAGTTCAGACCGTTACTGCCTGAGCCGGCCTGGACCATTCCAACCTCGGCAATGAGCTGATCAGTCCCCTGATCACGATGCATAGCCCGTGTTTCTGAAATATAATTCATGCCAAAGGTTTTGAGTCCGTTTAGCCGGACGAACGTGCTGTTTGCCGACATTAGGAGAATACCTGATGAAATGCTGGTGTGTGTTGGGGCATTTCCACTGGCAAATGACCACTTTGTAAGATCAGGATCTGTTCCGTAATCAAACCCGTCATAAAAGTCGAAAACGTTTTCAGGATTATTTATCAGGCTCGCCGGAGTTCTGAAAACAGGCTGAGTTGCAATTCCCATACGGTAAGTACCCCCTGTATATGAAAAGACATACTCATCCCCGATTCTTGTCACAGCACCGCGAAAACTGTTTGAGGCATCCCAACCGGCCGTGTTAACCGGAAAGATCATCCCTATTTTGTTGAAGGTCGTCCAATCGTTGGTCGTGACACAGGCAGTGCTCCATGGCGAACTCTTGGTTGAGCTGACAGTGTATCCTATATAGTAAGTACCATAGTATTCATAAACCCACGGGTCAGCGACAGTTCCTTCGTCATAGCTGCCGGCGGGACCGAATGCTATGCAGGGGTTGCCGCTATATTTCGTATAGGGTCCGGTAATATTGTCGGCAGTTGCATAGCCAATTTGCTCAGTTGTACTTCCCGCATCACCCATGTAGACAATAAACCATTTATTATCACTGCTTCTTTTGAAAACATACGGTTCATCAACTCTGTATGCCTCCCATGCGGCACTCGGAGAAAGAACCACTGTAGGGGCCGAGTATGTTCCGTTTATTGTGGGGCAGGTTATGTAAACTACATTCGGCAGACTGGCAAAGAACACATACCACAGACCGTTTTCATAAATTATATGCGGGGCAAAGGAGCCGTTTCCTGTATGTGTGTAAATATTCCCGTGCCAGTGCCACGAAGATGCATCGGTTGGGTCATCAGACCAGACCAGTCCTACTCCATAGGAACCGGAGCGATAATTGGCAAATACCATCCAGTAGTGGCCTGAGACCGGGTCATAAACAATATTTTCGGCAAGAAGGTTTGCTCCGGCTCCTGGATCTCCAATCGGGCTGATGGGATTTGAGACATCCCTTGTAAAAGGACCCGTCGGAGGGGTCTCTACCGGCGGTGGAATAGACGGAGAAGAGTTGCCGTAGTAGAAAAACACAATGGTGCTGTCTGCCGGTATGGATGGCACTTTCACCCATATACTGGCTGTTTCGGTAGCCTGATTCCAAGACTCAAGCCAGAAGGGTATCAGTGTTGTGCCGTCGGCTGCAGTCACACGCAGGTCCCTGCCATCACTCAGAGGTCTTGAAAAATCAAAATTAGTCGCATTAAGAGTTACAAGCACCTGAAAATCGGCAAGTGCAGATGTTCCCGGATTATATACAGTCACCGGTATCCGATGCTGCCAGTTGCCATCATACCAGCCCTGTGCAGAAAGGGAAGCGGTTAACAAAAACCACCCGATGACCGTTATAAAAAACACTGCTGCAATCTTTTGGCAAAAATTCTTTCTTGTTTTCATAACTGTTTTTTTTCAGGTTTCGGTAATTTGTCGCTCATGGGAAACCTTTCTCCGGAGAACAAAGATACCAAAAAACAAATCTAAAGCGCTATTAACTAAATTTATAACGATGAAATTCCCTTTAAGTTGTCATTCTGTTGACTGAAACTACAGTTCAATCAATTCCCCGGACTCTAAGTATTTTTCTCTTTGACCAGTCCGAAACGGGCCATATCATCAATACATGCCATGGTCTCCGCCAGGCACTGCTCCTCCTCCACATCATACTCCTGCCGGAGCTGCAGGCATAACTCACCAACAGTCAGCGGTTTTTCAAGCAACTCCCATATCCGGGTTGCAACGGGATTCAGGGCAAAATACTTGCCCTGCTCAATGTCCATCATCACAAGCTCATCATCGAGGCGCCCCGAGATAGCCCGGCTATTTCTTAAATACCTGAGGTCAGAACCTCCTGACCCATCGCCAGGTCCTGCTTTAGCTTCAATATTCATTACATTGCCTCCTGTGCTAATAATTCTTCGGTCTGACCTTCAGGTCCCCCTGTCATCTTAACGGAATATCCTTTTCTGTACTGCATGGTGAAATGATGCAGAGATCTGATTCTTACGATTGTCCTGAACAGGTTGACTCCGTCAACCCTCCCTGATTTGAGAGAATGCTTCTCTATATCCTTCTCAATCAATTCGAAATCAATAAACCGGAGATCAGGATTCTCTTTCCATTGCACAATCTCACTCACAACAGATTGCCCTGCTTCAACAAAGATATTGCCTATAAATTCGCCGAAGACCGGGTCCTCTTTTGATCTGTTTATTCTAATCTCCTCGGTCAGCAATTCAATTCCCAGGGACCTTAGCAAGGGACGGTATTCTCCTGTAAAACAAAGCAAATCAGAGGGAACCTTTAGCATATATTCAATAATCCGCTTATCCAGCAGGGGATAACGGTAAACCACTCCCATGCGCCATCCGGCCGTGTACCAGGCTTCACACCTGTCCTGAAGGTGATATGATGAGAGCATACCGAGATGATGCCTTCTTCTCGACGACTGAAGAAAATAGGCCTTAATTGCCTCCCTGTCGCCTTTTCTGTACTCCTTCCTTAGATACATTGCATCCATGGCAAGTGACTCAGAGATAGTTCTTCCTTTTATCCGCAGGATCGGCAACAGTACTCCGTATGAAAGAGCCCTCAGCAACCTGCGTGGTCTGGAAAAAGGATGGCGTCTGAAAAAAGTGCGCCACCTGAGACCGAGGAAAAGGTCTGTATCTATACTCCGTGAACCTGTGCTGATGAACTCATCACCCCCCCAGCCGCTGAACAGAAGATTCACTTTCAACGAACGGGCACGCGCAAGAAGTTCTTCATCAGCAAAGTATCCCTGATTGAACCGGAATTCCTCTGTAAATCTCAGCAGGTCATCACTTGTAAGACGAGAGAAAACCGGGGTAACATCATGTCCGTCGCAGAGCTTATTGACGCTCTCCCTTTCATCAAAACTGACCTGCCCTGGTTTAAAATCATGCGGAGAAAGTGAAAAGCCACAGAACTGCTTCTGACCAGAAAAACCCCTCCTGGCAAGAACTGCAACAACTCCTGAATCCAGCCCGCCGCTTACATGTGCTCCGGCAGTGAAACGACTGTCACACCTGATATTAACCGAATCTTTAAGAATCTCTCCAAGGTCTGACAGCATGGTGTCATACCTTAAAGATTTTTCTGGTTTTACCTTCTCCGGCTCCCAGTATTTATGCAGTTCATAACCGTTTTCATCAAATCTGAGCCAGTGCCCCGGCATTAATTTCCTGACCAGCCTTCCGGGAGCGCGCCGGTAATCGGGAAACCTGAAATACTTTGTCAGATAATCCGGATCAGGCCCCCTGTTGTCTTCCAGAAGCATCGAAAGCAGAATATCATCAGTTGAAAAGTGCAGCTTCTTGTGATCAGTTGAGAATGCCAGAGGAATGATCCCCAATTGATCTCTGAAAAGGTAAGCTACCCTTTCCTTTGGCCGTGTTATCAGGATTGCAAAATCGCCGTTAACATCCTTGACAAAACCCGGTCCTGACATGAGAAACAATTCTGCTACAAGCTCAGGATCAGTAGTTTCCGGTTTCAATGCCGCCTCAATACTAAGAGATGTTCTGTTATAGACTGATCCGGACATCATAACGGAAATGTCTCTGCCCTGATCGGTGAAGTAACAGTCTGAAGTCCTGTAAGGCAGACGGGGATTAAGCAGGAAGCATCCGTGTAAGGCTCCGGCATGAACATTATTTGGAACCATACCATCACCGGTAATATCATCAATGGCCCTGGCAAAAAGAAAAGAACTCCCCTTCGGAGAGTAGTCCACTGTTCCAAAAATCATTTAAATTTTGTAATTCAAAGACAATTTAAGAGAGTCCGGGAGGTCCCTTCTTAACAGTATCGTTCTTTTCGTTGCCCGGCTGATTGCCTCCGGATGTGGCTAGTTTTATATCAAGAACATTGATGGCCGGTTTAGACCAGATCTTCTTTTTAGGTTCCTGTTTTCTCATGTCTGCGAAATCCGCCTGAATTCAATTTCAAAATTAACACTTTTTAAATAACGTGCAATTAATTGTGATATTTCTTAGAAGGAAAAAAGAACATTGTATTTTCCATTCTTTGCAACGACTTCAAAATCACCGCAGCTGATCCAGGCATGAGCGTCTATTCTGCCACCTGTCCCCGATGCCACACCCATGAAAATTTTAGATGGGATTTTACGCCTTCTTAACATCAGCCTGGCACACAGGGAACTTATCAGGCATCTGTTTCTGACAGGAAATAACCTGGAGGCCCTGCGTATGGAAGTCCTTATTGAATGGAGCTTTGCGACTTCTGCGGTGCAATCGGCGGCTGCAGCCCCTGAAAAAAGACCGGGTACCATCCTGAATGGAATAATTTTTAGGAGAAGCCAGACCCCAGCACAGTTGATTAACGCTTCAATAAATAATAACTTTTCTTTAGCAGGCAGTCGCAAAAATCTTAATATTCTGCTTTGGTCATCATTCACTTTCCACCGTGACTAAGAGGTCCTCTATTTTCCTGTGCAGGTCCGGCACCCGGATGCGAGCAGGCCGATAGACACGAAATACTCTTGCCTGTCTGCAGATATCAAGTGTATTTCTGAAATAGACCGGCAGATTATCCGGCATCGCGGGCAGGTATTCAGAACGGTAGATTTCACCCTGCACCGCTGCAAATTTTGCCGTTCCGGAGAGTTCTTCCGAATGCACTTCTGTGTCAGCAGAATTACTAAGAATAACAATAATGCCTAGAGGCTGCATTCCGCCATCCTTGTCACTCATTGAAAGGTAGTATTTATCAACTTCCGGATGAACCCTGGGCAATCCCTTATCAAATCTTCCAAACTGCTCAAGAGTGTCGGACCATAGTTTGATCCGGTCAGAAAGGGCAAGGAGATACGGTCTGCCTTCACGGATTACAACAGGAGTAATGTCATCCGTCAGGAATTCTGAGCCGCTCAGGCAGAACGATGCTGTCAGTGACGATTTCCCGGCTCCGGCATCGCCGCATATCATTACAGCTGCAGAATCATATAAGAAACTGCTCCCGTGAAATGCCAGGATCTTTCTCTGATGGAGGATTGCCCCGTAAACTGATCCGTTCAGGTAAAGCTCGATACTGTTCGGGTCTGCCCCATTTGCCGGAGTAAATTCAATCTCGCACCCGTCGCAGGCATAAAAGTCCCCCACCCCCTCCACATGCATGGCAAACTCCCGCTGGTTCATCTGCCAGTAGCTTTCGCTATAAACAGGGTCTGTAACCTTCTTAATTATCTTGACATTACGGATTTTTACATCCTTCAGGGGAAACCGAAACTCCGTCATGAATCAGGTAATTGCGTGCTCTTTTTTACAGAATGCTTGATAGGTATAGAAAACCAATGCACTCAGGACTCTTCTCAATTTATACATCAATCCCGGGAAGGAGTAAAGTGAAAATCGCAATCTGCTCATCTGTTCCTTCAACGACTCCCTGCCGGGCTCATCAGCTTCCATAATTTTTCTCAGGGCATATGACTGCAGAAATGCAGTGCTTTCAGCTTCCCACGGAATAGTGGGACCGGATGGAAAGTATTCTGACAGCACATAATTAGTCAGCGCGATCATTCTGCCAGCCTTGAGCTCTACTGCAAGTGCGTTGAATCTCACCCAGTCAATTTCATATACTTTCAGGAACTCATGTACGTCAAGGAGCCATTTGAGCCTTCTCCAGTTATGAATACTTCCGTGCATTACCAGGTACAGCAGCTCAAGCTCATTGTTTAAAACACGGAACGACCGGCCTGAGAATCCAATTTCCGACAAATTCCCGGCAACCAGTCCGGCAAGCTTACTGAACCGGACAGGAGGGGTCTGAAACAATCTCCAGTGCAATTCAACTCTCAGGTCATACAGCCTGTGTGTAAACAAAATATGATGAACATGACTTAATACGATTTTCTGCCCCATTTTGCTCTCGGGCAAAGTGTAACCGACAGGTTCATAACCAATCCCAGTAAGGAGACCCCTTGCTCTCAGGACCGAGGCTGGCGCAATCACCAGATCAAGATCACAATATTTTCTGACTGTTGCATCTCCATAGATTCTATAAGACAGAATAGGACCCTTGAGCGGGATGAAATCTATGTCTCGGGAGTTCAGCAGATCCACAAGCCTGATCAATTCTGCAACTTTATCCAGATCAGAAGCTTTAGCCTCAATACTCTCCACGGATCTTTTTTTTTCGAAGAGAGAATTAACCTGTCGCGAAGAAAGGCCATGTCTTGTTAAAAGCAGATCCCTTGAAACTGACTGTATAGGAGGCATTTGTCAGAAAAAGGCCAAATCGAGGGGTTGGCGGTGACCCTGAAAAACATTATATGCAACTAATAGTGAGGAAAGACAGAAATCTGTCTAGCCTACCTTAGGCACCTCTGTAATACCGGTTACGTGAACTGTCTCAGGAATACCCGACTCTCTCCTTCTTACTGCCAGCATTAGGATTTGTGTGGCAGCCAGGCACAGAGCCAGCAGAACCAGTCCAAGCAGTAGAATTCCCAGCCCGTCAAGCAGGAAGGCAACAACGATTATGAAAATATTGAACATTGAAATAAAAAAGGTCGCCCTCCGGTGACTCAACCCGGCACGCAGCATCAGATGATGAATATGTTTTTTGTCACCAACAAGGATGCTCTTCCTGTCTCGCAACCTCAGCACTGTCACCCTGAGCGTATCAAACAGGGGGACGATTAAAATTCCAATGGCGATTGACGGTGCCGACTCAAGGGGCAGAACCGGATTGCCGTTCGCAACCAGCTCGTTGAAATGAATTGCAAAGACCGCAAGGGTAAAGCCTATAACAAGGGAACCCGAGTCTCCCATGAAGATCTTATTGGAACCGTTTGACATGTTATAACGGAGGAATGCGATCAGGGAGCCCAGCAGGGCCGCCGCCATAACAGTGTAACCGTAGTCACCGGAAAGGAAAAAGAAGATTCCGAAAGTAACTGAGGCTATCACGCCCACCGAGGCGGCCAGGCCGTCGATCCCGTCAATAAGATTGACAGCATTGATGATTAACACTATCACTATCAGTGTGACCAGGTAGGAGGAAAAGACGGATATGCCGGTTATTCCAAAAAAGCCGTGAAAATGGGTTATGTGGATATTGGTAAAGACAGCGACCAGGATTGCAGCCCCGAACTCTCCTAAAAATTTCTTTTTTGGATTCAGGTAAACCAGGTCATCCTTTATACCGACAAAAAGAAGAAAAACAACTGCTGCAGTGAAGTAGGATAACCCTGTCATGTAACCGTTAATACCAATTAGGAACCCGAAGATGAACCCTCCGAAAATACCTATACCGCCCAGGGTGGGAACATCGGCCTTGTGTATTTTGTGAAATCCGGGTTTGTCCTCAAGATGACGTTCCTTAACTACCCTGATTATCTTGGGAATGTAATACCATGTAATAATCAGAGCGCTGACAAACGCAATCAGAATAGCCGGCAAACCTGTGATTAATATCTCTGGCATAGCGGTGGAAGTGTTATTCTCAACTCCTTAAAGCACTTTAAATCATTAAATCACGCAGTCTTCCCGTTCCGCTGTGAATTCTAACCCCATAAGAACCCGGATTATAATCTGGCTCAAAATTAATCTAAATTATCTGGCCGCATTGGCAGGTCCCTGAAAATTTTATGAACAAGTTCCGACCTGGGAAACAGTATCACCCAGGCAGTCAGAAACACCAGCATGAAATCTGTCCGGAATGAAATGTGTTCCAGGTACCACATCTCTAGCTCGCCTTTGTAGGGAGCTATATGGTTTCTGTAAAACTCATGCTTGTCTCCGTCGTGAGCAGAAATCCATTTCTCCTCATCCCGGAAAATAATTGAACCTATTCCCGTCATTCCCGGTATCGCATCATAGATCACCTCACGCACCTGGGGCGGGAATTTCATAAAATCAACCTCCATCTGCGGACGGGGACCTACAACAGACATATCACCCAGGAGTATGTTGAATATCTGCGGAAGCTCGTTTAGCTTTGTCTTGCGAAGAAAACGTCCGAATGGAAATACCCGTGGGTCATTTTTTACTGTCAGGCTGCCTGTTCCGAGGCTTGGACTCGCCCGTAGCATAGTCGCAAACTTCCAAATTTGAAACTGCCGGTTTTTGTATCCCATTCTCTTTTGCCCGTAAAAGATGTAGTGCTCCCCTGTCAGCAACAGGATGATCATTACTGGCACCAGCAGCGGGGATAGAACCAGGATTCCCAATGCAGACAATATGATATCAAAAAACCTCTTTATAAACTTCCTGTACATCCCTGCATATTAAATTACTGCCGACTGGAGACTGGAGACTGCCGACTACATTTTAGAGTCCAACCCCTTCCCCTTCTCAATATGTTCAAAATCCGGCAGCCACGTCTTCAGGATATCAACTACCTCGGCCTTAGTTATGCTGTGGCTGGCAAACAATTGCCTGAGTCTGATGAAGATTTCATCTATCTCCGAAGAATCTCTCTTCAAGGAGTTCTTAACAACTCCCAGGTTTATGAACCTGTCATTGTCAATCACCTCCCTGTCCGTAAAGAACTCCTCATACGGCTTTTCACCCGAGGTATCAGTTTCAAAGAAGTAAACGGGATATTTTGTTGCTTTATCATTCATCAGCGCTGCCTTTTTTCTCGCCTCATCCTCGGTAGTGCAGACATCCGCTTCAAGTCCCAGATATCGCAGCAGGTCCAGGGCGATGGCGTCAAATGATATCATGTCTCTCTCCTCATCAAGCTTCGGGAAGATGATGTCGCCTGATTCTCCAAGCACAGAGGCTATCAGACACAACTCACCCGCTTCCTGCGGTGAGACGAAAAAGCGCCTTATGCCCAGCGGGCACGACCATGGCTGGTTTTTGCCCAGTCTCTCGATGAACCCGAGGGGCAGGCTGCCGTTTGAGAATGCCACATTTGCAAACCGGGCAGTTGTTATCTTCAGTCTCCCTGAGTATGACATTATCAGCTCCTCCATCAGCTTTTTGCTGGCGCCCATTACATTCACCGGATTGGCTGCCTTGTCAGTTGACACACAGAAAAAGTGCTCGGGAGGAAACTCAAGTAAAAGATCCAGGAGCCTTCGTGCCCGGAGAACGTTGTTCTCAATCATAGCCTCGATGGAGAAAATATCCTTCTCGCTTCTGACATGCTTGTGTGCTGCAAAATTGGCAACGATGTCAAACGGGGCCATCGACCGGAACATCTTCTCAAAAACCCTGTCCCCGAAATTCATCGGGTAGGTTATGAAATCTGCAGGAATATTATAACCCGCTGAGCTTCTGAGATCACGTACCAGCTCAGTCAGTCCGTTCTCATTAATGTCAACTACCACCAACCTGCTGATCCTGAATTTCAGCAGGGCTTTGATATAGAAGGACCCAATGGTTCCGGCTCCGCCAATGACAAGCACCTTTTTACCGGTGAGTCTTTCTTCAAGCAGTCCGTGATTCCTTTCGAGGTCGGGCTTTAACAGGCTTTCCGGGCGCTTTGTAACAAACGTCCGGATAAACTGATCAATATTTAAGTTTGTATGCATCGGTGTCAATATGAAAGAGAGGGAACTTTACTTTAGTCTCTTCTTCTCAATAAGTTGAAAACTGCCAATCTTGAGGAATTCGGACAGTACAGACTGAATGTCCTCCTTCCGGTGCCACCATCTGCCGGCATTGAACCCCGAATAGGAGCTGGGACTGCATCCTACATAAACCGGGGCCGGTAAGTTACGCAATGCTGAGTTGAATATCATGGAAGATCTTCGCATATGGGCAGGGGAAGAGACAAGAATAAGCGTGTCGATGGCGGGTTTGTCCCGGAGATAATTCCTGATGGCTATTGCCTCCTCCATTGTGCTTCTTGCATCGCCGGGAAGCATTGTTATGCTGCCGGCAGGAACGCCAAGGGCAATGGCGGCATCATGTGCCTGTTGAGTAGTGCGAACGATTTCTGCACCCCGCGACTCAAGCATTTTATATGGACCCATGCTTTCATAAACAATCAGCATTCTGTCGGCTTTGCCCTCGTGATAGATGTCTGCAGCCTCAAGAACACGCTCCGGGAAGCTTCCCATCAACAGCACTATCGCATCGGCATGAGGTGGAACATCCTCCTTCACCAGCCAGGTCCCTGCACGCCGGCAACCGCCAATATAGCACGTGCTTAGAGTGATGAATAAAACAAGAAAAAAGGCTCTGCCCCATGTAAATCTCATCCCCTTGAGAGTGCTTCCGTCAATGTATTGCAGATATAATCCACATGTTCAAAGGTGAGTTTTGAAAACATCGGCAGTGTTATAAGGTTATCTGCAGCGTACTCTGTATGCGGCAGCGGTGTGGCAAACTCCCTGTAGATAGAGAACCTGTGTACAGCCGGATAATGTACGCTTGTCTGAATGCCCGCTGAGGCAAGGTGCTCCCGGACGCGATTTCGTTTCTCAACCGTGGAATCTTTCAGAACAATCGGGAAGATGTAGTTTGAGGAGAAATATTTATATCCTCTGAATGGGACAATGATCTCATTAATTCCTTCAAGATTTTTCTCATAACGGGTTCTCAGCTCTGCCCTAATATCAAGGTCTTTCAGAAGCTTGTCCAGTTGCACAATGCCTATTGATGCCCGGATATCATCCATGCGGTAGTTGTATCCAAGTTCAATTACGTCGTATTCCGTCGAGTGTCCTTTTGCCCTGTCGAATGAAAGCGAGGTCATACCGTGAGAGCGTATCAGTTTTGCCTTTTCGTAGAGGGTGTCATCATTGGTGACTATCATGCCTCCCTCACCGGTGCTGATGTTCTTGTTTGAGAAGAAGCTGAAGCATCCGAAGGTGCCGAAGGTGCCCAGCTTCTTGCCCTCGTACTCCGACAGCGGTCCATGGCATGCATCCTCTATCAGCCTGAGATTATGCTTTTCAGCTATGGCCATGATTCGCTTCATGTCGCAAGCGAAGCCGCCGTAGTGCATCAGTATTATTGCCCTGGTACGAGGTGTGATTTTTCTCTCTATGTCATCCGGATCTATTGTCAGATCCTCCATGCTTTTCACGTCTGCAAAGACCGGGATGGCGTTCACATATCGGATTGCATTTACAGTAGCGACGAAGGTTAATGAGGGGCAGATGACCTCATCACCGGGCTTGATATCGTTGAGAAGCAGAGCCATATGGAGAGCCACTGTGCAGTTTGAGAGTGCAACGGCATGCTTTGCTCCAAGCATTTTTGCAAACTTCGTCTCGAACTCTGCATTCCTGGGACCGGTTGATATCCATTTTGAACGGACCGTCTCCACAACCGCGTCTTCTTCAGCCTGGTCAAAATTCAGGTCAAATAAAAGTATTTTATAATCCATCTTTAAGTTCGGTTAACAACCTTACGTTAAATGTATTTTATCATTTTGTACATACGTCGTTCAGGATAAGCGATGAAGTCATTTTCGATCGCATATCCGCATTTCTGATAGAACCCGATAGTATCTTCATTATCGAAGTAATCAGTGGTAAGTGAAACAAATTTACAATTTCTCTCTTTCAGCCTGGCTTCAAATGCCGCAATAAGCTGTTTCCCGATACCGGCTCCCTTGAACTCCGGCAAGGTGGCAATAGAGAGTAATTCTGCAATTTCTGCTGAAGCTTCACCATCTCTTGTCTTTGTAAGATTAAGGGCAAGCCTGAGTAATGCCTTAGGTTTTGTAAAAAGCAAGATTGCTGCCTCCAGTGAAAAGACTGGAAAGTTTTTAACAAGAAGTCTCTTATAAAATCCCTCCGGTCTTGAGGTACCCACAGAAAAGCCGGTCATTTCACCTTCTGGAGACCAACAGGCAACAGCCACAACCTCATGGCTCTTAATGCAGGCTCCGTAGAATTTCTTCAGAAACCGTCTGCCTAATGAGGAAAGAAAGAATCTGTTGAAAGATCTGAGATGGATTTCGGTGATCTGCTCACAATCCTTCAAAGTAGCATCCCTGGTCTCCATCAATTGATGTTATTCCTGATGATTTGCACCAGTTTCTCCAGGTTAGCCTTTCTGGAGAGATGCTTTAGTGCATAAGCTTTGCCTGCAGACCCAATCTTGTACAGTGTTTCCTCAGGGACAGAACTTATCTCTACCATCTTTTCTATAAGAGCCGCCTCATCGCCTGCCGGTATCACCCATCCACACCCAGCGCTGTTTATTATATCAGCAGCATCACTGTCTTTATCAATATATGCGAGCACGGGTTTCCCGGAATGCATGTACCCCGCAAGTTTGGACGGGATTGAATACTTGCCAACGCCCTTCCTTAAAGGCAAAACCAATACATCAGCCATCGAAAGCAGTTCAGGCGTCTTTTCAAAAGGGGCATCGATAAACTCAATATCAAGCCCATGAAACATTGAGGCAGATTTCATGCATGAATCTTTTGAATTACCATTGCCGGCTATAACGAGTTTTGAGTTCTTTAGCTCAGATTTTCCATAAGCATCTATTACGCTCTCGATATTTGCGGAGGGGCTAAGGCTCCCCAGGTACATAAACGTAAACTTCTCGTTTTGGATGGAACTGCCATGGATGATCTGATATCTGGTTTCATCTTGCCAATTGTAAACTATCGCAATTTTATCCGGGTTAATCCCCCGCGTTGCCGAGAGGAATTCTGCCATCTTTTGACCTATAGCGATAACCGCTTTTGAGTTTCTCATTAAATACTTGTCAATAGGCATGAGTACCTTCTTAATTAAAATACCTGTTTTACCTAGTTTATCGGTAAGGCTTTCAGGATAGATATCTTGGATATGAAGTACAAGAGGAATATTATACTTACTGCATGCACGTGCCACACTAAGCTGAGCAAATAATGGCCAGGTATTTGCATAAATGGTGGAAATCTCTTCCGAATGTATATTTATGAATTTGGCACTTGCTCTTCCGAAACTGATGCTTTCTGCCATTCTTCCAACAAATAAAGAACCGGCATGAACGAAGCTTTTTAGCATTATTTTCTTAAAGGACCGCTTACTTTCATCTTCTGATTTAATGACCACTCCTGCTGGTCTGGTGGGCTTAGGGCATATTACCACAATATCGTTGTCCTTTGATAGAAAGGTTGCCAAATCATTTGAAATCTGTGCGGATACTACCGGTTCAGGCGGAAAGACTGCAGTTATAATTAATATCATCTTTACCAATGAGGGACTATTTCATAATAATAGAGAAAAGGAGATCTGCAGTAATCTATATAATTCATAATTCCACAAATAATTAAAAGGGAAACTATAAGACAGGAGTTGGTTGACGTTAAGCTTCTATACTGCTGTAGAAGATATGAAGGTTGTCATTATACCGTTCTATACTAAGAAAGAAGCGAATTGTACAATTTTAAGTAATCTGAATAACGCTCTGTTTTATTATACAGTTTCCTAACCCTCTTAATGCAGGCCTCAGTGTAATTACTTTTGCCCTTTTCTTTTATGGTTTCTATTGCATTTATTATTTCGTATAGATTCTTTTTCCCTACAACAAAGCCCGAATCTTCCGAGATTACTTCAGGACATGCAGTTGTGTTATATACAATAGAAGGCGTCCCGCAAGCCATAGCTTCTATCGATGTAAGTCCAAAAGTCTCCTCCACGGATGTATTTACAAATACATCTGCAACATTATAAAAGTCTACTAATTCTGAGATATTCTCTGTATTGCCTAGTCCTAAAATGTTCCCTGGAAGATTTTTTATTTGTTTCTTATCTAATCCAATCATTATAACGGCGTAACAATCATCCAATAATTTACTGAGTTCGATAAAGTCATCAAAACCCTTCCTGTGATCCCATTTACTTGCAACTCCCAATATTACAAACTTGCCCGCGAGATTATATTTCTTCTTTATAGTAATATTCTCTACTGGTTGAAAAACAGAAGTGTCGATCCCATTATTAATTGTTACCAGAGGGATATCGGCTAAATAAGATTGCCTTAAAATTTCAGCCAGCCAACTTGAAACTGTAACAATAGTCAGATTTTCTAAGGAATTAAATAATTGTTTTTTTAACCTGAAGTTTTCTGAGGATCTATCAAGAAAATAACTTGCAGGATATCTTTTCTTCTGCACACACTTACCACACTCTTTTTTCCACTTATCACACTTAACAAAATCAAAATGTACGCAATGGCCAGTTATGGGCCAACAGTCATGCATTGTCCACACAACCGGAATGTCAGCTTTTGATAAATAATTGAACAAAACTTCAATATTTATATAGTATCCATGAAGGTTATGCAGGTGAACTAAATCCGGTTTTATCTCATTCAATAAACATATAAATTTCTCCGTAGCTTTTTTAGATGCCATCCCATGCTTGTCAAAAAAACGGGTTTTTATAACATGGGAATAGAAATCCGGTACTGTACCAATATGTAGTAAATCCGACTCACTGCTTCTACCATACCTTCCATACGCAATATAGCTTCTCCAACCATTACTAATTGCCAGCGAACCAATGTCTTCCGCTATTCTGCCTGTCGATCCGTAATTAGCAACGGTATTAATCTGAAGAAGATTCTTCTGACTATTCACTTAAGTAACTGTTTACTTGACTTTCAGCTATCGCCTCAAAATCTAGTTGACTAATATTTCGCCTGAGCGAGTTAAAAAAATCGACTTCTTGAATTTTCAAGATTGCCTTCTCCAAACTATTTGATTCGGATAGACGAAATACTAAACCATTGGTTTGATTTACTATTTCATCAACACAACCTACATTATCACTTACAATGACTGGCAAGCCGTTATTAAGGGCTTCCTCTACTACCAGACCCCACGGTTCAGAAATGGACGGTAGAATAAATACATCATTTTGCCTGTAAAGCTTATAAAGTTCCGAATTTGGGACAGAACCATGAAATATGATATTAGAACTGGCGATAGATTTCAATAGGCTTACCTGAGTTCCATAACCTACAACATTTAAGGTTAAGTCGGGAAAGTTATTGAATGTCTGTACTAAATATTTAAGATTCTTCTCCGGGGCCAATCTGCCAACATATAAAAAGTTCTTAATAGCCTTTTTTTCTGTAAATGATGGTTGAGGTTTGATATTGAAAATCCCAACCCCTTTTGTTTTTATAACATGACCTCCAAACCCTAAGGCCTTGACTAGGGCTATCTGGGATTCCCCTGATAAAAATGCCCTTGAGAATCTCTGAAGAAACAGTCTTTTTAGCAGCCTTTTTAAACCGCTTATTGCACTTTCATTGACACTCGATTCAATAACTACTGAATTTTTGAATTTTGGACTGTAGAATGCCAAAAACCATAACAAGATTTGGTCCCAACCTGCCAAAATTAAATTATAATGTTCGTCTCTTTTAAGTAGTTTAATAATGACTATTAATTTTCTAACTAATGAGTATGTTGATAATGAGATGTATTCAAATTTCTTCTCTCCAATAAAGAAGTCTTCTTGCCTTTGAATATCATTATCGTGTGTGAATACAACCAAAAGAGATCGCTTCTCTGCTATCCTATTGAAAAGGTTGATTTTGTAAAATGATGGCAGATTGGTTATGTATACTAAACGGGACAACCTTTTCTTTTATATCACAGGTTCGAACAATCCTCTAGAAGAATCCCACCGTTTAATTGGTTTGCACGGATTACCGATAGCAATACTAAAAGGTGGAATATCTTTCGCAACCACACTTCCAGCCCCAATTATTGACTTTTCACCAATTCTCACACCCGGTAAAATTGTTGAATTAGCGCCTACCCATACACCATCCTCTATGATAACATCACCTCCGGAACCAAGGCCTGCGCTATGCTTACCCATCATATCTATCTCGTGACTTCCAGTCAAAATGCATACGCGAGGAGCTAAATCTACATTATTGCCGATCTGAATTTTATATAATTCATTGCCTGTCAGTAATACCTGGTGACCGATAAATGTATCCTCTCCGATAATAACATTCCTAAAGACTATTCTTGCTGAAGAAACCAGTCGTAAAGACAAGGTGCATTTTATTCCGCAAAAACGTAACATCCTAGCCCGGATTTTGTACCATCTTGTGAGCGGCATAAATTCGAAGATAATATTACTTATTGCAAGAAAAATAGAGGGCATACTATACTTGTTGTGTTAGTTCGATAGGTTTTCTTCAAATTGCTTTTGAATTTTACTCTTGTTATGCATTTCCAAGGCATTTTGATATGCTGAAGATGACAATGAACTACTTAGTTTTGGATTATTTCTTATTTCCAGCAGAGTTTGCGTTAATTTTATGATAGACCTTTCTGTGACAACTATCGCCCATTTAAAGTCTCTGGCATAAGACGAAACCCCGGTATCGCTATGTGCATAGACTATTATTGGTTTTTGACTAAACATGAAGAGATGAGCTTTTGAGGATACTGATAACCGAATGGCTGACACAAAATTCTGATTAAATCCTTCTGGAAGAAATAAGACATCTGATCCTTTTAAATAAGAAGGAATCAGGTCATTCCCTGGATCTTCAATGATATTGACAAATTCACACTCAGCAAGCCTATATTTGGCTTCTGGATCCATTATAGAGGAAATTACAGTGACGCTAGAATTAATGCCGCGCTTCAAGAGGCTCTTGCATGATTCATTTAAGTCCAGAAGCAAAGGCCATCGGTACTGATTGAAATTACCAATTGTCACAATCGAAAAAACCTCAGATGGACAATTTCTTATTATTGGTGCAGTAATGAACCTGCTTGGGTCATCAAGATGAGATATTGTAAAAAACTTCTTAGAATAGCGTCTTTCGTATTCTTTTGTCATTGGCACACCAAAACCAAAAGGGATGTCAACAAGTGTCATAAGTCTTTTGGTGGCTCTTTTGACCTGTCTCCTTGGGATATACGATAATGTTTTATTCTCTCCTAACATTCCACTATACAAATAAGTGGGCCAGTCATCGGTAGCCAAAAAAGCAACCCGACAATTGATAAAGACCTTTTTTATTCTAATAGGCAACAAGATAAATGTAAGATTATAACCTTGAGCAAAAATAATGTCTGGCTTAAAATCCCTTATCCAATCTATCATTTTATCAGACAATCGAATTCTAAAAATAAGCTCATATAATCCACTTGCAATAAAAGCGTTTTTGACTAATCGCCTAATACTATTACGGAATGATTTTTCTTTTACCGAGTTGTTGATACCAGAAGATGCTGCTTCAAGATCGGGTTTTATTTTAAAGAAAAGTTTACCTAATAAACGATCACACTGCTGTAAACCATAATAGTGCCCAAAGAAACCTTGATCGCCATTATCGCCACCACTAAAGATTTGTGCAAGGCTATCTTTTGGCCATTGCTCGAAGAGATTTCGAAACAAAAGCCCATTGTTAAATGAATCGGATTCATTAATCCGATTCATAGATATAATTAAGATGCGAGGCTTTATTTCCAAGAGCACAACAAATTAATACAATTCATTATTTGGATAATGCTCTTAAACAGAGCCTTGTCGTTTCTCTAAAATTTCTTTATAAATATTTATCATATCGATTGCACAAGCCATTTTGTCATTTCTACTGTGAGCCAAAATATAAGCATTCTCGGAAATTTCAACTGCCAGGTTAGGATTGTTAAACAGGTTCCTTATGGAGTGAGCAAGTGTAACATGATCTCCGACCGGATATCCAAGTGCTGATTGCATATGTGTAAATAATTCTGGCATACCACCAGCATATGAGGCTACAGTCGGAACACCAAGCATCATTGATTCTAATAAAATCAATGATTGGCTTTCAATTAGCGAACTAATTACAACACAATTTGATGATAGCATTTCCTTACTGAGCTGGTCAGATGTTAATGGGCCCAGGAAAATCACGCTGTCTTTAAGATTGTTTTTTTCTATTATATCATGAAGATATCGTTCATAGCCACTTGCCTTTAGAAAGCTTTTTCGAGGTATATTCCCTGCAACTCTTATCTGCAGCGCCGGAAATTCTTTTATCAGGATTTTTGCCGCCTTCAACATTACATCAAATCCTTTATAGGTCGTAAACGCATCAGGCAAAAAAAGAGAAAAGCGGTTCATCGAAATCTCAGACCACCTATTTCTGTAAAAACTAGATCTTAGAATTGAGTTACAATTAAAAATTTCTGCAGTTTTATTTATGGATCTTACCCATGCCTCCATAAACGCGGTTGCACATTCAAAATAATGAAATTTTTGTATGGCTTTTAACTCCATTTTTGAAGTTCGTCTCAAATCCCTGTATTGCCTAAATAATCCACTTGGAGCGACTAAATCGTGAATAGTTAACCATCGCAAAACTTCAAGCGTATTTCGAGATCCCTTAAGCTTTCTCTTCACACTGTCTGCAATTCCCTGAATGCTAACTAAAATAGGAATCTGAAAATGAGCTTTCGTCGCTAAGTAAGCCCCATTCCACTCTGTGCCCCAAATATGAATCAAATCAGGATTTATTTTAACAATGCTTCGCCTAAACTGTGCAAGTAGTGTTTTACTTGGTTTTTGACGGGCCTTTTTATTGCTTTTTATTATTACTGTATCGTTTATTACTTCACTTTGAGTTAAATCTTGGGAAATCACAATATTAAATATCTCAATTTCACTAAAACGAGAGAGAGCATTATACATGGAGAATGTCCAACTACCTGAAGTATTGTCTCCATATGCTTTAACAGGTGTGGCGGTAACCCAAAGGATTTTCATAAGTAGTAGGTGTTTTACCAACTTTAAATTTAGTTTCTCTAAGGAATTCGACGGTATACCTGTAATCAGGAATCCCTTCTATTACTAAAGTTAAATCTGTTTGTGCATAATATCTATATCCAAATAAGCATTTTTTCGATTCATACAATATCGATGGTGACATACCCATGTCCGTTTCGCAAAGTGATGCGTCTTTCATACATAAGTTACGTAAATGCAGGCTTCCTTTTTGATAATTTTTCCTTTGGAAATACCTCCTCAATCAGGCTAAATATTTGAACAAGACTCCCGTAAGGATTTGCCTCAGTCTTAAAATGTTCAAAAAAATGATTACTGTAGTATGTATTTTGGTAAATCAACCCGCCGCATGATAATACATTTTTATAATTAGTCGACCCTTAACAAGTCGTATTTTTCAATAAACGAGTACAGTGGCATATTTTCCTGACCAATTGCCGGTCAGTAAATCCAGGACAAAATAAATGGCATTCCGGATCTGCCTTAATCTTTTCATCATATTGAAGGCTACTGCTGCCATAATCGTATTAATCATATCACCTTCAACACCCTTGAGATAGTTCCTTAGCATCCGGTAATCACTCTTGAGATGCCCGATAACCGGTTCAACTGCTGCTCTTCGTCTGAACCGGGCTCTGTCCTTGAGCTTCTCATAGGCTGTTTTGCCTTTGCCAGTGCCTGGCATCATGATCTCTACCCCAAGAATGGTCTTTCGTCCCTTATAACCTCTGTCAACCAATGCAACCTTCGGCAACCTACCCATCAGATCTGATACTTGCTCCAGCTGAGGCTGAAGTGTATGACCGTCGTAAGGATTACCTTCAAAAGCCATGGCCCCAAGTATAATGCCGCTGTTCTTGGTAATCACAAAACCGCTCTTATTGCCAAACTCGTACTTCTTATGATCCTTACCCTTGGAGATACAGCTTACCTCCGGTGCATGAAAGCTATAGATCTTGCTATGGCTGTCTCGCTTTTGATCCAGTACCCGGTAATACAACCACAACTGTTCATCATATGAGCCAAGCCGTTCTTTATCTTCAAGTCCTCTCTCCACATCCCTTACCAGGCGTCCGGCAATGGTCTTTAATTTCCTTGCAGCTGCCATCGCCTTCTTCCTTCTTTTGGGATGCTCCCGGAACCGCTGATCGATCATCAACTGACCAAGAGTGCGACTGTAACTCTGACGAAGATCTATGCCTTCTTTCTCAGCTATCTTCCAGCAGCCTTCTATGATCTTCTTATGCAGCTTGGCATCAGTTGGAAAGGTGATATTTTTCTCCTGAACCGTGGTATCAATGAGCACTTCTTTCTCTTCTACTTCTTTCTTCTCAAAGAGACTGATGCTGAGCTTTAACAACTTCTCCGCTCCGTCTGTACCAAGACGCTTACGAAAGTGCACGAACTCGCTGGGATCAAATGGTTTCTCAAATTGAAAATAGGTCTCGCCGCAAAAGTACTGCATGTACGGGTTCTCTATCCACCTGTCAACAAATGACTCATCCGATAATCCGTACATCTGCTTTAGAAGCATGCTGCCTACCATCTTGCGAACTGGTACCGCCGGACGACCCATATCAGCATAATAAGGCGTAAAATCCTTTTCTACTGATTTCCAGTCAATTCGCTGAGCCAATTCTACTAACTCGTGCTTCATATTTATCACACTCACCAACGGAGTTCTGAAAACATTCAATTGCGGATTCTTGTCAGTTTTGCCTATCATTTTGCAAGCTTTTTAACGAATCTACCAAAAAGCCGGCAAACTGACAAACATTAATATTAACTTATATCATTAGTTATCAACAGTATAGCTACTTTTTAAGGATCGACTAATTAATTGATGATAAGCACCTTGATGCCATAGCAGGCCATTGTAGTAGTCATAGTAAGATAATATCTGATTACAAGTCAAGCTTGCAGTGCAAATATGTTTGCCAAGAAGCAAAGTAACCTGATCTTGCTTATTTGGGCTTTAAAGAAGAAATTAATCAAGACTAAGATCTGTGGACTATATTTATATTTAACTGTCAATAATCATTTAGCATCACCTAACGATAATAGATATTCTGTTGGTAACTATGCCAAATCAATTTTTTTGATCTTATGGTGTTCCATCCAAAATAACCAAATAGAAAGAACACGTTGTTATATGGCAAACCGCCTGCAAGTCCATTACCTACACCTGCAATAACATAGAAGATAAATAATGGAGCCAGAGCGATGGAGGCAATTGCCTCGTATTCCACTGGTACACCCAGATATGGCCCAATGGCCATTTCACCTACTAATATCCAACGCCAGGTCAATATTAAACCTCCTAACAAACAGAAAACAGTTAATAATAAACCGAGCAGTCCAAAATTATATAATGAACTAGACAAAATATCATGAGGGTCCAAAGAGTTCCCCTGTCCCTGTCGTCCTCCAATCCAAAAGTTTCCAAATTGTTCCCAAACTAAAGAAAAATTCTTAATGCGATAATCAAATCCTTTGTCGGAAAAAAATTCTACCCCCACCGTATTTGATAATTCAAATATTTGCCTTATCAAGAAGAAGACAATTAAGCCTACAGTTATCCCAGCTAAAAAGCGTCTTATCGGAATGTGCTTGATATAACTAACAACAACGAGCAACAATACAGAGACTATAGCAGCAAGGATAGCAGAGCGACTCATGGAGCCCAATAAACCTAAAACACCTAAAACCATAAGGATAAATCCATAAAATTTTGATCTGATTTTGCTTTGGGCCAAAATAATCGAGCAGCCAACAATTGTACCCCATCCACTAACCTGCGACCATGCATTTTGATTATAGTAGACCCCGGCGCCTCGGATGCCAGATCCACCCTTTATCAAACCACGGGAAAATTCTCCCGAATAAGTTAATACTTCAGCAGTTTTTTGGTTGTACTGCATTCCATCCAAAACACCAAACCAAGGCAAATCAGGAGTTAAGTAATAAACACAAGCTGAGAGAAATAGGTGTATTCCTACAATACCAACTAAACCTTTCCATAATGATTTATGATCCAGATATGCAAGCATGAAGATTGCAATGAACCCACCCTGAAAGCTCAACCAGAAGACTGGTAAAGAGAACGCTACAACTATGCCATAAAGAAAAAGCCATGCTCCGGTAATAAATAATAATGATGCAAAACGAAATTTAAATATATCTGAATTGCGCTCCCTAATTAATAATCTGAATCCGATTATCCCATACAAAAATTCGATTGTCCATAAAACCCAAGGCTTGAGGCCCAAAATCTCCTGCAACATTCCAATTGCACCCCCAACTGAAATCAGTACAAGGACATACCATGTCTTCATAGGATAGAGGTATGCAATAAAAGAAAATACCAAAATGTAGAGGATAGTAATCATTAATAAAACCTGGGCTTAAAAACCTTTATACTCGTGGTAGTATTTATTCACCTCTACTTTAATGAGCGAAAGGGATTCGGCCCCATATTAATTTAACAACCCGTATTAGGGTTGGCCAGCGTTGCATTGAAGGAAACCAATGAGTTTCAACATACCAAATTGTGGTAGTAAACAAAATGAACCCAATAAATAGACCAATTAGCTGTTCAATCATTTGATGAGGGTAAAAAAACCTCACAAAGAATATGATTAGGCCCCAGCAAGCACCCCCAATAACTGGCGATATGTAAGGAGCAATTTCTAATCTTAGGGTATTCTTTAGTTTAAGAATACTTCGAGACCAGAAACATTGAATGATGACTGCAGGTATCTTCCATAATTGAGCCATACATAAACCTATGTATCCGAACAAGGGTATTAAAAAAACAGAGAACCCTAGAGCTAACAGGCTTGAACCGTTTTCTGCTACAATACTGGCATGTATCTTGCCTATTGCCATAGTTGAAAATGAATAAACTATATTAAAGGCATTTATCGCATATATTAGACAGTAAATAAGCAATGGTACCATCGCATTATTGGCGAAATCTTTATCTACTAAAAATGTGAGAAGCCAATAACCCGTTGCTGCAAGAGCAATATAAGCTCCAAAGCTTATGATAGCTGTAAACCATCGCAAACGGTCTTCTATTCTTGCAATGTCTTCTGTTGCCCTATCTCCTTGACCGGCAAGAGTTGGAAAAAGAAAATACGAACTGCCAGCAAAAAAGAGATGTAACTGGTTACAAATACGATATGGCAACATTATATAAGGCAGTGGTGCGCTCCCCAAGTAAATAGTTATCACCAGGTTACTTAGATTCGTTGAAATAGCCCCTACTGCATCCCCTGCCCATGACCATAATCCAAAAACCATAAGCGGCTTTAACTTATTTTTATGCCATCTAGGCCAGATCCAGCACTCAAGTAGGCGGTGTACTAATATAATATCAACAAATAACCAACATATAGATACTATTAAATTGACCCATGCTAATGATGCCATCGTAGTGAACAAAATCAAAACTAGTAAACGCGCCAAGTTTCCGAACAAACCAACAACAGTTGAAGTATAAGTATTAAGGTCGAAACGCTGGTGTGCACTATATACAACTCTTAACGTCGCACTGCATTGATCTATAATAAAGGATATAGCCCCGAGCAAAACCACAATCCATGCGTCGTGGCGATATTCAATACTTAATTTCGACCATGAAAACAAATATGGAAAGGTTATGATAGTCGCTAAAGCAAATGGTAAAGCAATAAATAAATTTGCAGATAAAACGGTACTTAATAATTCCTTTGATTCTTTCCAATTCCTTAAATGGCTCAATGGTGCTAACTCCTTAATTGCTGCAGCTCTAAATCCTCCAATTCCAGCAACTCCTATGAATCCAAAAATCGTGCTTGCAACAATAAAAAAACCTGCTTGTGCATTGCCTAAATATTTTATCGACATTCCTGCAAAAATTAATCCAAGGATTAAAGTTGCAGCTTGACCAAAGGTTTGAAAACTGGCGTTACGAATTGCTTGGTTTAGCAACATTCTATCCTTTTTAATTGATCCGATTTGGATTGGGACATAAATGTGTGTTTAAACTTGCTCTATCCAGTCTAGCCATTGACTTGCCACATTTTCTTCAAGATGTTGTCGGTAAAGGGATGACTGCAAAAAGAACCGAATATTTTGTCGATAATTGCTCCACTGAGTTTCGGACATCTCTGCTAATTCTTTCCATAAGGAATCTGGATTAGCGAACCGGCGGAAATCAATGAAACAATCTGGTGGGACAAAATCCTCAATATCCGGGGCTCCAAGGTAAATAGGAACAGTTCCAGCACGAAAAGCATCAAATATTTTTTCGGTGACATATCCAGGATACACACAATTTTCTAGAATAAGGGAAAATCGACCATCACCTAAGGCAGTTAATTTATCAGGACAAGATGTTGGCATATGAGCAAATCGAAATTTCTTTCGCCACCAACGAGGCTTTAACATGATCTCAGCCCAACCATACCCATACAAACGAAATCCATCATTCGGCCCAAAGTGTCTAGCCAGCTTAACCCGCAAAGGGTATAAATCCTTAAATCGAAGTGTGTCCTCCCGTAATTGAGACAATTTCCATACCAGTTGTGGAATTAAAAATTTGGGTAAATTTCGGAGGCCTGACCATGCTAATTTGTAACTAGCCACCATACAAATAAGATTGCGCTCCAACCATGGTTTTTCAGTCTCAAGTACTCTTTCGGGGCATGGCCAAAGAAATACATGTCCTTTACAATTTAGGTCAAGGCGCGAAATGCTGCCTCGAAATAGGCAAGCATGATAAAACGGCTTACTGCCAATTGGTAATTTGCGATAAAACTCACGGTCAACATTTGGCGATTCGCCCGAGATAAGTAAAGCAGGTATTACACCTCTTTCAATGAGATGCTTAAAAAGAGGAGTGAATTCATTTGAAATACACACTGTCTTTTCGGCTGATTTCACCGTGGCTAAAAAGACATCTGAAGTATGAACTTCCCATCCTCGTTCCCGTGCCTGGCGAGTTAGACATGACAACACTGTGGCACCGGGGAATTGAGCAGCGTAAACAGGGTCCAATATTTTATCACCCAGAAAAACTTGGATAGTGTGGTCAATTATGAGTTGTTTAGCTTTCATCTCTACTTTTTTGACCACTCAGGAAAACCAAAACGTGAATTTACTATCCTTCTAGCCATAAATCCCTGGAATCTGGACAGGGCTACAAAATCAAGACATTTCCCCAATAACAACCTCAATAACTGAAGTCGTTGATGCCCTCTCCAAAGTGTTAGAATCAAACTAAACGTCAAATTCGGCAACCGATTTAGGGCTATTTTTGCTTCTTTAAATCGATTATCAACAATTAAATTAAGGGCAATTCGTAAATCCTGCTCTAACTTTAAGGCTCCCATATTTATTCTGTCATGTTCAAGAATTTCATTTTTAACACTTTCCAAATTAAATGCAGATTCCAACACCTTTATTATCGGTAATGGGCGATAACGATAAAGCTGAAGGCCATTTTTACTGTCCATTTCAGGATGAATTCGACGTAATACAAGTGGACTATTAATAACCCCTACAGGGCCAATTCCGGAAAGTCGTATCCAAAACTCTGAATCACAAGCTTGTTCAAATTGTTCTGCATCTATCCGTCCAGCTTTTATCCACGAGTCTCTTCGGATTAATGGGCCCGAAGATGACATAAAATGTCCTCGCCATATCATTTCTCTTACCAAGTCAACCTGCCGATAGATGTCAACCGGTCCAACAGATTGTGCTGTATCTGTACCTAAAAATAATTCACTTCCATTTAAAGAATTAAAACTTCGGCATACAGGAAAAACCGCGCTACACTCTGGATGATTCTCAAGGAACTCTAGCTCTTTAAGGACAATATCTCCGTCATATACATCATCAGCATGAAAGATTCCAATATACTCCCCCGTGCCCAGATAAACGAGAGAATTCCAGTTCTGAATAGCTGATCGTGTGTTATCCAAAGCAGATCCTTCATTTACTGGCAGTTGGGGACAAGTAACTAACTTAATTCCAAATACTTTATATTGTTCTACCTCTTCTCTTGTATTATCAGTTGAATAGTTATCAGATACTATTATCTCGAAATCACGATAGGTTTGTGCAAGTAATGAATCCAGTGTTTCTCCAATTGTTTTGGCCGTATTGTAAGCAGGAATGCAAATCGTGACTTTATACGGCATAACAATGCTTAAAGGTATTTTAAAAATGGACCTCCGTCAAAGCAAGGTGAATGACTATCGACAAAATAAATGGCACTTGGGGTGCGAGCTATAGCCAAATAACCAGAGCTAATCATGAATGTGTTCTCTGGCAAGCTTTCAATCTTATCCAAATTACCAGCTTCCATGTTTTCAATCACAACAATTTTCGGACGATACCGGTTCCAATCGTTAGATCGAAGAACTTGAAGATCCATTCCTTCAGCATCTATGGAAATAAAGTCTATGATTTGATTAATTGGTAAATACTGATTAAATATCGAATGTAGAGGCAAGGTATTAACTTCAACTATCCCCTTATATTGAATCGGAAGACTATTTGCAATTTCTTCTGAAAAAGTGTTATATGCAGGCTGATCATACATATAATAATTCATTACCCTTTCAGTCTCAGATACACCAAATTCTATAAAAAGGTCTTTCTTTCTTTTGCGATAAAAAAGAAGCTTACCTCCAGGAATCGGATCTATGCATATTCCGCGCCAACCTAATTCATAGAAAAGATTACTATTTGAATATTTTAGGGGATGATGAGCACCCACATCAACATAAAATCCCTTATATATTTCGGGATATCTGGCAAATAATGCGCGTAAGATAATGTCTTCTCCATATTGGGAATAGGAAGATCGCGTATATTCGTTCCCCAAAAAAGATCTGTAAGACGCCTTCACAGCCGCATTTGTTCTATGAGCTAATGCTCTAGAGAATTTTAAAATTTCCAATTTATTATTATGACTTTCAACTAACAATACCTATGTTGTACAAGAGCAAGGTCCTGACAAATACCTTTCAGATCTATCATACTTCAGCAAATCCTGGGACAAGGCGATAAGCCTTTCTGCACCTACTTTGGGTGACCATGTTTCCCACATGTATCTCCATGCCGACCGCCGAATTTGTTCACGTAATGTTGCATTGTTACCAATTTCCGAAAGTATTCTAACAATACCCTCAACATCTCCATCCGCAAATAGGAAACCTGTTTTGCCATGGTTAATAAGCGAATGACTTGCACCGGCTTGCTCGTTTGCAACAAGAACACAACCTTCTGTCATTGCCTCTCCAGCAACTGCACCCCACCCTTCTTGTTGATTACTGGTAAGAATATATACATCATGCTCTTTCATGAGTGAGCGTACTTCATCTATTTTTGCCGGTGCGAGAAACTCAAGTTTATTCACACCTATTCCAAGGTTTTTCTTCAGATGCAATAGTTTTCTCTTCTCTGGTCCTTCTCCAACAATAGTACACTTGCCAAACCAAATTTGATCTTGAATTTTTGCTACTGCTTTAACTAATATATCGACACGTTTCCATTTTAATATCCTGCCGACCCATAATAAATGAATAGGGCGGCCTTCTTGTTTGGTAGGCATATTGGGATTCAATTCAACAAAGTAGCCCCATTTCCAAATACGATCATCAAATGCACCGATTGTCTTAAAATCGGCTGATGCATAATGGCCTATAGCTAATGCATGCATATTCCGATTATTTACTACTTTTTTGTACTTTTTTATGCCCCAAGCATAACGTGGATTAATCATTCGAAGACTATGCCATTTCTTTTTTAGAATTCTTTCAGACATAATAAAAGTGAGCTTGCCAGTATCTGCTCTTTTTGCTAACAACTCCGTTGGTACAGATCCAAGAACCGCAACCTCAGCAATAAGACAAATTTTTAATAACCTCTGATATTCTGATTCATTTTGGGGTGGTCCTATTGACCATTCTGGTCGAGTCTCTCCAATATCCCATCCAAGTTTTAATCGTTCATCGTGTACATTTTCAAAGATTACCATCCGAAAACTATCAACACCAACAATTGATGCAAGTTCTTTCGCAATAGGAACCATGTGGGGCGACCAAATATTGGTAGCAATGACGAATGAATAATCTTTCCTGATAAGAGGGTTAGTAGTATCTAACATGCTTGGCTATCCTATAATGGTTCCATATCTGTAATTGGATTCCCGAACATCATTTTAGGATAAACATTAGTGTGTATATCCAATGACACGACCAATAAAAAGGGTTGCGAAGGATTTTCCCAAAGTTTGTGTAACCCCACCTCAATTTCTTCTTCACTTATAATCGAGAACGAATCAATACCATAAGCATCTGAAACTTTAGCAAAATCAGGTGTATCATAGCCCCATAATGTGGATTGATAACAGCTATCAAAATATGCATCCTGAAATTGACGGATCATGCCCAGACAATGATTATTCAGAATTACAATTTTTATGGGAAGATTGTTTCTCTTGACCGTTTGCAGTTCCTGAATATTGATCTGGAAACCACCGTCGCCTGCGATGCATAAAACGGGTAAATTTTTATTAGATATACAAGCGCCTATTGCTGCTGGAAGAGAATACCCCATAGCACCCATGCCCCCTGAAGATAGAAAAACCTGGCTATCTCTGATCTCATAAGACTGAGAGGCCCACATTTGATTGTTACCAACATCTGTTGTGATTACCTGGGCTTCTTTTGAATATTGTGCTAATTGGTGCATAAAAACATTCGGATTTATGCCTTTTATATTGATAAGTTCTTCTGTGTCTTTTCTTCCTTCATATTTTTGTTTTATTTGATTCTGCCAAATATCATACTTCTGATTGCTTACTGGTGATGTTGCCATTTCTTTGAAGAAATCAACCAGATCTGCCTTCAGGATAGTACAACCCTTAATTCGGTTATTTAACTCAGCCTGATCTATGTCAACATGAAATATCTTTTTCCCCTTTATGAAGGATTCAATATCTACTCCCGTCTGCCTTAAATCAAGGCGGCTTCCTAGTACCAATAGGAGATCACATGAGCCCAAAGCATAATTGGCCCATCTATTACCGTATGTCCCAATAAAACCCACCCTGTTAGAATGACCATAAGGGATTACATCAAATCCCAATAAAGAAGTTACAACTGGCAAGTTGAATTCTTCGATGACCTGCCTTAATTGATTTGTTGTTCCAGACGCCCTTATCCCTCTTCCCACCAATATCAATGGTCTCCTAGATTTTTTTAACTCATTTAATAAGTCAATGACAAATTGCCGAACTTCCTCTCTGTTTTTCTTTGCTTCCTGGCCAGTATCTTGGTTTAATATTCCGATGACATCCTGATCCTGCACATTCATGGGTATATCAATTACAACCGGTCCGGGCCTTCCACTAGTTGCAATGCGATAAGCATCCTCAAGTACAATTGGTATTTCTTCCGCTTTTTTGACTGCAAATGCAGCTTTGGTAATTGGCCTTATAATCGGTATAATCTCTGTTTCCTGAAAGCCAATTTGCCTGGTTTTCTTTCTGCCTTTTTGTTCATTCAGATTGACCTGTCCAGTAATAAAAATAGCCGGGACTGAGTCAAAATAACAACCCCCTATCCCAGTAATTAAGTTTGTCGCACCCGGACCGCTGGTGGCAAAGGCAACACCAGGTTTGTTTGTAACACGCGCATATGCGTCTGCGGCAAAAGCAGCTGCCTGTTCATGATGCATACTTACAATTTTTATATCCCCCTCATGATGAATTGCATCAATCAGGCGGGTAATCATTCCTCCCTGGAGGACGAAGACAGTATCAATACCCTTACTGATAAGGAATCTAGCTATATAAGTTGAGACTTTCATGCTATGCTTTCTCGATAATATTTTATCGTTTTCTGCAGACCCTTGTGGACACCAATTAATTTGTCAGGGTTTATGTAGAAATTATTGTTAAGTTTAGTGTCATCTCCTGTAATAATCATGCTTTGATTAATTCTATATGGTATGGCACCAAAATGGAGTAATTCAGAAGAAACATTCATTAATCCGGTAATTTCTAAAAGCAGATCTTTTAGGCGGTAACTTATTGAACTACAGATATTATATATTCCGGACCTATTCTGGCCTGACTGGACAATTGCCATTAGCTTTGTTATGAAATCATCTATATACAAGTAATTATATTGCTGTTCGCACGGAGTCAATGGGATAGGTTTGTGTTTTAACAGACCTGTAATTACTGTGGGAATAAGCCAGCTGGTATTTTCCCCTTCACCAAAAACTGAAAATGTTCGAATCCAATACCATTCAATATTCGCAATTTCGCTGGTTGTCCGCAAATAATTAGATATTAATAACTTAACTGATCCATAGGCATCCTGTGGTAGAGTCAGTGTGTTTTCATCAACCTTAAATTCATATTTGCCATATTCCGCCTGTGAACCTAAGGCAATAATTTTTTTGATACCGCAGGAAATTACCAGATCAAAAAGTTCTTTTGAGAGTCGGAAATTAGATAACTGACCATCCCAGCTGTTTCTCATACCAGCCTCTGTTCCGCTCCAAGCTGTATGAATGAACTGTGAGGGCCTAATTTGTATTACTTGTTCATGCCAGTCGGGACTATCTGTATTTATCCATTCGATTTGGCTTTTAATTGTATTACAGTTCTTAAAAGAAGATGAACTCCTATACGTGGCATATACCTTATAGCCTGCATCCAATAACCTTCTTACCAAGTTAGAGCCAATGAAACCTGTGGCACCAGAAACAAGGACTTTTTTCATTTTTTAGATAATGAGCAGTTACTCCCAATCGTCAGTCTTTATTTGTAAATTATTTACTCCGAGTGAAACAAGTCTTAATCTAAAGTTGTTTATCATTTCAGGAGGTCCGGAGATTATATAATCCGGACCAAGCCCGTTTTCTTCGAAAATTTGTTGAATGTCCGGACGTCCACTCCTGTCTTCGTAAATATATTTCACAGATACAGACGAGTTACAAATACTGCTTAGTTCTACCTGATAAAGATTTAATTCTGCCGACCGAAATCCGATATATACCCTAGGCGATTCATACTCATTAAACGAATTGTGAGTAAAGAGAGATAAAAATGGTGTAATTCCCGTACCCCCGGCGATAAACACTGTATTTTTTTTGTTGTGGTCCCTTGTGAAAAGATCACCATAGGGCAATTTTAACCAGACCTCTGATCCCAGTCTGAGCTGCGTTTCCATCATCTTTGTAAAACGACCCTTTACAACATATGTGATCCTGATGTTATCCTCATCAGGATTACTCTGCATCGAGAAACATCTTGACTCCGGCCATTGTCCGGTTCCGTCGTAGTCCGCGTCAAGTGCAAGATGCAAAAACTGGCCTGGAGCATACTTAAATGCTCCATTTAATGATTGAAATTTAAGTGTGTATATCCCCTCGGTGGGGTTTATAAGGGAAGTAATTAATGATTTATATTTCTTTATTATCATGCGAATGATCAATAATAAAAGAGCTGAGGACACTTTCTGTATAATCTGTCATTTCGTTCGTCAGCCCCGGGTAGGTACCTAGAAAGAAGGTATTAGTCATTATATAATCCGTATTGTTGAGATGCGAGGTAATCTGGAAATTATGACTTAGGTAACCTGGCTGTTTGGTAATATTTCCGGCGAAGAGATTACGCGTCTCAATGAGGTTATCGTTTAAATGCCTGGTGAGTTCGTCACGGGAGAACGGAGCACCTTCTTTTAGTGTAACCATAAATGCAAACCAGGCAGGATCAGCGCCCCCGGTTGCTGCAGGAAGAATGAAATAATCAGGATATTTTGAAAAAATCCGGTACCATTCCCTGAAATTATCTTTCCTGCTCTGACAGAATGCAGAGAGTTTGTCCATCTGTGCAACACCTATGGCTGCCTGAATGTCTGTCATCTTAAGGTTATAGCCTATCTCGGAATAGACATACTTATGATCGAATCCCAATGGAAGGTCACCAAACTGCTGTGAAAATCTCTTCCCGCAGGTGTTATTCTCCCCTCCTGCACAGTAACAGTCGCGACCCCAGTCGCGGAATGATTTTACTATGGCAGCAAGCTGCTGATCATTTGTACAGACTGCACCTCCCTCACCGGTAGTAATATGATGCGCAGGATAAAAAGAGATTGTTGAGAGATGGCCGAAGGTCCCTGTTTTTCTGCCCTTGTATTCACTTCCAAAAGCGTCACAATTGTCTTCAATGACCCATAGGTCATTCTCTTTTGCAATCTGTATCACTGCATCAAGATCAAAAGGATTACCCAGTGTGTGTGCTAGAAATATACAGCGGGTCTTTGGAGTAATTGCCTCCTTTAGCATTTCGATGTCAATATTGTATTCCGGAATTGTGACATCAACAAAAACCGGAATGAGACCATACTGGATAATTGGTGTTACTGTTGCCGGGAACCCTGCTGCCACGGAAATCACCTCATCTCCCGGCTTTAATCTTTTGTTCCCAAGCTTTTCTGACGTAAGGGCAGAAAATGCCAGCAGGTTGGCTGATGAACCTGAATTTGTCAGCAATACATGTTCAACTCCCAGAAACCCGGAAATCTTTTCAGCAAATGATTCTGAAAAGCGGCCTTCAGTCAGCCAGAAATCCAACGAAGCTTCAACAGCGTTAATAATCTCCTTTTCGTCAAAGACCCGCCCGGCATAATTGACCCGTGAATTACCGGGGATAAATTCTCTGTCAGTAAAACGTGCCCGGTAATATTCCGTCGTTTTGGCAATTATATCTTTCCGTATTTGTCTGTAATCTGTCATCTATTGCAATTTTTTGGATTGACCGAATTACTGCTTTTTACCAGAAAAGTAATTCTCAATCTGAATCTCTGTAAAAGAACGCATATCTTCACCGGCCAACCACACTTTATTCCATTTAACAACTGATTCCAGCGCAGCCATAATGTCCCATTTTGGTATCCATCCCAATTCAGCTTTGGCTTTCGAGCAATCAAGTTTCAGATAATTAGCCTCATGCGGTTGCGGATCAGTATTCACCTCATAGGAAGCTCCCTCTCCCCAAAGTTCACAAACAGTTTTAGACATCCATTCCACATTCCGGGAATCGCTGTCATCAGGACCAAAATTCCATGCTCCGTTAAATCCGGGTCCGTTTAAGTAAAGATTTGCTGCAAGGACAAGATAACCTGATAGCGGTTCAAGAACGTGTTGCCAGGGTCTGATGGCAAAAGGATTGCGGATTTTCAGCTTTTCACCCTTTGTTATGGCACGGATGAAATCAGGAATTAACCTATCGGCAGCCCAGTCTCCTCCACCGATTACATTTCCGGCACGGGCAGTGGCAATGGCTATGCCGTGTCTTTCATAATCCTTCGAATTAAAAAAAGAATCCCGAAATGCCGAAGTTACCAATTCTGAACATCCTTTGCTGTTGGAGTAAGGGTCATAGCCACCCATCGGTTCATTTTCCCGGTAGCTCCAGTACCACTCCTGATTCTCGTAGCATTTGTCGGTAGTGACATTCAATATTGCTTTTATTCCGGATGTATGCCTGGCTGCCTCAAGGAGCTTCACAGTACCCATTACATTAACCTCGTATGTATCAACCGGATTCCTGTATGATTCCCTTACAAGTGGCTGAGCGGCCATATGAATGATTATTTCAGGTCTGCAGGTCTGAATGAATCTGGAAAGTTTCTTATAATCCCTGATATCACCGATCTGAGAGGTTACCAATTCGCTTACACTTGCCTCATTAAAAAGACTTGGATCCGTAGGCGGTTCAAGAGCATAACCGTAAACATCACTTCCCAGTTTATGCAGAAGAATGCTCAACCATGATCCCTTAAAACCGGTATGACCAGTTATCAGTACTCTCTTTCCGTTCCAAAATTCTTTGTCGAGGCTCATATTACCAGATCTTCCACTCGGCCTTGCCGGTGTTCCACATATTGTCAAGCTCGATCCTATCTCTCAGGGTATCCATGGGCCTCCAAAAGCCGGTGTGCTTATAGGCTGCCAGCTGATTGTCATTGGCAAGTTCTTCCAACGGTGAACGTTCCCAGACAGTGGTGTCATCCTCCCTGATATAATCAAATATACCCGGTTCAAGAACAAAAAAACCGCCGTTGACCCAGGCACCGTCGGCAGCGGGCTTCTCGGTGAAACTTTTTACAGTGTATTCCTCAGTGAGGCTAATAGCCCCAAACCTGCCCGAAGGATGAACGGCAGTGACGGTGGCCATCTTTCCGTTTTCCCTGTGAAAATCCACAAGAGATTTAATGTTTACATTACTAACTCCATCGCCGTAAGTCAGCATGAAATTCTTATTACCGATATAATCGCGGACTCTCTTTATGCGCCCCCCCGTCATTGTGTTCAGTCCGGTGTCAACCAGTGTAATTTTCCACGGCTCTGCCTTTGACTTGTGCACCTCGATGCTGTTTTTCCCAAGGTCCACGGTTATGTCGGCCTGATGAATGAAGTAATTCGCAAAATACTCCTTGATCATATAGCCTTTATACCCGCAGCAGATAATAAATTCATTAAATCCGTGCGCAGAATAGATCTTCATTATATGCCAGAGGATCGGTTTCCCTCCTATTTCCACCATTGGCTTCGGTTTCAGGTCAGTCTCTTCACTTAACCTGGTACCCATGCCGCCGGCGAGGATTACTACTTTCATTTTAACTGCTTTAGATTCAGGCCAGATTTAAAAACAAAAGATATAACATTCATGACAAACGAAAGGTATTGACAGGTGTTTTTAAAGATTGTAACTTTAGGAATGTGAAAGTTACCAAATAAAACACTGTGCAATGAAATCAAAGTTCCTGTCTCTTGATTTAAAGGATTTCCTCAGGGGCATCCTGATCGCGTTTATGACCGCAGTAATAACAGGCATTATCTCTATGCTCGACACCGGAGCCGCTTTTACCTGGATCACTCTTAAACCGGTTCTGATAGCCGGTGTAAGCGCCGCACTGTCTTATCTTCTCAAATGCCTGATGACAAACTCCCAGGACCAGATGTTCAAACGCGAGCCTGTCTATTCCTAAAGCCCAAAATTGCCGGTGTCAATCCACCGCATATCAAGGATAGACCAGAAGTCCAGCGCCAACCCGTTCAGGACATAATCATAGGGTAGCCACCCATAGCCGTTGTCACCCCATGTTTTGCCCCAGGAGTTGCGGATCAGAAGAGCACCTTTGGTTTCAGTCTTGCACCTGAGGTTTGATATTTTGTGATCATCATCATACCCGACAACCATAACGGCATGCCCCCATTCAGCATTCTCACCTTTGCAGGGATAAGGAATGTCTCCAGGTTGATCTGAATCTTCAAAAGAGGAAAAACCCCAGAATCCAAACATGGCCGGAATACCTGCATCAAGGTATTTTTTGACTGAAATAAGCACTGACGACGCCGGCATTTCACTTCCCAGAGGATCGTGGCAGAAATACTTTATTGTCGAGTAGTTCTCGGCAAGGGCATAAACAAACCCACCAGGCTCCTTGTCGAAGTCCTTCACCTTGTAAGGCCAATATTTTTCATCAGGAACGCCGCAGAGGATCAGCGCTGCCATTGTCTCACGAAGCCATGCCCCGGTATCACCGGTAACCTGCATGAGATTCCTGGTAGTCTTATAGAGAAATAGCCTTGATGCATCTATATGTTTTCCGAATGCCCTTTTCTCAAAGTATTCCACAATACCAGCCGCGGCATGAGCAGTGCAGGCACCCAGATCCATTTGATTTTCAATCGGACTGCACCACTCCCTCAAATCCACAGAGGATTCAAGTGCAGAACGCAGGGCTAAGGGCGCAGAGCCTTTGGTCTTCAGGCCAGAGAAATTAAGTTTCTTGTTGAAGGAGGTTATCTGCATGCTGGCAGGGGTGTAGTCACGGAGGTCAGGTTGGGGGGTAAGCCAGCCAGTGCCTACCTTGTGAGTCACACCGCTTACCCATATCTTGCGGTTTAAAACCCTGTTCTTCATAACCCGACCTCCCTTAATTCAGTCCCTGCCTGGGTGATGATGATCTCGAATAATCTGAACGGCGTTGTCTTCTGCATATCAGGTTCTGTATCCTGCCGGGTACCGGAAAAATTCTGGGCAGCATACGCGCTCTTTGATAGAATATCTGCAAACGCTGCCATGCTCTCAGGCAGCTGCGAGTCGGTGACCACCCCATAGGACTCAAGGGCACTGTTGCTGAATGTCATCTTAAGCTCACTTGACCCGATCCCGGGCCTGAGTTTCATAAACTGCGGTGAAGCGATGTCAGGAAGAAAAACCACTGAAGTTGTCACGACGTTATCCTTACCTGCCTGATATTCAACAAGAAGATATGGTTTGAGAGTGTAGAAACGGAGACCGGTTTCATTCTTCAGTCCCGCATCAGAGTAGACCTTTACTGTGGCACATCGTGTAAACAGAATGCCTACCACAGCCAAAACGACAAGAATGGTTAGCTTTTTCATAATCAGTAGTTATTGACAGACACTACTAATTTAGGAAAAAGGGAAATACGAGTCAAATTTTTCTTAGTCGAAAGTCAAAAGTCCGTAAAGTCGAAAGTCGGGCTTATCCTATTTTGAGGTAGGTGATACCTTCGAGGTCGGTTTTGTTGAAGACGCCACGACCGTCGATCAGGAGCGGCGTCTTCATCATGGACCGGACCTTCTGCCAATCGGGCATACGGTATTCCTTCCATTCGGTGACGTGAAAGAGGACATCTGCATCTTTCACAGCACCATAGATGTCGGAAGCATATTCAATAGTGTTTCCAAGTCTTTGCCTGGCCTCATCCATGGCAACGGGGTCATATCCCCTGACAGTGCATCCCGCATCTAAAAGCTGAGCTATAAGCGTGAGTGAAGGAGCTTCCCGCATATCGTCCGTGCCGGGCTTGTAGCTTAGTCCCCATATTGCAGCCCTCTTCCCTTTAATATCTCCTTTGAAAAAGCTCCTGAACTTTCCAAACAGGACTTTTTTCTGCCTTTCGTTTATTGCTTCAACGGATTCCAGCAATGTCAGTGGTGAGTCGTGATCCTTGCCCGTCCGGATAAGAGCTTTTACATCCTTTGGGAAGCACGAGCCTCCGAACCCGGCACCCGGGTACAGGAATTTGCTTCCTATGCGGCTGTCGGTGCCAATACCCTTCCTTACCATGGTGGCATCAGCGCCTACTTTCTCACAGAGATTTGCGATCTCATTCATGAAACTTATGCGTGTGGCCAGCATGGCGTTGGCAGCATACTTGGTCATCTCGGCTGACGGTATGTCCATGAAGATAACCCTGAAGTTGCTTAGAAGCATGGGGGCATATAGCCGGGTCATCAGTTCCTTTGCCCTTTCGCTTTCAACACCCACAACCACCCTGTCGGGCTTCATGAAGTCGTCAATGGCGGCCCCCTCCTTGAGGAATTCCGGATTTGACGCAATATCGAATTCAAAATTCTTTCGTCTCTTTTTCAACTCCTCCTCAATGACTCCCTTGATCAGCTTTGAAGAACCTACCGGTACGGTACTCTTGGTAACAACCAGAAGGTATTTTTCGAGATGCCGGCCGATCTCCTTTGCTACATCGAGAACATGTTTCATGTCCGCACTGCCGTCCTCCGAGGGAGGTGTGCCCACGGCTATGAAGAGCATCTCAACCTCGCTCAGGCTCTCCGTAAGGTCTGTTGAGAAGAAAAGTCTGCCTGACCTGACGTTACGACGGACGAGATCTTCAAGGCCGGGTTCATAAATTGGTATGATTCCCTCGTTGAGTTTTTCGATCTTGTCTTTATTGGTGTCAATGCAAAATACCTTTGCGCCGAGTTCGGCGAAGCAGGCGCCGGAAACCAAGCCAACATATCCTGTACCTACAATGGAAATATTCATCTTTTATGTGTTTTTGTCCTGCAGTCCTGCAGTCCTGCAGTCCTGCAGTCCTGCGGTCCTGCGGTCTCTCTTAATTTTCTGTTACCAATTTCAGGCTGCAGATTATATCAATGATTCTTTCAGCGGTGTGGCCGTCCCAGAGTGGAGGGATGGAACCTTTCTTCCATTGACCGGACAGTAGCTTCTGCATGGCCGGGGCGATGGCGTCAGGGTTTGTGCCAAGAAGTTCGTTTGTACCTAAAGTTACGGTTTCTGGTCTTTCGGTGCTGTTGCGCAGGGTCATGCAGGGGACACCCATCACCGTAGTCTCTTCCGTGATGCCGCCCGAATCTGTTATCACCGCGAGGCTGCGTTCAACAAGATAATTGAACTCGAGATAACCCAGCGGATCAGCCAGGGTAACCGTGGAAGAGAGGGGTTCAGTGAATGAGTTGATAATCTTGCGTGTCCGTGGATGTACGGGAAAAATTATTGGCAGGCCGTTTGAACTGTTTATTATCTCATCAAGGAGCTGCCTGAGATTGGTCGGGTCATCAACGTTATTGGGCCGGTGGAGGGTCAGAACAATATATCGCTTCTCTTTCAGATTAAGCTTATCCCACAGCTCCGGTTTTCTGAATCGGGTACGGGAGTAAATCAACGTATCGATCATTGTATTGCCCACGAAGAAAATCCGCTCACCTGAGACTCCGCTTCTACTCAGGTTAGAATTAGCAGTCTCCGAAGTGGTGAAAAAGTAATCGGTTATACTGTCGGTTACGATTCTGTTGATCTCCTCCGGCATCGTCATATCTCCCGAACGTATCCCTCCCTCAATGTGAGCGACAGGCACAAACAGTTTTTTTGCTGCAATGGCACAGGCCATTGTTGAGGTCACGTCACCAACTACAACACAGAGGTCGGACTTACTGTCCATCAGTAATTTCTCATAACCTACCATGATGCCTGCCGTCTGCTCAGCCTGGCTTCCACTGCCAACATTCAGGTTTACATTCGGTTCGGGAATTCCCAACTCCTCAAAAAATGATCCGCTCATATTACGGTCATAGTGCTGACCAGTATGGACAAGACGATACCTGATAGCATTTCCCTTTGACGCTCTTCTTTCGATCTCGCGAATTATCGGTGCTATCTTCATAAAGTTGGGACGCGCACCAACAATGAGGTCGAGACTTATCATGGATTAAAATTGAAAGGTCTAAAGGTCAGAATGTCTGATTCCTGAGGGTCTGTCATGATAAATACAAGTTAAAGAGAGACCTCTTGCCAAGAAGCCCGGTGTGTCTCAAACCAGCTTGCGAAGATTTAGAATCCTGAGTGCCCGGATTACTTGCCGAACAGAATGCCAAGTCTCATATTGGCATAGGAGTCCCTGTTGTGAGGTGAACTGATAGTATACTGTGTAAGTAGTCCTGCGCTGAAGGAGAGGTGGAGGCTCTTTGCCAGAGGCACAATTAACCCTATACTGGGATTTCCAAATACTCTGGAGTAGTCTTTCATGTTGTCGAAGTTCACAAAAAAACCTCCCGGTACAGCCACGAAAAATTTAACACGCTGCTGGCCCATGAAATATCTCACATCAGCATACAGAGGTACAGAATATCCATCATTGTACTTATTGTAACCCACTCCAACCCCGAGGGCAAGACCGTTTCCAAAGCGATAGCCGTTTATAGTCGAGATTCCTGCATAATGATGAGAATACGGAACATCAATCAATCCCAGCCCGAAACCGTACTGTACCTCGGTCAGGTTATAGTAACCACCGGTAATAGCAGAAATGGGGCGGCCGGTAGTAGAATAAAGCACATGACTTCTCCAAAAATCCTGCTTGTGCTGCATGAACTGAACCTTGTCAAGATGCCAGCAGCGTTCAGTAACAACCTGTGCGCCTGCATAGGAGGCCGACAGGATCATGACAATAAATACGATGTAAAGTCTTTTCATAATGGTCCTTTTTAATTCCGTGAATGACTTCGGGTTACAAGATACAAAATTTTGTTTAGAGAAATATTTAGTTAAATGAATTATTCTACTGGCGACCCTTGAATTCAAGACCAAGCTTGAAATTAACAAAGGATTTTCGCGCGTTGGGACCACCGGTAGATACCATGAGCCCAGTTGAAAACGTTACCCCGATCCTGTTTGCAGCCAGATATTTCACGCCTGCGGAGGGATTAATGAAAACCCGTGTGTTCTCCAGATCAGTAAAATCGAGCATTATTCCCCCGTCACCTGCAAAGTATGGGACAAGCTCGTGTGAATTAAAGCTGTACCTTATATCCATAAACAGTGGCAACAGGGTTCCGTCCTGATGAATATGGAGGCCCGTCCCGGCGCCAACCTTAATGTTACGTGCAAACTGATACCCGGCGATTGTCGTAAGACCATAATAATAACCTGACATGTCGTCCTCAGTAAGACCCAGACCAATAGCTCCGGTAATTTCAGTAATACTGACAAATCCGGGCTGCCATTCGTAATTGATTTTCGGCGTTTTGGCAATGCGTTGATTTGGCTGGGCCAGCATTGCACCCATCGAGATAACAAGCAGTATAAGAGTAAGTTTCATTCTCATAATTATCGGTTTAGTTGTGCAGTCATGCGGTCATGCAGTTGTGCGGTCAAAAAATCCGTGGTTGCTTAATCGTTTGTATAGTATCCGGAGGACTTGCCTCCGCCCTTGGCGTAGTAGTTGCCGGGGTCATAGTAACGGCTGCCGTAGCCCAGTGAATAGCCGTATCGAAGGCCGTATCCATAATAGCCGGCAGCAGAGATGTCATTTACCAGCAGGGCAACATTTGACATCTCTCCCTTGCGGTATATCTCGTCGAGGAGCTGTACCGAACCGCGGGTTGTGTACCTCTGACGAACAACAAAAAGTGTCACATTGGCAAGCTGGCTTAAAAGGAGAGCATCGGTGACGATACCTACCGGCGGGGTGTCAATTATCACCGCATCAAACTCATTGCGCGCCCTGGCTATGAATTCTGCCATCTTTGGTGAGCCAATCAGCTCTGCAGGATTTGGCGGTACAGGCCCCGACGGGGCGAACCACAGATTCACAATATCCGTTGGTACTATTACCTCTTCAAAGGTGGCACTGCTGCTGAGATACTGACTCATACCATGCCCGTTGCCGGCCTTCAGTATCGCATGAACACGGGGCTTGCGCAGGTCGAGACCGACAATAAGCACCTTCTTGTTCATCATGGATATTATTGTTGCCAGGTTCACCGAGACAAAAGTCTTGCCTTCACCACTGACGGGTGAACTGACTATGATTACAGGACATTTCGTCTGCCCGGTATAAAAGGCCAGCGATGTGCGTACAGCCCTGAAACTCTCTGCCAGCGTACTTCCGGGTTTCTCGGCTACCGGATCTTCCACATGATAGTCTGAATGGCTTATGTAACCTATGATTGGCGCCTTGGTCAGCCGTTCAATATCATGCCTGCCAATTATCTTGTTATTAAACAGGTCGAAGATAACGATCAGGGCCATCGGAACCATGAGTCCAAGGAGTATGGCAACCATGTAATTCTTCATTGATTTAGGCCTGATCTGTGTGCTGTTCTGGACAAGGGCTTTGTCAATAACCATGTTGTCTGTTATCTGGGAGGCCTTGGCAATGCCGGCTTCAGCACGGCGCTCAAGCAGGTAGGTATAAACCGAGTTGTTAAGATCAAATTTTCGCTGAATACCTATAAGCCTGCGTTCTGTCCCCGGGAGCCGCCCCAGCTCTTTTTCCGCAATTGATATCCGGCTGTTGAGGGTATTCATCGTCAGGGCAAGCTGGTTGATCGTGCTCGTGACATTCTCACGCAGCGAGGCCCGTGCGTCTTCAATCTTCTGATCCATCAGCTCTACCTGCGGGAGATTTTCCTTGACTGTAAAGGCAACCTGCTTTCGCTGCTGCTGCAACCTTGAGAACTCTTCCACCAGCTTGATAAGCGCCGGATCACTAACGCCCATGATACTCGGTGAAATTATACTCTCATTCTCTTCTCTCGCATCAAGATAATCGGCGAGATATTCATAATACTGCATCTGAAGGCCAAGGACATTCTTCTCTCCTTCAAGCTTTTCGAGTTTTTCCAGGACCAGAGTGCCCTCAAGAGTCAGGTCGACAAAACGGTTGTTAAGCCTGAAATCCTCCATGCTGTTCTCCGCAATTCTAAGGGAATCGGAGATCAATCCAAGCTGTGCTTCGATAAATTCGATTGTCTTATTAGCAGCTCGGGTCTTCCACTCCATGCCCTGTCGAATATAGAGGTTCATGAGGGTGTTAAGGTAGTCAGAACCCTGTTCCGGCGAGTAACAGTCGAAAGCCAGGTTGAATACCGAGGCATACTCCTCAACCGGTTCTACCTTAAGGCTGGCACGGTAGGCATTTGTCAGTTCGGAGAGAGATTCAAACCATATGAGCCAACGGTTGTTGTCACCCTTAATGGCCTTTGTGCTGTCACGCAGTTCAACCACGAAGTTAAAACCGGCCTCTGTAAAGGGCTGGCCAATGGCATATTTCTGATCTTCATTTCTTGTCAGCCTGTCAAGGCCTGATTCTTTGTCTTTGAACCAGGCGGCAAGTTTGTCTTCATCAATCTCAACTGTATATGAATCAGATCCGGTAAACCTGAATGTAATTGGCACCCCTTCAGGCTGCTCCCCGGTCAGCTTTCTGATCACAAACGGCGAAGTTTTATATGTTCGCTGTCCCTGTATACCGTTTCGTGCCACAGGTATATATGCAATGTGGGTCTCAGGCATATCTTCAATGACCCGGTAATTAAGAGAATAGGACTGAATAATCGCCACCTCATCCTCGAGATTCGGGTAAGGATTGTAGAGGCTGTTGGCAAAGATCTGTTCCATGTTGGCAATGGCACCGGTGGTCTGTTCCTCTTTTATAAGAAGGGTACTCTTTACGTTGTACGCTCGCTGGGAGTATCGGTTGAATATGTAAGCTACTGCAAGTGCAAGGAAAAGCGCGGCGGCAATCCAGATCCAGTTGCTGATGAACAGCGATAAATACCGCATAAGGTCAATGTCGTCGGAAGGAGGGGTGGGTTTCTTGGTTGTTTCCATGGTGAGGTCTGAAGGTCTGAGGGTCTAAGAGTCTAAAGGTCCTGCGGTCTTGCGGTCCTGCAGTCCTGCGGTAAGAGATAGTTAAAATCTATAGTTTTTGCTCCTGGCCGGGAGGCCAGATATGTGAGTCTTTGATAATCCTCCGGTTGGTCAGTCACACCGGGAAAGGCGCCTAACAAGCTGAAGTTCTTCTAAATAAAGCATGAGCCGATCATTTGTTCACGGCTCTATTTTGTTTCAACTCTCCCCCTGGATTTAGCTGCCATCAACGGGCAGCTTTGATTGCCAAATATAGATAAAAATTATATTAAGTTAATACTGGTTTTGATTAGAAAGTTTTGCCCGCTGATGGCATTAAGTCGGCAGTCGGCAGTCGGCAGTCAGCAGTCATGGTCAGTCTTCAGTATAGTATGCTCCGGCCTCCTTGCCGGCACTCTTGCCATACTGGCTGTGACCGTAATACTTGTACCCGTAGTTGTAACCGTAATTGTAACCCATTGTATAACCGTAACGGAGACCGTAACCGTAGTATCCTGACATCGAAATATCGTTCACAATAATGCCCGGATTCCTAATTTCCTTGCTTCTGTAGATCTCATCAATGAGGCTCAGAGTGTTCCTTGCACTGTAACGCTGACGGACTACAAACAGTGTCACATCGGCGCGGGCGGCAAGAAGCAGTGCATCGGTGACCACCGCTGCCGGAGGTGTGTCAATGATTATATAATCAAACTGCTTTCTGGCTTTCTCCAGAAACTCACTCATGGCCTGCCTCTCAATCAGCTCCGATGGATTCGGCGGAATGGGGCCCGATGAAACAAACCACAGATTCTCAATGGGGGTGGGCTGTACAACGTCATCGAACTTACTGTTGCCGCTGAGATAGGTGCTCATCCCCTTCGAGTGATCGAGATTCAGAATCTTGTTGATCCTCGGCTTGCGCAGGTCGAGGCCCACAAGCAGGGTCTTCTTGCCAAGCATCGAGATGATTGCCGCAACGTTCATCGCCACAAAGGTCTTTCCCTCACCGCTGACGGTTGATGTCACGGCAATTACAGCCGGCTGACCCTCTGGGATGAAATACTTCAGCGAGGTTCGTACACTCCGGAAACTCTCCGCCAGCGTGCTGCCAGGTTTCTCAATAACAGGTACCTCAGTGCCGTAACTGTTGTGACTGATAAACCCGAGTATTGGCGCCCTGGTTGCCCTCTCAATATCCTTCTTGTCGATGATCTTGTTGTTCGCAAGGTCAATCAGGATGATCGCGATAGCCGGCAACAGCAGCCCGAGAATCAGTGCCAGCATGTAATTCTGCCTCGTCCGTGGTTTTATCCTGGCTGCATTATACGGCTCTGCATCATCAATGATCTTATTGTCAGACACCTTCGAAGCCATCGCGATGCCCGCCTCAGCCCTCTTCTCGAGAAGGAAGTTATAGACGGTGCTGTTAAGGTCGAAGTCGCGCTGAATCCTTATCAGCTGCCTTTCAGTACCGGGAAGCCTCCCGAGCTGCTCGTTGACCTCGCCGATGCGTTTCTCCACATCGTTCATCGAGATCCGCAACTGGTTGATGCTGTTGGTGACGTTCTCAAGGAGGGAAGCGCTTGCCTCGTCCACCTTTGAAGAGATTAGGTCCGATGCCGGGAGGTTATCATTCATTACAAATCCTGCCTGTTTCTGCTGCAACTGCAGGCCGGAGAGCTCCTGTACAAGCCTGACAAGCAGCGGATCGACTATCCCCATAACGCTGGGCGAGACTATCAGCCCGCTCTCGTTCCGGGAGGTGAGATACTCCTTCAGGTACTGGTAGTACTGCATCTGCAGGTTGAGGTTGTTCTTCTCCGTCTCATAGCGTTCGAGGCGCTGAAGCACCAGGTTGCCCTCAGCGGTCAGATCGACAAACCGGTTGCTGAAGCGGAAGTTCTCCATCTTGTTCTCGGCCTTCACAAGGGAGTCTGAGATGAACCCTAGCTGCTCATCAATGAATGCGACAGTCTTCTCTGCCGCCTCGCTCTTCCAGTTAAGCCCCCAGTTGATATACGCCTTCATCAGCGCGTTAAGGTAATCGGCCTCCTGTTCGGGCACCAGGCCGCTGACGGTGAGGGTCACAAGCGTGGCTTCCTCTTCAATCGGCGCCACCGAGAGCTTCGAGCGGTAGATGTTGGCCAGCCTGGCCGGCGATGTCACATAGAAATAATACCTGTTGGACCGCGCCTCCGAGTAGGGCGATATGCCTGCAGAGCGAGGATGTATGACAAAGTCGAAGCCGAACTTTTCGAAGCGCTCACCGAAGCTGTGCTCTCCCTCATATTCATCAGCCTCGATTGTAAGGAGGTACTTCTCTTCAGACAGGATTTTGATATCGACCCGCTTGCCGGGCTGCAGCCAGATACTGTCACAGAGGACGACAAAAGGCGAGTTGCGGTAAAGACGGGTCTCGGCGATGCCGCGCTTGCCCACTGCGGTATAGACCACGTGAAACTCTTCCAGGTCGGCCATGACCAGGTGGTTCAGGCCGAACGACTTGAGTATCCCGATCTCATTCTGAAGGATCTGCTTCGAGCGGAATATGTCGCCTCCCGGGATGATCTTATCCATCTCGGCAAATCCTCCGCCGTACTCCTCGTCGTTGATGAGCATTGTGCTCTGGACGGTATAGATCTCCTCTCCCCACCGGTTGGCGCCGTAGGCAAGTGCCAGAGCCAGGAAGAGGGCGCCGGCAAACCAGTACCAGTTACTGATGAAGAGCGAGAAGTAACGGCGAAAGTCTATCCCTTCGCTCTCAGGCATGAAATAACTCTGCTCGTCGTTGGCCATATGGGCGGGATTTTATTTGAAGTAGTTTACCAGCAGCAGCGTGGTGCTGACGGTACTGGTTATTGTTGCAATGATGAATGATATTGTGGGAAGGTTTACATTGAAGACCTTTTTCGGGTTGGGCTGCACTATAACCACATCATTAGGTGTGATGAAGTATGCAGGTGATGAGAGCAGGCTCTTGTCCTGCAGGTCGATGTGGTAGGTGTAGGTCTTATCATCAACCGGCCTGATGACAAGTATCTTCTCCTTTGTGCCTGTTTCAGCGATTCCGCCTGCGCGACCAATTGCCTCAAGCACCGTCAGCTGGTCATTGTAATTCATATAGGTTCCGGGGACCCGTACTTCGCCAAGGACCGTGAACTTATAGCTCAGGAGCCGCACCTCGACGTATGCATGACGGAAGAGCGAGTCTACCTTATGCTGAAACATATCACGGATCTCGTAGATTGTCATCCCGGCCACGGGTACCTTTCCGAACAGCGGGACAGTGACCTTTCCCTCCGGGTCGATGCTGTAACCCAATACATACTGTGATGCTTCACTCTGGATGTACGAGGTACTTACTCCAGAACGGTCGGAGAACATCTCAGCCAGAGTACCCTCGGGGGTCTGTGCCTTGACGGAGACATAGAGAATGTCTCTGGGCTGGATCTTATAGTCCGGAACATCGAGGGTGAAATACTCTTCACCACCGGTTTCGGGGAGATTGTTGAGGTATGAGAGTTCCTTCTGGGTGGAGCATGCGGTCATCAAAAGAATCAGTGCAATTAGGGGGAGAGAGTTTTTCATTGTTAGTCTATTAAGGTCTTGCGGTCTTGCAATCATGCAGTCTTGCGGTCTTGGTTTTTAGCCAGGTGAATGGCGTACTAAATATCCTGCTTTTTTTCGAGTTTACGAATAGCGTTGACTTTAATATCTACTGTGAGGTTCATGCCGGGCTGGATGATACGTATCACAACCTTGTGTTTGCGGCCCACGCGGATCAGTTCACCGCGGAGACCGGCCAGGCTGCCTACTGTCACCTCAACCATATCGCCCTTGGCATACACATCGGTGCTGAGTTCTACTTCTACGTCGCTGCCGCAGAGGATACGGAGGTTTTTTATCTGTGCATCCGGAATAGGAACAGGCCTGGCCTGTATCATGATGAACTTGACCACACCGTCTACCTTACGTACCGTGAAATATTCCTTAGGGAAGATACGTACGAAGACGTAGGAGCTGATAAGCGGTTTCTCAACCAGTTTTTTTCTGTCGGACCACTGGCGGAGTGTTTTCTGGAGGGGGAGGAATGTTTCGATGTCCATTTCCGTAAGGCGGTCGCTGACCCGTTTCTCCGCCCTCGAGTTTGTATAGACGGCATACCAGGCCTTCAGCGGCTTTTTCAGTTCCTTTAGTGGCGGGCCTGTCTCCGGCTGTGCAGGCTGTGGCGTCTGTGCCGGCTGCATTTCCAGTGCCTGCTGTGACTGTGTTTCTTCCATGGTCCTTACAATCAGTATTGCGATGCGAATTTAATAAATTTTCACCGTAGGGGATAAAGAATTGTAGAACGCAGGCATCCCCACACTCCCTCCACCACCATCCTGAATTGTGTACCCATGCCCCACCCACCCGCCCTGGCAGTCGGCAGTCTCCAGTCAGCAATCGGCAGTCAATTCAGAGATAGGCGCAACGCAAGTAACAGCCTCCCTCATGCTCAGTTGAAGTGGTGGTGGTCGTCAAAATCCCCACACCACTCCTCCACTGAGGGTGGTGGTGGTTCCAGAGAGGTGCGAGGGGTACCACTCCTCCTCACCGGTGACGTTGCGACGTATCAGGGAGGCACGCAACTGAACGCCTCCGGTGATCATGTAACTGATATCCAGCCCGGTGGACACGTTGCTCCATTCGATGGTACCGAGGTATGGCAACCCGACCCTGGGCCCTCCGATGCTCTGGTAATCGGTGCCGCGCTCCGACCGCTCGTGCCAGAGCCTTACCCCGGCAGCGCGCAACGGTCGCCAGTCGGCGGCAAAATACCAGCTGCGACTGTTGTCCCTCAGCCAGTGGCCGAGATTGTATCCCTGGTTTTCAAATGTAGTTACAGACACATTGTGCTGGAAAGTGAGTGGATAGGTAAAGGTGCACTCGGCCGTAAGCCAGAGGTTGGAAAGGAAACTGAAGTTGCCGGTACGGAACCCGCCCTTCCACGAAAAGAAGTTGTAAGCAGAATTGGTGAAACGCGCCGTTGAGAGTTCATCAATAAAAAGGGTTCCATATAGATGCAGTCGGCGTATGTTGTGGGAGCTCACATCGAGGAACATCTGTGCGTTGCTGTTGCTGATTCCTGAGTTGACGCCATGGTCAACCGACTTATAGAAAAAGATGGGCATCAGGTAGTAGGGGGTGATGCGAGGATCAGACCAGATAACGCTGTTACCGGCGGAGATGTGAAGCCTATCCACAGGGGTGAATGTGAAGATGTTAGCCGCGATGTATTTGCGGCGGTAGTGCTCTCGGTACTCATCGCCATAAGCGCTTGTGATCCAGAAGGAGCGGGTGGAGTCGACGACCATCGAGGTGAGCCATCCGTGGATCCAGGTCATCTCAGCCCAGCGGACCGGTTTAAGGTGGAGTCTTAAATGCATGAATGACGGTGCGCGTCCGGATAAGATGTTAGTCCCGGCATACCCGCTGCCCCATACCGGCGAGTCTTTCAGGAAGGCGATGTCGCCCCATTTCCACATGTAACTCACACCGCCGGTCATCTCGGAAAAATCGGTGCCGTTCTTTATATGGCCGCCGCGCTCGCGGGTGAGGAACTGCGGCTCGCCCGGGAGCGGATCCTGGTGATTGTCCTGCAATGCTGCGAAGAACGCCCAGTACTTATAATTGCCGTAGACCTTCGCACCGTTTTTCCAGGCAATTGTGCGGGAACGTGTGCCGTCTCCGGCAGTGCCCGATGTCACCCCGGCAGTAAGTCCCAGAATTGGTGAAACTGTGACGCTGAATAGGGAATCGGTGTATTGGGCAGTAGCAGGGCTGAGCAGAAGCTTAAACTTTCCGTCTGGCTCTCCGGTGCTGTAGATGCTCATCCAAAAGTCAAGTTCCTTATTTTGCCTGCCTGTCAGATCATCTCTTCCTGTAGCTGCAGCCTCTAGCTTATCCTTGATAATCAGCCTGCTGTAAGGCTTTACAACCCCGTTCAGGGTGATAACTCCGTCCGCTGCCAGTTCATCCAGGAACAGGTAAACTGCCTCGTCGCCCACCGGCTCCGGTATCATCTGCGCCCGCAATGATGCGCCACAACACAATATTAGCAGTGTTGATAAAGTTACTATGTATGTTGAATACTTCACAGATTGAGGCTTTTCACAAAGATAAGCGATGTGTCAAATTTGCCACAATCTGTCTGAAATCAAAAAGTATGAAAAGGGGGAAATTTCGCGTAATAACGCTGAGCGCTGATATACTGATACTTACATCATCGTATATCCTTATGTCGATGCTCAAGCCGGCGGGACTGAAAGCTTACATCCCGTCGCACATCACATTCTTCGTGATGCTTGCAGCGCTGTGGCTCATCGTCTCCGTCGCCGGTGGCAAGATCGGCCGCGGCCGGATCATCAACCTCAGAACCCTCTTCGCACGCGTCATTTCCGCAAACCTCATCGCAACATCAATCGCCGCCCTGCTTCTATTCGCCCTGCGTGACCTCGGTTACTCGAGGCAGGTTGTATTCGGCACAGCAATGACCGCAACATTACTCGAGCTTGTACTCGGTTCTCTCTATCTCGCTTTCCGCAAGGCCCCCCTTATAACGCCTGCCGAAATCAGACTCTCTGAACGTGAACTGGTGGCCCGCTCGCATCCCGAGGATGCAAGTGAGATAATTCCTGACCCGTCGCTGACGGTGAGGCTGCAGGAGGGTTGTTCCCGGGTGCGGGCCGAGGCGCTGTCGTCGATGATCAGCAGGGAAGATGCGGCGCGACTGGCAATCGTATCAACCGGCGAAGCATTCAACATACAGAATCTTGAGCATGCCAATTATACCTGCATAATCAACCTCAGGCCGATGAATGGTATCAGGAAACTCGACAGGTTCCTGGATACAGTCAACGCGCGGCTGGGCGACGATGGGCTGTTCCTCTGTTCGGTTGAGACGCTGGAGCAGCGTGTCCAGAGGCTGAAGGAAAAATTCTCGCCGGTGATCTGGTACCTCATCATGATTCCCGATTTCATTATCAACCGCGTACTCCCGCGGATGAGGCTCACCAGGGGTCTGTGGGAATTCGTAACCGGTGGCGCCAACCCGCCCTTCTCCAGGGCCGAGGCGCTGGGACGGCTCAGTCGTGCCGGCTTCGCGATAAAGCAGGAGAAATTCGCGGGCAATATGCTGTGTATCAGGGCTGAACGTCGCTCTGCGCCAATCGCTGCCAACGAAAACGGTTACGGAATGATAATATCGCTGCCGAGAATCGGTCGCGACGGCAGGACGTTCAAGGTATACAAGCTTCGCACGATGCATCCTTACTCTGAGTACATACAGGATTATGTTTACGGGCTCTACTCTATTGCTGACGGTGGGAAGATGCAGCACGATTTCCGTGTGACTGTGTGGGGGCGTTTCGCCAGGCAGGTATGGCTTGACGAGCTGCCTATGATTGTGAATATACTGAAGGGCGATATCAAGCTGTTTGGTGTGAGGCCGCTCTCGAACCATTATTTCGGCCTTTATACGGATGAGATCCGCGACCGCCGCATCAGGTACAAGCCGGGGCTGCTGCCGCCCTACTATGCCGATCTGCCCTCCGGCCTGGATGCCATTCAGCTCTCCGAGCTGAGGTATTTTGATTCATGGGACAGGAATCCCCTGGGCACGGACATCCGTTACTTTGCCCGCAGCATGTACAATATTTTCTTCAGGAACGCCCGCTCGGCGTAAGCTCCCAGTATCCATACTTATCACTTCCTGTTCTTCTTATTTTGCCTGCAAGCTTCAGCTTTTCAAGATCACGTAGAATTGTCCTTCTGGTTACTTCTATTCTCTGGGCCATTTCATTGACTGTGACGGATGGGTTCTTCCTGATGATTTCAAGTAATGCTTCAGCTCGCTTTACAGTGACATCTTCAGTGACACTTACGGTGACATCTTCGGTGACATTAACCTTCTTTTTATAGAGAATTACTCTGAAACCGTTAAAAATTTCCTCAAAGACAGGTGGTACGATTCCGTGGTTCTTACATATATTCAGTATGCGGCTTATTCCTGATCCATATCTTTCAGTAAGTCCGGCCTCCTTAAAAGCCCTGGCAATCAGCTTATTTCTGCATTGAGACACATAATTGCCCGATAACAGATCCTGAACAGTTATACCTGCTGTTAACCTTCCGGGGTTGAAAAATTCTATCCGGTCATCGAACATCTTGATTACACTTCCGGAACTTTCACGGTAATCTCTGTGCACAACCATATTTACAATGACTTCCCGAATAGCCTCAACCGGGTAATCAAATTTCTCCGCACGCTGGGGTTCTCCGTTGAAGATATATTCAACCATCAGGTGCTTTTTAATAAAATTGAAGACCTCATCTACCTCAGAGAACAGGTCGGTATTCAACGAGAGGCTGTCTATGATAGTCGTTTCTCCCTTAAATCTGCCTGCCTGTAAATCGCTGATCAGACAATAATCCCTGGCAAAAAGGAGGAACCCGCCAAAGGTCAACTGATTCCGGCGTATTATTTCCAGCTTTGTCAGGAACTCCACAGGGTCATTGACAATGAGATTGCCGGTATGTTGTTCTATCCTGCGCATAAAGACTCTGACCTTATCCGGAGATACTGAATCAACTCCGTGGTCAGGATCGGGATAATAGTCCCAACTGCTGTTTATTGTCCGCAGGTACTCACTGGCAATTTCATCGGTATTCATCAGATGGTTTGAATTGGCTACCCGTTTGAAGTATTTACTCCGCATCGAAACCGGTTTGACGGGGTATTCAGGCACCTTCAGGGCAACTACTACTTTATCCTTGCAATCTACAAACTCTGCAACCGGGACCAGGGCAGGGGATGTCTTATTCTTAATTTCATTCAGCCAGTTCTGAACTGATTCAGTGTTTAGTGTAACGCCAGAAATCTTTCTGTTATCAGAAATCCCGATTAGAACCGTTCCTCCTGCCGTATTGGAAAATGCAACAAGTGTCTCGATTACCTTGTTGTCGAATGAGCTTTTGAATTCAACCCGGAGTCCCTCTCCTTCAGATAACAATATGTCAATGTCATTGCAATTCATCCATTCAAAGAGATCTGGTAATAAGGAATGCAGCAAAGTGATTTTAGGCCGAAGCTTAATCACTGTTAAAATTACAAAAGATAGTTTAAGTACCCGCACATCTCTGCGGAGATTTTCTGAGCAAAAAAGGCCACGGATTACCCATGACCTTTAGCTTATGAGACTGTGAGTCCCCCGGCTTACTTCTGCTTCAGCTTGGCCTCCATGCACAGTGTGGCATGGGGAACGGCGCGGAGGCGCTCCTTGCTGATGAGCTGGCCCGTCTCGCGACAGATGCCGTAGGTTTTGTTCTCTATTCGTACCAGTGCAGCCTGCAGGT
>Ga0209467_1000513_pt1 | contig 53032 bp, 45 predicted proteins | sample Higcelwee11metaG_FD_187175 | JGI IMG/M metagenome (GOLD analysis project Ga0209467, IMG submission 187175) | Freshwater pond sediment microbial communities from the University of Edinburgh, under environmental carbon perturbations - High... | ecosystem: Environmental > Aquatic > Freshwater >... | reverse complement strand
TCGAACAAGGCAATGGGCGGAAACTTGGAGTTGACCAGGCGGTAGGCCTGCAGGCTCTCGCCGCCCTGGGCGGCAAGGCTGCTCAGCATTACCACTGGGCACCCCGCAGCGTATCGATCCGTCGGAACGTCTCGTACAGCGAGATCATGTCGCCCTGTGCCATGACGTCGAGCGGTGCGCGCCCGTTGAAGAACTCGTTGCGGTTCTCCATCGAGGGGAAGCCATAGACATTTTCAGGGTTGTCGAACACGAGGCGGAGCGCCGCGTGGATATTCAGCACGATGCTGATGCGCTGTATCTGATCGGAGTCCAGGCTTACCGCCCACGCCGAATCGCGTTGCTTGGCCCGGGTGTAGGTGCTGCGCGAAATGCGCAAGACTCGACAGACCTGCTCGCAGGAGGCCTTCCACTTGTCCAAGATGTTCAGCGCCGCACGCAGGCCGGCCACGCATTGGCTTTTCGAAAAGTCCTGAGCCTGGATAGCTACTGTCATAGCGAGCACCTCAATTTTGTTCCTTAGGTGCAAATTTAGCAGATATGCATCTATGGATCAAAATGTGGTGCCAAGCAGCCCAAGGATCCTGAACGCCAATGCGCAACCATGGTTGATGACGGCACTGTTGACATCACTGCACGGCCGCGACGGCTGCTCCTGGCCGCTTTCCGCCTATCGCAACGTGCCCGTTGGAGACGAGCGCGGCACCCCGCCAGCGCATACGCCCGCCAGATCAACTCAGGACGGGACTTTATTTCCCTCCCCCCAGGCCACCCGCCTCACCAGGGAAATGGGAATGCGCAGGGGCTGCTGCGGGCCGTCCTCGAAGCCGCACATCTCGTTGTGCACCACGCACTGCACCAGATGGAAAGGCACCCGCGGCACGAACTCCAGCAGATCCCGCGCCTGGGTCATCGAGCGCAGTTGCAGGGTTCGCCCCTGCTCGTCGAGCAGGGTATGGCGCTGCCCGGCCGAGTACGCCTGCAGCAGGTAGATGCCGCCCTCGATGGCGATCAGTTCGAGCGAGTCGAGCCGTCCGGCGTCGGCCTGGTTGAGCAGTTGTTGCATGTTCATCGCGTACTCCTCAATCAATCGAAGAGATCCGGCGGCTACCGGGGCAGGCACTCGCCGCTCCGGGAAAAGAACGTCCTGCCGGCCTCGGGATACCGCTTCCGGGCACTCAGCCGGCCTGCTTGCGGAAGAACAGGGTCACCTGGCCGAGTTCGAAGCCGAACTTGGTCAGGTAGGAGCGGTTGGCCAGGGTCTGCTCGTCGAGCAGGTACATCCAGTCGTCGAAGTGGACCTGGTAGACCTTGCCGTCCACCGGCAGGCTCAGCACATAGCGCCAGCGCAGGGCGTTGCCGGCCACCTCGCCGCGCGCCTCGCCGACCACGTCCTCCGCGGTGCCGCGCCAGCGCCCGGGTCCGTCGGGATGGAGGGTCCACACCCGCCGCTGCTTGCTGCCGTCGCTGTAGGTGAAGTCCTCGTCGAGGATCAGCGTCTCGCCCTGCGAACGGCCGTCGATCGCCACATGGAAGCGCTTGACCACCTCGCCCGAGCGCTTCTGGAACATCCCCCAGGCGTCCACCCGCCCGCTGAAGTACTGGCGCAGGTCGAGCGGCGGCTGCTCCGCCCGGTAGTGTTCCACGTCGATCTGGCCGCAGCTTCCCAGGCACAGGCAGAGCGGCAGCAGGAATTTCTTCAGCATGGCGATGCTCCTCAGGGGGCGGCGACGCCCAGCAGTTGCTCGCGCAGCTCCGGATTGCGCGTGCGCGGGTCGAGCCAGATGGCGAAGAAGGCACGGGCGAAGTCGCCGTCGCGCACCTCGTGCTGCAACTGCGGGCCGACATAGAAACGTGCGCCCAGCCCCGGCAGGAACACCCCGGTGATCCGCGCCCCCGGCTCCACGTCGACGAACGCCAGGTGCATCTGCGCCTGCCATTGCGCCAGTTGCGCCGCGCTCACCGCGCTGCCGGACAGCCGCCGGATCTCCTCGACGCTGGCCTCGACCAGTTCGTCGCGGCTGATCGCGCGGTGATAGGTCAGCTCCAGGGCGAAGGGCGTGTCCGCCGCCAGCGGCCGTCCGGGACTCCACAGTCGCGCGCTGTAGATGCGAAAGCCGAACAGCCGCAGCTCGCCGGCGCCGACCTCCCGCGCCCCCGGCAGGCTTTCCTGCCAGCCGCCCAGGGCGCTGGCGGCGAGCAGGCAGAGTGCCCACAGCCAGCGTCTGCTCTTGCCCTGGTGTGGCGGTGGCTCGTTCATGGCGTGGTCCCCGTCGGCGGCCGCAGCCGGACCGACCTGTCGCAGCCGGACCGACCTGTCGATCATCTGCCATAAATCTATACGATAAATTTTATTTGTACAGATTTTAGCGACGATCAGGGGAGGGCCGAAGAAGAGCAGCCCGAAGACGGGCCTTCGCACTGGGCGCCCCGACAGGCGTTCGCCCTGCGCGGAATACCAGGCCATCCGCGGCGCACCGTTGAGTGCGGTGGGCGTGGCAGCGGCTCCCGCCGTGGGCGATCCTGTCCTTTGCGGACAATTTCTTGACATCCTCCATGCTAGGGTCGGGCCGACCGTACAAAAACGGCGCGACCCCGAGGAGCTGAATCATGAACGGAACACGCGAGCAGCAGGCCACCGACTACTTCGACGTTATGCGCGAGCTGGCCGGCAACCAGCCTTTCATCCGGCATCTGGCGGCCACGCTGCCACGCGATCGTCCGGTTGCGCGGCAGCTGGCGGAAATGCCGCTCGATACGGTGATGCGGCTGTACTGCAGATGGGTCGAGCAGACCTACGGCGAAGGCGGCGCAGGGGTTCAGCCGGACTCGGCTTCGAGCGCATCGCCCGGCAGGTTCGCGCCCTCCCAGGTGTGGGCAGTTCTGCGACGCTGGCTGTTTCCGGCACTGTAGCCGTGAGCGCCGGCCTGCCGGGCGGCGTTACCCAGTCATGGCCGGCACCCACGGCGGCCGAGCCCCGGGGGCGAATCCCTCGCCGCCCCCGTCACGCTCACTGCCCAGCCAGTCCCCGGCCTCTATCCAGCAGGCCGCTCCGCGCCCCTCACTCCACCGTCACGCTCTTCGCTAGGTTGCGCGGCTGGTCGACGTCGGTGCCCTTGAGCACCGCGACGTGGTAGGACAGCAGTTGCAGCGGCAGGGTGTAGAGGATCGGCGCGAGCTGCGGGTGGATGTGCGGCATCTCCACCAGGCGGGTGCCCTCGCCGTTGTGGATGCCGGCTTCCCTGTCGGCGAAGACGATCAGTTCGCCGCCGCGCGCGCGGACTTCCTGCAGGTTGGACTTGAGCTTTTCCAGCAGCTCGTTGTTCGGCGCCACGGTGACCACCGGCATGCTCGCGTCGACCAATGCCAGCGGGCCGTGCTTGAGTTCGCCGGCCGGATAGGCCTCGGCGTGGATGTAGGAGATCTCCTTGAGCTTGAGCGCGCCCTCCATCGCCACCGGGTACTGGGCGCCGCGGCCGAGGAACAGGCAGTTGTTCTTGTCGGCGAAGAATTCGGCGATCTGCTGGATGGTGGCGTCCATCGCCAGCGCCTCGTCGAGGCGCGCCGGCAGCCGGCGCAGTTCGTCCACCAGTTCGGCCTCGACCCCGGCGGCGAGGCTGCTGCGCGCCTGGCCGAGGGCCAGGGTCAGCAGCAGCAGGGCGACCAGCTGGGTGGTGAAGGCCTTGGTCGAGGCGACGCCGATTTCCGGGCCGGCCTGGGTCAGCAGGCAGAGGTCGGCCTCGCGCACCAGCGAGCTGGTGCCGACGTTGCAGATCGCCAGGCTGGCCAGGTAGCCAAGCTCTTTCGCCGTGCGCAGGGCGGCCAGGGTGTCGGCGGTCTCGCCGGACTGGGAGATGACCACGAACAGGCTGTCCGGCTGCACCACCACCTTGCGGTAGCGGAACTCGCTGGCCACCTCGACCTGGCAGGGAATCCCGGCCAGTCCCTCCAGCCAGTAGCGGGCGACCATGCCGGCGTGGAAGCTGGTGCCGCAGGCGACGATCTGCACGTTCCTCACCCGGCCGAACAGCTCGGCGGCCGGCGGGCCGAAGGCCTCGACCAGCACGTGGTTGGCGGCCAGGCGGCCTTCCAGGGTGCGCCGCACCACGCTCGGCTGCTCGTGGATCTCCTTGAGCATGAAGTGGCGGTACTCGCCCTTGTCGGCGGCTTCGGCGCCTTCGCGGTACTGCACCGCCTCGCGCTGCACCGGCTTGCCGTGCACGTCCCAGATCTGCAGGCCGTCGCGGCGGATCTCGGCGACGTCGCCCTCCTCCAGGTAGACGAAGCGGTCGGTCACCTGGCGCAGGGCGAGCTGGTCGGAGGCGAGGAAGTTCTCGCCGTGGCCGAGGCCGATCACCAAGGGGCTTCCGCTGCGCGCGGCGAGCAGGCGGTCCGGCTGGGCGGCGCCGATCACCGCCAGGCCGTAGGCGCCGTGCAGCTCGGGGATGGCCGCCTGGAGGGCGGTGGTCAGGTCGCCGCTGTCCTGCAGCTTGTGGTGCAGCAGGTGGACGATCACCTCGGTGTCGGTGTCCGACTCGAAGCGGTAGCCGAGGCCCTGCAGGCGCTCGCGCAGCTGCTGGTAGTTCTCGATGATGCCGTTGTGCACCACCGCCACCGCGTCGCCCGAGAAGTGCGGGTGGGCGTTGCGTTCCAGCGGCGCGCCGTGGGTGGCCCAGCGGGTGTGGGCGATGCCGAGGCGCCCGGCCAGCGGCTCGCGCTGCAGGAACTCCTCCAGTTCGGCGATCTTGCCCGAGCGCCGCCGCCGCTGCAGCCCGCCCGCGGCGTCGATCACCGCCACCCCGGCGCTGTCGTAGCCGCGGTATTCCAGGCGCTTGAGGCCTTCCAGCAGGATCGGGGTGATGTTGCGTTCGGCGATGGCGCCAACGATTCCGCACATGGTGTGGTTCTCCTTAGGTGGGCACGGCGACGCAGACCAGCTCCACGCCGCGCGCCGCAATCTGTTCGCGCGCCTCGGGCGGGAGGCGCTCGTCGGTGATCAGGGTGTGCACGCTGCTCCAGGGCAGCTCCAGGTTGGGAATCCGCCGGCCGACCTTGTCGGACTCGACCATGACCACGACTTCCCGGGCGACCTCGGCCATGACCCTGGACAGGCCGAGCAGTTCGTTGAAGGAGGTGGTGCCGCGCGCCAGGTCGATGCCGTCGGCGCCGATGAACAGCTGGTCGAAGTCGTAGGAACGCAGCACCTGCTCGGCGACCTGGCCCTGGAAGGACTCCGAATGCGGGTCCCAGGTGCCGCCGGTCATCAGCAGCACCGGCTCGTTCTCCAGCTCGCGCAGGGCGTTGGCGACGTCGAGGGAATTGGTCATCACCACCAGCCCGCGCGTGTGGCCCAGCTCGGGAATCAGCGCCGCGGTGGTGCTGCCGCTGTCGACGACGATCCGCGCATGCTCGCGAATCCGCGCCGCGGCGGCCCGGGCAATCGCCTGCTGGCAGACGGAGGGCGGCCGCAAGCCGTCCTCGGCATCCTGCGGCCGCGGCACCGCCCCGCCGTAGCGGCGCAGCAGCAGGCCGTTCTTCTCCAGGGCGGCGAGGTCCTTGCGGATGGTGACTTCCGAGGTCTCGAAGCGCCGGGACAGTTCGTCGACGCTGACCTCGCCCCGCTCGCCGAGCAGGGCGAGGATGGCATGGCGGCGCTGTGGGGTGTTTCGCTTCGACATCTTTTTGTTTCGATTCGAAAGATAATGTGACGAATCAAAACCCAAGCCGTGGATATCGTCAAGGGTCCCGTTTCCGTGACCGACGAATGCACCACCCCGCCTTCATCGGCAGAGCGGGTTGTCCAAGGGGGAGGCCAGCGTGCCGGCCCATCCATGGCCATGGGCGCGGCACGGGCGGCCTGCCGGCAAGGCAGGTCGCCCGCTCCTCACAGCAGGCCGAAATCCCACGGATCGTGCTTGCTGTCGTCCTTCAGCACGAAGCGCAGCGACTCGCCCACTATCATGTAGGCGTTGCCGGCGAGGATCTGCCGGGCGGCCAGCACCTCGTACAGCGGCAGCCAGCGGCCCTGGCCGTCGCCGTCGGGTACGCGCAGCTTCAGCGCCGGGCTGGGCAGGTAGTGGCCGTTGCGCACGCGCTGCCAGAGCTTGCGCGCCGGGCGGTAGCTGCTGTCGATCTCGGCGCGGGCGAGGACCTGGTTGAAGTAGGTGCGCTTCTTGCGCTCGGGGCGCAGCACGTTGGACGGGAAGTGTTCGATGTTGCGCATCAGGAAGTCGGCGTAAAAGGCGTAGCGCCGGCCGAGCGGGTATTCGCGGCTGTGGGTCAGCTGCGAGCCGAGCACCTTGAGGCCGGCGAGCATCAGTTGCAACGGCAGGTATTCGCCCTGCTGCGGCTGCAGGCGGATCAGCCGTCCTTCCACTTCCAGGTCCAGCGGGGTCGCCAGGCGCTCGTAGAGTTCGCCGAAGGGGCCGGCGGCGTACTCCTCGTCCTCGACGGCGCGTTCGAGGGCATAGGACAGCGCGCTGTGGCCGAACAGGTCGCGCTGTTCGGGATCGGCGCCGCGCTCGAGCAGCGCCTCGGCCAGCGGCAGGTTGCCGGCCAGGGTGGCGAGCATCAGCGGGGTGGCGTCCATCGGCGTGCGGTGGTCGACGCCGTACTGGTCGCACTGGACGAGGATGTCCTTGAAGTTTTTCTTGTGGTAGGCGCCGAGCTGGCGCTCGACGAGGCTGTTGCGGGTGCGCCAGATGGCGCCCTGGCGGACGTTGGCGATCAGCTGCACGGCCGGGTTCCAGTGCAGCGTCTCGCCCAGGTACTCGATGTGCCGCTCCTGCATGTGCCAGAGGGCGAAGTCGAACAGTTGCTGGCGCACCTTGTTGGAGACTTCCTTGGGATCGCGGGCGCGCTCGATCATCGGCCCGGCGGTTTCCCAGTTCCACACCGGCCAGGGCACCTGGCGGGTCTTGAGGATGTCGCGGCGGATCGCCTCGGCCTGTTCCTGCTTGCCCTGCTGCTCCAGGCGGTGCGCCTCGCGCTCCCAGTCCTCGCGGCTGGACTGGCCGGCGGCGATCTCCAGCTTCGCCTCGCCGCCCTGCACGCCCAGCAGTTGCAGCAGCGGATGCCCGTGGTCGCTCTCGATCAGGTAGAGCCGCTCCACCGCGCGGGTCAGCGCGACGTACAGGGCGTTGACGTAGAACTTCCAGACCTCCAGCGACTTGTCCTGCTTGTCGCGGGCGCGGCGGTAGTCCAGCTCGTCCTTCGCCAGGTCGGCGGCGCTGACGCCCTCGCAGATTTCCGCATAGGCCTGGCGCTGGTCGGAGACGAAGCGGTAGAGCACGATGTTGGGGTATTCCAGGCCCTTGGCCTCGTGCACCGAGAACACCAGGGGCGTGCGAAAGTGCTTCTTCGCCTCGGCCTTGTCCTCGTCGCGCAGCACCAGCACGGCGAACTGGGTGGAGGCGCGGGTCCGGGCATCCAGGTCGCGCTTGACCGCGTCCTTGTCGGCCAAGAGGCGCACCTCGCCCGGCTCGCCGGAGGCGGACTCGACCAGGTGGTTGCTCTCGCGGTCGATGGAGCCGAAGCGGGCGTGCTTGATCTTCAAGAGGTCGTTGGCCACCCGGGTGACTTCGCGGGCGTTGCGGTAGTTGACCCGCAGCACCGAGAGCGTCTGCCGCTCCGCCAGCCCCGGATCGCGCCAGAACAGGCCCTTGACCGCGCTCCAGGAAAAGAAGTTGGGGTGGACGATCTGGTTGGAGTCGCCGCAGAGCAGGAACTGGCCGGGCTTTCTGAGGGTTTTCAACACCAGCGCCAGTTGGGCGTTGGTCAGGTCCTGCACCTCGTCGACGACCACGAAGTCGTAGGCCGGCTCGGCCAGCGCCTGCCATTGCTGGGCGACCAGGTTGCTGTCGTACAGGCCGCTATCGGCGAGCCACGTCTGATAGCGGCGGAACAGCTGGTGGACGGCACCGCGCTGCTCGGCCGGGAAGATCGACTGGCGGGCGCCGAGGGCCAGATAGGCAGCCTCGTCGAGCACGCCCTCCGGCTGGCTGCCGATCACCCCGCGGAACTCCTCGAAGCACTGGTGGGCATCGGTGAAGCGGTACTGCTGGCGGTGCCGCTCGAACCACGCCTTGAACGCCTGGAAGTTCACCTCGCGGCCGTCCGGCACCCGGAGGGTTTCGAGGAATTCGCGGTAGGCGAGGAACTGCGGCTCCTGGGCGTCGTTGCGGTAGCCGTTGGCGAAGTAGAGTTCGCGGGCATTGCGCGCCAGCCAGGGCGACTGGGTGACGTAGAGCAGCTCGCCCTCGGCCTGGCGCAGCTTTTCCAGGGTCAGGGCGGTCTTGCCGGAGCCGGCCGAGCCGACCAGGATCGCCGGCGGCGGCAGGCGGTAGATAGCCTCCTGGGCGTCGTCGAAGGAGATCACCTTGTCCAGCAGGTGGAATTCCCCGCGGCCCGGATGCAGGTAGCGCACCGGCGTGGCGGCGGCCTCGGCCTGCGCCGCGTCGGCCTCCTCGATCAGCGCCTCGTCGATCCGCGCGCCGCGCAGGAAGCGGGACTTCTCGTAGGCGTGCTGGGGGATGACCTCCAGGGCCAGGCAGACGGTCTCGTCCCGGTAGCGGACGAAGCTCAGCAAGAGGCGACTGGCCTGGTCGAGCTTGATGCGGAAATAGGCCGTCGGCGCCAGTTTCTTCAGGTCGACGCTGCGCCAGTCGTCGCGCTCGATGGCGGCCACGGCCTTCTTCAGGGCGGTTTTCAGCCGGCCGGGCTCGAGCCCGGCATAGGTCAGTACGCGCATGCGCGGGAATCCTTCATGTCTATTCCAGGACGGCCAGTCGCCGGTTGATCTCATCCAGATCACAGGCCGCGGGATCGAGGGGCTCGTCGAACCATTCGAGGTAATCCTCGTGCTCCGGGTGCTGCGGATCGGCGACGGCCTCGAGATAGTTCAGGTAGCCGAAGACGCCGCCGATGTCCTCCGGCGGACAGGCATTGGCGGCGCCCAGGCAGACGTACCTCGGCTGCAGGGCGTCGCCGGCGAGTCGCTTCTCGACGGTGATCTTGTGCTCCCAGGAGTCGCCGAAGTCATAGGTGTAGTAGAGCGTCCGGCCCCGGCCGAGCGCCTCGAGCAGCCCGACATCGTCCTCCAGAACGCCGTCGCCGTCCGGCCCGTAGTGGGTGCGGCCGATCCGGAATCCGTACAGATGCGCGTTCTCCCAGCCCATGGCCTGCTGGATGCACTCGTGCAGGCCGACGAGCGTCAGGTCGGCCGGCACCTTCACCTGGCGATGGATCACGGGCTCGAAATCGAGCAGTTCGATGCGCAGGATGAGCGCGTTGGGTTTCGCTTGGGTCGTCATGGTTTTCTCAACGTTTCTTCTGGGGCCGTTGCCAGCCTTCGATATTGCGCTGGCGGCCGCGGCCGAGGGCCAGGTTGTCGGCCGGCACGTCCGCGGTGATCACCGAGCCGGCGCCGGTGGTGGCGCGGTCGCCGAGGGTGACCGGGGCGACCAGCGCGCTGTTCGAGCCGACGAACACGTCCTCGCCCATTACCGTGCGGAACTTGTTGGCGCCGTCGTAGTTGCAGGTGATGGTGCCGGCGCCGATGTTGGTGCGCGCGCCGATCTCGGCATCGCCCAGGTAGGACAGGTGCCCGGCCTTGGCGCCCTCGCCCAGCACGGCGTTCTTCAGCTCGACGAAGTTGCCGACGTGGGCCCTGGCGCCCAGCACCGCGCCCGGCCGCAGGCGGGCGAAAGGCCCGCAGTCGGCGCCCTCGCCCAGCTCGGCGCCGTCCAGGTGGCTGTTGGCCTTGACCTGGGCGCCCTTGCGCAGGGTGCTGTCCTTGATCGTGCAGTTCGGGCCGATCTCGACGCCGTCCTCGATCGTCACCCGACCTTCGAGGATCACGTTGACGTCGATCAGCACGTCGCGGCCGACGCTGACCTCGCCGCGCAGATCGAAACGCGCCGGGTCGCGCAGGGTCACGCCCTGGGCCATCAGCCGGCGCGCGGCGCGCAGCTGGTAGTGGCGCTCGAGTTGGGCGAGCTGGATACGGTCGTTGGCGCCCTGCACCTCCAGGGCCTCCAGCGGCTGCTCGGTGGCGACCCTCAGGCCGTCGGCCACCGCCATGGCGATCACGTCGGTGAGGTAGAACTCGCCCTGGGCGTTGTCGTTGGACAGCCGCCCCAGCCAGTCGGCCAGGCGCGCGCCGGGCACCGCAAGGATGCCGGTGTTGCCTTCGCAGATGGCGCGCTGCTCGGGGGTCGCGTCCTTGTGCTCGACGATGGCGACGACCTCGCCGGCGGTATCGCGGACGATCCGCCCGTAGCCGCTGGGGTCGACCAGGTCCACGGTGAGCAGGGCCAGGCGGTCGGGGCCGACCTGGGCCAGCAGGCGCTGCAGGGTGTCGGCCTCGATCAGCGGCACGTCGCCGTAGAGGATCAGCACCCGCTCGGCGGACAGCGCCGGCAGCGCCTGGGCGACGGCGTGCCCGGTGCCCAGCTGCTCGGGCTGCACGACGAAGTTCAGGTCGTCCGCCGCCAGTCGCTCGCGCACCTGCTCCGCGCCGTGTCCGATCACCACGTGGATACCCTGCGGCGCCAGCTGGCGGGCGGTGGCGACGACATGGCCGAGCATCGAGTTGCCGGCGACCGGGTGCAGGACTTTCGGCAGGGCGGAACGCATGCGCGTGCCCTGGCCGGCGGCGAGGATGACGATATCGAGGGACATGGGAACGATCCTGGACATGGACGGGATGGATGAAGCCTCGGCGAAACCGGGCGGACGGGCAAGTGCGGCCGGGGTCCGACTGTGCCTCCTGGCGCCGTCCTTTTCAATGTCCGGCATCTGGTGCGGCGTGCGTTTTATCCTGCATTGGCCATGGCTTCCTGCACCTGGACCAGCAAGGCATCGGTCGCCACGATCAGCTCGGCCAGCAAGCTTTCGTCCACATCCATATAGCCTTCGTATTCCGCCAGATTGCGGCGCTCGTGGCAGAGCGCAAACAGCCGAACCTGAGCCTTGCCCAGGCCGAGGGTGTGAACCAGGCACTGGAACACCAGATAGCGGCGATCCGAGCGATAGCCCTGCAGGCGCATGGCCGTCAACGCCAGGGCATGGGCCGCGTTGTAGGCCAGGTCGAAACGGCTGGCGAAGGACAGTGCCGAACTGTGGGCATCCCTCAAGCGATCAATCGCGGAATGCAGCAAGCCTTCGCATTCTCTGCGGTCTGGCGGCTCGGCCTTGAGGCCGCCGCTGCGCACCAGATTGCCCAGACTGTCGTTACCGCCCATTAGCAGAGTCCTCCGGCCGGCTGCCGACCAGGTCGATTTTTTCCTGTTGCTCAACCCGCAGCACAAAGCTGTTGCCGGCAGCCTTCTTGGCCTTCCAGTCGGCCAGGGTGTAGAGCGTCGGGTTGATGGTACGGCCCAGGCGTTCCTCCACAGGCATCAGGCGCTCCATCAGGTCGCTGTAGCTGAGGTTATCGCCGATCAGCATCAGGTCGATGTCGCTGCTGGCGTGTTCGCTGCCCTTGGCGAGGGAGCCATAGATAAAGGCCCACACCAGCTGTGCAGCCAGGGGCGCCAGGGCTGCACGCAACTGCTCGCCGAGGCCGAAGGTTTTGCGCACGATGCCCAGCAGCTCCGCATAGATCGGGCAGTCCGGGTTGGCCCGGTAGTGGGTCTGGTTGCCCTGGCGGCTCATGGTCAGCACACCGGCTCTCTGCAAGCGTTCCAGCTCGCGCATCAGGCTGCCTTTGCCGATCTGCGCCCAGCGGGCAATCTCGTTGGCGTAAAAACTTTGATCCGGCTTGCCATACAGCAGACCCAGCACTTTCTGCTGGGTTGCGGTGAACAAGGCATCGCCGAGCGGGATGGTCTGCATGGAGTCCCTGATAGGTCCCAAAAAAGGAACGATAAGTCCCTTTTGGGGACCTATCAAGCTATCAGGTGATGACAGAGCCTTGATTTGGACGGCGCCCGCCTTGCTCGGGTATGCCAGACACCTCACTGCCGGCAATGCGCCGGCGGCAGGACGTCCTGGGCGGCCTGGCGGGTCATCGCGGCCAGTTCGCCGGCGTTCCTGGCGTTGAACACCCGGCCGCCGGTGACCTGGGCCAGGCAGTTGCCGGCGCCGGTGCCGGCGATGTCGACCACGTTGATCTTCAGGTGCGGCTTGCGCCGCGCCAGGTCGCGGGCCACCGCGCAGGGGTCCTGGTGGCAGCTCTCCTCGCCGTCGGAAACCACCACCATCACCGACTCGCGGTTGACGCCGTCGAGCATCTGTCCGGCCTTGGCGACGCCGTCGGCCAGCGGCGTGCCCTCCACCGGCTCGATGGAGTTCAGCCGCGCCAGCAGGCCGCCGCGCTGGGCCGGGGTGAAGAAGCCCATGCTGCGCGAACTGGGGCAACGCTCGATCAGCACCAGGCCGGCGCTGACGTCGCTGGGCAGGTTCTGGACCACCGCGGTGGTCGCCTGCTTGGCCGCGGTGATGCGCTTGGGCTCGCGGTAGAGGTGGCCGGTGGTGTCGATCCCCGGGTTGCCGCCCAAGAGCAGGCGCGCGGCGATGTCGGTCATGCCCTGCATCATCACCGCCCGGTCGACCTCCTGCTTGGTCGCCAGCAGGCTGATGTCCATCGAGCCCGAGGCGTCGAAGACGATGGCCAGTTCCGGCGCCAGCTCCTTGGGCCGCTCTTCCGGGCAGAGGTTCTTGGCATTGACGATCAACTGCTGCCGGCACTGCTGCTTGAGCTTCTCTTCGACCTCGGCGCGCAAGGCCGGGTTCTGCTTGACCTGCGGGTCCTGGCTGAGCAGCTGCTGCAGGGCGTTGCAGTTGCTGCCCGCCGAAACGATGCGCTTGTGCGCCAGCTCGACCGGGTCCGGCTTGGGCTCCGGTTTCGGTTCGGGCTTCGGCTCGGGCTTGGGTTCCGGTTTCGGCTCGGGTTTGGGCGGCACCACCGGCTCGGGCTTGGGCTTGGGCTTGGGTTCCACCTTCGGCTCGGGTTTGGGCGGCACCACGGCGTCGACCTTGGGCTCCGGCTTCACCACGGGCACCGGCGGCACCACGGGTTCGGGCTCCGGCTTCGCTTCGGGCACCGGCTCGGGCTCCGGCGGGATCTCCGGCGCAGGCGGCGTCTTCTCCTCGGGCTTTTTCGGCTCCTCGGGCGGCTGCGGTTTTTCCTGGACGGCCGGCGGTTCGGTCGCGGCGAGCGGCTCCAGCGGCTCTTCGCGGCCAAGCAGCCACCACCAGAGGGTGGCCAGCAGGGCCAGCAACAGCGCGAACAGCAGCAGCCAGGGCCACCAGCGGCGCTGCACCGCCCCGGCCGCCAGCAGGGGCGCCGCGGCGCCGGCCGCCGCTGCCGCCGGGCCGGGGATGCCGGCCGGCAAGGGCGGCGGAGCAGGCGGTGCGCCGCCGCCCCAGAAGGTCACCAGCGGCTGTCCGTTCAGCGCATAGAGGGTCGCGGTGTCCGGGTAGCGGGCGGCCTGGCGCAGCAGCTCGGCCTGGCGCCGGCCGTCCTCGCCCTGCCCGTCGAGACGCTCGGCCAGCTGCGCGATGGAGGCCAGGCGCTCGTCGAGCAGTTGGCGAACCTGCCGCGCCTCCTGCGGCGCCAGCTCCGCGAAGGGCACCGGCTGGCCGCCGAGGTCCGAGTACCACTCGACGATGTCGCCTTCGGCCTGCTTGGGCTTGGCGAACAGGGCCGCGGTGCTCGGCGGCAGGTAACGCCGCAGGATGGCCACCAGTTCCGCGTGGCCGGCCAGGGCATCCGCCGCGCTGCGCGTGGCGCTGGATAAACGGGTGATTCGCTTCATGGTCGCCTTGCTTGCGGGAGCGGTTCAGCGCAGACCCAGGTCGCCTTCGAGGCCGGCGAGCCGGGTGCGCAACTTCTGCAGTTCATATTGTTTCTGCGCCACGGCCGCATTGTTGTCCTGCCGGTTGATGCCGGCCATTTCCTTTTCCAGCGCGGCGATCTCGCCTTGCAGGCGCTGGTTGCCGCGGGTCTTCTGCTTGAGTTCGGCGAGCAGCGCGTTCATCGCCTTGTTGAGCGCGGCGTAATCGCTGCGCTGGCGGTCCAGCTCGCGGCCGACCTCGCTGCGCTCCTTGTCGAGGGCGGCATAGGTGTCGCGGAACAACTGGTTGGTCTTGCGCTCGTCGAGCAGGATCTTCTCCTTCTGCTCGATGCGCTGGGCGTAGCCGCCCTGCGTGTTGCAGCCGAACTTGGTGGCGAAGCCGGCATCGGCATTGCGCGGGTCGCACTCCTGCGGGCTCACCGCGCAGGCGCCGAGCGGCAGGGTAACGGCGAGAAGGGACAGGACTCGGGAAAATCGGTGCATGGTTCAACCCAGGCGAATGGCGGAGCGTTGTTTGTAGAGCTGGTCGATCTCGGCTTCCAGCGAGCCGATCTGCCGCTGCATGCTGTTGATCTCGGCGTTCAGGGTGTCGAGCCGCGCGGCGCTGGCGCTGCTGCGCTCGGCGGCGGCCACCTTGCGCCATTCCTGCTGCTTGGTGCGGGCGTTGGCCAGCTTGTCGCGCAGGAACGCCAGGTTGGCGTCGACCTTGGCCAGGCGCTGCTGGGCATGGGCCCTCTGCACCCGCTTGGCGGCGATGTCGCGCTGGATCATCGCGATGCTCTGGCGGTCGTCGGCGATCACCGTGCGCGCGGTACGGCTCAGGTCCTGCAGCTCGAGGTTGTCCTTGTGCACATCGGCGATGGCCACGTCGAGGCGCTGTTCGGCATTGGCGTACTGGCTGCGGCGCTGGTCGAGGTAGTAGTTGGCGCCCATCCCGACGCCGCAGCCGACCACCGCCGCGGTGGCCATGCAGGCGCCCTTGCGGTCCGGGTTGGCCAGCTGGCAGGCCAGCACGCCGACCACCGCGCCGCCGGCACAGGCCTGCCAGCCGGATTTGCTGAAGAACTGCGCCGAGCTGCTGTTGGCCAGTCGCGGGTCGGTCTGTCCTCCCCCGGGAGCGCCCATGGTCTGGCAGCCCGCCAGCAGCAGGGCAAGGGTCGCCCAAGCGATTCGTTTAGCCGTGAACGAGGCCACCATCATGTCTAGTCTCGCCTTCTCCGATCAGAGGGTCTTGCAGGATTGCAGCCAGTGGGCGCGCGCCACCTTGCCGTTCTTCAGGTAGGTGCGCAGGTTGTTCCAGTGGGTGTCGAGGTAACTGCGCAGGTTGCTCTTGCCCCGCGCGGCCAGCTGTTGCGCGACCACGCCGACCTGGGGTTCGACGGTCGCCGGACTGTAGTTCAGGGCCGTGCCGACCACGCTGTCGGCGTAGTAGTTGAGCATGAAATCGAGCACCTTGCGATGGCCGTCCAGTTGCTCCCGGCGCGCGTCGCAGCGGGCCTGGGGCTCCGTGCCGCCGGCGCCGCAGCTGCGACTGTAATTGCCTTCGAGGGTGTCGAGGAAGAGCCCGTCGTCTTTCAGCTTGGTGCAGAGGAAGGCGCCCAGCTGCAGCTCGGAGCGGATCGCCTGGTCGCGCTGTTCGTCGCGCGCCTGGGTGTTGGCGCGCAGGTCGCTGCGCAGTTTCTCCAACTGCTGCTTGAGCGCATCGTCCTGCACGCCTTCGGCGAGGCTGGCGATCCGGGTCGCCGGGTCCTGGCCGGCCGGGCGCTCGCCGGATTCCGCCGGGGCCTCGGGGCGGGGCACGCCGAGCTTCTTCCAGTCGGCCTCGACCTGCTTGATCCGCTCGCGGGAGGTCAGCGCCGGCGCCACCAGGGCGGGGCGGAAACCGCTGGTCTTCAGGCGGTTCTGCGCGCTGCCGTCGCCGGCGTAGTAGGGCTGCTCCTGGCGCAGCGCGGTGCGCAGCTCGGCCTGCGGGGTCAGGTAGTTGCCGCCGCGCAGGATGTAGCCGCCGGCCTGGCCGTGCTGGCGGTCCAGCTTGTTCAGGTGGAAGGGCTCGAAGAGCATCTCGTCGACGTTGCCGAGCACGTCGTGCAGGCCGAGCGAGTTGGGCTTGAGCAGGCCGGCCAGTTGCAGCTTGCCGTTGGCCGATTGCGCGCCGGCGAACCAGGCATAGGCGTTGATCCCCTCCGGCATGGGGAAACGGACGTCGCGGAACTCCGCCTGGGACACCGCCAGGCCGCCGCGTGCGGCGAACTCCCACTCGACCTCGGTGGGCAGGCGCAGGAAGCCGGCCACGCCGTCCTCCTTGGGCAGCTTGTCCGCGGCGTTCTGGCGCAGCCAGAGGTTGTAGCGGTCGGTGAAGGCGACCGCGTCGAACCAGCTCACCCCGGTCTGCGGCAGGCGCAGTTGGGCCGAGGGCTCGGGGCACTGGCCGTCCATTACGGCGTGGTACTGCAGCTCGTTGACCTCGTACTTGGCCAGCAGGTAGTAGCGCCCCGGCGCGGGCTTGGCGACGCTGAAGCTGCCGGCGATGTGGGTCGGCCGCGCCTGCTCGAGGTAGCCCCACTCCTCGCTGTCCTGGCCCAGGGTGATCGCGTAGTCGTCGAGCGGGCTGGCCATCGGCACGCGCACCTGGCGCCAGGCCATGGCGCCGCCGCAGGGCATCGGCAGGATCACGTCGCCGTCCTGCGGCTGCGGGTTGTAGTACTTCGCGTCCCAGGCCGCCGCGGCCGGCAGGCTGGCCAGGGTCAGGGCCACCCCCAGCGCAGCGGCCGGAACGGACCGGCGCCGCTCAGAGATCCCGCAGGCTCTCGGCCGGTTGAATGTGAATCGCACGATACCCTCCTAGCGCCGCCACCAGGCTGGCGATCAGCAACGCACTGGCGAAGGCCAGCAGAATGTGCAGGTTTTCCAGCCGGCAGACGAAGGCGTCGGCGGCCAGGTTGGCGCCCAGGGCCCGGTTGAACACCGTGCTGCCGGCCAGATAGGCCGCATAGCCCACGCCGAAGGCCAGGCAGGTGAGCAGCACCGCCTGCACCACCACGTAGGCGCCGACCGCCGCGCGGCGGAAGCCGAGCAGGCGCAGCAGGGCGAGGTCCTTACGCTTGCGGTCGATGTTGGCGAGGAAGGCCCCGGCCAGCGAGGCGACGCAGCCGATCGCCGCGGTCCAGGCGATCACCGCGAAGATCAGCCCGAGCACCCGGTCGACGGCCTTCACCGACTCGATCTCGCGCAGCCGGGTGGAGGTCTCGATGCGCTCCCCCTCCAGCCAGCCGGCGACCGGCGCGACGGCATCCAGGCCGTTCGCATAGACTCGGGCGCGGGCATAACGTTCGCGCGGCGGCGCCGGCCGGCCGTTGGCGAAGCCGAGTGCGGGCACCGCGAAGCCGTCGCGAAAATCCTCCATGGCCACCAGGAGGTCCAGCGAGACCAGCAGCGCCGGCCGCGGGAAGGCCGTCTCGGGGAGCACGCCGGCGACCGTCACCTCGCGCTGGCCGCGCTCGCTGTTGCCGTCCAGCTTGCGCAGCACCACGAGGCGGATGCGCTCGCCGCCGCTCGCCTCCAGCCTGCGCGCCGCGCTGGCGCTGAGCAGCACCCGGTCGCCGTCCGGCGGCGTAAGGTGCGCGCCCAGCAAGGGGTCGCCGGGTCCGCTGGGGATAACTTCGGCATCGGCGACGAAGCGCTGGTTATCCACCATGAGGTCGGCCTGGGCGTTCAGCGAGCGGGTCAGCGGCATGACGAAGCCGACCCCCGGCTGCGCGGCGAGGCGCGCGAACCAGGCGCGGTCCAGGTCGTGGTTGCCGAGCAGGCGGATCTCCAGGTTGCGCGGGTCGTCGAGCAGTTCGCCGCGCAGTTGCGAGACCACCCCGTGCTTGAGGCCGAACAGCAACAGGAGCGGCGCGATCACCGCCACCAGCGAGGCGACGATGCACAGCGACACCTTGCGGTCGTGCCAGAGGTCGCGGGTCGCCAGCCCGGCGAGCAGGCGCCAGCCGGGGCGCGCGTCAGGCCGCATCGCGGAACACCGTGCCGCCACCGTCGCCCTGCTCCGCCACGCCGACCAGCCGGCGAATCGCGCAGGCGCGCAGCAGGCCCCAGTCGTGGCTGACCAGGAGGGTGGCGATGCGCAGGCGTTGCGTGGTCTCGACGATCAGCTCGAACAGCCGGCGCGCCTGCAGCGGGTCCAGCGCGGCGGTGGGCTCGTCGGCCAGCAGCAGGTCCGGCTCGTGGGCGATGGCGCGGACGAAGGAGGCCCGCTGGCGCTCGCCGATCGACAGCTGGGCGGGTTTCTTGTGCAACAGCGGCCGCAGCCCCAACTGCTCGATGGCTTCCTCCACCCGCTCGCCGCTCGCCGGCAGGCCGAGCATGCGCCGCGGCAGTTCGATGTTGCGGCGCACGTCGAGAAACGGCAGCAGGCCGCCGCTCTGCGGGACGAAGCCGAGCCGCTGGGCGCGCAGGTCGGCCAGCCGCGCCTGACGGTCCTCGCGCAGCAGGGCGGCGATGTCGAGCGGCGCGGCATCCGGCGTGGCGGCGTCCGCCTCGTCGCCCAGTTCGTAGCGGTCGAGGCATTCCGGGCGGAGGATCAGGCCGATCATTTCCAGCAGGGTGCTCTTGCCGCAGCCGCTGGCGCCGGTGATCGCCGCGACCTCGCCGCGCGCCAGCGACAGGCGCGGCAGGAGGATGCGGTAGGTGCCGCGGTGGATGGCGAGGTTTTCGATGTGGAGCATGGGGGGAGTCATGATCGGTGCATGCTCCGGGTGAGCCCCTGACTTTGGGGCCGGGCCGGGGCACCTTCCTTGCGTGAAGCTGCAGGTTGTTCGGTGGGAGCTGGCAAGGGGTTTTGGTGCCAGGACGAAGCGCTTTCCTCGGCTGAGGCCACAGGTTTCGCCTTGCACGGCGAGTCACTTTCTCTTTGCGCGCGCAAAGAGAAAGTAACCAAAGAGAAAGCGCGCCCGGTCATCCGGCCCCGACTGCGCCGGGGTTCCCTCGCTCCGGCGCCGCTCCGGGGGCACGTCACGAAGGGACGTCCCTGTCCCTTCGTGACTCGCTCGGCGTCCTGCCTCGCGTCCCCCTCCGCGACGCCTGCGCTCGGCCTTCTGAACGGGACCGGGGTGTTGCCTGCAGGTTCAGGATCAGTCCTGAAAAAGGCTTTTGGCTCTTGGCTCTTCGTTTGGCTTTTCGCGGAGGTGGGAACTGCACCCATTTCCCCCTTCGTCAGGCCGAACGGAATCGCCGCGCAAGGGGTTGAGCCGCAGGGATGCGGCGAAAGGCCCGTGGGCCATGGATGGCCCTTCGGGCCGGGCCCCTGGAGCGGCGATGGAGTGAGGGGACCCGGAGCGAAGCGCAGGGCCTGACGATGGGGGTGGCCTTCTTTTTGGTTACTTTTTCTTGGCCAGGCAAGAAAAAGTGACTCGCCGTGCAAGGCGAAATCTGTAGGCCGGGCCGAGGAAAGCGCCCCGTCCCCACACCAACACTCTAACCACCCAGTCATACCATCCCTCAAGGCAACGCCTCCAACGGCACCGGATACACATGATCCCGCGGATCGCTCCCTTCCGCCAAAGACACCCAGCGGTCGGCGTCGGCGTTGTACTTCTGGTAGTACTTCAGCTTGGTGTTCAGCCGGCGGATGAATTTCTCCTGCTCCAGGCCCTCCATGCCCTTCCAGGTCTCCTCGTCGAGGCTGAGCACCTCGCTGAGGTACGGCAGGCCCTCCAGGTACTCGGCCATCAGGCCCATCTCGGCCAGGGTGGCGGACTTGCCGCCCTTCTGCAGCTGGTTGGGGTCCTTGCCCATGGTCGCGGCCACCGAGCGCAGGCGCTCGAACATCTCGTTGGGCGAGATCAGGCCCTCGTTGGCGGCGTCGGCGATCTTCTTGACCACTTCGCTGAGGTCGCTGAGCTGGGCCTTGGTCAGCAGCACGCGGACCTCGGTGGTCGGCACGTTCTGTTTGACGAAGTCGCGGTCGCCGATCCAGGCGTGGAACACCGGCGGCGCGCTGGCCCCGGTGACGTCGCCGAGGTAGGCCAGGCGCATCGCGTGGCCGAGCTTGGCGGTGTCTTCCAGCAGGGCGTCGCCGGCCGGCTTGCCCTTCTTGCCATAGTCGGCGTCGGCGCCGAGGGCGCTGCCGGCGGCCCGCTCGCCGCGGTAGGCGGCCTTGACCTGGCCGGTGATGGCGGCGGCCAGGGCGTCGATCTTGCGGCCGAAGTTATCCACATCGCCGGCATCCACCGGGTAGTACAGCGGCTTGTTGAGGACGGGGTTGTTCGACAGGTCGCGGTACTGCGCCTCGGCGGAGGCGTGGTCCTTCGCTCCGCTCGGGGTCTTCAGGTGCAGGCTGTAGATGGCCACGCCGCGATGCTTGGCCTCCAGGCGCACCTGGGCGGCGTCGAGGCCGGTGGCGGACAGCGGATCGTCGCCGTTCAGCGCGCCGGCGTCGGTGACCAGCACGAGGTAGCGGGCGCCGAACTGGGTCCAGTCGATGCCGTCCAGGGCCTTCATGACCCCGGCGTAGGCATCTTCGTCGAAGCGGCTGCTGGAGACGGTGGCCGGCTTCAGCGCGGCCATCCTGGCGAGGAAGTCCTCGCCGCCCTGCACCTGGGCCGGATCGACGTACAGCTTGCTGACGTACTCCAGCGCCGGCACTTCCTTGATGTTGGAGCGGTAGGCGACCAGGCCGAACTTGACCTGCTCGAGCAGCTTTTCCTGCTCGATGTGCTGGTAGATCTTCTTGATCGCCTCGCGGGTGCGGTCGATGTACGGCCCCATGGAGATGGTCGAGTCGATGACGAATACCACCGCGGCGCTGAAGCCCTTCAGGGTGTTCACCTCGCCGGCCTTGTCCTGGGCGACCTGTTCGGCGCTCTTCGGCGCGGCGGCGGTCACCGAGGCGACCTCCAGCTCGCGCACCTGGAAGCCCTTCTCGGTCATGACTTCCCGGGCATTGAGCACCGGCAGCAGGTAGAAGCGCTTGGCCAGATCGACGGCGTAATCCGGTTCGCGGGCGACTACCGCAGGATCGCGGCCCTGGCTGGCCAGGTTGGCGCGGATCGGCTTGAGCAGCTTGCCGGGGTCGTCCTGGGCGAAGAGCTTGTCGAGGGTCTCGCGCTGGCGGAAAAACAGCAGCGGCTCGCGCCCAGCCGGGTTGGTCAGCGCGAGGGTCATCTGCATCTTCCACTCCACCGAGCAGCCGGCGTCGATCCAGCCGAGGGTCTTGCCGTAGCTGTCCGGGCCGACCTTGAGCCATTCGGCGTCGCCGACCTGCTGCCGCTGGTACACGTAGAGGCGGGTGAAGGCCGGTTGCGGCTTGCCGTCGGCCGCGCCGGCCGTAGCGCCGAGGCGGCAGCTGGGGGTGGTCAGCACGCGCTGGTAGAGGGTCTTCTTGCCGGCCTGCAGCAGGGGCTTGTCGTCGGCCGCCAGCGCCGGACCGGCACAGGCGCCCAGCAGCAGGCCGCCGAGCACCGCCATCTCACGCCACATCGTCTTTCTCCCGCGCGGGTTCATGGTTTCAGGGCCTCCAGGCGCTTCTTGGCTTCCGCGTTGCCGGCGTCGTTGGCCAGCGCGATCTCGTACCAGTAGGCCGCGGTCTCGGCATCGGCGGACTCGACGCAGCCGCCGGCGGCGAAGCTCTGCGGGTCGTACTCGCGGGCGTAGGCCAAGGCGATGGCGGCATCGCCGGCCTGGGCCTTGTGCGCGTAGAGCCGCTGCACCACGCCGCAGCGCTTGGCCTGCTTGGCGGCGGCGATCGTTTCCAGCACCTGGGCGCTGGACGGACTCGACTTCAGGCAGGCCTGGATGAAGGTCAGGTCGTCGCCGCTCTCCGCCAGCACGCTGGCGGCACAGGCGCCCGCCTCGCCGGCGGCGGCAACGGCCGGCGTTGCAGCCGGGACCGTGGCCGCCGCCACGGGCGTCTGCGTCTGCGGACGCAGGACAACGTACCAGTAGCCGGCCAACCCGACGCCGAGCAGCAGCGCCAGCCCGACAACGAACGGCAGCCAGCGGACGGGTTGGCGCGGCTTGGGTGCCGGCGCGGCGCGGAACTCTTCGTCGCGCTCGGCGACCAGCGGACTGTCGTCCGGCGCCGGCTCGGCGACCTCCACGACCGGCGGCTCCGGTTCGGGCTCCGCTACGACCGGCGACGCAGGCGGCCGCTCGTCCGGCTGCGGGTGGCCGACCGCCGGCGAGGACAGGAGATTGCCGACGATGCGCAGCACGCCGCCGTCGCTCTGTCCGGCCGCGCGCAGCTGCAGCCGGTAGACCATCTTCGGGTCGCGGACCAGGGGATCGACCAGCCAGGGGCCGACCGCGCCGAACAGCGCCTCGTCGCGGCGCTCCAGGCCGTCGAGGGCGTGCCAGACCGGCAGGCTGTCCCAGCCGCCGCCGGCCTCCAGGTAGAGGCTGTCCTGGTTGCGCAGCACGCTCAGCTCAAGGTCCTCGGTGCCGCCCGGCCAGCCGTGCACGGTCAGCTCGCCATGCCCGGGTTGGCCGCCGGCGGCGGCCGTCAGTTCGATTCTCAGCATGCGTCAGTCTGCCCGTGCCGATTGAAAGGTGGCGAGGATCCGCCCCAGCGCTTCGTTCTGTTCGAGAGAGATTTCCCGGCCGGCGCTGTGCCCGGCATTCTCCTCGGCGATCCGCGCCAGGGCCACCAGCCAGTCGCCGACGTAGCGCCGGGTGTAGTCGAGGGGCTGCTCCGCCAGGCGCGGCAGCTGGCCGCGGGCGATCGGCGGCGGCGCCTGGAACAGCTTGGCGCCGCGCTCGATGCGGCTGTCCGGGCGCAGCTCGAGGGGCTGTTCGATGTGGCCCAGCCAGCCGATGAAGTCGCCGAGCACGGTCTTCGCCGTGAGTACCTGGCGCCCGGCGAGCTGCTCGCGCTTGGTGCCGACCTGCTCGGTACTGACGATGGCCCGCAGCAGGCGCTGCTCCAGGTCGAGCCGGCTGGCGCCGGTGACCAGTTCGTCGACCAAGGCCTCCACCGCCGGCTTGGCGAAGCCCAGGTAGCTCATCAGCCGCACGTCCTCGGGCAGGTGGCGCAGGTGGCCGATCCACTCGCGCAGCACCGCCTGGGCGAAGCGCGCATCGCTGCCGCGGGACTGTCGCGCCGTTCCCGCCGGGCCGGCGGCGAGCGGCTCGTTGTCGCCGAAGGGATCGAAGGTGTCGTCGCTATCCAGGTCGAGGCCCAGGTTGAGCGCGCTTCCCGGCGGGGTGCCGCCCGGCAGCAGGTGGCTGCCGGCCGGCGGCGGCGCGTCGTCCTCGTCGCCGGCGCGCAGGTAGAGCGCGCGCAGCAGGTCGTCGGGCAGCTGCATGCGCTGCAGGAGTTCGCCGAGCAGGATGCGCCGCGGCCACAGGGCATCGGAGATCTGCTTGGCGATCCGCCGCTTGCGCTCCAGTTCGCCGGCGCCTTCGGCCTGGAACCAGTGGCCGAGGCGGTTTTCCAGCAGGTGCAGGACCGCGTCCAGCTGTTCGCCGATCCGCCCCTGCTTGACCTCGCGCAGGGCGACCTGGCGCAGGTAGCGGCCGATCCGCCCCATGCCGCCGTCGTTCAGCGCCAGCATGGCGTCCCAGGCCTCTTCGGGGTCGCGGATGTGACGCCGGACCGTCTCGTCCTCGCAGAAGGTCTGGCGCATCAGCGCCAGCGGCTCGCGCGCGGGCTCGTGGATGGCCACTTCCTGGCCGTCCTGGAGATCGAGGAAGGTCACCTTGAGGCGCGGCTTGCGCACCAGGAAGCTGTTGTCGAACGGCCGGCCGCCGGCCCAGTCCTGCAGCCAGGCGTACTGGCCGAAGCGCTCGAGCATGGTCATCTTCATCATGCCACCGCTGCCCCAGCCCAGGCGCAGCAGGTCCTCGCCCTTGTCCAGGTCGCTGCCGACGCGCATGTCGAACATGGTGATCGCCCACAGCAGGCCGGGCTTGCGCCGCGCCCGCTCGGCCGGCGTCTCGCCCTGGGTCTTGTCGATCCAGCGGCTCAGCACCGGGCCGACGCTGGTGACGTCGGACTGCTTGTTGGACGGCGTGCAGACGATCAGCACGTTCATTTCCTGGCTGTCGGTATAGCGCTCGAACAGGTAGGCGACCTTGCCGCGCAGGATGAGCTGCGCCACCGGGTTGCTGTCTTCGCTGTTCACCGCACGGCGCACGTCGTCCAGCGACTCGACGCCGAGCCGGCCGCGATAGCCGGGGAAGTCGAGCAGGTCGACCTGCTCGAACAGGGGCTCGCTGGTCGGCTCGACCAGCGGGAAGACCAGCTCGGCGGTGAGCGCCGCGAGTTGCGCCAGGGTCAGCTCGACCTCGCCGCGCAGCGCGCCGTCCCGCCAGGGGCGCACGGCGATGCGCCGGTCGCTGTCCCGGCCGAGGCGCTCGAGCATGTCCACGTTCATGATGCTGTCGGCCTGCGACAGCCCGCCCTGCGCCGTGGGCCGCACCAGCGCGGTCAGCGGCGCGAAGACCCGCTCGGCGTGGCCGAGGCTGGCCAGGGCGCGGGCGAAGGTCAGGTAGGCGTCGCTGAGTTCGGGAATCTCGCCCCAGAAGATCGAGAACAGCCGGGCGCGGTCCTCCGGCGCCAGGTTCGGCGCCAGCTCGACCGCGGCCGGCCAGTAATAGCCGCCCAGCGCGCCCAGCGAACCCGGAAAGCTGCCCTGCAGGTAGTCCCACAGCGCCACCACGGCGTCCGCGTCGACGCCCGGCACCGGGGACGGCTGACGGCGCTTTTCCAGGTCGCGGAGCAGCTGGCGGATCGCCGTTTCGTCGAGGCGGTAGCGGACCTTTTCGGTGTTGAAGTCGTTGAAGAAGGAGTTGGCCAGGACCTTGGCCAGCTCGATCTCGGCGAACAGCTTGAGTTCCAGCGGGCATTCGGCGGGACCCGGCCGGGCGGTACGGCTGAAGCGCGTCACCAGGCCGGTGGCCTCCTTGCCGCCGCCCGGCGGGTTGACGTGGGTGAGGAAGTCCAGGCGGTCGCCGCCCAGGTCGGTCTCCAGCTTGCCGTTGACGCCGGCCGCCAGGCTGGAGATCAGGTAGGACTTGCCGGCCTGGGAGAGGCCGAAGAAGCCCACCGTCATCGGCAGCGCGGACACCGTGCCGAGGCGCCGCGCGGTATTGCGCACGCGGCGCAGGCTGAGGATCAGGTCGTCCGCCTCGTTGTCCAGGCGCGGGGCGAAGCGGCGCACCTCGTCGATCCAGCGGATCGCCTCGCCCGCCCCGCGGTGGACGGCGGACCAGCGTTGCGACAGCTGCTCAGGATTAGTCATTTGCGAAATACGCTTCCACTGTCGAGCCAGTATTGGGATTCGCCCAGCCCGGCATCGGGCAGGGTGTTGAGCTTGAGGCGCACATGGGCGCGGCTGACCGAGCCGCTGTCCGACTCCACGCCGAGCAGCTCGAAACGCTCGCTGCCCTCGGCCGGGTTGCGCGAGGGCTTGATGCCCAGGCGCACCTTGAGCACCAGTCCCTTGGACGCCATTTCCTCGCGCAGTTTCGGGCTTTCGATGCCGAGAATGTACAGGGGCGCGGCCGACCAGCGCTCGCAGGCCAACTGGCGAAAGCCCAGGCGCATGGTGCCGCGCATGTCGAAGGCGGTGTCCGCCAGGCGGTAGTCGGGGTCGTCCAGATCGATGTCTCGATAGTAGACGTTGCTGTCCTTGAGGACGTTGTTGTTGTCGATCAGCCCCAGCTGCCTGAGCGTCGAGTAGGATTTGAAGGCCGCCACGCGGAAGTAGAAGTTCGGCAGGCGCAGGCTGCGGCTGAGCAGGCAGAGCATGGCGCCGACCGCCGCGGTGGTCTTCGGGTCCTCGATGCGGTCGAGCTTGTTGAACGGGTACCAGCCGCCGGTGCGGTACTGGTTGAGCGACAGGATGCGCCCCGGCGGCAGCGGCAGGAGTTCGCGAAACAGCGCCTGCACGCCGGGCAGGCACGACGGCCGGCCGGTGAGCAGGAGCACGTCGCAGGGATAGGCGTGCACCACCTCGCAGAGCGCCTGGATGGTCTTGCCGATGCTCATGCGGTCGCCGATGAAGGCTTCGTGGATGCGCCGCAGGCTGACGTCCAGGGGGGTGGCGAGGATGTCGAAGGGCGCGGCCTCGTTGCCCAGCTGGCGGCGCACGGCGCCGGCGACGTAGTCGAGCACGTCCTCGGTGGGGCGCTCGCCGAGCAGTTCGCCGAAGGTAGCGCTGACCCGGCTGCCCGGCTCCAGCGGGTCGTACTGCTCGTAGGCCTTGAGCAGGCGCAGGCCGATGGGGCCGAACACCTGCAGGGTCAGTTGCTGGCGCAGCACGGCCTCCTGCACCGCCAGCGTTTCGCTGCCGATCAGCCGCGACAGCAGCGCCTCGGGCGTGGCGACGCCGGCGCGGGACAGGGCGTCGCGCAGCGCCGGCAGGACGAACTGGCGGATCACGTCGAGCAGGATGTCGTCGCCGGCGACCTTGAAGCCGTCGCGAAAGCGCTGTTCGGGGCTGATGTAGACGTTGCCGCCGACGCCGTCGTCGAGGCGGTATTCGGTGATCACCAGATCCGTGGTGCCGCCGCCGATGTCGATCGAGGCGATGGTCAGGCGGTCCCGGTGCGGCTGGTCCGGGCGCGCCATGGCGGCGAAGAACTCCTCCGAGCGTCCGGCGAAGTTGTTCTGCGTCTCGTTGAACAGGTAGACCACCTGGCCGCAGGTGGCCTCGTCCCACTGCACGTGGACTTCGGGGAACCAGGGCCAGGCGCTCTCGCGGCTCTTCGGGTCCTTGAGGTCGACGGAATCGTCCTCGGGATGCCAGCCGAGGCTCTTCCAGACCAGGCCGATGGCCTGTTCCATGCGCTTGGCGAATATCTCGCGCTCGGGCTTGGGCATCGACGGCGGCACGGTGAGGATGATCGAGCGCAGGTGGCGCGGCACCCGCGAGTGGCTCATGCGCAGGCGCTGCGAGGGGCTGTTGATCTGCATCAGCGCCTGGCCAAGGACCTCGGAGAGCATGAAGGTCATCAGCGAGCTGCGCGAATAGTGCGGGTGGAACACCGGCATGCGCTCGTCGAACGGCAGGCTGTAGAGCGCCTGGCCCTTCTCGTTGATCAGCCCGGCCACCGGCGCGGCGGTGGCGTGCGGCTCGCTCTCGGTGCGCAACGCGGCGCAGTTGAAGCGCCAGCCCGGCTCGTAGCCGTCCTCGTCCCACAGGTAGCGCTTGGGACTCGACAGCCCGGTCGAACCCTCGGTGCCGCGCCGGCGCCCGGCCAGGCGCCCGGCCTCGCGGCCGACGCGGGCGATGGTCGGCCACAGGAAGGCCTCGCGGCGGCCGCTCTGCACCGAGAAATGGTCCTTGCCGAACATCGCCTGGGCGAACTCGACGCGGCTCTCGAAGGGCTCCGGATAGACCTGCTCGGGGCGGGTCAGGTCGCGCAGCTCCAGTTCGTAGCGCTTGCTCAGGCCGTCGTTCTCCTGCGGATGGTCCTCGATCAGGATGCCGCAGGTGCGCGAGTTGCCGACGTCCAGCACCATGTCCACCGGGATCGCCTTGTGCACGTCGCTGTCGCGGTTGGAGACCACCTTGAGTTCCGGCACCGGCAGGTGCGTGCCGAGCAGATGCAGCAGGTTGAGGTAGTGGGCCTGGTGGTGGAGCTGCTCGCATTCGGCCTGGATGTCGTCGGGCTGCATGCGCAGCGGCGGCAGCCGCGCCTGCTCGGCGAACACCTCGCGCAGCCAGCCGTCGATCCAGCCGAGGTCGAGGAACCAGCCCATCTCGTCGGCCCGGTGGGCCAGCGCGAAGCTTGCGCCGGCGCGGACGTCGTCGCGGGTCGGCGCCAGGTAGGTGGTGGCCTCGCGGCTGTCGAAGACCTTGGTGTCGAAGGCGAAGGTGACGCGGTGGGTGTTGCCGTCCGGGTCCTCGCCCTCGCCGAGTTCGACGACGCGCACCCGCGACCAGTTGCTCGGGCCGTCGTCGAAGCGCCGCGGCGGGCTGCAGCGAAAGAACGGCAGGGGCAGCCAGAGCCCCTTGAGCAGGCGCAGCGAATCCTCGACGGCCACGGCGAAAGCGGGCGTCACCGCCCTGCCGGGCTCGGCCGGATGGTGGAAGGCGTTGCTGCGCAGATCGAACAGCAGGCGAACCAGCGGGCCGTCACTGCGCGGCCGGACGAATTCGCCGGCCGGCTCGCGGCGCAGTTCCAGTTTGACGGCGAAATCCAGGAACTGGATGCCGCTGCCCATGATCAGGGTGATCCTGTCTTCGTAATCGGTCTTTTCCGGAAACATGCTGCTGTGCTCGCCTCAATGGCCGCCCTGGCGGATCGACATGGGGAATTCCTGATCGCCGTAATGGCCGGTGCAGTCCGCCGCGCTGCGCGCATCCGGCTTGCAGGTCACCTCCGGCAGACGATAACGGCTGCCGTCGCTGCAGGCCGCCTGTCCCTGGCTGGCGATCGCCAGGTTGCCGCCCTGCATCGAGGCGTTCACCGCGCCCGAGCATTGCACGCCGTCGTCGCGGCGGATACTGACCCGTCCCTGGCCGTCCTTGAAGTCGTAGCCCAGCTGCAGCGGCTTGCCGGTCTTGGCGTCCTGGATGCCGGCGCCGGCCTGCCAGTTGCCGTCGAGGAAACGGGTCGAACCGCTCTTTTGCGCCTCGGGCGGGATGCTCATGGGCTTGGCGGCGTCCCCTTTCTTGGAGGGTTCATCCTGCTGCCCCTCCTGGCCCTCCGGATTTTTTTCGTCGAGTTGTGGCGGAACCGGCGGCTTCGACAGGTCTTCGGGTTTCGGTTCGGGCTGCGTTTCCGGGACGGGCGGTTGCTCCTCCGCCGCGGATTTGTCCAAGGCGGATTGGTCGGCACCGGCCTCGTCCGCCGCGAGATCGCCCGCCGACGCCTCGTCGGCCGGCAGCTCCTCGACGGCCGTGGCTTCGCCCGGTACCGCCACCTCTTCTCCTTCCACCCCGGTCGCATCGACTCCGGCGACACCGGCATTGCCCAGGGTACCTGTCACCCCCACGGCGCCCTCGCGCAGGTGGACATCCGGTGGAGTCTTTTCTGCGGCCGGCAGGCCGGGCAGGTCGATGTTGGACAGCTCGAACGGCAGTTCGACGCTCGGTGCGCAGGCACGCATGAGAAACAGCAGCAACAGCAGGAGCAACGGCAGCAGCAGCAACCACAGCCAGCGCCGCCAGCGGGATTTTTCGGCGACTGCAAATGCCGCCGGCGGCGGCAACGCCGCGTCCGCCGCGACGGCCGCGGTCGGCCCAGCCGCCTGCAGACAGGACAGCGGATCGGGTAGCTGGGGGGCCTCGTGCTGGGTGAATCCCCAGAAGGTGATCACCGGCTTGCCGTCCACCAAATAGACGTGGTTGGCATCGGGGAACTGCAGGGCCTTTTCCAGAAGGCGGCCGAAGACCTGCTTTTCCCGGTTCTGTGCATCGTTGCGCATGCTTTCGCCGGTGGCGCGCAGCTGGGCCTGCATCGCCTCGAGCTGGGCATGGGCCTGCACGCGCTCCTCCGGAGTGGCGGCCGACCAGGGCACCACGTCGCCGTCGACCGGTGCGTACCAATCGATGCGATCGCCGGTTTCGTTGGACTGCGGGATCGCCAGGCAGTCGGCCGCCTCGCGGCGCATCTTCAGGCGGATGGCTTCGCGCAGTTGCAGCGCCACGCCATGGACCGGCTGGCCGTCGACGCCCAGAGCCCTGAATTCCCGCAGCGTACCCGTACGAAGCAATGCACCTGGCATTCTGGTTATCCTTTTTCCCGGCCGCTCGGTGGAGTTCCGGCCTTGTTGAACGATGTCGACGCTTCCGACGCAGCCCCATCCATCGGGCAGGCTTGCTTGCCACTGCTCCGCCTTGTCGCGAAGCTTCCGAGCAAGTCTGTCGCATGGGCGAAGCGAATGGACCCGGCGTTTCGAGGTCGGCCAGCGACTCCCGCAGCCCGGAGCGGGCCGAGCGACGGATCCGGGCGAATCGACACGCCTGTCGCCTGGAAAGCGTGCAGCATCGCTCATTTTCGCCCGGCCGCCACCGTGGAAGCAAACCCGCCCGACCCGCTCAGGACAAGCCCTGCCTGCCCTGAAGAGGGACGAAAAATCGGGATGCGCGAGCGTCTGGATAATCGAGGTCGGCGGAAATGCCGGATCGGCCGACTCTTCGACAACGGAATGCCCGGACCGTGCAGATCCCGCCCGGTCGGAGCGGGACGACAGCGCTCCGGGAACACGGCGGCCTGCGGATCGTCGGCCAAGCACCCCGCCGGAGGTGCCAAGAAAAAAGGGTAGCCTTGGCTACCCTTTCGTCGTCGTGCGAAGCGGTGTCGAACTCAGTGGCGGCCGTACTTCTTGCGCAGCTCGCTGACGGTGCGCAGCTGAGCGGCAGCCTCTGCCAGACGAGCGGAAGCAGAACTGTAGTCGAACTCCGCCCCCTTCTCGCTGAGCGCCTTCTGGGCGGCCTTGACGGCTTCCTGAGCGGCGACCTCGTCCAGATCCTTGGCACGGGTCGCGGTATCGGCGAGGACTTTCACCATGTTCGGCTGCACTTCGAGGAAGCCGCCGGAGATGTAGAAGATTTCCTCGTCGCCGCCCTGCTTGATCACACGCACCGGACCGGGCTTGAGATCGGTCAGCAGCGGCGCGTGACCCGGGAGGATGCCCACATCGCCCATGTGGGCGTGGGCGATGACCATTTCCACCAGGCCCGAGAACAGCTCTTCTTCCGCGCTGACGACGTCGCAATGGACTGACATAGCCATATTCATGCCTCGGTTAGCAGGCGGCGCCACCGAAGTGGCGACCGCCTGGTCGAGCGCCCGCGAGCGGGCGCGCCAGGTTACAGTTTCTTGGCCTTCTCGATGGCTTCGTCGATGCCGCCCACCATGTAGAACGCCTGCTCCGGCAGATGGTCGTAGTCGCCCTTGAGGATGCCGGCGAAGCCGCGGATGGTTTCCTTCAGCGACACGTACTTGCCCGGAGAACCGGTGAAGACTTCGGCCACGAAGAACGGCTGGGACAGGAAGCGCTGGATCTTACGGGCACGGGACACCAGCTGCTTGTCGGCTTCGGACAGTTCGTCCATGCCGAGGATCGCGATGATGTCCTTCAGCTCCTTGTAGCGCTGCAGCACGTACTGCACACCGCGGGCGGTGTCGTAGTGCTCCTGGCCGATCACCAGCGGATCCAGCTGACGGGAGGTGGAGTCCAGCGGATCGACGGCCGGGTAGATACCCAGGGAGGCGATGTCGCGGGACAGTACCACGGTGGCGTCGAGGTGGGCGAAGGTGGTCGCCGGGCTCGGGTCGGTCAGGTCGTCCGCGGGAACGTAGACGGCCTGCACGGAGGTGATCGAGCCGGTCTTGGTGGAGGTGATGCGCTCCTGCAGAACGCCCATTTCCTCGGCCAGAGTCGGCTGGTAACCCACCGCGGACGGCATACGACCCAGCAGCGCGGACACTTCGGTACCGGCCAGGGTGTAACGGTAGATGTTGTCGACGAACAGCAGCACGTCGCGGCCTTCGTCGCGGAACTTCTCGGCCATGGTCAGACCGGTCAGGGCCACGCGCAGACGGTTGCCCGGCGGCTCGTTCATCTGGCCGTAGACCAGGGCCACCTTGTCGAGAACGTTGGAGTCCTTCATCTCGTGATAGAAGTCGTTACCTTCACGAGTACGCTCACCCACGCCGGCGAACACGGAGTAACCGCTGTGCTCCATGGCGATGTTGCGGATCAGCTCCATCATGTTCACGGTCTTGCCCACGCCGGCGCCGCCGAACAGGCCGACCTTGCCGCCCTTGGCGAACGGGCAGACCAGGTCGATCACCTTGATGCCGGTTTCCAGCAGGTCGTTGCCGCCAGCCTGGTCCGCGTAGGACGGAGCGGCACGGTGGATGGTCCAGCGCTCTTCCTCGCCGATCGGGCCCGCTTCGTCGATCGGGTTACCGAGAACGTCCATGATCCGGCCGAGAGTGGCCGTGCCGACCGGCACGGAGATACCGGCACCGGTGTTGTTCACGTTCAGGCCACGCTTGAGGCCTTCGGTAGAACCCATGGCGATCGAACGAACGATGCCGTCGCCCAGCTGCTGCTGGACTTCCAGGGTGGTGGCCGCGCCTTCGACTTTCAGCGCGTCATAGACATTCGGCACCTGATCGCGCGGGAATTCCACGTCGATAACGGCGCCGATGATTTGAACGATACGTCCGCTACTCATTACTTGGTTCCTCTAACCTTATGAACCGTTCTTAAACCGCGGCAGCGCCGCCGACGATTTCCGAAATTTCCTGGGTGATCGCCGCCTGACGGGCCTTGTTGTAGACCAGCTGCAGATCGCTGATCAGCTCGCCGGCGTTGTCGGTCGCGTTCTTCATCGCGATCATCCGCGCCGCCTGCTCGGCCGCGCCGTTCTCCACCACGGCCTGGTAGACCTGCGACTCGATGTAGCGAACCAGCAGGGCGTCCAGCAGTTGCTGGGCATCGGGTTCGTACAGATAATCCCAGGTGCCCTTCTGAACGCCTTCCTCGTCGCCGCTTGCGGCCAGCGGCAGCAGCTGCTCGACGGTGGGCTTCTGGGTCATGGTGTTGATGAACTTGTTCGACGCCAGGTACAGACGGTCCACACGGCCTTCGTGGAAGGCATCCAGCATCACTTTGATGCTGCCGATCAGCTTGTTGATCGAGGGCTCTTCACCCAGGTTGCCGATCGCCGCGACCACATTGCCGCCGTAGCTGCGGAAGAAGCTGGCACCCTTGCTGCCAATCACGCAGAAGTCGGCTTCGACGCCCTTGTCGTGCCACTCCTTCATGTTCTTGATCAGGGCCTTGAACAGGTTGACGTTCAGGCCACCGCACAGACCGCGGTCGGTGGAGACGAGGATGTAACCGACGCGCTTGACCGGGCGCTCGACCATGAACGGGTGCTTGTATTCCGGGTTGGCCTTGGCCAGATGGCCGATGACCTGACGGATCCGCTCCGCATAGGGACGGCTGGCAGCCATGCGCATCTGGGCCTTGCGCATCTTGCTGACCGCCACCTTTTCCATGGCGCTGGTGATCTTCTGCGTGCTCTTGATGCTCGCAATCTTGCTGCGAATCTCTTTTGCGCCTGCCATTTGACACCTTTCGGGTTAGCAGGCGGGAGCCTTGCGGCTCCCGCTGCGGCTTACCAGGACTGGGTGGCCTTGAACTTCTCGATGCCGGCCTTGAGGCCTGCGTCGATTTCGTCGTTGAAGTCACCCTTCTCGTTGATCTTCGCCAGCAGATCTGCTTTCTCACGCTGGAAGTAACCGATCAACGCCTGCTCGAAGGCGCCAATTTTGGCCACTGCGACGTCCTGCAGGAAACCGCGCTCGGCGGCATACAGGGACAGCGACATTTCGGCGATGGACATCGGCGCATACTGCTTCTGCTTCATCAGCTCGGTAACGCGCTGACCATGCTCGAGCTGCTTGCGGGTAGCTTCGTCGAGGTCCGAAGCGAACTGGGCGAAGGCCGCCAGTTCACGGTACTGAGCCAGCGCGGTACGGATGCCGCCGGACAGCTTCTTGACGATCTTGGTCTGGGCCGCGCCACCGACGCGGGATACCGAGATACCGGCGTTGACGGCCGGACGGATACCCGAGTTGAACATGGAGGATTCCAGGAAGATCTGACCGTCGGTGATGGAGATCACGTTGGTCGGAACGAAGGCGGACACGTCGCCGGCCTGGGTTTCGATGATCGGCAGCGCGGTCAGCGAGCCGGTCTGGCCCTTCACTTCGCCCTTGGTGAACTGCTCCACATACTCTTCGGAAACGCGGGAAGCGCGCTCCAGCAGACGGCTGTGGAGATAGAACACGTCGCCCGGGTAGGCTTCGCGACCCGGCGGACGGCGCAGCAGCAGGGAGATCTGGCGGTAGGCGACAGCCTGCTTGGACAGGTCGTCGTAGACGATCAGCGCGTCTTCGCCGCGATCACGGAAGTACTCGCCCATGGTGCAACCGGCGTAGGGCGCCAGGTACTGCAGGGCAGCGGATTCGGAAGCGGACGCTGCCACCACGATGGTGTTGGCCAGCGCGCCGTGCTCTTCCAGCTTGCGCACCACGTTGGCGATGGTCGACTGCTTCTGACCGATGGCCACGTAGACGCACTTGATGCCGCTGTTCTTCTGGTTGATGATGGCATCGATAGCCAGTGCGGTCTTGCCGATCTGGCGGTCGCCGATGATCAGCTCGCGCTGGCCACGGCCAACCGGGATCATCGCGTCGACCGACTTGTAACCGGTCTGCACCGGCTGGTCGACCGACTTGCGCCAGATCACGCCCGGCGCCACTTTCTCGACGGCGTCGGTAAGCTTGGCGTTGATCGGACCTTTGCCGTCGATCGGGTTACCCAGAGCATCGACCACGCGACCCAGCAGTTCCGGACCGACCGGAACTTCGAGGATACGGCCGGTGCACTTGGCGCTCATGCCTTCGCTCAGGCCCAGGTAGTTACCCAGGACCACAGCACCGACGGAATCTTGCTCCAGGTTCAGCGCCATGCCATAGACGCCGCCGGGGAACTCGATCATCTCGCCGTACATCACGTCGGCCAGACCATAGATGCGAACGATACCGTCGGAAACGCTGACGACGGTGCCCTCGTTGCGGGCTTGGGCAGTCACATCGGTATTCGCGATGCGCTGCTTGATGATTTCACTAATCTCAGCAGGATTCAGTTGCTGCATGCCATGACCCTCAAATCAGGATTTCAACGATTCGGCCAACTGGCTCAGTTTGCCGCGGACCGAACCGTCGACAACCACGTCGCCGGCACGGATGACCAAGCCGCCGATCAGAGCAGGATTTACGACCTGCCGGGGGTTGACGGAACGATCTAGCCGCTTCGACAGGGCGGCAGCCAAGGTTTCGAGTTGCTCGGCGGAAAGTTCGAAGGCCGTCTCCAGTTCGACGTCGAGCGTTTTTTCGGCTTCCGCCTTGAACGCTTCGAACAACTCGCGCACGGTCGGCAACACGAACAGGCGATCGTGCTCACCCATGTTGGCGATGAAGTTGCGGAATGCATCGTCGACATCGTCGGCGAACAGACGCAGCACGGCCTCGACCTTGCTTTCGCGGGTCAGGCGCGGGTTGCGCAGCAGTTCAGCGACTTCGGGAACTCCAACGACAGCGGCAGCCAGGCTCAACATGCCCGACCAAGCGTCGTTGCTGTTGGCCGCGCTGGCATACTCGAAAGCGGCTTTTGCGTAAGGCCGAGCAAGCGTCTGGTTATTGATCATCGCTTGCCTCGCTTAGAGTTGGGAGGCCAGTTTTTCGACCAGCTTGTTATGTGCCTTGGTATCCACCTTGGACTCCAGGATCTTCTCTGCGCCCAGGATGGCCAGAGCCGCTACCTGAGTGCGCAGTGCGTCCTTGGCACGGTTCACTTCCTGCTCGATCTCGGCTTTGGCCCCGGCGATCAGGCGCTCGCCTTCGGCACGTGCCTGCTCCTTGGCCTCTTCGACGATCACGTTGGCCTGCTTGTTGGCCAGCTCGATGATCTCGGCAGCCTGCTCGCGGGTTTCACGGAGAGTATTGGAAACCTTCTCCTGAGCCAGCTTCAGATCCTGCTGCGCACGGCCTGCAGCATCCAGACCCTCGGCGATTTTCTTCTGGCGTTCCTGCATGGCCTGGGTGAGTGGCGGCCAAACGTACTTCATGCAGAACCAGACGAAAATAGCGAAGGCGATCGTTTGACCAAATAGCGTCAAATTCATGTTCACTGCGATTTACCTCGTGCTATCTCGTTCGGCGTACTTGCCATTTCCAAAACGAGGGGGCTCGCCGGGCGAACCCCTTCTGAACCGGGAAATGCTCAAGCAGCAGAGGGAGCGACAACGAAGATGAGGTACATCGCGATACCGACGCCGATCATCGGGACGGCGTCGAGCAGGCCTGCCATCAGGAAGGTCTTGGTTTGCAGCTGGGGAGCCAGCTCGGGTTGACGAGCAGTGGATTCCAGCAGCTTGCCACCCAGCAGGGAGAAGCCAATGCCGGTGCCCAGGGCACCCAGACCGATCATGATAGAGGCGGCGACGTAGACGAGTTCCATAACAGCTCCTGAGGTTCTAACGGTTAGGGTTTTGTGGTTAAGGGATAGTTTCTGGGTCCACTCAGTGGTGGTCTTCGTGGGCAGCGCTCAGGTACACGATGGTCAGCACCATGAAGATGAAGGCCTGCAGCGGGATCACCAGGATGTGGAAGATCGCCCAAGGCACATTCAGAACCCATTGAGCCCAGAACGGCAGCAGGGCAATGAGGATGAACACCACCTCACCGGCATACATGTTGCCGAACAGACGCAGGGCGAGGCTCAGCGGCTTGGCCAGCAGGCCGATGATCTCGAGGAACAGGTTGAACGGAACCAGCGCCCAGTGGTTGAACGGGGTGAACGCCAGCTCTTTGGTGAAGCCGCCGACTCCCTTGATCTTGATGCTGTAGAACAGGATCAGAACGAACACGCCGAGAGACAGGCCGAAGGTCCCGTTGGGATCGGCGGTCGGCACGATCTTGAAGTAGGGAGCGCCCAAGAGGTGGGCCAGACCGGGGATGATGTCGACCGGAACCCACTTCAGGCTGTTCATCAGGAACACCCAGACGAAGATGGTCAGCGCCAGAGGAGCGATCAGCGGATTGCGGCCATGGAAGGTGTCGCGAACCGTGCCTTCGACGAATTCGATGCACATCTCGGTGAGATTCTGCAGGAAACCCGGCACTTTGGTGGAGGCACTGAGCGCGGCCTTGCGGAACAGCCACAGGAACAGCACGCCCATGGCGATCGACCAGCCAAGGGTGTCGAGGTTGACGGACCAGAAGCCCATCTGCTTCACCTCTTCCGGCGTATGCGCGATGATCCAGCCCTTTTCCGGGTGTGAGCCGAAGACCAGGTTCTGTAGGTGATGCTGTATATATTCGACTGGAGTGTTCGCCATAAACGCCTCAAATACTCAATGCTTCGGATTGTTCCTCATCAGCAGGAGTGCGCTCGCTCCGGTGCCGAGCACCAGCAGATAACCGCCGAACAGTGCCAGCAGTTCGAGAGGCTGCACCCCCACAAACACCAGCGCGAAGAGCGCCGCTGTCAGAATCAGTTTTCCCATTTCACCGGACCAGAGAGACTGGACCACGGCCTTGACCGAACGCGCGCCGAAATAGCGAAAGGCCTTATGGGCGAAATACAGGTTGGCCAACCAGGCGATCAGGCCACCCAGCAGGGCCGAATACCCTGCGACCAACCCAAAAAACACACCGCACGCCGCAGCGGCGGCAAGTCCTACCAAGGCCTGCACGACCAATACGCGAAACACGGGAAGGCGATGGAAAGGTGTTCGATTGCGTATGTTCACACGGTCCCCGTCGCCCTGGCGGAGCTTTCAACGAGCACGCCGCTTCCAAAATGCGCGGCGAGTATAGGGGGGGTTACAAGCCGGTTCAACCGTCGGGTAGTCTTTTCCGATCGCCCGCTACACGCCGGAATATCAGCGGATATGGGCCAGGACACCCTGCAGTTCGTCCAGAGAGTTGTAGCGGATCACAAGCTGGCCCTTGCCTTTCTGGCCATGCTTGATCTGCACCGGAGAGCCTAAACGCTCAGCCAGCCGCTGTTCCAGACGGGTTATGTCCGGATCGCTCGTGTGGCTTTTCTCGGGTTGCGGTTGCTCGTTCAGCCACTGGCGAACCAGCGCCTCGGTCTGACGGACGGTCAGACCTCGTGCGACAACGTGTCGCGCGCCTTCGACCTGCCGTTCGGCAGGAAGACCGAGCAGTGCACGGGCGTGGCCCATTTCCAGATCGCCATGGGAGAGCAGGGTCTTGATCTCCTCCGGCAGGGCAATCAGTCGCAGCAGATTGCTGATGCTGACTCGCGACTTGCCCACCGCTTCGGCGACCTGCTGCTGGGTCAGCTGGAACTCCTGCTGCAGGCGCTGCAGGGCGATGGCCTCCTCGATCGGGTTGAGGCTCTCGCGCTGGATGTTCTCGATCAAGGCCATGGCGATGGCTGCCTCGTCCGGCACATCGCGAACGATGGCCGGAATCTTCGCCAGCCCGGCCTGCTGGCTGGCCCGCCAGCGTCGCTCGCCGGCGATGATCTCGTAGCGCTGACCGTCGACCGGTCGCACTACGATCGGTTGCATCACCCCCTGAGCCCGGATCGACTGCGCCAGTTCCTCCAGCGCCACCGGGTCCATGTCGCGGCGCGGCTGGTACTTGCCGCGCTGGATCAGCTCCAGCGGCAGGTGTTGCAGTTCGTGGCCGTCGACCGGCTCCATCTCCTTCTGCAAGGCGGCCACACCGCCGGTACCGCCCAGCAAGGCATCCAGCCCGCGGCCCAGGCCTCGTTTCTTGATCGCCATGGAAGCTCCTTATGCTCGGGTACCGCGTGCAGCCTGACGCTGGCGACGGGACAGTTCGCTGGCCAGCGCCAGATAGGCCTGGGCACCCTTGGATTGCTTGTCGTAGACCAGCGCCGGCATGCCGTGGCTGGGCGCTTCGGCGAGTCGCACGTTGCGCGGGATGACGGTTTCGTAGAGCTTGTCGCCAAAATGCGCCTGGAGTTGATCGGAGACTTCGTTGGTCAGGCTGACGCGCGGATCGTACATGGTGCGCAGCAGGCCCTCGATCTGCAGGCTCGGGTTGAGCGCCTTGCCGATGCGCTGGATCGAGTTGACCAGGTCGCTCAGGCCTTCCAGGGCGTAGTACTCGCACTGCATGGGAATGATCACCCCGTCGGCGGCGGCCAGGGCGTTGATCGTCAGCATCGACAGCGAGGGCGGACAGTCGATGAGGATGTAGTCGTAGTTCTCGCGGATCGGTGCCAAGGCTTCGCGCAGTCGGTGCTCCTTGCCCGACTTGTCGAGCAGGACGACCTCCGCCGCGGTGAGATCGCGGTTGGCCGGCAGCAGCTGATAGCCGCCGTGCTCGGAGAACTGCATGGCTTCGGCGAAGCTGCAGTCGCCGGTCAGCACGTCGTAGACCGAATGCTCCAGACTCAGCTTGTCCACACCGCTGCCGGTGGTGGCGTTGCCCTGGGGATCGAGATCGATCAGCAGCACGCGTCTGCGCGTGGCCACCAGCGAGGCGGCCAGGTTGATGCAAGTGGTGGTCTTGGCCACACCGCCCTTCTGGTTGGCGATGGCGAGTACTTTAGCCATGGTCTGCGTCTGTCCGGATCATGGAGTGCGGCGCAGTATCAGCAGATGACGCTGACCCTGACAACCGGGAACCTTGAGCTCATAGGTACGTTCCAGTCGAAAATCGTTCGGCAAAGCCTGCAGCTCGTCGTCTGGCTGCACCCCTTTCATCGCCAGCCAGCGGGTTTCGCCGTCGCCGAGATGGCGGGTCCAGTTGGCGAAATCCGCCAGCGAACTGAACGCCCGCGAACAGATCCCGGAGAACGGCTGCGCGGGGGTGAATGCCTCGACCCGACTGTGAACAACTTCCAGGTTTTGCAATTGCAGTTCCAGTTTCACCTGGGTAAGGAAACGGGTCTTCTTGCCGTTGGAATCCAGCAGGGTGAAGCGCCGCCCGGGAAACAGGATGGCCAGCGGAATCCCCGGCATCCCCCCCCCGCTGCCGACATCCAGCCAGTTATCCCCAGCCTCGGCAACCTGAGGCACCACGCTGAGGCTGTCGAGCAGATGACGCGAGACCATTTCGTCCGGATCGCGTACGGCGGTGAGATTGTAGGCCTTGTTCCACTTGATCAACAGCGCCAGATAGGCGAGCAGCTGTTCCTGCTGGCGATCGGACAGTTCGACGCCCAGCTCGCGGGCGCCACGCGCCAGCTCCTCGGCGTGACGGGAGGCAACGGTGGACATCAGGCGCTCTGCTCCAGATCTCGGCCGGCGCCGCGTTTCTTCAGGTGGATCAGCAGCAGGGAAATCGCCGCCGGGGTGACCCCCGGAATCCGCGACGCCTGGCCGAGGGTCTGCGGGCGGGCCTGGCCGAGCTTGTGCTGGATCTCCTTGGACAGCCCGGAAATCGCCGCGTAGTCCAGGTCGTCGGGCAGACGGGTGCTTTCGCTGGCACGCAGGCGGGCGATCTCGTCCTGCTGACGGTCGATGTAGCCGGCGTACTTGGTGCGGATCTCCAGCTGTTCGGCGACCTGCGGGTCGGCAGCCTCGCCGCCGCTTGCCTCGACCAGGCCCCGGTAGTCGATTTCCGGGCGGGCCAGCAGGTTGAGCAGGTTGTACTCGCGGGTCAGGGCGCTGCCGAAGCGCGCGGCGATGGCCTCGCCCTGCGGCGTACCGGGACGTACCCAGGTGCTCTTCAGGCGCTGCTCTTCGCGCTCGATACCCTCGCGCTTGGCGCAGAACGCCGCCCAGCGGGCGTCGTCGACCAGGCCGAGCGCGCGACCCCGCTCGGTCAGGCGCAGATCGGCGTTGTCCTCGCGCAGAATCAGCCGGTACTCGGCGCGCGAGGTGAACATCCGGTAGGGCTCCTGGGTGCCGAGGGTGATCAGATCATCGACCAGCACGCCGATGTACGCCTCGTCGCGGCGCGGGCACCAGGCCTCGCGCCCCTGGGCGCGCAGCGCGGCGTTGGCACCGGCGAGCAGCCCCTGGGCGCCCGCCTCCTCGTAGCCGGTGGTGCCGTTGATCTGCCCGGCGAAGAACAGGCCGCCGATCACCTTGGTCTCCAGGCTGTATTTCAGGTCGCGCGGATCGAAGAAGTCGTACTCGATGGCGTAGCCGGGACGCACGATGTGGGCGTTCTCCAGGCCGCGGATCGAACGGACGATCTGCAACTGCACGTCGAACGGCAACGAAGTGGAGATGCCGTTGGGGTAGATCTCGTGGGTGGTCAGGCCCTCCGGCTCGAGGAACACCTGGTGGCTGTCCTTGTCGGCGAAGCGGTGGATCTTGTCCTCGATCGACGGACAGTAGCGCGGGCCGATGCCCTCGATGATCCCGGAGTACATCGGCGAGCGGTCCAGGTTGCCCGCGATGATCTCGTGGGTACGCGCGTTGGTATGGGTGATCCAGCAACTGACCTGCCGGGGATGCCGTTCGCGCGAACCGAGGAAGGACATCACCGGGGTCGGGGTGTCACCGGGTTGTTCGGTCATCGCCGAGAAATCCACGGAGCGGCCGTCGATGCGCGGCGGCGTGCCGGTCTTCAGCCGGCCGACCCGCAGTGGCAGCTCGCGCAATCGACGTGCCAGCGCCAGCGACGGCGGATCGCCGGCCCGGCCGCCCGAGTAGTTTTCCAGGCCGATGTGGATAAGTCCGCCGAGAAAGGTGCCTGCGGTCAGCACCACGTTGTCGGCATGGAATTTCAGCCCCATCTGGGTCACCACACCGCGCACCAGCTCGCCCTCGACGATCAGGTCGTCGCAGGCCTGCTGGAATATCCACAGGTTCGGCTGGTTTTCCAGAATGCGACGGATCTCCGCCTTGTACAGCGCGCGATCAGCCTGGGCACGGGTGGCGCGTACGGCCGGTCCCTTGCGGCTGTTGAGGATGCGGAACTGGATGCCGCCCTTGTCGGTGGCAATCGCCATGGCGCCGCCGAGCGCATCGATTTCCTTGACCAGGTGGCTCTTGCCGATGCCGCCGATGGCCGGGTTGCAGCTCATGTGCCCGAGGGTTTCCACGTTGTGGCTGAGCAGCAAGGTCTTCACACCCATGCGCGCGGCCGCGAGCGCGGCTTCGGTACCGGCATGGCCGCCGCCGATCACGATCACGTCAAAACGGGAAGGGAAGTCCACCACGCACCTCGTGCCTGTTCGCAGGGAAAAAGGGAGGGCGGCAAGTATAGAGAGTTAGGCGGTGCGAATGAAGCACTGCACAAAAAATAACCAGCTGCGTCGTGATGGCGATCAAACCGGCCCCGCCGTGGAAACCCGCCGGATGAAATCTTTCGAAAACGTGTTTTTATGTCGTTTATGCAGGTTGCCACCTATCGGTGGATAACGGCAAAAGCACCCTGCCTTTGCGGGGAAGCAGTCCGTCTACTTGCCGATGCAGAAGCTGGAGAAGATCCGCCCGAGCAGGTCGTCCGGGGTGAAGGCGCCGGTGATTTCCCCGAGCGCCTGCTGGGCCTGGCGCAGGTCTTCGGCAAGCAGTTCGCCGGCGCCGCAGCCGGTGAGCTGGGCGTGGCCGTGGTCGAGGGAGGCAGCAGCCTGGCGCAGGGCCTCCAGGTGCCGACGACGGGCGCTGAAGCCGCTCTCGATGGTCTGCTCGAAACCCATGCAGGCCTTGAGATGCTCGCGCAGCAGCTCCAGACCTTCGCCGGTACGGGCCGACAGGCCGAGGGTGACGCAGCCGTCGCAGCCCTGCTGCTGGACGACCGGTTCGCCGGACAGGTCGACCTTGTTGCGGATCAGGGTGACCCTGGCCGGTTCCGGGCGCTGGTCGAGGAACTCCGGCCAGAGGGTGAAGGGATCGGCGGCCTCCGGAGCGCTGGCATCCACCACCAGCAGCACCCGGTCGGCCTCGCCGATGGCCTGGAGGGCCCGCTCGACGCCGATTCGCTCGACCTGGTCGGCGGTCTCCCTGAGGCCGGCGGTATCCACTACATGCAGCGGCATGCCGTCGATGTGGATATGTTCGCGCAGCAGGTCCCGGGTGGTGCCGGCGATGTCGGTGACGATCGCCGCCTCGCGGCCGGCCAGGGCATTGAGCAGGCTGGACTTGCCGGCATTCGGCCGGCCGGCGATGACCACCGTCATGCCATCGCGCAGAAGCGCGCCCTGCCCCGCCTCGCGCAGCACCGTGGACAAGTCGGCACGCAGGCCGTCGAGCAACTCGAGCACGCGGCCATCGGCGAGGAAGTCGATCTCCTCCTCGGGAAAGTCGATGGCGGCCTCGACGTAGAGGCGCAGCTCGATCAGCCGTTCGGTCAGCGCATGCACGCGGCGGGAAAACTCGCCCTGCAGCGAGCGCAGCGCATTGCGCGCCGCCTGCGCCGAGCTGGCCTCGATCAGGTCGGCGATGGCCTCGGCCTGGGCTAGGTCCAGCTTGTCGTTGAGGAAGGCCTGTTCGCTGAACTCGCCCGGCCGGGCCATCCGCGCGCCCAGCGCCAGACAGCGGCGCAGCAGCAGGTCGAGGATCACCGGGCCACCGTGGCCCTGCAGTTCCAGCACGTCCTCGCCGGTGAAGGAGTTCGGGCCGGGAAAGAACAGCGCGACGCCCTCATCGAGTACCTGGCCGTCGCCGTCGCGAAAGGCCCCGTAGTGGGCATGCCGCGGCTGGAGCGGACGTTCGCAGATACCGGCCGCGACGGCGCCGGCCAGCGGGCCGGAGACCCGCACGATGCCGATCCCGCCGCGGCCCTGGGCAGTGGCGATGGCGGCAATGGTTTCGCGTGCACTGTGCATGGCGGACTCCGGATAGCAAGACGCCCCACTGAGGGGGCGTCTGTGTCTGGCTGGCAGTGTCGAGGGGTCAGGCCTGCTGCGCCGCCTTCTCGATCTGCCGGGTAATGTACCACTGCTGACCGATGGACAGGCAGTTGTTGACCACCCAGTACAGCACCAGACCGGCCGGGAACCAGAGGAAGAAGAAGGTGAAGATGATCGGCATCAGCTTCATCACCCGGGCCTGCATGGGGTCCGGCGGCGTCGGGTTGAGCGTCTGCTGGAAGAACATGGTCGCGCCCATGATGATCGGCAGGATGAAGTACGGATCCTTGATCGACAGGTCGACGATCCAGCCCAGCCACGGCGCCTGGCGCATCTCCACGCTTTCCAGCAGCACCCAGTAGAGGGCGAGGAACACCGGCATCTGCACCAGGATCGGCAGGCAGCCGCCGAGCGGGTTGATCTTCTCCTTCTTGTACAGCTCCATCATCGCCTGGGACATCTTCTGGCGATCCTCGCCGTGCTGTTCCTTCAGGGCCTGCAGCTTGGGCGCGACCGCGCGCATGCGGCCCATCGAGCGGTAGCTGGCCGCTGAGAGCGGGAAGAAGGCCAGCTTGATGATGATGGTGAGGAAGATGATCGACCAGCCCCAGTTGCCCAGCAGGGCGTGGATGACACCGAGCAGCCAGAAGATCGGCTGGGCGATGAACCACAGGAAGCCGTAGTCGACGGTCAACTCGAGGCCCGGCGAGAGGGCCTCGAGCTGCTTCTGGTTCTTCGGACCGGCATACAGGCGGGAGACGGTTTCGCCGCTGGCGCCGACCGGGATGTTCAGTACCGGACCGGTGAAGCCGATGATGTAGTTGCCCTGGCTGTCCTTGCGGGTCTGCACCAGATTGCTGTCGTCCTTGGACGGAATCCAGGCGGTCACGAAGTAATGCTGCAGCCAGGCGATCCAGCCGCCCTGCACGGCTTCGCGCAGGTTCTTGTCGTCCATGTCGCCCATGGAGACCTTCTTGTACGGCTCCGCGGCAGTTCCCAGCGCGGCGCCCAGATAGGTGGCGGTGCCGGTCGCAGTGGTCGAGGACGGGTCGGCACTGGCATCGCGCTTGAGCTGGCCGAACAGGCTGCCGGTCCAAGGCTGGTCGCTATGGTTGGCGATCAGGTGGCGTACCTCAAGATCGTACGCCCCGCGCTTGAAGGTGAAGCGCTTGGTGTAGTCGACGCCGGCCTCGCTGAATTTCAGCTCGACCACCAGGCTGTCCTGTCCGTCGGCCAGCTGGTAGCTGCGCAGCTCGCTGACGTACAGCGGGCGGCCGCTGGCCCGGGCATCCGGGCCGCTGGCGCCGGTCAGGCCGCTCTGTGCCAGATAGAGGCGCTCGCTGCCGTTGTCGAACAGTTGGAAGGGGATCTCCGGATGATCCTGGCGGCGCGGAAACTGGGGCAGCTTGAGCTGCACGATGTCGCCGCCGCGCGGGTCGATGGCCACTTCCAGCACATCGGTGCGGACCTGAATCAGGTCGGGGCCGGCGGAACTCGCCGCACTGTCCGGCGTTCGGCTCTCGCTGCCGGCGCTAGGAACGTCCGCGCTGGCCGAGGGGGTGGCAGTCCCGGCTTCCGGCAGGGCCGGCATGGCGTTCTGGGCGACGGCATTCTGGGGCGGTAGCGGTGCCTGGCCGTAATCCTGGTTCCACTGCAAAACCAGCAGATAGGACACGACTGCCAAGGCGACGAGCAGGATCGAGCGTTTGATATCCATGATTACTCGGCCATCGAGGAGGGGCGGGAGGTTTTGATCGGGGGAACGGGATCGTAGCCACCTGGATTCCAGGGATGGCAACGTCCGAGACGGCGCAGGCTCAACCAGCCGCCGTGCAGCAGGCCATGAGTGGCGATGGCTTCGTGCGCATAGCAGGAACAGCTGGGGTGGAAACGGCAATGGCTGGCCATCAACGGACTGATGGCGTAGCGATAGAACTGGAGCGTGGCGAGGACCAGTTTACGCATGGGAGTTTCCAGCCGCTTCGACACCGCTCTGCGGCTGTGGCCGGTTGCGGGCGAGTCGTTTCCAGAGCTTGCCGAATTGCTGTGTCACTTCGGCGTTTTCCAGTTCGCCGAGGCCCTTGCGCGCGACCACCACGACATCCCAGCCGGCCAGGCTGTCCTGGTTCAGGCGGAAGGAGTCGCGGATCAGGCGCTTCAGGCGATTGCGCCCGACGGAGAGCTTGACGCTCTTCTTGCCGATCACCAGCCCCAAGCGGGGGTGTTCAAGATCGTTGGGGCGCGCAAGGAGCAGGACATGCTTGCCCGGAACCTTGGCGGTCGGGGAGTCGAAGACGGCCTTGAATTGGCGGGGAACCAGCAGTCGCTTTTCCCGACCGAAGTCTCGACTCACCATCCGTTCCGGCTGAATCAGACGGTCAGGCGCTTGCGGCCCTTGGCGCGGCGACGCGACAGGACTTGGCGGCCGTTCTTGGTAGCCATGCGGGCACGGAAACCGTGGGTGCGAGCGCGCTTGAGGGTGCTGGGTTGGAAAGTGCGTTTCATGATGCTCTACCTGGTGGTCACTAACGGGCCGGAAGTGGCCCCCGATTTGAAGAGACCGGCGATTCTAGAGAAAGCCGCAGGACAGGTCAATTTCCAACCAGCGGTGTAACCGGAAAACGCAGGCTCTGCCAAGGTTTTTCTGGGGAACGGTCGCCCAGCCTTTCGCGGCTGCTGGAAAAGCCTGTGGAAAACGTCCACAGAAAAATTAGAGAAAGAAAATCTTTAAAAGATTATTACTGCTGTATTTATTAGCCTTCGAGAAATCTGTGGAAAACTTATTCACGGCCTCGAAACGCCTGTTTTGTACGGATGTATAAAGCTGTCGATTTCTGGTGAATTTCTTGTGCAAGACGTGTGGGGAACCTGGGTATAGAAAGAGCAGTTATGCACAGCAGAGTTATGCACGGATTTTTACCCAGGGTTGTACACGGCTTTCTCGACAAGTTATCAACAGGTTTTCGAGGGAATGATTTGAGTGATTTGCGAGCGGTCCATCCTCTGCGGATGCTCATCGCGCCATCTATGTGGATAACTCAATTTCGGGCGGCTACAATGGCAGACTGTTTTTTGCCCGCCGTCTGGGCGGCGAGGGGAGATACGTGTCCGTGGAACTTTGGCAGCAGTGCGTCGAGCTGCTGCGCGACGAGCTGCCCGCCCAGCAATTCAACACCTGGATTCGTCCCTTGCAGGTAGAGGCCGAAGGCGACGAGCTGTTGGTCTATGCCCCCAATCGCTTCGTTCTCGATTGGGTCAACGAGAAGTACTTCAGCCGGCTGCTCGAATTGCTCGGCGAGCGCAGCGAGGACGTCACGCCCTCGGTTTCCTTGCTGATCGGCAGCAAGCGCAGCCCCGTATCGCGCGCCGCGCAGCCGGCTTCGCTGGTGCCGCCGGTGGTTCAGGTATCCGCCTCGCTGGTGGTCGACGAGTCTCCCAGTGCGAAACCCGTGGATGTTCAGCCGGCAGCGAACCCCGCGGCGTTGCGCACCGAACGTTCGGTGCAGGTCGAGGGTGCCCTCAAGCACACCAGCTATCTGAATCGCGCCTTTACCTTCGAGAATTTCGTCGAGGGCAAGTCCAATCAGTTGGCGCGTGCCGCCGCCTGGCAGGTGGCGGACAATCCCAAGCACGGCTACAATCCGCTGCTTCTCTATGGCGGCGTCGGTCTGGGCAAGACCCATCTGATGCATGCGGTGGGTAACCACCTGTTGAAGAAGAACCCCAACGCCAAGGTGGTCTACCTGCATTCGGAGCGTTTCGTCGCCGACATGGTGAAGGCGTTGCAGCTCAACGCAATCAACGAGTTCAAGCGCTTCTACCGCTCCGTCGATGCGCTGCTGATCGACGATATCCAATTCTTCGCCAAGAAGGAGCGCTCCCAGGAGGAGTTCTTCCATACCTTCAACGCCTTGCTCGAGGGTGGCCAGCAGGTGATCCTCACCAGCGACCGCTATCCGAAGGAGATCGAGGGGCTCGAGGAACGCCTGAAGTCGCGTTTCGGTTGGGGGCTGACGGTAGCGGTGGAGCCGCCGGAACTGGAAACCCGAGTGGCGATCCTGATGAAGAAGGCCGAGCAGACCAAGGTCGAGCTGCCCCATGACGCCGCCTTCTTCATTGCCCAGCGCATCCGCTCCAATGTGCGCGAACTGGAGGGTGCGCTGAAGCGGGTCATCGCCCACTCGCACTTCACCAACCATCCGATCACCATCGAGCTGATCCGTGAGTCGCTGAAGGATCTGTTGGCCCTGCAGGACAAGCTGGTCAGTGTCGACAACATCCAGCGTACCGTCGCCGAGTATTACAAGATCAAGATCGCCGATCTGCTCTCCAAGCGCCGTTCGCGTTCGGTGGCCCGCCCGCGGCAGGTCGCCATGGCGCTGTCCAAGGAGCTGACCAACCACAGCCTGCTGGAGATCGGTAACTCCTTTGGCGGTCGCGATCACACCACCGTCCTCCACGCCTGTCGCAAGATTGCCGAACTGCGGGAATCGGATGCGGACATCCGCGAGGACTACAAGAACCTGCTGCGCACTCTGACCACCTGAGCCAGACGAGACGCAACCGATTGGGGACTGGACCATGCATTTCACCATTCAACGCGAAGCCTTGCTGAAACCGCTGCAACTGGTCGCCGGCGTCGTCGAACGCCGGCAGACCTTGCCGGTGCTCTCCAACGTCTTGCTGGTCGTCGAGGGGCAGCAGCTGTCGCTCACCGGCACCGACCTGGAGGTCGAACTGGTCGGCCGGGTTCCCCTCGAGGAGACCGCCGAACCCGGCGAGATCACCGTACCGGCGCGCAAGCTGATGGATATCTGCAAGAGCTTACCGAACGACACATTGATCGATATCCGCCTCGACGAGCAGAAGCTGCTGATCAAGGCTGGGCGCAGCCGATTTACCCTTTCCACCTTGCCGGCCGGCGATTTCCCCACCGCCGAGGAGGGCCAGGGTTCGCTGACCTTCTCCCTGGTACAGAGCAAGCTGCGCCGGCTGATCGAGCGCACCAGCTTCGCCATGGCCCAGCAGGATGTGCGCTACTACCTGAACGGCATGCTGCTGGAAATGAACGGCGGTGTGCTGCGTGCGGTCGCCACCGACGGTCACCGCCTGGCGCTGTGCGCCATGCAGGCCGGCATCGAGCATGCCGACCGTCACCAGGTCATCGTGCCGCGCAAGGGCATCCTGGAACTGGCGCGCCTGCTCACCGATCAGGACGGCGAAGTCAGCATCGTCCTCGGCCAGCATCACATCCGCGCCACCACCGGCGACTTCACCTTCACCTCCAAGCTGGTCGACGGCAAGTTCCCCGACTACGAGCGCGTACTGCCGCGCGGCGGCGACAAGAAGGTGCTCGGCGACCGCCAGTTGCTGCGCGAGGCCTTCAGCCGCACGGCGATTCTCTCCAACGAGAAGTACCGCGGCATTCGCTTGCAGCTGGCCAGCGGTCTTCTGAAGATCCAGGCCAACAACCCGGAGCAGGAGGAAGCCGAGGAGGAGGTCGCGGTGGACTACAGCGGCGACGCCCTGGAGATCGGTTTCAACGTCAGCTACCTGCTCGACGTGTTGGGAGTGATGGGCACCGAACAGGTGCGCCTGATCCTCTCGGACTCCAACAGCAGCGCCCTGCTGCAGGAAGCCGACAATGACGACTCTGCCTATGTCGTCATGCCGATGCGTCTGTAAGCCAGCCGCCCCGCCTCGATGTCCCTCGGCCGCGTGACCGTCACCGCGGTGCGCAATCTGCACCCGGTGACCCTTTCTCCTTCACCCCGCATCAACATCCTCTACGGCGCCAACGGTAGCGGTAAGACCAGCCTGCTGGAGGCGATTCACCTGCTCGGTCTGGCCCGCTCCTTCCGCAGTGCCCGGCTGCTGCCGGTGATCCAGCACGAGCAGCCGACCTGTACGGTATTCGGCCAGGTGCAGGGAAGTGACGGGCGTTTGTGTAATCTCGGCGTGGCCCGTAGTCGGCTTGGCGAGCTACAGATCCGCATCGACGGGCAGAATGTGCGCAGCGCCGCGCAGCTGGCCGAAGCCCTGCCGCTGCAGTTGATCAACCCGGACAGTTTCCGCCTGCTGGAGGGATCGCCCAAAGTACGCCGGCAATTCCTCGATTGGGGCGTGTTCCACGTGGAACCTCGCTTTTTGCCGGCTTGGCAGCGTCTGCAGACCGCCCTGCGTCAGCGGAACTCATGGCTGCGGCATGGTAGAATTGACGCCGTTTCGCAAGCCGCCTGGGACCGTGAACTGTGCCTGGCGAGCGAGGAAATCGACGGCTATCGACGCGACTACATTCAGGTGCTGAAACCGGTCTTCGAGAGCATTCTGCGCGAACTGGTTGAGCTGGACGATCTGACCCTGAGCTACTACCGCGGCTGGGACAGGGAGCGTTCGCTCGGTGAGGTTATTGCTGCTTCCCTCCTGCGCGATCAACAGCTGGGCCATACCCAGGCCGGCCCCCAGCGGGCTGATCTGCGTCTGCGATTGGTCTCGCACAACGCCGCGGATCTTCTTTCGCGCGGTCAGCAGAAGCTGGTGGTCTGCGCGCTGAAGATCGCCCAGGGACATCTCGTCGACCGCGCCAGGCGCGGCCAGTGCATCTACCTGGTCGACGACCTGCCGTCCGAGCTGGACGAGCAGCATCGCCGCGCCCTTTGCCGGTTGCTCGAAGAACTGCACTGCCAGGTGTTCATCACCTGCGTAGACCTTGAAGCATTGCGTGAAGGCTGGCGCACGGACACGCCAGTTGCCCTGTTCCACGTGGAACAGGGCCGTATCACCCAGACCCACGATCGGGAGTGAAGGTAATGAGCGAAAACCAGACGTACGACTCGTCCAGCATCAAAGTCCTGAAAGGGCTGGATGCCGTACGCAAACGCCCCGGCATGTACATCGGCGACACCGACGATGGCACCGGTCTGCACCACATGGTGTTCGAGGTGGTCGACAACTCGATCGACGAGGCGCTGGCCGGCTACTGCAACGATATCAGCATCACCATTCACACCGACGAATCCATCACCGTGCGCGACAACGGTCGGGGCATTCCGGTCGACCTGCACAAGGAAGAAGGCGTCTCCGCCGCCGAGGTCATCATGACCGTGCTGCATGCCGGTGGAAAGTTCGACGACAACAGCTACAAGGTGTCCGGCGGCCTGCATGGCGTGGGGGTTTCTGTGGTCAACGCACTCTCCGAGGAGCTGATTCTGACCATCCGTCGCGACGGCAAGGTATGGGAGCAGGTCTACGTGCATGGCGTGCCGCAGGCCCCGCTGGCCGCGGTTGGCAACACCGAGGGCACCGGTACCCAGATCCACTTCAAGCCCTCCCCCGAGACTTTCCACAACATCCACTTTAGCTGGGACATCCTCGCCAAGCGCTTGCGCGAGCTGTCGTTCCTCAACTCCGGAGTCGGCATCGTCCTCAAGGACGAGCGCAGCGGCAAGGAAGAGGAGTTCCGCTACGAGGGTGGTCTCAAGGCCTTCGTCGACTACCTCAACACCCACAAGACCGCGGTCAACCAGGTGTTCCACTTCAACGTGCAGCGCGAGGAAGACGGGGTCGGCGTGGAAGTCGCCCTGCAGTGGAACGACGGTTTCAACGAGAACATCCTCTGCTTCACCAACAACATTCCCCAGCGCGACGGCGGTACCCACCTGGCCGGCTTCCGTTCGGCGCTGACCCGCAACCTGAACGCCTACATCGAGCAGGAGGGGCTGGCCAAGAAGCACAAGGTGGCGACCACCGGCGACGACGCCCGCGAAGGCCTGACCGCGATCATCTCGGTCAAGGTGCCGGACCCCAAGTTCAGCTCGCAGACCAAGGACAAACTGGTCTCCAGCGAGGTGAAGACCGCCGTCGAACAGGAGATGGGCAAGTACTTCGGCGACTTCCTGCTGGAGAACCCCAACGAGGCCAAGGCGGTGGTCGGCAAGATGATCGACGCCGCCCGTGCCCGCGAGGCCGCCCGCAAGGCTCGCGAGATGACCCGTCGCAAGGGCGCGCTGGATATCGCCGGCCTGCCCGGAAAGCTCGCCGACTGCCAGGAGAAGGACCCGGCCCTCTCCGAACTCTACATCGTCGAGGGTGACTCTGCCGGCGGTTCCGCCAAGCAGGGACGCAATCGCCGGACCCAGGCGATCCTGCCGCTCAAGGGCAAGATCCTCAACGTCGAGAAGGCGCGCTTCGACAAGATGCTCTCCTCCCAGGAGGTCGGCACCCTGATCACCGCGCTGGGCTGCGGGATCGGTCGCGAGGAGTACAACATCGACAAGCTGCGCTACCACAACATCATCATCATGACCGATGCCGACGTCGACGGTTCGCACATCCGCACCCTGCTCCTGACCTTCTTCTTCCGCCAGATGCCTGAGCTGATCGAGCGTGGCTACATCTATATCGCCCAGCCGCCGCTCTACAAGGTGAAGAAGGGCAAGCAGGAGCAGTACATCAAGGACGACGAGGCCATGGAGGAATACATGACCCAGTCGGCCCTCGAGGATGCCAGCCTGCACGTCAACGAGAGCGCCCCGGGACTCTCGGGGGCGGCGCTGGAAAAACTGGTGGGCGACTACCGCGCGGTGATGAAGACCCTCGCCCGCCTGTCGCGGCTCTATCCCCAGGACATCACCGAACACTTCGTCTACCTGCCCCGCGTCGGCCTCGAACAGCTGGCCGACCAAGCCGTCATGCAGGACTGGCTGGAACGCTTCCAGACCCGTCTGAAGAGCGCTGAAAAATCCGGATTGAGCTATCGGGCCAGCCTGCGCGAGGACCGCGAGCGGCATCTCTGGCTGCCGGAGGTGGAAATGGTCGCCCACGGGCTGTCCAGCTACGTCACCTTCAACCGCGACTTCTTCGCCAGCAATGACTACCGCACCGTCACCGCCCTCGGTGAGCAGCTGAACAGCCTGCTGGAGGAAGGCGCCTATGTGCAGCGCGGCGAACGCAAGAAGCCCGTGTCCAGCTTCAAGGAAGCCCTCGCCTGGCTGATGGCGGAAAGCACCAAGCGCCACAGCATCCAGCGCTACAAGGGGCTCGGCGAGATGAACCCCGAGCAGCTCTGGGAAACCACCATGGATCCCAACGTGCGGCGCATGCTCAAGGTCACCATCGAGGACGCCATCGCCACCGACCAGATCTTCAACACCCTGATGGGGGATGCCGTCGAGCCGCGCCGCGAGTTCATCGAAAGCAACGCGCTGGCGGTGGCGAATCTGGACGTGTGATGGGAGAGGAAGGCCCGGTAGGTAGTTTGGAGCGCCGGGCCATCGTCCTTGCGAACGTCGGCGATGGTCAGTCCGAAGCCGTGCTCCGCGGCGCAGCTGCATGGTTTCGACATTGCGCCGGAAGAGCGGACGCGCTGGAAATAATCGTACGGATAGGGCTTGAGCAGGCCGGCCGGATCATGGGCAGGGCACGCTCGGCCCCTGCTGGTTGCGCGCTTTGATTAAGGCCGAGGCGCGCCATATAAGCGGCGACGCATACAAGGTGGGTGATCTTCGATCCGCCCGTCGAGGCCGATGGAGAACAGGTCGCCCTGGTCCGGGGGATTGTTCTCGTCGGCTCCGCCGGCTGTCAGGTTTAGCAGGCCGTTGAAAAAAGCCAGAGCGCTTTCCGCTCTGTCAAACTGACTGTCCTCTTCTTCATGCAGCCCTCAGCCCCAGCCAATGCGTGGACTCGATCTCAAGCAAGACGAGCTGTTCAGCTACACGACGCTGGAGCAGCGCATTCCGAACGACCATCCGCTGCGCCCATTGCGCAGGCTGGTCGATACCGTCCTGGCTTCGATGGATCGGGATTTCGACGGGCTTTACTCCAGGCGGGGGCGCGCCTCGATCGCCCCGGAGCGGCTGTTGCGCGCTTCGTTGCTCCAGGTGATCTACACCGTCCGCTCCGAGCGGCAGCTGGTCGAGCAGATCGATTTCAACCTGCTGTTTCGCTGGTT
>Ga0209467_1000512_pt1 | contig 53075 bp, 47 predicted proteins | sample Higcelwee11metaG_FD_187175 | JGI IMG/M metagenome (GOLD analysis project Ga0209467, IMG submission 187175) | Freshwater pond sediment microbial communities from the University of Edinburgh, under environmental carbon perturbations - High... | ecosystem: Environmental > Aquatic > Freshwater >... | reverse complement strand
CAGGTGGCATAAAAATAACGCCAACCATAATTAAATGATTGACGTTATAAAGAATTATTAATTATTTCCACTGTCTACTTGACAGGGAGCGGTTCATTGAACCTGACAGGAGGCTTCTTCACTATTTTGATACGACTTGTTCCGCAGCATCTCTTACAATATTGTATGGATGCGCATCGTCTCCGGCAAATACGCTTACTGACATTGACAGTATAAGGGTCATTACTAAAAGCAGGCTGATACCTGTTTTTTTCATATAAAAGCCCTCCTTTCCAATTGGGTTTATTTTCCTACCGCATGTACATGCGTATATTCTCCAGGCATCTTTCCAATTCCTGCTTATATTCAAGGTTCTCTGCCGATGTGTATTCAATAAGCTTTGCCACAACAGCTTCCAGTTTTTTCAGCATTTTTTTATCTTTTGCGCCTGCTTTTGCCAGTGAATCAATGTTTTCAATAATATAGCTTTTGTATATAGCATAATCTTGTATATGGAAAAACATCTCCAGGAATTTGTCTAAGGCTTTTTCCGGCTCTCCCAGCAATACTGCGATTTCCGTATAGGTTGTGAAATAAATAAAAAGCTTAGATGCATCCTTATTGTCCAGATATTTAAATGCCTTGTTTATATGCTTCATTGCCCTATTATAGTTGCCTGATACCTTATAAAGCTCCGCCAGGTTATTGTATACTATGCTTTTACTGAAATAATCGCTTTTTTCAAAGGTATCCAGTGCTTTATCATAGTACTCCAGTGCTTTGTTGAAATTCAACTGTAACTTATAATATATTCCGATATTCATTAGTGTATATCCTATTTCAGCTTTTTCCTCAGCATATGAAAGCGCTTTCTCCAATGCATGCTCTGCAAGCTCATATTCATGTAAAGTTCTATGCAGTATGCCATACCTGTAATAATGGAGATGTAGTATATATTTATCTATATCAGAAATATCCGGCAGCAGCTTTTCTACATTTTTGTACTCTACTTCGGCCAATATATGTTCGTGTTCGTAAAAAAATATAAGCCCAAGCTCCGAGCTGTAGGCGGCAACCAGGTCCTTCCTCCCTATTTCCTCTGCTTTATTTATTGCCAGGCGCAGCTTGTCCCTGGCAAATATCATATTGTTCCTGTAAAAATAATACATACCGACAGCGCGGCACATTTTGACCGCCTCTGCTGTGAGCCCCTTATCGTCACACGTGTTTCTAAGCAGCCGCAATGTGTCAATGTCCTTTTCGCCATTAAACGTTTTTATATTTTGTGATACAAATTCCACCATAGCCGTTAACTTATCACTATCCGCCTCGCATATGGCACGTTCTGTCATTCCGATTCTACTAATAAATAATGCCAACAATTCCACCTCATGTCTCATACGTATTTTATTGTATATTATATAACATAAATATGCCCTCTGGACTTTCTGTCCACCATCTTAATAAAAAAAGAATCTTCCGCGATCGTGAATAATCTCCCTAAAACCCTGCAAACTACAGATATTAGAGGATTATGTTTTGCAATAACAAACTATCACCCCCTGACTAAAATAGACATATTGTCCAATCATAATTCTATTTTACTGGACTATACGTCCATTGTCAACATCTTTCATCCCTCTTCGTCCAAATTAAGCCTTGTTTGGACAATTTGTGTTAACATTTTACTAGATATATGTTGTGAAAAAAATTTATCATTTCAAAAGCAAGAAAAAGTTTTACACATTTTGAAAACCTAGGAGTGCATTTTTATGGACTTTGGCGAAAGGTTAAAAGCGTTAAGAGAAGAAAAGGAATTAACAAGGGCAGCCCTTGCGAGCAGGTTAATAGTGTCATATTCAGCAGTATCAAAGTATGAGACCAATGTCAGATTCCCTGACAAAGAAACTTTGATAAACCTGGCTGATGTTTTTGAAGTGTCGATAGATTATTTGCTATGCAGAACTAATATAAAAGAAACCGCAGAAAAAATCCAGAGTGATTCCAAGAAGCAATTATCAGTAAACGCCCCGAAAAATACATATACGATAGATGAAGACCTATCTCCTGAGGCTATTTTGGAGATTGAGAAATTTAAAGAATTTGTACATCATAAGTACAGTAAAAAGATATAAATGGGGGGAATGATATGAAAGTACTTGCACTGCTTGGAAGCCCGAGAAAGTATGGAAATACCAGCCTGTTACTGGAAGAATATCTTAGAGGCATAAAGGCTTCTAATAAGGATTCCGACATAACAAAGATTTTTCTGCATGAAAAAAATATTCACAATTGTACTGCTTGCGATGCTTGCCGCAGCATCCCCATAGGCCAATGCGTAATAAAGGATGATATGCAGGAGCTCTACCCCCTCTTTCTTAAGGCAGATATGGTGATATATGCGACCCCCATTTACTGGTGGAGCGTTTCTGCCCAGTTGAAAACATTTATAGACAGATGTTATGCATTAGGCAGCTTAAAAGACAGCTATGCCGGTAAAAAAGCAGCTCTGCTTATGACATATGGCGGAGAACTGCCCAACAAAGGGCCTGAGCTTGTAAAGACCACCTTTGAAGAAATTTGCGACTATAAGGAAATGGATCTTATACATGTGTATGGAGTTTGCACCGATGATTACATGCCGTTAGCAGAAAACACCAAGGCCCTGAAAGATGTATATGAAATGGGCATGAAGATTTTAGGATAATAATTAGAAAAAGGGAGTACCGCAAAACTATTTATTAAGTAGTTTGCGATGCTCCTTTTTTATTTGCATCGAAACTTCGGCTGCAGCTTTTTGATATACCATATCATATCATTATCTAGATATAAATGTTCCTTCATCCAAAATAAAATATTAATTGTATTCGGAGGAATTCGTTGATATATGTAGAATAATAATAATATATATATTTGTAAATATTATTCATAATAGTTATTATAATGTAAAAATTATAATTTTTTTATATATATCCACTATTATACTTATATGGCGAACGTATATGCAACAAATAAATTGATTATATGTTTTGCAATAAACAGCTTACATTGAAATTTCTTTAGTGCAGCCCATATACATCAATTTACTTTGAATTGTAGAAGAAAAGGTCAATAAAAGACCTTCTTCAATATAAACGGAAAGGGGGATACACAATGTTTTACGAAGAATTTGAAGTTGTAGAAGTAAATGAAATTCATGGCGTTTATTTCTGCCCACCAGACGTTCAAGCAGCTGACAAGTAGTCTGTACTCTCTAATAAAGGGATGGCCGATTCATTCGGCTTCCCTTTATTATGAAATAGCTTTTTAATTTTGTAGGACTTTTTATAGCCGAAGATGTGATATATATAAGTGCGTAGCGCGCTGTAAAATTCTGTTCTCCATTATAGTTTACGCTTTATCGCTGAATGCAGAAGAAAAGGTCAATAAAAGACCTTCTTCAATATAAACGGAAAGGAGGATACACAATGTTTTACGAAGAATTTGAAGTTGTAGAAGTAAATGAAATTCATGGCATTTATTTCTGCCCAGGTCCAGGCGACGTAGAAGGCGGCAGGTAGTTTGTACTCTCTAATAAAGGGATAGCCGATTCATTCGGCTTCCCCTTTATTATAAAACAGCTTTTTATTTGTAAGACTTTTTATAACAGCAGGCAAAGGTAAGTAATTTTACTTTTTTGATAGGAGGACAACCGATTTATTATGAAACAACTTTTCTCTAATAAGACTTTTTTACAGCTTTGGATCGGACAAATTATATCAGATCTTGGTGTATGGATATGCTATGTAGGCCTCAGTGCATGGTTTCTTGCACAATTTGGTTCTGCCTCGCAATTTGCATTTTTTACAGGCTCCAGAATCTTAATCGGTTTTTTGGCTGCTCCGTTTGCAGGCCATATAGCTGACAAGTATTCTAAGCGCACCCTTATGATAATATCAAATTTAATGCGTGCTTTAATAATACCTTTATTCCTTATCATTCAGAATCTTGTAATAGTATATGCTGTCGCCTTGATTCTTACGTTTTTCGAAAAGGTTTTTGATGCCTCATACGGATCATATTTCCCAAGAGTGATAGATAAGGATGCTTTGATGAAAGCAAACTCTGCAAGAAGAATGACATCTGCTATGACAGCTATATTAGGCCCCGGTGTAGGCGGGCTGATTTTGGCTCTTACCAAATATGATGTAGTCTTTATTATTAACTCAGTTACATTATTAACTACGGTATTTATATTCATGTTCTGTAAAGAAATATCTGCTGATAAGAACCAACAAAGCGCAAGCTTCATTGTTGATTTAACAAATTCCTTTAAATTTATACTTGCCAGCACAGGACTATTGTACTTTACGCTCATTCGTCTAATTGACGGCTTAGGCAGCGGCGCATACAATGCAGCACTACCGCTTCTTGGAAAATCGTATTCAGTTGACGGAGAATTTTTAGGCTTTTTGTTAGCGGCATGGGGAGCAGGTACTTTTATAGGTTCCCTGATTACGACAAGATTTAAAAAGCAAGTACAGCATTATAGAAAGGTGTATGTTTTCGCCGTTATTTTAATGGCTGTTTTTGTCGGTGCCGCATATGTAGTCCCCGGTAAGTATTTTGCTTTAGCAATGATTTTTATTGGCGGTATTGGCGACGGCATAACCGGAGTGGTATTTTCTACCTATATAATGCAGAATACGCCTAATAATATATTAGGTAAGGTATATAGTATGACAAACTCAACCGTAATGGCATGTGTGTCTTTGGGGATGTTTTTTACATCAGCCGGCTTTGCATATACAAGCTTTAGCACAATAGTACAAATTGCTTCCGGAGTTATTATCCTGGGTTCTTTGGCAGTGTACTGTATTTTCGGCAAAAAAGCCAGCAGCGAACACAGCTTGAGTGCATAGCTATATTCGGTATTTCTAAAATCAATTGTAAATTTCTAATTTTCAAAACAAATAAACCTAAATTAATTGGAGGTGTCTTAATGACTATTAATTTTGTGCCAAAGGTTGTCGGATGGGAACTAACAAAAAAATGCAACATGAGGTGTATTCACTGTGGAACCAGTGCAGGAGATTCAAGGGATAATGAGCTGACAGTTGAAGAAGGGCTTAAGCTATGCGATGATATAGTTGACCTTGGCTGCCAGGCTGTAACGCTTTCAGGCGGAGAGCCTTTGATGCATCCTGCCTTTGATATCTACGCAAAGAGGCTTGCAGATCGTGGTGTGAAAGTATATATTATCACAAATGGTTTATTGGTCGAAGAAAGAATCGATCGAATTGCAGCAGCAGGCATAAAACGTCTTGCATTATCCTATGACGGCACAAAAGAACATCATAATTATATCCGTCAGAATCCTAAGTCCTTTGACAAAGTTATAACGGCCGTAAAGCTGCTGCGCGAACGCGGCATCCAAGCCGGAGCAATTTCACATATATCCAAAGTCAATTTTTATGATCTCGAAGAAATGTATCAAAATATTTTAGCTCATGGATTTGCCTTCTGGCAGATACAGACAGCCTTCTTAAACGGCAGAATGAAAGAAAATGAATCCCTTGCATGTCCTCCGGAAGATATGATACCTGTCGCTCAATTTATTGAAGCCAAGAGAAAAGAGAATAAAATCCCGATGATTATCGGAGATAACTTTGGATATTATTCCATGTATGATATAACAGATACAGAATGGAGAGGCTGCTTCGGCGGCAGATGGCTGATGGGTATTGACTCAGACGGCGGTATCAAAGGCTGTTTATCACTGCCAAAGGAATTTATCGAAGGCAATATCCGCGAAAGAAGTCTGCGAGACATCTGGGAAGATCCGGAAAACTTTAAATACAACAGATATTTCTGCGCAGATGATTTGGGTGAAAATTGCAAAGGTTGTGAAAAGGGCATGAAATGCAGAGGCGGCTGTGTAATTACATCATTTTCGGCAACAGGCCAAGTACATAACAATCCTTATTGCTTATATAAAGTAGAACAAAAGGCCAAGGCGGGAGAAAACGTATGATAGTATCAGTTGATAATGGGCTGCAAGCGCTTAAAAATATCGAAATGCTTGAGAACAAATATGGTGTTCCTTGCTGTCTATGGCACAGGCCGGAAAGCAATATGTGCAATATAATTGTTACGTTTAATGACGGGGTTTTATATGAGAAAGAAGATGAATGGGGATTTTCCCATTTTCTTGAGCATATTCATTTCAAAAGAACTCAAGCTCTTAAAAGCTTTTATGCGATAGTGTCATACATAGAGGAAGTAGGTGGGAGAGTATCCGCCTATACAACCCGGGAAACTATTTCATACCTTGTGCAGGTTCCAATATGGGAAGTTCACAGAGGCTTCAATGTATTAAAAGAAATTGTTACAAATCAGAATTTTTTAGACGACGATGTAAAAAAGGAGAAACCTCTGATATGTGAAGAAATTGTCCGTGAAAAGGCTAATGCCCGCTTCTACAATAAGCTTTTCCTTGAGGAAGTTTTACTTTCTCCTGACGCTTTGGCAAGGCTCCCACTGGGCTCGGCAGAAAGCATATCACAGGTTGATGCTAAACGTTTGCTGGAATATAAGGGTTCTGCATATGGAAGAAATAATATGTCTATATGTATTACCGGCAACATCAGTCCCAATGTGCTTCAATATGAGCTTGAGCAATTTCTGGACTCTTTTGAAGCAGGCGAAAAGAAAGCACCGGCAGCAGTTGTATGGAATAAAGAAAGAAATATAGAAAGTGGCCGGACATATGTTTTAAACTATGCGGGTGCAAAACAGACCAATTTGGCTATTGGCTGGCGGCTGCCCGTACTAGATGCCAGAGAACGGATTGCATGGCAGCTCCTAAACTCTATGATGGGAGTTGGATTTTCATCATATTTATTCCAAAGAATACGTGAGGACTGTGCTCTGACCTATATTACACAGACTGTACTCCGACCCTATACAGTATGCAGCACATGGAGAATTGACCTGGATGTTTTTGAAGAAAATATTCCCCGTGCAATTGCTGAAATAGAAAAGCTCTTTACTGAAATAACAGAAAACGGCATTTCAGAAGAGAAGCTAGAAACTTCAAAGAAAATGTACTGGGGTAATGTGCTTGCCGAATTGGAAGACGGACTCGTCGCTGCCAAATGGCTGACGCACAATATCAATATCTTTAAGAATGAACTACATCCATGCAGTTATGTAAATCAACTGGATTCTATCACCAAAGAGGATATTGCAGGTTTGATGCGCAAATATCTTGCTCTTGATAAGAAAACTATCTGCCTGGCCGGTATGCCGGATAAAATATTTGCACATTACCCAAAAGAAGGTACAAGGGTTTTATCCGACTATTAGTACGGTCTTAAATCATGTGTTAAAACTAACCGGCAGCAGCCCCTTCCGTACTCTGAAATTTTTATGGATTGGAGAACATATAATATGGAAAACATGCAGCTGGACCATATTGGTATTGCGACAGACGATATCGAAAAATGCATAAGGTTTTATTGTGACATGCTCGGATTTGAGCTTGTCAAACAAGTAGAAGATGATGAGATGAAAATTGCATACTGCCGCAACGGTAAAACCGTAGTAGAATTTTTGCAGCCCAAGGGCAGAAATGATTATGCCAAGGGCATCACTCATACGGCTTATCGAGTCACAAATTTGGATGAACTGGCTGAGAAATTTAGACAAGAGGGCGTAATTTTGTACATGAATTCAATTATGGAAACCGACAAATTGTTGGGTGCCAATAAAGCAAGGTGCATATTTGCTTCCGCAGCCACAGGAGAATATGTGGAACTAATCGAAGTCATTGATTGAAAGGTGGACGATTGATGCGTGAAATAAAAGTAAGTATTCATTCTTTTCCTCCATATTCTATGCAGTCGCCTATGCCTGCATTAGGATATTTGAAAGGATATCTGAATAAACACATGCCCGAAGCATCTATAAAAAACTATTTTTGGAGCCAGACTCTTATAAGCAAATGCTTAGCAAATGAAGCCAAGCTGATTCCTGAATTTTATAATCCAAGAAACAGCTTGTTTCATTCTATTTTTGCCTATCTCTATTTGCAGACTTCGGCAGAACAAAGCAATGAAAATTTGGATTATATCGAAAAATTCGGAGCTATGATTTTAAGTAATAAATCACTGTCAACATACCGGCTTATAGCTCAAAAAATGAAAGCCTTTATAGAAGAAGAAGTTCAGAAAAATAATTGCATAGAAGATAATATTATTGGTGCAAGTGTTCTTTTTAATCAGGAAATTTCAAGCCTTTATTTCTTGCGATATATGAAAAATCTAAATCCTAAAGCTGTGACCGTTTTGGGAGGCATGACTTTAAAGGATGTAAATATTTTTTTAAAGTGTTTTCCATTTGTTGACATATGTATCTATGGTGAAGGCGAAAGGGCTTTTGCAGAAATTTGTGAGCAGTACGCCAACGGGCATAGCTTAGATAGTATTGAAGGCATAGCTTATAGAAAAAATGATGAAATCATAATAAATGATTATGCCACACCCATAGAAGAAATTGACCCCATATGGGCGAATTATGATGATTTTGATTGGAATGACAGCATTCAAAACAACAAAATAATTATTCCCATATGGGATACGCGAGGCTGTTGGTGGGGCAAATGCAAATTTTGCAATCTTAACAAGATATCATCACTGTATCGGGAACGTAGTGCCGAAAGCATTCTTGATGAAATAAAATATCATATAGGTAAGTTCAGAGGAATTGAGAGCAGAGGAATTGTAATTCAGTTTCTTGCAAATGATGCTCATGGAAAAAGCCAAGATAGATTTTTACATATTTTAAAGGAATTATGTGAACTCAAAAAAACTTACCGGAATTTATCTGTTTTTATGGAATTGTCCCCAAATCACATGAATGAAGAGCTAGCCCTCTACTTAAACGAGCTGGGTGCTACTATTCAATTTGGATTTGAGCAGTGGAGCAACTCCGTAAAATTAATGAACAAAAGTCATCAAGTAGAGCAAGGTATTTTGACATTAAAATTGGTAGAAAAGTATCCTATGATCAAGGTTGCCGGTACTAATTTTCTGGTTGGATTTCCCGGTGAAACAGTGTTGGATGTATATGAAGCCTACAATACATTGTACAAGCAAAAATACATATTAAAAAATCTGCTTGATACAAACAGAATACAAGATTTTCAATCAAATAATTTAGTTATGTTCCCCAATACTCCTTTGAGTGATGCACTACACCGTCATAGTGAGCTTTTAAGCGAGTATCAAAGAAAGAATCCTATAACTCAAATATTAACAATGCTATGCGGCAATGAGGATTTGGCTGTAGAGTATATGAATAATACAGAGGGATTAGTCTTGCCTGATGTAACTCAGACATCGAACCTAGGCAAAGCAGCTCACAGCGACCTCTTAAATTCCTTGGTTGGTATTAGAATCGAATCCTATGCATCCGCTGATAAGACACTAAATATCATAACAGTAGATAAAGCCGGTAAAAAAATAATTAAGTTTAAGGGATTAATGGTGGATGTGCTGAAGTTGACCAAAGGAATTACCACCTATTCAAGCATCGAGGAAGCCCTTGCAGATTATTCTAAAGATGATCTCCAAAAGTCATTAGAAATACTGGTAGAAAAGGGATTCATCTATAATAGGGCAAAAATTTACATTAATACTCTGCCGGCAAGCCTTCAACTTCAGATCGATTTGCTTTAGCTTTTGTGAGAACCTCATTTCCCTATTCTGTATCGTTTTGAGGTTTGATATACTCCCCTTGTGGTAGACAGTTCAAATAATAAAACTGTTTATCGCAAGAGGAGCATATCAGCGAGCCCCTTCTATTAATTTTTACCGTTTATACAAAACTTGAAGCGAACTCGTTTTTATCAATATAGTAAAAATTATTATATTGATAAAAATATTAGTCCTTAAGCCCTACCCCTTCATTGAAATCTTCAATTAATTTGTCAAGTTCATGGCCCATTTTATGCAGCCTACCCCAATAATTGTCATAGTCATACCATTGATCATTCAATTCTTCCAAAGAATATTGCTGCTGCTCGATCCAGGTATAGTACTTAAGGTTATGGATACGTTTTTTGCTTTGATAAGTCAGCTCTTCCATATTATCTGTTCTAATGCCTAAAACATATCTGTTATGGTCTATAGCTGCATTAAGCAGCCTATATTTTTCTCCTCTCTCAGCAGTCATTTCCTTAAGTCTTGACTTATACATTTCTGCTGAGTCGGTAAGAACAGTCATAACGATATCATCCTCAGTAAGCTCATAGTATTTTGCATATTTTATACAGGATATAATGTTTGCAGCACCAGATATCCCAACCCATGAAAGCTTATTAATTATGTCTTCTTTTACACCAATGCTTCTTAGATATTCCTGTCCGTCAGGTTCATTGAAGAGACGGAACACACCCAGACTGTCATTATCATCTATTGCGATAACCATATCTGTATTTTTAACATTATGAATCCACGGCACATGCTTGTCACCGATTCCTTCAATTCTGTGGTCTCCAAAGCCATTATTCAACAGTGTCGGACATTGAAGAGCTTCACCTACTGCAATCTTTGCATGAGGATACTGATCCTTTAAGAAATCACCGCTTCCCAAAGTACCGGCAGAACCAGATGTCAGACATACTCCGGCTAACCTCCCCTTTTCACCGGCTTCAGCCTTAACAATATCATTCATTGCATTTCCTGTAACCTCATAATGCCATAAATGATTTCCAAGTTCTCCAAACTGATTGAATATAATAACATTATCTCTTGTCCTTCTAAGCTCCCAAGTCTTATCATATATTTCCTTTACATTACTTTCACAACCAGGAGTAGCAATAACCTCACCAGCTACCTTTGATAGCCATTCAAAACGCTCTTTACTCATGTTTTCCGGAAGTATAGCAATTGATTTGCATCCTAAAAGCGCAGAATTATATGCTCCTCCACGACAATAGTTTCCAGTTGAAGGCCATACAGCTTCATGGAATTTAGGGTCAAATTGACCGGTTACTAAACGAGGAACCAGGCATCCAAAGCTTGCTCCTACCTTATGAGCTCCTGTAGGAAAAAACTTACCAGCCATAGCGAAAATTCTTGCCTTAACTCCAGAAATCTCTGATGGAATTTCTATATAATTTGGCAGTTCCTGATAAAGTCCCCCCTCACTTTTAGGCTCATTCTTCCATGAAATTCTGAATAAATTAATTGGATCAATGTCCCATAATCCGGTTTTTTTCAATTTAGCCTTTACCTTTTCAGAGATCTTATTAGGATCTTTCATCTGAGCCAGAGTTGGTATTACTATTCCCTTTTCTCTGGCACTTTGAACGGTTTTTTTAAGTTGAGCTTCATTGGTTTCTAAATTAATTAGCTTTCTCACCTGTAATCCCCCTTATATCTAAATTATTTTAGTTTCTACAGTATTTAAAGCAATTTATATGCCAACTTCAGTTATTCATTTTGGGGTAAATGGGTGTGCAAATTGATTGCCTTAGAAGTTTACCAACTCAAATATGTATTAAAAAGGTACCGGCATACGCCGGTACCTTTTAGGTTGGTGAATTATCAGTTATTATTAGCTTCAGATAAATATAGAGTAGGTATTGCAGCATACATCATTGCTGCATTCTGCAGGTCACTAATTGTAACAAACTCATTAGGCGAATGAGCATATTCTTCTCTACCAGGACCATAACCAATGCAAGGGATATTTGATAATCCCATTATTGCAACTCCATTAGTGCTAAATGACCAGGTTCCAACAGGAATGTCTTTTGAGAAAAGGTTTAAATATGCTTTCTTTGCTGCTATAATAGCAGGGTGGTCCTCTTCAATAAGCCATGTTGGAAAATAACAATTAGTTGGATATACAAGCCCTGTATAGCATGGTTCATTATATACAAACATTTCAACTGTTGCATCTGCTTTTTTTACGCTTTCAAGACTTCTCAACTGGTTTAATGATGTTTCCTCATTTTCGCCGATAGTCAGCCTTCTGTCAATTGTTATTACACATTCATCAGGAACTGCACAGCTTGATACTGAGTTGCAAAATATCTGAGATAATGTGATCGAACCCTTACCCAAGCACTCTGCCGGTTCCAAGTTTTCATTAAGCTTTTCTACATCAAGAATAATCGGGGCCATTTTATATACTGCATTTACTCCAAGCTCAGGGGCACTTCCATGAGCAGATAATCCTTTTGTAGTTATTTTGATATTCATTCGTCCCCTTTGCCCTCTGGTTATCCTTCCATTAGTAGCTTCAGTAATTATGGCAAGCTCAGGCTTTATTTTGTCTTCCTTTGCAATATACTGCCAGCATAGACCGTCACACTCTTCTTCGTTTACAGTCCCTGTAACATATATCGTAAGATCCTCAAGCATATCTAATTCTTTCATTGCCTTAACTCCATATAGTGCCGAAGCAAGTGCACCCTTTTGGTCAGAGCTCCCTCTCCCATGTATCTTTCCATCCTTTACTAAACCTGAAAAAGGGTCCAGGTTCCAAGCAGATCTATCTCCCACATCAACAGTATCAACATGCGCATCAAAAGCAATTACTCTTGGACCTCTGCCAATTTTGCCTATAATATTTCCCATTGGATCGATTTTAACTTCATCAAGTCCAATTTTGTCCATTTCCTCTTTCACTCTGAGGATAACTTCCCCTTCATGGCTGTCAAGGCTTTTAATTTTTACCATATCACTCGTAAACTTAACCATATCATCTGCATAATTCAATATATTTTGCTTAATGGCACTAAAATCTATGTTTTTCAATGTAAATATCCTCTTTCTTGTATTATTAAGTTACCCACAAACAGAGATATTTCTAAAATGGACCCCATTGAATTGCCTGAGCGATTACCAGGAATACTCCGCCAAGTACTGTCCATATTACAAATAAAGGCAGCATAAACTTAAACCATTTGTCATATGGAACTTTTGCAAGGGCAAGTACAGCCATAAAATACCCTGATGTCGGTATTATTATATTTGATATTCCGTCTGCAAATTGCAGTGCCAATACTGCAGTCTGTCTTGTTATTCCTGTAATATCCGCTATTGGAGCCATTATTGGCATTGTAATAAGTGTCATGCCGCTTCCTGATGGTACTATAAAGCTGAATATAGTTTGAACAAATAGCATTCCAATTGCTGCTATCGAACTTGGAAGACCCTGTACAACAGAAGCAAGACCGTATATTATAGTATCAATTATCTGGCCTTGATTCATTACAACAACTATTCCTCTTGCTATTCCGACAATGATAGCACCCATCATAACATCTGCACAGCCATCATTAAATGAATCACATATTTCTTTTGGTTTTAAGCCTGCAATGAGCCCCGAAACAACGCCTATTGCTATAAACATACCGCCAATTTCCGGCATATCCCATTTCCATTTGAAAACTCCGAAAATAAGAAGAGCAAAAATAACTACTGCAGAAACACCAGCAAGATTTTGTCTTGTAGTAGCTGTTAATTTTTCTGATCTGTCCTTCTCAAGTTCAAGCCTGCTTAATTTATCATCTTCGTACATTTCACTAAGTTCCGGATTCTTATAAACCTTTTTTGCATACCTTAATACATATATTATTCCTACTAAAAGTGTAACAGAGAGGACAATTATCCTGTATCCTATACCGGAATAAAGTGGAAGACCGGCAATTTTCTGACCAATACCTATTGTGAAAGGGTTGGTAAGTGCAGCCGTAAACCCTGCTGCTGATCCACAAAGAGCAATTGCACAAGCAGTTACTGAGTCAAAACCTAACATCAAAACCAGCGGTAATATAATTGGCACATAAACCATTGTGAGCTCACACATACCTATAAAGGAGTCTATAAGAGCAAATACCAACATAAGTACCGGTATAATTATAATGCCTCTTTTCGAAAGTCTTCTGGAAAGGTTATCAATTGTAACCTCTATAATTCCAGTTTTCTTTACTACCATAAAGCCACCAGCAACACAGAAGGTCAATACTACAACCCAGCCTGCTTCAACAAACCCCTGTGGGATTGCAACAAATAACTTTAAAAGACTAACAGGTGTACTTGGAATAACATGATAGGAGTTAGGATCAATCATCATCCTTCCTTCAGGGCCTGCTACTCTGTCAAAAACGCCTGCAGGAATGATGTAAGTAAGAACTGTCATAAATGCAATAAAAGAAAATAATAATGCATAGATATGCGGCATTTGAAACTTGAATTTTTTTGATGAAGCATTCTTTTCTTGTTTGGTTTTCTCCATATTTGCACCTCCAAAACTATTATTTTGCGTATTCAATACCTTAGCCAAATAACCTCAAATGTTCCTGTAATGCGTAATGTATGATATATAAAAGATATGCTTGCCCATCCCCCCTTTGTGATATTTTGTTAGGTAAACAATCATTATAAATTTATAATGCAATTAGTATGCCAAAATAGAGAGTTGCCGCGTCACAGATAGTTTTATTGTCAAAGGACAAACCTTAGTTCACAATAGTTTTAGCTATCATGTATGTTATATGCTATATGGACAGCAATTAATATATTTTAGTGCCGGATTATGTCAATTGGGCAAGAAAAGATGCAATAATGTTGCTTAAAATCAGCAATCAATTTTACCATAATGATAATTAATTATTGATTTGATAATTTTAAGACGTATATCCACATATTAACCCAATTCATATTCCTCAAGTTTTCTGTATAATGTTGCTATTCCTATACCCAGGTCACTTGCAGCTTTCTTTTTTCCATTAGTTGTATTACCATAGATTTTTAAAGCCTTTATTATAAGTTTTTTTTCAACCCTCTTCAAGTTAAGACCATTTTCCACTTCTATACTTAATGTATTTTCTTTTTCATAGTTAATTATTCTTTTAGGAATGCTATCTCTAAAAATTGCACCACTTTCATCCATAGTATTTATCATAAATTCCACTGTATTTTCAAGCTCTCTTATATTACCAGGCCATTCATAATTGTATAAGATATTCCAGACATTTTTGTCTATACTTTTAAATGTTTTATTGAAAAGTTCAGAATATTTTTTTGTAAAAAACATTGTCAAAAGCTTTATATCATCTTTCCTTTCCCTTAAAGGAGGAATCTCCATTGGTATTACATTTAATCTATAATACAAATCCTGCCTGAATTGGCCTTCTTCCATCATTTCCTCAAGATTTCTATTTGTTGCTGAAATTATCCTTACATCTACTTTTATAGAGTCATTAGATCCAACTCTTGTTATTTCTTTATCCTGTATCGTCCGAAGAAGCTTTGCCTGCATATATAATGGCATATCTCCGATTTCATCCAGAAAAATTGTTCCTTTGTCAGCCATTTCGAATTTACCAATTCTTCCTTTTGGATCAGCACCTGTAAAAGCTCCCCTTACATAACCAAAAAGCTCACTTTCAAGTAAAGACTCAGGGATCGCCCCACAGTTAATGGCTATAAAAGGAGCTTTCTTTCTTTCACTAGAATTATGGATTGCCCGGGCAAACATCTCCTTGCCAGTACCACTTTCGCCGATAATTAAGACTGTGGAGCTTGAGTTTGAAATCTGTAAAACTCTCTTTTTAAGAAAATTAATTTTATCAGAATTACTTATTATATTATTAAGAGTTATATTATCTTCAGGATTAGTTAGCTTACTTACCCAGTAATTTAGCGTCTTTGCTTCATCAAAGATAAACATTCTTGTGTATTTTCTCTCATCAAGTCCCATGTCTTGAAGCACTCCAACAAGAAGATGGTCTTCGTTATCAAGTGTAAGCTTATATTCATCCTGCCCATGAAATGAGCTGCCTGTCGCAACCAATTGAACATGTTTTTCCAAATAATTTTTGATTCCAAGTATTTTACAGGCAGTTTTATTTACATGCGTAATGTACCATTTATCATCAACAATTATTACTCCCTGTTCAAGATTTTCTACAACACTGTCAAGAATTTTAAATTTTACTGTAAGGGCTTCACTTTCTATCATTTCAAAGGCCTTTGCACTTATGAGCTCAGAAAGCTGTTTCAGAAAATTATTATAAGCATTCATATTTGACAATAATAAGTCAACCTGCTCATCTTTAAAACATAAAAGTCCTATTACTCCTATAACTTTTTCTTTAAGAATTATTGGTGTACATAGCTCAAATTTTTCTATACAAGTATCTCTCTTGGGACAGGATTTGCACAGTATGTGACCTTTGGGTCTTGCTATTATTTGATTTTGCCCTGTTTCCAGTACCCTTTTATATACATTACTTTCTTTTTCCATACTTTCATTGATATGCTCCGCATAAGGGCCAGTTCCAGCTATTCTTACGAAGTTTTCGTCCATAATTTCTACATCGATTTTTAATATCTGTGAAATAACCGAAAGATAATCAATAACCGTTGGCTGTATCCTGCTAAGATTCGAAATCAATAATAACACCCCCTTACAATCGACAATTTACGACAAAATATATAATACCACTTTATCATAGTATTAATAAATTCTGTAGTCAATAAACAGGCAAAATAATAGCAATAATTAATAGACTCAAAAATTTTTGAGTCTATTAATTATTGCCGTAAAATTATTATAGTTAAATTTATATATTTAATTCATTTTTTCATTGCTCTTACCAAATCATCCATATTAGGCTTTATGCTTATTCCTTTACCTGCAGTAAGAGAGGCACTCTTTATGTCCTTTAAGCCGCTTCCCGAAACAATACTTACGATTGTTTCACTCCCATTAAATACTCCAAGCCTTGAAAGCTTTCTTATGCCGGCAAAACCTGTTACTCCGGCAGGTTCACCAAATATTCCTGTTTTCCTTGCGAGCACCTTCATTGAATCAAGAATCTCATCATCTGAAACATCTACCATGAAACCATCAGATTCTTTAAGAGCATTAAGTGCTTTAAGTCCGTTTCTTGGGATACCTACTGATATACTGTCAGCGATTGTATTGGGAACTTCATAAACAAAATCTCCTGTATTATTTTTAAATGCTCTTGTTACTGGATTTGAGCCTTCTGCCTGGACTCCTATCATTTTGGGGACCTTCTTTGTCAATCCAAGCTTATAACATTCATAAAAGCCTTTCCATGCCCCTGCTATGGAACAACCATCTCCTACAGCCATTACTACAATATCCGGAGCTTCCCAATTAAGCTGTTCGCATATTTCGTATGCAACAGTCTTTTTACCCTCAACAAGATAGGGATTTATTGCACAGCTTCTATTGTACCAGCCAAATTCATCTGCGGCTGAAAAGCACAGCTCCGTTGCCTCATCATAGGTTCCCTTTACTAAAAACACTGTCGAACCATATATTAGAAGCTGAGTTATCTTAGCAATTGGAGCTGTTTCCGGAACAAAAATATATGTCTTTTTCCCTGCACTTGCCGCAAAACCCGAAAGCGACGATGCAGCATTTCCTGTTGATGCTGTACATATTATATCTTTTTTTAATTCAATTGCTTTTGCAACTCCCACTGCACTGGCCCTGTCTTTAAGAGAAGCTGTCGGATTTCTTGAATCATCTTTAATATAGAATTGTTTAACTCCATACTCGCTTGCGAGCTTTTCCATATTATATAACGGTGTCCCTCCAACCTGCAGAGGTTGTATTCCTTCCTCATTTTCAATTGGAATTGCGGGTAAATATCTCCAAAGAGAAAAATTTTTATCTTCTTTTAATGACTCTCTTGTAAGATTGTTCTTAATTTTATCATAATCCAGGACAACATCTAGAATTCCTTCAATTCCACAATCCTTACAGGTATTTTGGACTTCATCCTCCGTATATTCCCTGCCGCATTTTACGCATTTTAATTTTTTTACCTTACTCAATTTTTTCACCTTCCAAAACGAATTCAAAATATAAAGAAGTAGGTTTAACTTTTTTACTTATATATACGCAAGAGCTGTGCCAATCTTAAAAACTATTGTAATTAAAGGTTCTATATGTCATTAAAGCAATTAAATGAGTATTGCTAGTGCTAAAACTTGTAATATTTTCAGTAAATGAAGCGCTGTAGATTTAAAGTTTAGCACTGGAAATAGGCTTATCAAAATGATAATTAGTAAAGGGCTTCAATAATTGAAGCCCTTTACATTTTAACAACTTAGCCTGTAAAACCTAATTTGCGGTTGGTTTCATTGAAGGGATATATCCGGGTGTATACCAGTCCTCATTTCCCAGATCCCAGTTTTTAAGCGGAGGCAGTTTTGACGGGTCCAATTTGACGCCGTATGTTTCCCAGAATTCGAAAAAACCGCTGTGATCCTTGCCGGTAACTGCTTTTAATGCGTTTTCTATATCAGTTTTGGTAAAAGTAGTCTTTTTGAGACCGGCCAGATAGTTTTTAAAAGGACCCAGCGCCTCAGCCTTCATCATAGGAATATTATGCTCATAAACGGCAAAATGCGGCCAGTGCTCTCCCTTCATCGCTGCGACATCCATATATGCACAGAACAGCAGCTTGGAGCTCCAAAAGAAAGCTTTGGCTGTTTTTTCTGCGTAAAATGGATAACTCATAAGACCGGTCTTAAAATCAGCCCTGTTGAACTGCTTCAAGTCCCTGATCTCTATATATTTTTGCCGTGCACCCGTTCCTGCAGTTTTCTCAAAGGCTGCAGCGATTTCATCCTCGGACAGGTTCTCCGGTTCTTTATCATCCTTAGCCAATGCCCACAGTTCCCTGACAAAATCCATTATGCTCTTCATGCCGACTGTCTTTTCCTTTATATACTTATCCAGCAAATAGACCTTCAGCGTTGAATCATTGTACTGCTTGTGATACTGGTTATCCTTTATTCCAATGCGCTTGCCCCGTTCCTCCATAGCCAATATATTCATCATCCGCCCGGTATAATAATCATGGCCAAACAGTCTGGCATTGACGGTATGTTCAAAAAATGTCGGTATTCCTTCTCCCAAAATTCCGTCACCCTTTTCATAGGTTAACTTGGCGTATATACCGCGGAAAGCATATTGGTGAAAAACATGATGACCAACCTGCAGATAGACAGTGGTCTCCGGCCAGATCTGCATGTAATGAAGCCAATTGGTTCGCCCCATCACCATCGGTATTCCCTCAATATGGTGGGGAATTGCATTGGTAATCAGCACATTGCGTACCGGCAGCTCTCCGATGTTTTTCCTATAATAGTCCTCATACAGCTCCAAGGTTTCCATATACCTTTTTGCTATTTCGGCATTATTTCCTTTATAGGATGGAAACCATCGGTCAATCCCCGTATCCCAATCAAAAAAGATGAATTTGTAGTTATCTCCCCTTTTCGTCCTATGCTCCTGAACAAATGCAGGCTTGCCGCCTGTAAAAAAGCTCTTGGAAAAATCCATTGTAAGGCTTCCCCACAGGTCCTTGCCAGCCCGGAAGCTTCCGTTTTCTTCCGTTAGTGTAGAAAATATCTGCAAGCCCTTGGGTATCACACATTTGACATTAATTGCAGAAGGCTCAGTCTTAGGAAGCATGAAAATGTCTCCCACAATAAAATATATAACCTTGTTGTTAAATACAGCATACATCTCTCCTGCAAAGGTTTTTGAGATTTCTCCGGTATCCGGCACGCTGGAAAGCTTCTTGGCATCGACAGCATATGTAATCTTAAAGTTCCTTGCACTTCCGTTGCTGACTTTAAGCTGCCATTTATCCTTCCAGCTTACGGGCAGGCTATGACCTGCCATATCCACGGCCTTGATATCGACAAAGATCTTATCCAGATTCCCTTCAAAACGCCCAAGGCAGTTGATATTATAGAACTCCATCAAGGTTACATTCTCCGGTGCACCTTGTACCGCAATTTCTACAACCGGCCTATCCGCAACCTGACTGTTCAAGGTATATGTCAATGAATATCCGTTGTCTGCAGATACAACCGAAAAGAAAGCCGCATAGGCTACAACTATGATAATAGGCATCAAAAACTTTTTCACGGCATAGCCACCTCCCATAAACATTCCTACTTATGGTATACCATATTTACCATTACTATACAATATGTCCATTCTGCTTAAGATTTTATCCATCTTGCCTGGTACGGCACTAAATGAATCCGGCCGCTTCTTATTTCTTCTCCTGATATTATGTCTCTTCCGTTGCAGTCGCATTTTATTTCATATTCATATTCAGAAACATTCACTATAACAAGTATTTTTTCTTTCGTCTGCTTATTATACCTGATAAAGCGTGAACCGTTATAAGCATAATAAAGCAGCACATCCAACACTTTCACAAGCAGTTCAGAACTTTTGAAGTTCAGGTCTATCTGGTCCTCGCTGAAGGTGGTCCAGACATGCTTCTTCCCTTCCTTGGTGTCAAAGCAGGTAAGAAGAGGCAGAACTCTCGGCCTTATGACCTTTTTGTAGTCTTCATCCGGGTCCGCTTCTATAAAATACTTCTTATATTTTTCCTCACAATTCAAATAGCCTTGGAACCATTTACTGGACTTTGATATGTGGTTCACAACCGCATCGTACATCATATCATAATCTTGAGATAGATTTTTTACATCCTCCCAGGTTCCTAGATCAGGGTTTATGCTGTAGTAGTCGGAAACAGAGAACCCGTCATCGGAGGTGTACGGGTACATTGGCAGCAAGTGTACTGCTGCCATTTTTCCCATGCCCTTGAAATCCTGTACAACAGTAGTCAGTCTTGGGTTTGAGTATTCTCTCAGCAACCTCCCTTACTTTAGTCCTGGTATTCTCACCTACATCAGGATAATTGTTCAGCACCTCCGATACAGCCGTTATGCTTACCCCGGCTTGTGCTGCGATCTCTTTTATTGATGGCATTCGGCTCCCCCCTAACCTTTATATGATTGATACTCACCCTGCCCGTGGCGCCTCTATTATATCTGTTTTCTCTTAAACTCAACAAATTCATCCACCGTAAGAAAAGTATCCTTATACCCGAGTTTCTGACAAAGCTGGGTCACATGAGGCGGCTCAAGATATGCACTGTAAAGCTCCTTATAGTGCGAATAAACCTCTCTGGTACTGCCGTCAAGCAGCACCTTACCCTGACTGAAGACCAAAGTCCTCTCAAAAATCTCAGCCACGAAATCCATGTCATGTATTATCGTAAGCACCAGCTTACCTTGATTTCTTAGAGTTTTTATTATATTCCCAATATTCTGCCTTCCGGTATAATCCTGTGCGATGGTTGGCTCGTCAAATATAACTATTTCAGTATCCATAGCCAGTATAGAAGCTATGCTTATGAGTTTCCTCGCAGAAAGGCTCAAATCGTATGGATTTTCCCCAGATTGCGCACTCAGCCCTACCATTTTAAGGGCATTCATAGAATTTGTCCTGGCAGTATTTTCCTTCTGACCTATGTTCAGAGGTCCGAATATAACCTCATCAAGTACCTTACTCTTGAATATCTGATCATTGGGATTTTGAAATACCAGTCCTATATGCTTCGCAAGCCCCGCTACCGTAGTATCCTTCGTATTGATGCCTTTAATTGACACATCGCCGGAGGTTGGCTTAAGAAGGCCCTTTAAAAGCTTGACAAAAGTGGTCTTCCCAGCCCCATTCTGCCCTATTATGGCAGTAGATCTTCCATCAAATTCGAGATTAATGCCTTTTAGTATCTCTTCCCCCACATTATAGGAAAAATGCAGGTCTCTCACTTCTATATTACTCATCAGCCTTCACCACCAAATCATAAGCTTCTTCCAATGTGATAGGATACAGCCCTGTTTCCTTATCCTTTATATTCAAACCCTTGCATATCTGTGTGAATGCTGGAGGTTCTACCCCATAATCTCCTAAATCATCTCTTGAGAATACTTTGTGCGGAACATCAAAATCAACCAGTTCCCCATCATATAGAAGCATAACCCGGTTGGAATACTTCGCAACTTTTTCAATTTTGTGCTCCACTAAAATGATTGTCATTCCCTCTTTGCTTAAGCTCCGAATAGCTTTAAAAACCTCTTCCGAACCCTGGGGGTCCAGTTGTGAAGTAGGTTCATCCAGAACTATGATTTCAGGCCTCATAGCTATAATGCTGGCAATCGCCATCCTCTGCATCTGCCCGCCGGACAGCTCAAAAGGGTTCCTGTCCCTAAACCTGTATATATCAAGCAGCTTCAAAGAATAATCTATCCGTTTCCTCATTTCATCCCTGGAAACACCCATGTTTTCCAAACCAAAGGCTATTTCCTCATATACCGTAAGCTTTGATCCGGTAACCTGGGTAAATGGGTTCTGAAATACTATTCCTACCTTGGAAACCAATTGGCTGATATCTGCTTTTCCGACCTCTATACCATCAACAATTACCCTTCCTCCGTATGCCCCATGGTAAAAGTAGGGGATAAGCCCTGTTAAAGCCTGGCATAATGTCGATTTTCCAGCCGAGTTCCGGCCTATAATACTTACGAATTCTCCCTTTTCCACTTCAAACGAAATATCTTTTAAAGCCAACTCCTTCGTTAAAGGATACCTGTATCTCAAATTTTCAACGATGATCTTTTTCATATAAATATCCTCCATGCTGCAGCAAATACGATTGAAGCTGCCAGAAACAGCTTAACAAACAGATTGTAAGGAGGGTTGAATTCCTCGTTCAGGAATGTCTTTTGGGCTTTCGAGTTAAATCCCCTTACCTCCAGTGCCATTGCCCTCTCCTTTGTGTTTATCAGGGAGTTCATAACTACCGGCCCTATAAGCGGGAAAAATGACTTTATCCTGGTTAAAAGCTTTCCTTCCGTCTCCATACCCCGTGATCTCTGAGCATCTGTTATGGTATCCATTGTAGACGACATCTGAGGAATTATTTGCAAAACAGAGCTTAGCACATATCCTATCCTTGGAGATAAGCCTCTCCTTACCAATGACTCAATAAGATCTGAAGGCCTGGTGGTAAGGATAAGTATTGCAAAGGCGCACAATATGTTAACTACCCTTATGCAAATATGAAGAGCATATGTAAGACCTTCCTTATAAAAAGCAAGTGGGCCTGCATGAAATATAGGAGTACTGTTTCCATAATAAAATAATCCTTGTACTACTATAATAGATAAAAGAACAAAAAAACTAAAACTTATAATGGGTATAACCCTTCCAAATACCCTGCCCAAAAGCAGCAAAGCGACACTTACTGCCAAGCAAAACAATGCCATTGTCTTTGTGGGTATTATAATTGGAATTGCAATGGCTGCCACAATGTAAAACAGTTTACTTATAGGATCAAATTTGTGAATTAACGTATTTTTTTCCTGATATAAGCTCAAGGATTTCAAAGTGCTCACCTTTCTGCATAATATATAAGACTGCAACAGCAGTCTTATATATTATAATCATATTTTTATATTCGCTGTTATAGCTTTTCGATTTCACCTTCGTTGTTGAACATTACCGTAAGCTTTTGGGGAAGCCCTTTAAATATAGCATAAGCTGCCACTAGCGTTGCTACTTTGTCAGGTATGTCAACAATCAGCTCATCGAGGAAAGAAGCAATCCATACAGGAAAATTATTGGCAATCAGATATGTATAAAGTGCATCGCCCCATATATTTCCTGTCTGCCCACCCCAGAAGGCAATATTTATCGGAGTAGAAACAACTGCAGCGACCAGTGCAACAATCAGCCCTGCTATAAACGCTTGACCTGGGCTCCTAAGCATACCTTTATAAGTTATGATACCAACAGTAATACCTATAGCAATGCTTGTAAGTGCGTAAATAAATGAAATAGGATCCATGGTAAGACCATAAATTATGTTGTTTATTGCACCCGCAATAGCTCCGACTACAGGGCCCGCCATCATACTCGCCAATGCCGTACCTATGGCATCCAGCCAAAGAGGCAGCTTAAGCACTCCTGCAAACAGCTTTCCGATGTAATTGATACCAACTGCTGCCGGAATAAGAACCAATGATGCCGTAGTAAGCTTAAATGACCACATGTTTTTACTACTCATAGAAAAACCCCCTCATATAATGTTTATACTGCTGTGTGTATCCATAATCTACCCACACTTACATATTATAACAAATACACGACTATTTACAAGACATATAACCCGGTCTTTAAAGAAATACTAAGAAGTAATTCAAACCTGCATGGAATCCCTTGATTGCTTTCCATTCCTTTAGTAATTTTACATTTTCACGTTCCATTTTGTGTTGTTCCGTTACACTTTTTATATCTTAATAATAGAAATTTACTTCAACCTGTCAAGAATCTCTTAATATTGCAAAGCGGAACAGGAACTTCATCAGGGGATAAAAAGGTTACGCAAATTCTATTTCATATCTGCCCAACATGCGTTCAAAGCTGATTGTTTATGTAAAAAGACTGCCTTCAGCCGTACGCTCTGATTGCAGTCGTAATATTTTTTTGCTTCTATCTTTTACTATTTCCTAAGTAATAGGATAAGTTCACCAAGATTGGTTCCTACTTTTTCATGTAAACAATAAATATCTGTTTCATACCCTTCGGATCTTTCAATAGCCAAATCTATATTCGGTAAATAGTTCTTTTCAAAACCTATGTTCTTCTTTCCATGACCGGCAATTTTTGATACCTCATTACTTACAAATGAATGTGCATGAGTTAAATACAGGTATGGCTCCGTATCTTCCAATCAGACAATCTTTTTCAATCTTCTTATCATAACGTACTTTGAACTTATCAAGTGAATATATGCTTGAGCTATGATCCAGCCCTCTTTCTATGAACCATATTTCATCTTGTCTTATTTTATCCAGATCCATTAAAAAAGCATCATGAGTTGTAGCAATTATCTGTGATTCATTATTTTCAGATAATTTATAAAATAAGTCTAAAATATTCCCATGATCCATTACCATTTTCTTGACAATAATTTTCCCATCATTATTTTTACAAAAGGAAAGGAGTAGATTGCTTTCACGAAGTCCGACTACATTTTTTTCGTTTAAGTCATTTGATAGTTTACTTTTTAATTGCATTACCAAATCATCATCTAATCCAGAAAAAGCTTTGTCAAACTCAATTTCCTGTTCAAATATATTATCAATACCTGTATCAAAATATTTAAAATACTTCCTAAATTCACTTTTCATTTCTTCATCGGACACGACTTTGTTCAAATTTCCGTATTTAGAATTTGGAAAAACAATTATTAGTTTCAAAAACCATTCGTAAACTTCATTAAATATAAGAAATTCATCTACATCATTTATCTGCTTCTCTGCCATTTTTGATAAAAACAGCGAATCATTCATTCGTTTAATATCTTCTTTATAAACTTTAAATGTTGTAGCCTTCTCACCTTTAAGTTGTAAATCACTTGTGACATTAGTTGCTCCATCAATAGTTTCACGGTTAAATATACATTTTTCATGATTTTCATTAATTTCGTATAACCATTCGTCAATTACTTGCTTTTTATCATAAGAAATTGCAAAACCATAAGAATAAACAATACCATTCAGCACTATTTCAAATTGAAATACTCCTGGCTTTAAGTAGTTTTCATGTTTTACCCTGAAATGTTTTTTATTCAAATCTACATTTTTAATGCCCTCAATAACAATATCTCTAGCGAAGTCAACTGCCTTTATAAGATTAGATTTTCCAGAAGCATTAGCACCATATATAAGAGCAGCCTTTAATGCACTTCTTTTCCCAAATCTTATTGTATGGTTCTTATGCCTTTGAAATTTACCTGGAGCCATTGATAATTGCTCTCGTTTATCAAAAGACAGAAAATTTTCAACAGAAAATCGTAGTAACAACTCAATCACCTCTATTATATTAGATGTATTTTTTTCACATTTGATTGCTTACTATTATATATTTGAAGAAATAAAGTTCAAGTACTAGGGGCATCTAGAAAATTATGGAGCCTAAAATGGCCTCATAATTTCATTTAATAAGGTATAGAAAGTAGAAGCGTGATCATATTGCACATCTTGAACGTAAAGTAGGTAAGCCCACCTATAAAGTGGACCGGCTAAAAGAAATCTAAACACGAAAGGAAGTTAACTTATAAAATCATACTTCGTGTCTTGACATTGGGGAGCATTATAGTCCCTTTTTCTTATACAGCTATTTGTTATTTTTTAGAATTTCTAAAATGGCGACTCCGTATTTTTCGAATTTCTTTTCACCAAACCCCTTACAAGCCAACAATTCTGCTTTTGTCTTGGGATTTATACGAATTATTGCCTCCATTTCATCATTATTATATATGAAGTAAGGCTTTATATTTTCCGCCCTTGATGTATTTAACCGATATTCCTTCAAAGCCTTGTAAACGGCAGTTTCTTCAATACTGACAGCTATTTCGGCTATAGTTTGTTCCATATCTGGAACTTCTTTTACTAGTTGCCTCTGCTCTACAGCAGGAGCTTTTTGAATAAATTGGGGAGAAGGGGTAATAGTTTGCCTATCAGCAACGAAATCCTGCTTCGTTAGAGAATACTTTTCAATATTATCGAAGGATATAGGTTTATGATTTGCTATAAGGAATTCAGCAATTTCAAACATCTGTTTTTCTTTGAAATGCATTTCATCTCTGAGCTTATCTAGTTCTCTTTTAAGCATACTGGTGAGTTGGTCATATTTATAGCTGAGCTTGTATGGATTTCGGGCATTTAGTTTTGTTTATAATAGTTCTTGGATTTGCAATAACTACTGCTGACCTTATAGGGAAATTCTTAATAAGCCCGTTCTTAATTAGCATTTCTCTTAAGATAGTCACATGCCTGGTGTTCTGAGAAATCGGGCTATAGATTCCTTCTTTCCTGATGACTTTTCCATAGCTATTTTTAAAGCATCTGATAAAATCACCGTCAGCCGTTATTTCAATATCACCATTGAGCTTCTTAGTTTCAAGAACATAAATGAATTGATGAGTAATTAAAATGAAGTCCATTTGAGCTGCATAATCATTATATTCAATTCTGATATCATGCAAAATCAGCATTGGAATGAAAGAGTTTTTTATCTCGAAAGCTACATTTTGTTCTCCTTCGATTCCTTGTTTTAAGAAAGCTATATCCCTATTTATTAGTTCTTTTTTATCAGAAGTTACCTTGCTTGAAAGTTCAATTAAATCCTTCAATTGCTGATTTTCTCTATCAAACTCTTTCATAAAAATTGGTTCTTTAATATTTTTCTTGCCATTAATCAATGCATAAACAGCTTTATCTATAAAAGCCATACTATACATCCCCCCTTGTAAGTCTATGAAGTATTTTCCATATTTTTAATTATAATAGTATCTATTGAATTTATATAGTATTTTTTGTAAGTATTTAGTAAGTGAGAATTCCTATAGTATGCGTATAACTTCCATTTATGCTATAATTAATAGCTAAGAATACAAACGAAAGGTAAATATGTTTATGCCTATACTTGATTGGATTGGAAAAGAACAAGTTATTATATTTGGTAAAATAGAAATCGAGCAGTGCTGAAGTTAAAAATCCCTGCAAAAAATGGATGCACAAATAATATGAAAAACCCCACCCCTTAAGACACTTCTGATTTTTCACTCCTAATTGAAAATAAATTCAATTTATCTATAACCTCATTACTCTATTACTTTCTTCAACAACAGCCTCTTTTTGAACATTCCTCTCTTCTCAGCTTTAGCAATCCTTATTTGTTCAAACTGCTCCAGCTCTGGCGATAGAAAAAATCCGGAGAAAATCGCATAAAAAATGCATGACCTCTGCCGGAGCAAAAGCCTAGAGCTCTTCGGCTATTATACTTGAGGTAATGCTGTAAGCCCAAGCAAGAACCTTGGTTTGAAATATTCTATAATCCCACTTATAACTCTCTGCTACTACCTGGTGAAATTCGTCAGCCTGTGTCATCATATTGGTTATCTCTTTCCCCATCATTATAAGTACTACTATGATACACATCCACACTTGCATTAATATTTACCGAATCAGCGTAGACTATGTTCATATTAAAATCTAAGAATAAAATTAATGAGCTGCTACTATTTCTTCAATTCTCCCAGTAAAGTACTCAAAGTAACCTTCACTCATCTTCCATGCAGCTTTGAACTCAGTTGGATATCTTATTCCCCTTTTTTCTGAATAATGGCTGCACAGCCCAATCCAATTGCACTTTTCATATTTTTTCCCATCCTCGGAATTATATCGATCCTCCGTTTCAAATTGAATGAATTCCCCAATAGCATTGAATGTAAAAATTCCACTCACTTCATTTCCATTATGCGTTAAGACTGCTTTTGCACTGAGTTGGTCTATTTCAGTCCATGTAATATAAGGAGCGATAGCGATTGATGGGAGTAAAAGTGATTCAGATAAAAACGTCACCAGCGCTGATTGATTAAGTTCCTTTGTTCCGTAAGCATCAATAATATTGATTCTCTTCATAAGCTTCATACTCCAGCTTCCTATACCATCTTGATATTCTTCAATGACATTCATAGGTATTAACCCCATTAGTTTTGTATAAATATAGACTATTCTTGATGGTATGTAAGCAGAATTATACTGATAATAGTTTAGTTTCATCCAGTTACTTTTTTGATTTCTTTTATGATACGCATCCGTCCAAATCACTTCCGCATTCATGATTTTGTTCTTTCCTATGTAGCCACAATATCTAAAATAGTTTTGCACTGCTGTAGGTAAATTAGTAATATCGTCCTCTGTAAACTGGGCAGATTGATTTTCAGGGCTTTTTCTGACTGCTTCACTTATTTTACTCAAGAATTCTCTTTTCATCATACATTTCTCCATTTATTTTAATTGATTAAAAACCATATTTACTATATGCATCACCTGAAAGCTCAGATAGGCAAAATACCTTTTGGGTATTATAAGCACATGTCCCTTGCTCACAGGGAAGCTATCATATATGGCAAATGCAAATTCATCCTCTGTAACATCAGGATCCAACTACTGTTATAATTTGACATGAACATAACATATCCTGCTTTATCTGCAAATAAAAAGCCTTCCTGTCATTACAACAAGGGAAGTATCTATGTTATCATGAAAAGCTATGATATCTGCATCCTAATCCCTTACTAAAACAGGCTGACAATCATCTTGAAGAAGACCGGGAATACGGAAAAATCGGAATCGCTTGCCCAGCGGGCAAAATCAGCTATCGTATGTGAAAGGGCAGGTACTGTAAGTGCTTGTCCAAAAGACATCAGCAAACCGGCTACGACACCGCCTGCAATGGCACCTTTCCAACCGCCCGTAGAATTCCCGAACACTCCTGCAGGACCTCCGCCGAAAAACGTAGTAACTACAGGCGGAGTCAATGCATAAAATCCGACTGCTCCGAACAAAACGACACAGACAAGCACTGTACTAAGGCATGAGAGGAAGCCGATCATAACGGCAGTAGGTGCAAAATTGAAAATAACCGGACAGTCGAGAGCCGGAATCGCATTGGGAACGAGCTTTTCGGAAAAGCCCTTAAATGCCGGGATAATCTCTGCCATCATCATGTTTACGCCCATCATCAGGATTGTAATGTCGATTGAGAATGCCAGACCCTGTGAAATAGCGTAAATAAACGCTCCTTTTCCGCCGCTTAAGTTCTTTTCAACAAATGCAGGTCCGGCAATTGCGACACAGACGACATACATAATCACCATGATAAGGGCTGTGGATACGGTGATATCTTTAAGAAAACTGAGTTTTTTCGGAATATTGATCTGCTCTGAGCTTTTATCTTTATCTTTCTTAAATAAATTTCCCGCAAGGGAACCTGCAATTGCACCGAAAGAAGTAGTATGACCGTATGCAATATTGTCGTTACCGGTCACCTTACGGACAAAAGGCTGCGTGATAGCCGGCTGCAGTGTAAAATACAAACCGCCGAGAATACTGCCTGCAATGATTAATGTTGCACTGCTGATATTCGGATGAACTTCAATTACAACTGCCGTATACACAAAAGTCATCCAGAATATCTCATGGACAGTCAGATAGATATATTTGAACCTTGTAAACCTGGCAAGAAGGATATTGACAATAAATGCCCCGACCATAATAATCGTAATGACTGAACCGTATTTCTCCGTAAAAGCTGCCTGTCCCATTGCTGTTGTAGTGACATTCAAACCAATGATTTTTTCAAGTAGATATGAAATGGGAAAGACAGTACCTCCAATCATGGATGCGCCGGTGCTCATAATCATAAAGCCTGCAATGGCTTTAACCGTACCGATGATTACCTCCTCTGTATGTCTTTTTTGAACCAGCAGGCCTACACAGGCTACAATACCCATAAGGAACGCCGGATTGTCAAAAATATACGCTTTAAGGACATTGGCTATTGATAAAAATAATTCCATAATGATTCCTCCAAAAAATAAACTTCAAATAAATCTTTCATTTCAACTGTTTCACACTCCTTACCCCAAATACAATATATACTATTTTTCGACATAAAACATTATATATTTTCCTGCTGACATCACAAGTCCGGCAAGGAACCGGCAAATGTCACAAAAAAACTCTGGGGAGAAATCCTCAGAGTTACTTTTTTTTATGGTGAAGAGACATTTGAACTTTCTAAATTTGAAATTAATTTATCTGCCAATTACACCCTTTTCAGCAAAGCTATAATATTTTTCACCGGCAACAATAATATGGTCTACGACACTAATTGAGATGGCTTCAAGAGCAGTTACTATCTTTTTTGTAACATTAATATCCGCACCTGAAGGCTGCATGCTCCCTCCGGGATGATTATGCGCCAATATTATGCTGTTTGCCTGGTGCCTGAGTGCAGTTTCAACAATCAGTCTTGGATAAACCGGTGCTTCGTTAATCGTACCTTCATGTACCAGTGCAGCATAGTTCACCCTGTTTTGGGAATTCAAACATATGACAAAAAAATTCTCATAGGTTCTTCCTGCGAATAATGATACTGCATATTCGCCGGCTTTTGTAGAGCTGTCTAAAACAGGCTTGTCCCCCCATTTGTCTTTAAAATATCTTCTTGCCAATGAGGGAATCAAAGATACAAGAATCGCCGTATTCTCACTTACCCCACACCGTTTGCATATATCCTTCGGATCTGCTTCAAACAGTCCTGCAAGAGAACCAAATTCAATAATCATTTTGTGAGCAAGCTCGTTGGTATCCTTCATTGGTATAGAGAAGAAAAGAAGCATTTCCAGTATCTGATGGTCTTCAAACGCATCCAGCCCTTCTGATAGGTATCTTGATTTTACTCTTTGCCTGTGTCCCTCATGCAACTTCTTTTCCATAATTTCTCCTTATACTTTTATATACTAAATGCTAATCTATTAGTAATAATCATAGCAAGGTATTCTTTATGAGGAGTAAAGTTCCTTAATTTTTTATAACTTGGCACATGTATAAAAGCGCATATCATTTTTTTAGTTCGTCATGCAGCGAGGATACTTCCTCCAGCCATACGGAAAACGAAGCATCGCTCGGCATCCGCCAGTCACCCCTCGGAGACAGTGCAATGGAACCAACTTTAGGCCCGTCAGGCATACAAGACCTTTTGAACTGCTGTGTGAAAAACCTCTTTATAAAAACCTCCAGCCACTTTACGATAGTATCCTTATTGTATTTTCCTTCAAAAGCAGCTTCCGCAAGCAGTTCTATCTTTGATGGAGAATATCCTCCCCGAATCATATTGTAAAGGAAGAAATCATGAAGCTCATAGCTTCCGATTATATCCTCCGTCTTCTGTGCTATTTTTCCCTCACTGTCGGGAGGTAAAAGCTCCGGACTCACCGGTGTATTGCAAACATCATATAAAGCCTTTGCTATTAACGGCTTTTCAACTTTGTTTTTATCTGCGTACCATTCTACAAGATATTTTACCAGAGTTTTAGGAATGCTGGCATTGACGGCATACATCGACATGTGATCCCCATTATAGGTACTCCAGCCTAAAGCCAGCTCCGACAAGTCCCCTGTGCCTATCACTAGACCGCCTTCCTTATTGGCTATGTCCATCAGAATCTGAGTTCTTTCCCTTGCCTGTACATTCTCATAGGTTACATCATGAACATTTTCATTTAGTCCGATATCCTTGAAATGCTGAATGCAAGCTTCCTTGATTGAGATTTCCCTTGAAGTGGTCCCAAGCTCCTTCATTAGTGTTGTGGCATTTGAATATGTCCTGTCTGATGTACCAAATCCGGGCATTGTCACTGCAATTATATTTTTTGCCGGAAGCTTAAGCTGCTCACACGCTTCAACGCATACAAGCAATGCAAGAGTAGAGTCCAGACCTCCTGATATGCCGACAACCATTTTATTCTGCCGGCTTTTTATAATCCTCTGCTTCAAGCCTGTAGCTTGAATTTTGAAGATTTCCCTGCACCTTATATCCCTTGCATCCTTGGAGTGCGGTACAAAGGGATGCGGATTCACTCTTCTCAATAATTCCCTTGCTTCAACCTGATTCAAATTAAAGTACACAACTTCATAGTCAATACTGTCCGATCTTCCCATAAAGCTGTTCATTTTTCTCCTATCGTTCATTAACCTTCCTATATCAATATCCTGATAAACACCCTCATTTTCCTTGAATCTTTGTTCGGCAAGGACAGCTCCGTTTTCGGCAATAAGTCCGTGACCCCCGAATACAACATCCGTAGTAGATTCGCTTTCTCCTGCGGAAGCGTATACATATCCCGCGATGCACCTGGCCGATTGCTGACAGACTAAAGCACGCCTGTATTCTGATTTTTCAACGATGTCGTTGCTTGCAGACAGATTCAATATAAGGTTTGCACCATGCAGTGTGTGATAGGAACTGGGCGGAATAGGAGTCCATAAGTCTTCACAGATTTCTACCCCGATGCAAAGCTCTGAATCTGCATCCTTGAATAAAAGGTTCTCGTTAAAAGGGACCTCCTGTCCACACAGCATAACCGTTTTGCTGATTCTTTTGGCAGCGGGGGCAAACCATCTATACTCGTAAAATTCGCTATAGTTTGGAATATAGGTTTTAGGAACAACCCCAAGGATTTTCCCCTTGTAGAAAACTACAGCACAATTAAAAAGCTGATTATCCGCTTTTACAGGCATTCCTACTGCAATTACAGCATCCAACCCAGCAGTATTTTTTATAAGAATACGAAGCTGTCTTTCAGCTTCTATTAAAAGACCTGTCTGGTGGAACAGATCTGCGCATGTATATCCGGTAATTGCCATCTCGGGGAAAGTAATTACCTGCAATCCCAAGTCTTTGCTTTTTTCTAAAAGCTCAATCATCATTGCTGCATTAAACGCCGGATCGGCAATCCTGATCTGCGGGCAAACCGCTCCTACCCGTACAAATCCGTATTTGCTCAATTTCATCATATTTGCTTCTCACTTTCTTTTATCACTATAACAACTTAACTATATATTATTCTTTCCTAATATAATTATTTCCTGCTATATTCTTAAGTAAATTGAACAAAACCTTCTTGTCGTAATGACAGGAAGGTTTTATAAAGTTACTGCATTCTGCTTATGGTGGACGATAGGGGGATCGAACCCCTGACCTCCGCATTGCGAACGCGGCGCTCTCCCAGCTGAGCTAATCGCCCTTCAAATCTATAATATAGACTATCGATACTTAAGTCAACTGTTATTTTCGGATAACGGACTCTGGGATATAGCTCCTAGATTTTCAAGATTCCTGTAGAGCTTAAGAAAATCAGGATTATTATAATTGGAACTATATACTTTATTAAGAGTGCCCAGACTTTCTTTAGTCCAAATGCTACCTTTCCATTGTTTGTAGCTTCTTTTACAGCTTCATCTATACCAAACCTTCTTACTACAAATATGCACATCATGAAGGCCCCGAAAGGCATCATTATATACGAAGCTAAAAAGTCTGCCGCACTTAAGAAGTCAAGACCCCCTATCTTAAACCATGATAAAACTCCCTGCCCAAGAGAAGACGGAATTCCTACCAGGAATATTATTATTCCTGCCCAGATTGCTGATTTTAACCTGTCCTTCTTATAATGATCCACAAGGAAGGATACATTAACCTCAAGCATTGAGATTGATGATGACAAGGCTGCAAACAGCATCAACACAAAGAATAGGAATCCAAACAGTTCTCCTAATGGCATCTGTGTGAAAACATGAGGCATAGTAATGAAAAGCAGCGGTGGTCCTGCAGCAGGGTCGAGGCCGAAGGCAAATACTGACGGGATAACTATCATTCCTGCCAGAAATGCAGCCGCAAAATCCATTGTAGGTATCACTGCAGACATTTTAGGTATATTTTCATTCTCCGACAGATAGCTTGCATATGTCATGGTACAGCCGGCACCAATATTCAAACTGAAGAATATCTGACCCATTGCCATTAAGAACGTAACACCCGTAAGCTTCGAAAAATCAGGTGTCAGATAGTATTTAATACCCTCTACGGCTCCCGGCAGTGTGACTGCTCTTACTACCAGAATTAAAAACAATATAAACAGGGAAGGCATCATAACCTTATTAGCTTTTTCTATTCCGCCTGATATCCCCCTGACCACTATGAAAATTGTAATAGCCATAAAAAGAGCATGCCAGAAAAGAGGAGTAACCGGATTTGTGATAAATCCCCCGAAATAACCGGGTATATCTCCTTCTATTCCGCCTGTTATATACTTGAACATATAATTAGTTATCCAACCGCCAACTACAGCGTAATATGAAAGTACTATAAAGTTCACAGACACTGCTATAAAGCCTACAAACTTCCACCACTTGCTTCCATTGGAGAGTTTGGCATATGTACCTACAGGATTCAGCTTTCCCCTTCTCCCCAGGACAATCTCCGTAACAAGTACAGGTAAGCCAAGTATGATAAGTATGATGATATAAGCAAATAGGAATGTCCCTCCGCCGAATTTTGATGCAAGATATGGAAACTTCCATACATTGCCTAAGCCAATAGCAGCACCTGCCGCTGCCATAACAAAGCCTATGCCCGATGCCCACTGTCCTCTCTTGGACGGAGTCTGAACCTCTGCCTTAGTATTAGTTTTCAAATCCCCCATAATAATCCCCCTTTCATAATAAATACATTACCAGTCACTATCCAGTTTTTTACATTATACAATATGGAATTTTGCTTTTCAAGAAAATTCTGGAATACGCCAACAGATATACTTATATCTGTAAATCCTGTAACATTTAAATAGACTCATCATATAATAGTATATGTGCGGATAATTCTTTCATAATAGCAGGATATTCTAAAAAGCTGGCGAATAAACAATGAAATAGCACTCCAAAAATAAAGGAGGATGAAATATGAGTTTTTTAAAGAATCTTCAGGAAAAAGCCGTAAGTACAGCTAAGGTAGTTGGCAATAAGTCACAGGAAATGGTGGAGATAGGCAAGCTTAAGCTTCATATTACACAGCTTGAAGGCGATATAAAGAAGCAAAAACTTGATCTGGGCGAACTGGTTTATAATGCCTTCTCAAAAGACACTGAGTTTCCTGCTGAGGATGTAACGAAGCTGGGCAGAGAAATATCTGCCAAATATGCTGAAATCGAAGATACTAAAGCAAAGATACAGGAAGTGCAGGATTAAATAAGCCATGAATAACAATTAAAACCACCGTTTCATAATATAGAGACGGTGGTTTTTACCTCTGTATGATATGTATTGCAGGGGTAATAGATATTGTGTACCAACTTATTTTTGTTTAATGGAGTTGTAGAAGAATGAAAGCAATAAAAAACGCAAGAATCATCCATGAATCAGGAATACTTGAGAATCATATTCTTTTATTTAATGAAAAAATCATTGAAATTATACCCTTTGACTTGAATCAAACCTATGAACTTGATGAAATGATTGATGCAGGTCATCATTATGTATCTCCAGGTTTTATCGACATCCATATCCACGGCAGCGGCGGCTCCGATACTGCAGATGCAACGGGATATGCACTGCAGACTGTTAGCACTAAGCTTGCTTCGACAGGTGTTACAGCCTTCCTAGCAACTACAATAACCGAAGATATTGGAAAAATTAAAGCTGCTTTAAGAAATGCTTCGGATTGCAGAAATAAAGTTACAGGTGCAAAAATACTAGGCTGCCATCTGGAAGGACCTTTTCTGAATTCTCAATTCAAAGGAGCTCATAACCCGGATAAAATGATTCTTCCTGATATTTCTTTGATAAAAGAGTTCAAAGATATTGTTAGACTGGTAACCTTTGCTCCCGAAATATCAGGCAGCAGAGAATTCATACAATACTGCAAAGGTGCCGGTATTGCTTTATCCATAGGGCATAGCGCAGCCAGCTATGAGCAGGCATTGGATGCCATATCCCAGGGAGTAGGCCATATAACTCACACCTTTAACGGTATGTCCCCTCTTCACCATAGAAAACCGGGTGTCGTAGGTGCGGCAATGAATACAACTGTAAGCTGTGAATTGATTGTTGATAATGTACATCTTCATACTGCTATCCCTGAAATAATGTACAAGTTAAAAGGAATTGACAAAATTGTCCTCGTCACCGATGCCATGCGTGCATGCGGAATGCCGGAGGGCAATTATGATCTGGGAGGCCGGCAGGTCTCAGTAAAGGATGGTAAAGCTGTTTTGGCAGACGGAAGTCTTGCGGGAAGTGTCCTCACAATGAATACTGCACTTAAAAACTTTAGGGAAATAACAAAGCTTCCACTAGAGGAAGTAATAAAAGCTGCCACAGTTAATCCTGCCAAAGTTATAAGTGCCAAAAAGAAAGGTCTTATCAAACCGGGAATGGATGCAGATTTTACAATATTTGATGCAGATTTTAACATTATATCTACCATAGTCAACGGTAAATGTGTATATCAAAAATTTTAAGGTGGTTATTTTAATATCAAAATAACCACCTTATAAAACAAGCTCTAATTCAACCGGAATACCTTTTATACCTGCCAAGTGTTAAATACCTCATTCCTTTTTTGAAACCAAAGATCTTACCAAACAAACTCTAAACTGATTTTACTAACTACGTGAAACATGATCGAAAACTTAAAACTAAACCGGTTACTGTACATATTGGAGAAGTTACACATTAGTTGAATTAGAGCCTGTCCGAAGATATGCTACATCATTTAGATGTATTCATCCTTCTTAATTTAATTATACCACAATAGTTCAAAAATTCAATATAAATTTTCAGAATATTAATTAAACTATGAAGATACTAACAATTCTTCAACGTATTGTAGTATTCTATCCGATTTAGATATACCTTCGCTTTCTACTTCCTTTAGATGACATTCTATTTTATTTTTTAGATCTTTATCCTTCATTATTCTTGTATTTATCAAAACATTCAGCTTCGCACCCTGTAAGGCAGCCTTGCAAAATACTACTCCGACTCCCACATCACTAATAGCAATGCGTGTCCCAATCTTCGCAAATTCCTCATGCAAATCGATTGCTTTTAAGCAATACTCAGCTATAGTAAGCGGTACCATAGTCGCATCTACCAGAGCCTTTTGCAGTGCTGTGTCTTTTATATTTTTTTCTTCTTCTGTATTCTTTGGTAATCCATATGCCTGAGACAAAGGATAAAACACTTCTGCATCTCTTGCTACCAGTGCTTTCAGGCCATCTATTATAACCTCCGATTTTTTAAGAAGTTCTCTGATATCTCCCTCAACATCTATATATTTCTTTTTGCCTAAAGTAAGATTTCCAACCATACTGCCCAGAGCCATTCCAAGTGCGCCCACATATGCAGATGCACCGCCGCCCCCTGGCACAGGTGCTTTTGATGAAAGCTCCTGCAAAAATTGATTGCAGCTTTTTTCTAACAAAATTATCCCTCCTAATTATGCATCTCGCGAAAAGTACTAATTTATCTTACTATATTCCAATATTCCCCGCAACTTCTATTATTGGGAGCATGTCAGCTTCTTGTGCATTTTATTCATAATTAATCAATAAATACTTTACATAATAATTGTTAGATTAAACAAAATACTTTATGTAACTAATTCTGAAAAGAGGTGTACAAAATGACCGTTCAAAGTGACTTGAAGAAGGCTATAGCGGCGGCTGAAGCTGCAAAGGGTACTTATGCAATGGCGGCTGAAGCTACAGAAGATCAAACGACAAAAGAAAAATACCAACAAATGAGCGCAGATATGGATGATCATCTAATGTTTTTAAATAATCGCATGAATTACCTGGATAATAACAACAGTTTGAACCGACAATCGGAGCAAGGATACTGATCAGTTGGCGCTTAGGAGGTGTAGGCATTAACTGCTAGTGATGAAGAGCATTCAAAAAAGAATGCTCTTTTATTTTTATTAAAAAAGAGACTGCACTAAATGTATTATCATCTCCAATTGAGAAGAATAGCTATCTGTCTATACTATATATTTTGTCGAATATTTTGTCGATTATTGTCGATTTGAGTTGTGTTTGGAGCGAGATAATGGTAATATTTTATGTATATGGTATACTTGGCAAATTATCAAAATAATCTGGGGGTAATAAATTATGTTAAGAAAAATGAGTCTTTCGACAAAAATCACATTAATTTTGGGGTCTACTGTTTTAATTGGCTTAATAATTATGAGTTCACTGGAATTATTAAGTATCCATAAAAGCAGCTATAATGATGCCCTTGAATTGGCACAAGAGGTTTCAAAAGGCTATGCCAATGATATCACGGGAGATTTTGAAGTAGCAAAGGCAAGTGTAAATGGGGTAATTAATACACTGAATTTTGCAAAGAAAAACAACTCTCTGACAAGAGAAGATGTCATAAAATTATTGGAATCAACTTTGGAGGAGACACCATCTATACTAGGTATATATACTTGTTGGGAACCAAATGCTTTTGACGGAAAAGACAGCGAATATGTAAATAAAGATGGTCATGATTCAACAGGGCGGCTTATACCCTACTTAGTCAGAAATAATGGCGAAATTGCATTAACAGCTCTTACGGATTATGCTGTAGAGGGTGCCGGTGACTATTATTTGATTCCTACCAAAACTAAGAAACCAGCCTTGCTTGAGCCATATTATTATAAAGTTGATGGTAAGGATGTATTGTTGACATCTCTAGTTGTACCAATATTGGATGATGGGGGAAATGCTATTGGTATTGTTGGTGCAGATATTACATTAACTGCTATTAATGATATAGTCAATAACGCAAAGCCTATGGGAGGCTATGCTGCCGTCTTTACAAATAAAGGAACTATAGTTGCTATTGGCTTGAGTCCGGAGTTGATTACAAAAAATCTTGTAGATATAGAAAAGGATGGCAAAGACGTTATTGCAAAAATCGACAATGCTGAAAACTTCATTGTGAACTCACAATCCGCTGCAACGGGGCTAAGTTCAGTAAAAGTTTTTGCCCCCATAGATATAGATGGCGTTGATACATATTGGTCCTTTGCTTCAATTATTTCTGATTCGCAAGTATATGCAGAATTTAATAAGTTGTTAATAAATATTCTGATAATAATAGGCGTCTTATTGCCAATAATTTTATTTATTATGTTTTTATCAATAAAAATGTCTATTAAACCAATAACCATTGTTTCGGGACATCTTCAGACAATGGCAAATGCAGATTTCACACAAGATTTTCCTGAAAAATATGCTAATAGGCAGGATGAGGTTGGAGTTCTGGCAAAATCGTTAAAAACAATGCAGGAATCAATAAATCTGATTATCAATGGTGTAAAAAATGAAGCTTCAAATGTCGACAATTCTATTAGCAGTGCAGAGAATTATATGAACGAATTGAATTCAGAAATTGAAGATGTTTCTGCGACTACGGAACAATTGGCAGCAGGAATGGAAGAAACAGCATCTTCTGCACAGGAGATGAATGCAACTTCAGAAGAGCTGGTATCTGCTGTTGAAGCCGTCGCTTCAAAAGCATCTGAAGGCTCCAGCGCTGCAAAGGTTATAAGCCAAAGAGCCGAAGAGTTAAAGACAAATACAATTTTGAAAAGACAAAATGCCAATGAAGTTTATGCAAAGACCCAAGATAAATTGAAAACCGCAATTGAAAAATCAAAAAACGTTGAAAAGATAAATACTTTGTTGCAAGCAATTCTAAGCATTGCATCACAAACGAATCTGCTTGCCCTGAATGCTGCAATAGAAGCAGCAAGAGCAGGAGAAGCAGGAAAGGGATTCGCTGTTGTTGCTGACGAGATAAGGAAACTGGCAGAGGAGTCTAAAAATACCGCAAATGAAATTCAAGACATTACAAAGGATGTAATATTTTCAGTAGGAAATTTGTCCGAAAGTTCAATTGATATACTTGAATTTGTTGATAAGCAAGTCATAAAGGATTATGAGAACATGGTACAAACCAGCGAGCAATACAATGGTGATTCGATGTACATAGATGGCCTTGTAACTGATTTCAGCGCTACCTCAGAAGAATTGCTTGCTTCAATCCAGGAAATAACGACAGCTATAACGGGAGTTACAAACGCTGCAAATGATGGAGCGGCGGGAACAACGAATATTGCAGAAAAGACAACAACTATATCTCAGAAAGCTGGTGAAGTCCTTAAGCAGGCTAAACATGCAAAGGATAGTTCAAATAACTTAATCAGCATGGTTTCCAAGTTCAAAGTTAAAAGTGCTAAATAAAACCAGCTCCTTAAAGACCACATATTTTGCAAAATGTATTGACTTATTATTCAACTAGATGTATAATTTCAAACAATAACTTTATATAACAATTTTCGATGATGAGGAGAGTAAATACAACGCAGATTTATAGCGAGTCAGGAATGGTGAGAGCCTGATATAATGCCTGTATCGAAGAACACCTCTGAGATGTTAACCGAAATGCAAAAATTAGGCTTAACCGGTAGTCAACCGATAAAATGACTAGGTATAAATTCTCATTATATTGAGCAATCTGTACCGATATGAGTGAGCATTAGCTACTTAGGGTGGTACCGCGGATCAAACCGTTCCTATACGAAAGTATACGAACGGTTTTTTTATTTTTCAGGGAGGTGTAAAAAATGGAGAGAACATATGCAGCAAACATTAAAGAAAGTATGGAATCTATATTTCTGGTAAAAGGATGGATACACAAGATACATGATTTGGGTAAAATAACCTTTATACAACTCAGGGATAAGACCGGAATCCTTCAACTGGTCGTTGATAAAAATAACAAGGACAGTTTAAGGCTTGAAACATGTATCGAAGTAGTAGGAGAAAAAGTCCTGAACAAAAAAGCACCTATGGGAGTTGAACTTTTGGTAAAGGAAATGAAAGTTCTCGGGAAGACTTATTACGATACGCTTCCTTTTGAAATCAACAATCAAAAAGTTACCGCTTTACTTGAAAAGCAGTTGGATTATCGGAGCATAAGCCTTAGAAGGCAGGAACTCCGCGCTATCTTCAAGGTTCAGGAAGAAATAGTGGAAGCTTTTCGAACTTACCTTAAAGAACGTAGATTTTCTGAAATTCATTCTCCCAAAATCATTGCTTCCAGCACAGAGGGTGGATCTGAGATGTTTACGGTAAACTATTTTGAACGCCGGGCTTTTCTGGCACAGAGTCCTCAATTTTATAAACAGATGATGGTAGGCGCAGGCTTTGAGAGAGTCTTTGAGATCGGGGCAGCCTATAGGGCAGAGCTTCATAACACCTGGAGGCATTTAAACGAATATATCAGTCTTGACGTTGAGATGGGCTTCATAAAGGATGAAAACGACCTTATGGATCTGGAGGAAGGCTTTATCAAATATCTTTTTAACCATTTGATGAAGTACTGCTCCGAAGAACTTGAAATGTATGGCATAAATTTTCCGGATATAATAAAGATACCAAGGCTTCCTTTAAGCGAAGTACAATCTATTCTTTTGGAGAAATTCGACAAGAAATCACCGGCAGGAAACATTGATGCTGAAGGAGAAATTGTACTTTCAAAATATATTAAGGAGACCTATGAAAGTGATTTTGTATTTCTCACCAAATATCCCGTGGCTAAAAGACCGATGTATGCAATGCCGGATTACGAAGATCCGGATATGACCAAAAGCTTTGACCTCATATATAAAGGACTGGAAATTACTACAGGAGGCCAGAGAATCCATGATTACGAAATGTTAAAGGCTAACATAATAAAATTCGGTTTAGTTCCTGAAAATTTTAAATTTTATCTGGACAGCTTCAAATATGGTATGCCCCCCCACGGTGGTTTTGCAATAGGTCTCGAAAGATTGACAATGAAAATTCTGGGTCTTTCTAACATAAGGGAAGCTACCTTGCTTCCAAGAGATATGAACAGATTAGAACCTTAAGGAGGAAATAAATGAAAATATCGGTTGAAGATGTAAATTACATTGCAAAGCTTGCCAAACTAAGCATAACTTCCGAGCAGGCACAAAAAATGGTTAAGGAATTTGAAAGTATATTATCGCATTTTGAGTCGATTGATAAATTCGACTTAAGTGATGTTCCGCTTGACTTATACAGCGAGGACATGAAGACGGTTCTCAGAAAAGACGAAACTTCTGTTTTTCCTGATAAGAAGAAGCTTTTTCAAAATGTTAAGTCTATGAATGATACCTATATAAAAGTACCTAAAATTATTGAATAGGCGGTGAGAAGGTTGAACATAGAGAAAATGACCGCACGTTCCATTCGACGCGGAATAATGGAAAAACAATTTACAGCAAAAGAAGTGATAACTTCCTTTTTCGAAAAGATACATGAGAAAGATCCGGCAATCAACGGGTTTCTGACACTCTGCCGTGAAGAAGCATTAGTCCAGGCAGAACACATAGATGAAAAAGTAAAAAATGGAGAGCAGATTGGCAGCCTTGGAGGAGTTCCCATTGCCATAAAAGATAATATGTGTACAGATGGTATAAAAACAACCTGTGCCTCCAAAATACTTTATGATTTTATCCCCCCGTATGACGCCACAGTCATAAAAAAGTTAAAGGATGCTGACGCCGTAATAATCGGCAAAACAAATATGGATGAGTTTGCTATGGGTTCTTCTACCGAAAATTCAGCCTTTAAAAAGACTAAAAATCCCTGGGATTTGGAGAGAGTACCCGGCGGTTCTTCCGGAGGCTCTGCGGCAGTTGTGTCGGCAGGAATGGCTCCTGTTGCATTAGGCTCCGACACCGGCGGGTCTATCCGGCAGCCTGCAGCCTTCTGCGGTGTTGTAGGTTTGAAACCGACTTACGGGCTGGTTTCAAGGTTCGGGCTTATTGCGTTCGGTTCATCCCTGGATCAGATCGGACCTTTATCCAGAAATGTGAAGGACAGTGCCTTAGTCCTTGAAGCTATACAGGGAGAAGACAAATTAGATAGTACCTCTGTAAAACACTCAATTACAAAAGATTATATAAGCAGCATTGAAAAAGGTGTCAAAGGCATGAGAATTGGCGTGCCTGTTGAATTCTTCCAGTCAGGGCTGGATGATGAAATTGCTGCTTCCATCAAAGAGAGCATAGAAAAATTAAAAGCATTGGGTGCTGTTTTAGAGGATATATCGCTTCCAATCACAACAGAAGGACTTTCCGCTTACTATATAATTTCTTCGGCAGAAGCCAGTTCAAACCTTGCCAGGTTCGATGGAATACGATACGGATACAGGACAGAACAATTTGAGAACCTGGATGAATTAATGGAAAAAAGCAGGAGCGAGGGGTTCGGAGAAGAGGTAAAAAGAAGAATAATGCTGGGCACCTTTGCCTTATCATCCGGTTACTATGATGCTTACTACAACCGGGCACAAAAGCTTCGCAAGAAGATAAAGGAACAATTCACTAAGGTTTTTGAAAGTTATGATCTTATATTAAGCCCTACTTCACCTGTTTTACCTTTCAAAATCGGAGAAAAAAGCAGTAATCCTATTGAAATGTATTTAGCCGATATCTATACGATTAATATAAATCTGGCAGGAATCCCTGCACTTTCTATGCCTTGCGGCATAAGTCAAGCCGGACTGCCGATAGGCCTCCAGATAATAGGACCTCATTATGGAGAGGACAAGATTTTCAAAGCTGCCTATGCTTTGGAACAAGAGCTTAAACTTGCAGCTTTCCACCCTATGCTTTAGTAAAGGAGGATTTAAAATGAGCTTTGAAACTATAATTGGTCTTGAAATACATGTTGAACTGAATACCAAATCAAAAATATTCTGCTCCTGCTCCACTGAATTCGGCGCAAAACCGAATGAACATACCTGCCCTATATGTCTGGGAATTCCAGGGACACTGCCTGTGCTTAACGAAGAGGTAGTAAACCTGGCATTAAAAGCAGGTACAATACTGAACTGCGAGATCAATAAACTTAATAAACTGGACCGTAAAAATTATTTTTACCCCGACCTTCCAAAGGCATATCAGACCTCTCAATACGATATTCCTATATGCAGGGGAGGGCATGTTGATATTGAAACAGACGGGGTGAAACACAGAATCAGATTGAACCGTATCCATATGGAAGAGGATGCGGGAAAACTGGTACATCTTGAAGATGAAGGGGTCTCACTGGTTGACTATAACCGTGTCGGCGTTCCGCTTATAGAAATAGTTACAGAACCGGATATCCGCTCTGTAGAAGAAGCCGTTACCTTTCTCAGGACACTTAAGTCCATGCTGGAATACGGCGAGATTTCAGACTGCCGTATGGAGCAGGGATCCCTAAGATGCGATGCAAATATTTCTCAAAGAAGAGTAGGCCAGGATACTTTTAATACCAGGGTCGAGTTGAAGAACATAAACTCTTTCAAGGAACTGCAGAAAGCTCTTGAAAAGGAAGAAAAACGCCAAAGGGAGCTCTATACCTTCGGAGAAGAAAACAAAATAGTACAGGAAACACGGCGATGGGACAGCGCAAAAGGAAAAACTATTCCAATGCGTTCAAAAGAAGATGCACATGATTACAGATATTTTCCGGAGCCTGACCTTGTTCCGGTTATAATAAACAGCATCCAAATTCAGGAGATTAAGGAAGCTCTGCCGGAGATGCCTGTAGAAAAGAAAAAACGCTTTAAAGTACTTTATAGCCTTAACGATAAGGAGATTGATATAATAGTTGGAGATAAAGCACTCTCTGAGTACTATGAAGCTTTAGTATCATATGGCACAAATCCAAAGACCGGAGCAAACTGGATTTTGGGAAATATGCTGAAGCTTTTAAATGAAAAAGAGCTTGAAACAAATCAAATACCGGTTCCCCCTAATGCACTCTGCAAGCTGACGGAAATTATTTCAGAAGGAAAGATAAGCATCACTGCCGGTCAGGAAGTGTTCAAAGAAATGTTTTATACGGGTAAGAGCGCAGAAGAAATAGTAAAAGAAAAAGGTCTCAGTCAAATCAGCGATACAAAGGATCTAGAAAGAATCATAAAGAGTGTTCTTGATAGCAACCCTCAATCCGTTTCGGATTATGCCGCCGGAAAAACACAAGCAGCAGGGTTTTTGATGGGTCAGATAATGAAAGCCTCCAAAGGCAAAGCTAATCCACAGGTAGCCAAAGCATTGCTGGATGAGCAGCTAAAGCAGAGGGTATAATCTAGTTTTCATTACACTGTATTAAAGGGTTTCGTCAAAAAAACGAAACCCTTGTTATTTGTTATATGTTACAAACACCTTATCCTATAGCCTCTGAACCCTGCTCGCCTGTTCTGATTCTATAAACCTGTTCCACAGGCAGTACAAATATCTTCCCATCACCGATTTTGCCTGTTCTTCCGGCCTTTATTATTGCATCAATAGTAGGCTGTACATATTCTTCATTGACGACAATCTCAAAACGTATTTTATCCAGAAGTTTAATTTCTACAATATTACCCCTGTAACTTTCTGTATATCCCTTTTGTTGTCCACAGCCTCTTACATAACTCACAGTCATTTTGAAAATTTCCGCATCATAAAGAGCAGCTTTTACAGCTTCTACAGCTTCAGGCCTAACAATTGCAACTACCATCTTCATATCTTTCATTCTCCTTACATTTTTTTTTATATAATAAAAAGACGCTATAATATCGAGATAAAATAACTCAATATATAGCGCCTTTACTATACATTGCAATGCATAATATTCATATTGAATTTTTGCAGCACCGCAAAACCTTTATAATATAATAAAACACAAATTGGAGAAATGCAAGTCATAATTATTTTTTTTAAGGAATCTTTAAATTTACTATTGATATTTTTTCAGATTTATGTTATCTTACTGAATATAGAATTAAGCCTCAATAATAATAACAATTTTATAAGGCAATGACGCCGGAACTGATGTTTATATATCAATCCGGCGTTTTTTATTTACTACTTTCAGAATTTGGGATTATTTATTCAACTGTATATTATGATTGGCAATGGCGTCAGAACTGATATTGAATTATCAGTCTGACGTTTTTTATTAGTAAAAAGACCCCTATATTATCATATTGTTCTTGAGCAATGTAATGTTCCGGATTTTCAAGGCAATGGTGTTTTGAATAGAACTTGTAAGGCTTGAGCAGGATGAAAGGGTTGTTCAAAAATATAAAAGAAAGTAGGTGATAAACGTGAAAACTCCAGCAAAACCGGACATTTATGCAATTGATAAGAGCAAAACGACAGCAGTATCTATTCTGTTGATACTTTCGACGGGAATTATAGCATCAAGTCTATTTTTCATAGTATACAGTCTTTATTACAACATAACTTTTAAAATACTTAATACCTATGTTTCCGGAGTATTTTTCGGGCTGGCTGTTCTATATTTAGGAGTCCGCTACTTTATATCGGTGCAAAAGCTGAAAAAAGAAGTTTATAAGCCGGGATCAAAGTTTTCCTGGAGTAATTTTAGAAAGTAAAAAGATATCAAAAGAAACGAAAACTTTTAAAATAAAGATATTAACGGAGGGATAGCATGAAAAAGTTTATAAGAATTTTTACCGTACTCGTAACTATTGCACTAATGTTTTCAGCACTTACTATCGTAACTATGGCAGCAGATCCTGACCCAACAGGCGCATCATATGCAGTTTCAACCGGCCAGGAAACATTGTCCGACATTGCTGTGACAGCAAATAAAGCGCAGTATAGCGCAAATTTCGTATGGGTTATGCTTACCGGGTTTATGGTATTTTTCTTCCAGTGCGGCTTTGCTATGGTAGAAACCGGATTTTGCCGTGGAAAAAATGCAGCTCATATAATGACAATGAATTTTATGGTTTTCCTGGTGGGTGCTGTCGGGTACTTTCTAACCGGTTTTGCACTTCAATTCGGTGGTTCAGGTGGTGCTGCAGGGCTTGGAACCGGCGGATCAGCACTGAACGGATTATTGTCGATACCGGGCCTCGGCGGTATTCTAGGATATAAAGGCTTTTTCCTTCAGAGCGGAGGCACTTATGACGCAGGAATATATGCCCTATTCTTTTTCCAGATGGTGTTCATGGATACTACTGTTACTATTCCTACAGGTGCAATAGCTGAAAGGGTTAAATATTCAGCAGTCGTTATTTCCTCATTTTTCATTTCAATGATATATTATCCGCTGTTTGGAAACTGGATGTGGGGCGGCGGCTGGCTTTCAACACTTGGTAAGACTTTCGGACTAGGCCATGGCGCTGTTGACTTCGCTGGTTCTGCTGTAGTACACGCAATGGGCGGAATGTCCGCACTTGCCGGAGCTATAGTGATAGGACCAAGAATAGGTAAATTCAAAAAGGATGGGACTTCCCGTGCATTTCCTGGGCACCATATCCCCATGGCAATTATCGGAACAATCATTCTTTTCTTCTGTTGGTTCTCATTCAATGCAGGTTCAACATTGAATGCCGGTGATTTCAGGGCTGCAGTAGTAGCAACAAATACTATGATTGCCGGCGCAGTTGGCGGTCTGGTTGCAATGTTTTATATGTGGGGCAAATATGGAAAACCTGATCCTTCCATGACAGCTAACGGCGCTCTTGCAGGCCTTGTGGCAGTTACAGCCCCCTGTGCATTTGTGAATGGTATTACTTCATTCATAATTGGTGCTGTTGCCGGTGTACTTGTTTGCGTTTCAGTAGCCTTTGTTGAAAACAAATTGAAACTTGATGATCCGGTTGGTGCCATATCTGTACATGCAGTCAATGGAGTTTGGGGTATTATTGCCCTTGGACTATTTGCTGACGGAACCTACGGTGATGGTCTTAACGGAGTAACAGGGGGAGTCAGAGGATTATTTTACGGTGATTCAAGTCAGCTTATTGCTCAGCTTGTTGTCGTTGCAGTCCTTATGATCTGGGGTTTCGGATTGTCCTTTGCCTGGTATAAAGTTCTTGATAAAGTATGGGGCTTAAGGGTATCGCCTGAGGTTGAACTGGAAGGCCTTGACCGTGAAGAGATGGGTGTATATGGATATCCTGATTTCCAGATGTCAGCATCACCTGAGCTTGATTTTAGTACTCCTGATGATGCGGAAATCAAGCAGCTTGAAAAGATTAAAGTAAAAGCTACTAAAGTCGCTTTCGATAATAATTAAAATGTATATATTTGAACAGTTTATACTAATCCAGTATGATAAAGGCGCGGTAATCATTTGAAATTACTGCGCCTTTTTATATATCAACTGTAACCGTGGTAATCTTGCGTTTACACGAAATATGAGATACTCCTGATATAAATGTGTGAAAGAGTATTGACACTACCAAATAATATTTAGCAATTTGTATTATAAATAGAATAATAAACTTATTATTAAGGGTATTATACATATTACTGCTGCTCTAGTTTTGTTATAATTAAGATTCATATAAAACAAAAGAAATATAATTAAATTTAACCATATATTAGTTATTATTACAGTTAAAACCTTAAGCATGTTTATTTTTGTAAAAAAAATCATTAGGATATTATTTAATATTAGAAAGTCAGTCAATATTGGTAGTAAAAAATATTCCAATTGAACATATTTAATACTACTTTTTCCTATTAGCTTTGCTAGGACATAGTAAATTAATACCTGAGCTTTCATACCTATATATATAAATATCGGAATTAAGATAAAGCAAATAAAATATCTATTGGGACTTTCCCTAATTAGTGGTATAAAATAGCCCATTATTAAACCTGTTAATAATGATAAAAATACATATACGAACTTAATAAATTTTATATTGTACTCTATTAATTTAAGATCTCTTAATGTACTGATAGGACTAACTATTATATTAGTTAGAAGTCTTATAATCAACTTAGTATCATTCATTTTTTACACCCCATATAATTATTTTTAGAAGTTTGAATTTATAAATTTCCAGCTACAAAACTTCATATGTTCAACTTTTATTTTTTCAAAGCGCCGGAAATTGATCCTTGATAATTGAATCATTTTTCTAGCATTTGATTGCAAAAGACTGTTTCCTTGACTCTAATGTTAGCTTCTTACCCAAGCATTGTTTGAATTATCTAATTTCATAATAAAATTTTTAACTTCATCAATTAAGCATGAACTTTTCTGGCTTTAGCAAATGAAAAAGTAAATACTAAAGCCAGAAAATAATACTTTACCTTCGTGGAATATAGATGTCTCCCCAGTCTTTTTTATATACACACTTATTTGTAACAGAATCATAATAGTAATCTATTTGGTTTATATATCTATCTATTCTACCATATCTCTTAGGTATGTTCTTATGTATCGAAACAGTAATTTTTGTATCGCCACCTTTAACTGGAATTCTTTCTATACCCATACAAAGTAAATTATATCCAGCTACTAAAAGAGGAGGTGCTGCCTGCCAATTACTTAGACCTTCACCCGTAGCATCTGCAGTCATTCCATTTAATAAATCCGCATTTTTGTCGCTAAGATTCTGTACATGTATACCAATCTTAGCAATCTCTTCTGCACTATATTTAAAATCATAAGTATTTTTATAGTTCTTGTTGTATCTCTTCCTAATATCTGTAATATACTTTTGCATAGCTTCTTTAACTAATGGATCAGATGATGTATTAAATATATATAGTATATCTGCAACTGTATCGTAGTCACTAGCAGAAAGAATTTTTTTATCATCAAGTATCTGTTCAATTCTTTCCCCTTTTATGACACTCAGTACTTTTTGTTTATCCAAGTACGATACCTTACAACCTTTAGTATTTGAACTGCCACTTGGGGATTTAATTACTCGAATAAAACTTCCAACATAAGCATTATAGAGAATAGTATCGTTTCTGCTGTATTCTTTGTCCTTTTTCTCTCTTACTTTTGAATTGCAATCATCACGAACATTATTGCTTTCTTTTCTTGCAGTATATCCGTCATCCCTTCCATATTCATCGTCATCCCTATAATTTTTTCTTGCGTTTTCTGCTTTATCGTGTGCTTTCTTCTCTCCTTCTTTATCGCCTTTTGCATGTGCTTCTGCCCATTCCTTTGTTGCATCCATGATATCTTTTCTATCTTTTTCATCCTTGACATTGTTATTATCCCATTCGGTGAATGCATGTCCGGTTGGGTCTATATACTTTATCGGGTTATTCGCACAGTAAGCATACAGGTTCAAGCTCAACGGGTCTGCGATACTTCCCAAGTATGTATCTTCTGTCAAAAACCTTGCTATCTTGGGATCATAGTACCTTGCATTAAGGTAATATATACCTGTTTCCTCATCATACTGGTAGCCTGCATACCTGAACGGGTTACTTGCTTCTCCGGTTGTATCTGTAGGATTGCCGAATGCATCATAGTAGTAGGTTGCTGCTATGGTTCCAGCTGCATCCAGCAGAGCCGTAACATCACCGTGGCCGTTGTACATGTAGTACAGTGTCTCACCTTCTGCCGTTCTTGCTATGGTATTGGTGCCCTGCACATTCCTTGCTGTCTGATTTCCCTGTCCGTCTAGTTCCAGTACCACCTTGTCCCCTTCATACAGGTACTTTGTTGTTTGGGTGTTTACTGTTTTTTCTACCCTCTGTCCCAGTCCGTTATATTTGTAGCTTATTGTTTTACCGCCAGAAGTCGTTTTTTTAAGCTGGTTCAGCTCGTCATATTCATAGACAGTTATTTCTTCTGTTCCGGATATTCCGCTTACTGATATTGTGAAGCTGCCTTGCTTTGCAATATTCGACGGTTTGGTTGTCAGTTTTGCCTTATAAATCAGATTGCCGTTATTGTCATAGTTATATTTTACTCTTTCTGTTGTACCGTTTTCCTCCGTAACTGTGCCGACCATCCTGTTCTGTGTGTCATAGCTGTATGTAGTTGTAATTGTGCCTGTTCCGGTAATTACGGCTTCTGTCAGCCTGTTTCCAGCTCCGTCATAGGTATAGCTTGTGGTTTTATTACCGGGCTCAGTAACTCGCTCCAGCCTGTTCAGCTTATCGTAGGTATAACCGGTTACGCCTTTTGCATCGGTCTTTGAAGTCTGGTTATGCGCTGCATCATACGTATAGCTGTAGGAATCAATTACCGTACCGTTTGCTTTCTTGTTAACCAGTGTTTTATTCAGGTTATCCTTATAGTACGTATAGGTTTCTGTCGAACCGTCAGGGTATATTACACTCTTTCTGCTGCCATTGGCATAATAGCTGTAGGAGGTTGTTCCTCCTTCTGCCGTTACGGCAGTCAGCCTGTCTGCCTTATCATATACCTTTACAGTGACATTTCCCTTGGGGTCTGTAGCCTTTTCCGCAACTCTGCCGTTACCTTCAAGTATATCATATTGCCAGGATATTTCTCCAATACCGGGTACTGTTTTTGTCAATGTCCTGTTTTCTTCATCATAGGCGTACCCTGTGGTTCCTGTCTTATCCGTCATGGTGAGCATATTGCCGTTATCATCATAGGTATATGCTGTTGTGCTGCTTCCTGCGGTTTGTTCCTTCAGCCTGCCGTGCACATCATATACATACTCTGTTATATTCCCGTTCCTGTCTTTTTGAGTATGGATACTTCCGTCAGCATAGTAGGTATAGCTTTCTACCTTCGCTTCAACGTATCTGTAACGTCCCAGCAAGCCTGTCCTGCCGCTATGATTGATTCTCTTAATCAGTTTGTTTGCAGCGTTGTACTCATAGGTTGTCATGTTCCCGTTTCCATCAGTCTGGGTCAGCATATTGCCGTTACCGTCATAGGTATAGCTTGTTTTTTCTGCATTAGCATTTGTAACTGACTTTAAATGATTGAATTCATCATATTCATATGCTGTTGTATTGCCTTTCCCGTCTGTTTTTGCTGCAATATTGCCTGCATTGTCATAGGTCTGGCTCGTGATATACCCTTCCGGGTCCTCTGTTGAAACCAGCCTGTTGTTTTTATCATAGGTGTATTTTGTACAGTTGCCCAAAGCATCGTAGGACTCTGTCTGGACATTGTTATCGTTTGCATCAGTACTGGTCAGAAGCCTGCCTATATAGTCATAAGTATTCACTTTTACTGTATCTATAGCTGCGTTTGAGTTCTTCTTCCTGCTGATTCTCAGGACATTTCCGGCATCATCATATTTATATTGTGTTATTGCACCTTTAGCATCGGTTTCCGATATTTTTCGTCCGAATGCATCATATTCATACTTTGCTGTGTATGCCAGTCCCTTATCCTTTGATACCGGGTCTGTAACCGTAACAACAAGACCAGCCAGGTTATACGTATATTCCTTACCATAGCCGCTTTCTATTTTATCGTCTTCACTTGTACCTGTTCCATAGCTGTAGCCTAATGCATCCAGTTCTTTTATTACATTGCCGTTTATATCATACTTGTATGCTTTTGTAACTGAAGGATCTATAGAAAAATATTTTTCCAGCTTTACTCTACCCATTAAGTCATAGACGTACTCGCTTCTTACCATGGTATCAAGGCTCTGCCCTTCTTTATAGAATTGAGGTGTTACAGCGGCTGTTTTTCTTCCTGCCCTGTCGTAGCAGTAGGCTGTAATACCATTTCTGGAGTCTTTTATCCTGTCAATGAAGCCTCTCTTGTTATACATAATTGTTGTAATGTTTCCATTGGCATCTGTCTGTGTCTCAGGCTTGCCCTCCCAGTTATAGGTTGTTGAGCTTTCAATATTAACAGTATTATTATACTCGTCCTTCCCCGGTTTGCTGATTTTTATCTGCATGTTCATGCTGTCATAGTA
>Ga0209467_1000511_pt1 | contig 53085 bp, 37 predicted proteins | sample Higcelwee11metaG_FD_187175 | JGI IMG/M metagenome (GOLD analysis project Ga0209467, IMG submission 187175) | Freshwater pond sediment microbial communities from the University of Edinburgh, under environmental carbon perturbations - High... | ecosystem: Environmental > Aquatic > Freshwater >... | reverse complement strand
GTCTCTTCTTTTTCTGGAGTCAATTGCGATGATCCTGTAGAAAGGTCTTTTTTTCTTTCCCAGCCTGGTCATTCTTAGTTTAACCATTTTTCCTCCGGTTATTTGTTTTATGTAATTTAATGAACGATCGGGAACCAGTCCGAAGCGCCCATTACACAATTAATACGGCCGTTTGGGAGTTTGTCCCCCGAACATGCCCTTTGCTAATTTATCGAAACCGATTTTTCGAATCTGTCTCATCATCATATTCATCTGTTCGAACTGTTTCATGAGCTGATTTATTTCCTGAACACTTCTGCCTGAACCTTTTGCTATTCTTAATTTTCTCGAACCGTTCAGCAGGGAAGGTTTATTTCTCTCTTTCTTCGTCATCGAGTGAATTATCGCCTCGATCTTGACGAACGCTTTTTCATCTATATCCATTGCATCAAGTTTAGTTCCTAAACCGGGCATCATTTTCAGCATAGATTTTATCGAACCCATTTTCTTGATCTGCTTGATCTGAGAAAGGAAGTCTTCGTAAGTAAAATCTTCTTTCTGAAGTTTATTTGCAAGTCTTTCAGCTTCAACCTGATCGATGTTGTCCTGAGCTTTCTCGACAAGCGATAAAATATCGCCCATCCCCAGAATTCTCTGAGCAAGCCTGTCGGGATGGAAAACTTCGATCTCATCAAGCTTCTCGCCGGTTCCCACGAACTTGATAGGTTTGCCAGTAACTTCTCTGATCGACAGCGCCGCTCCGCCTCTCGAATCTCCGTCCATCTTCGTGAGGATCACGCCGCTGAAATTTAATTTCTGATTGAATTCGGCCGCTGTAGTCACTGCGTCCTGACCGATCATACTGTCGGCTACGAATAGGATCTCATGCGGTAAAACGGTTTCCTTCACCAGAATAAGTTCTTTCATCATTTCTTCGTCTATATGAAGTCTTCCGGCGGTATCAAGTATGACAAGATCGTGCTTGTTTTCTTTTGCGAATTCAAGCGCGTGCTTACATATTTCAGGCACATTATTACTGTCTTCGGAGTAAACAGGAACGCTTAACTGTCTTCCGAGCGTAATAAGCTGGTCTATTGCGGCGGGTCTGTAAATGTCGGCAGCAACCATCAGAGGACGTTTTTTATTCTTCTTTCTGAAATAGCTCGCTAACTTAGCAGCGTGAGTCGTTTTACCGGAACCCTGCAGACCGCACATCATGATCACAGTAGGTCCTGTTTTTGCGAATTCAACTTCGCAGGTATCCCCGCCGAGAACTTTTACAAGCTCTTCGTGAATATATTTTATGATCTGCTGACCGGGAGTGATCTTCTCGTAAACTTTTTCACCTAAAGCCCTGTCCCTGACCTTATTGATAAATTCTTTGACGACATTATAGTTCACATCAGCTTCAAGCAGCGCAACGCGGACTTCGCGCAAAGCAGCCTTGATATTCTCTTCTGATATCCTGTGCTGACCCTTCAGGGTCTTGAATATGGATTCGAGCTTCCCGCTCAGTTCGTCAAACATAAGTCTCACGCGTTATTAATACTATCCTTATTTCTAAGGAACTGCGAATATAAAGAAAACCACTGCAAATTGCAAGAAAATTAATATCGTTTTTCCTATTGTTAAAACAAATTAATTTCTTATATTTTATTCTGTTCTTGTAATGTGTCTGATTAGAAAATTAATATAGGGGAATCAAAATGAAGAATCCGCTGCTCAGCAAAGAATATTTTGCGCAGTATGACAAGATCGAAGCAAAGCATTTCGTTCCGGCTACGGAAGAGATTATCAAAGAAGCAAAGTCGAGAACAAAAAAGCTGATAGCCATAAAGGCTAAAAGGACATTCGAAAATACAATGATCCCTTCCATGGAGATATCCGAGGATATCAGCCAGGTGGTTATGCCCATGGGTCAGTTGTATAATCTTATGGCATCTGACAAGGTGAACTCTGAGTACCAGAAATCCATGCAGCTGCTTACCCAGTTCAGCAACGAAATGTCGATGGATCCTGAAAACTATAAAATGTACAAGGACTACAGCAAAACCGAAGATGCAAAAAAACTGAAAGGCGAAAGAAAAAGACATTTAGAAAATGTGCTGAAAGGCTTTATTCTGTCAGGTGCAGATCTTAACAACAAGGATAAGGAAAAACTAAAAAAGATCAATCTCGAACTCACACAGCTTTCCCTCAAGTATTCGGACAATGTGACCAAGTCAGCTTTCAATCTCGTAATAAAAGATAAAAAAGACATTAAAGGACTGCCGGAAGATTTGGTAGCAGGAGCGAAGGAAAAGGCTAAAACCTTGAAGCTTGATAAAAAAGGTAAAGATATATGGGTGTTCAATCTAGATATGCCTTCATATCTGCCTTTCATGAAATACTCTGAGAATGATAAGCTTAAAGAGCAGCTTTGGAGAGCTTATTTTAGAAGAGGGACTGAGGGAGAGCTGGATAACAGACCGTTTCTTGTCAAAATTCTTAAATTAAGAAAAGAAAAAGCAAATCTGCTCGGGTTCAAAACTTATGCCGAATATTCCCTTGAGACCAAAATGGCTGAATCTCCTGAAGTCGTAATGAAATTTCTTGATAAGATCGCCACTAAAGTCGAGACTATTTCAAAGAAAGAATACAGAGAAATAATTGAACTTAGAAACAAAACCAGAAAGATCAAATCCGATGTCATGATGCCGTGGGAAATGTCATACTGGTCAAACAAGCTTAAAGAAAAAATGTACTCGTTTAACGAAACAGAAGTCAGCGAATATTTTGAAGCAAATGCTACTCTTCAGGGATTCTTTGATATTACCGGAAAAATTTATGGGCTGAAGTACGAAAAAGTGAAAGGTATTCCGGTATGGCATAAAGATGTTACCGTCTATAAGATAAAAGACGAAAAGAAAAAGCTAAGAGCGTATCTATTTGTTGACCTTTATCCAAGAACAGGTTTGAAAAGACCCGGAGCATGGATGAATCAGTATATTTCAGGAAAGACATTAAAAGGAAAAGAAACTATTCCTCAGGTCGGCATTCACTGCAATTTTACGCCTCCGGTAGGAAAAAAGCCAGCGCTTTTACGATTCGACGAAGTTACAACGCTTTTCCATGAATGCGGGCATGCGTTGCACGGTGCGCTCAGCATGACAGAACTTTCTTCTACTTCAGGTGCTCATGTAAAATGGGATGTGGTAGAACTTCCTTCATCTTTCCACGAAAATTTCGCCACCAGCAAAGAAGGTTTAAAAATAATTACCAGGCATTATAAAACGGTCAAAACAATGCCTGCGGAACTGATGGATAGGCTTATCAAATCAAATAATTTCATGGAAGCGATAAACACGAGAAGACAGGTAACTTTCGGAATGTTCGACATGAGCCTTCATCACAATGAAAGTATGAACGCAAAAATGCCGTCCGCCCATGAGATTTACAAAAAAATGTACATTAAATATAACGAAATGCCTTTTATTGAAGATTCCTACATGGAAGCGGCATTTACACATATTTTTGCCGGCGGATACGCTGCAGGATATTACAGCTATATGTGGGCGAACATTCTGGATGCCGACGCCTTTTCAGCTTTCGAAGAGAAAAAATCCATTCTTGACAGAGAAATGGGAAGGAAGTTTATGGAGAACATCCTTGAAAAAGGCGACAGCGAGGATATGAATGTTCTTTTTAAAAAGTTCAGAGGCCGCGCCGTAAGTGAAAAACCGTTGTTGAAGAGACTGGGTATAAAAGTAAAATAAGAAGAACAGATGATAAGATCATCGAAGGGTTTTTCACTTGTCGAACTCATAACAGTAGCAACTATTGTGGGGATTCTTGCCGCCACCGCTCTCATGTCCTATAAAATCTATATTAAAACGGCGGTGATCTCGGCTCTGAAAAGCGCGGTAATGGTGAATGTTCAGCTTATACAGGCTCACTACGATATAAACGGGTACTGGATCACAGATGATCCCGAAAATGAGAATCTGACTACAGCCGAAGAGCTTGAAGCCGCGGGACTGGTGACGCGCAACTGGTCGGGTGAATTTATAATGCGGGTTTTCAAAAGGGAAGGATACCCTCATGTAATCGCACGGGAAGAGATTGCCCACCATAAATACAATATTGAGGTGGATTACCATTTTAAAACAGGAAAACTCAGGGTAACTGAAGAAGGTGAAGAAATAGAGTGAAAGACTATAGAGAGATACGAAAATCTGTGGAAGAAAAATACGATTCTCTGCTTTCAGAATTCGCCTGTAAGAATTCGGCTGCTATAAGAATTGGAGAGGATGCTGATGAGATAAGACCGCCTTTCTCAATAGACAGGGACAGGATAATGTATTCCGGAGCCTATAAAAGGCTGGCGGGCAAAACACAGGTGATATATTTTTCATCCCTCTTAGACGAGCAGATCACCAACAGGATCGTCCATATTCAGTATGTCGCACAGGTAGCCAGAACAATAGGGAAGGCTCTTTCTTTAAACCAGGATCTGATCGAGGCAGCGGCTCTCGGGCATGACCTCGGACACACTCCTTTCGGGCATGACGGTGAAAAATACTTGGACAAGCTCTGCAGAGATAACGGGATCGGTGGTTTTTCACACAATGTGCACAGCCTTTATATTGTTGAGAAAATGTCGTATAAAGGCAAGGGTATGAACCTGACACTTCAAACCAGAGATGCGATCGTATCACACAACGGCGAGATCGATGAAGACAGGCTTGCACCCGATCCGAATAAAACGGAATCTGATGTTTTGAAATATCTTGACAGGAAATTTATTCCTGATCCTTCTGATGTCCCGATGACGCTTGAAGGCTGTGTGATCAGAATGTCGGATACAATAGCATATATCGGAACAGATATAGAGGACGCGATACATCTGGGTCTGTTATCAAGAAGCGACATTCCGCAAAATGTTTCAAATATACTCGGGAAAAACAACAGCTCAATAATTGACACGCTTGTAAAAGATATAATAGTCAACAGTTGGAATAAGAATCATCTTGAATTTTCTAAAAAGACGGCAGATGCGCTAAGGGAACTTAAACAGTTTAATTACAAGGCGATATATCTGAACGATAAACTGAAGCCCGAAAGAAGAAAGATCGAGAAAGGATTCAACATACTTTTCGAATCTTTTTCCGAAGATATTGAAACGGGCAACATGAATTCTGACATATACAGGCATTTTCTCGGCCAGAAGAACGAAGAATATATCAGCGGTACAAAAAATGCGGAAAAAGTAAGAGATTTTATCGCGAGTATGACAGACAGATATTTCAAGTATCAGCTTGAAAAGATAACAATTCCGTTGGTAAATTTATAGATTTGATGAAATTATTTAACTTTATTGTTGTGATTAAAGGATAACAAAGTTATATTGAGATTAGTGGAAAGTAAAACAGAAGCAGAACTGAGGAGCAGAAATGGCTAAATTCAAAAGAGGACAGGTTGTCAGGTTAAGATCTGGCAGTCCGGACATGACGGTTAAAACAGTGATCGGCGAAGAAAAAAAGATGCCTTTTACTCTTATAGATGAGGCATGGAGGCAAAAAGGGCTGGCTGACGGCGATGTGATATGCGTATGGTTCGAAGGAAACACATCCAAGGAAGACGGTTTCAGTGCTGAGTTGCTGGACCTTACGAGATAATATCTATAATAACCACAGCGCAGAAACTCTGTTTATTATACCGGCCTGTTAACCTTATAAACTTGACAACAATGGTCAATTTTGATATCTTACAGGCCGTTTTTAATTTTAAAAAAGGTGGGCAAAATGCTCCGCAGGATGAAAAAATCTAAAATACACAGAGCTACCGTTACGGATGCCAATCTGAATTATCAGGGAAGCATCACCATAGACATGGATATTTTGGAGGCTGCGGATATACTTGTCGGAGAACAGGTCCAGATTGTCAACATAAACAACGGTACAAGATCTGAGACATACACGATCAAAGGCGAGAGAGGCAGCGGAACAGTATGTATGAACGGAGCGATAGCCAGACTTGCTCAGCCCGGCGATCTGATAATCATCATCAGCTACGCAGATTACTCTGAAGAAGAACTCAAAAATTTTAAAAGCATTACGGTAAAAGTCGATAGTAATAATAAAATTACAGAGACATACAGGGAATAAATTAATGCTCAGCTTATTGTTTCTGATTTTGGGTTTTATACCATTAATCTACGGTGCTGAATTACTGGTTGACGCGTCGTCATCTTTAGCGAAACGGATGGACATACCTAATATCGTGATCGGTCTTACCATCGTTGCGTTCGGCACTTCCGCTCCCGAGCTTATTGTGAATATTTTTTCATCAATCGATCATAATTCTGATATAGCTTTAGGTAATGTGCTGGGGAGTAATATATTTAATCTTCTGGGCATTTTGGGTGTTGCCGCAATAATCTATCCGCTGACTGTAAAAACCAATACTACATGGATCGAGATTCCTCTTTGTTTGCTTTCCTCCGTAGTTATACTGGTCGTTGCCAACGATATGTTTTTTGAAAGCGCGTCTGAATCAGTTATCAATAGGGTTGACGGTATAATTCTGCTTCTCTTTTTCATTATATTCATAGGCTATAATATTCAGATGATGAAAACCGGTACCTTTACTGAAACGGTACCCGTAAAATCCTTTTCAGTAAAAAAAGCGGTACTTTTGGTTATTGCCGGTTTAGCTTTACTGGTAATAGGCGGCAGGATAATCGTAATGTATGCCGTTGAGTTTGCGACCGATCTCGGAATATCCCAGAGGATAATAGCTCTGACTATCGTCTCAATAGGAACCTCTCTTCCTGAACTAGCTACTTCAGCAGTAGCCGCAAAAAAGAAAAACGTTGATATCGCGATAGGGAACATTGTCGGGTCCAACATTTTCAATGTATTTTATGTTTTAGGTGCATCTGCGGTAATTTATCCGGTTGGTAAACAGCCCTTATCGAATATCGATATGTTCGTTAATGTATTTGCGAGTCTCTTAGTGTTCACTTTTATTTTTACCGGAAAACAAAGAAAGATCGACAGACTCGAAGGTTCTATATTGATATTTTTCTATGCGGCATATATAGCCGCATTAATTCTGATGTAATTTCAAAATTAAGTCTTTACCTGTAAACCTAAATATTAAGAATTCTTTATTGACTTTAAGGCTTAAATTCATTATTTTCTAAGTATTGTTTGATTCAATACTTAAATACTTAAGGAGGCATCATGGAACAGAAAAATAATTTTCTTTATAAGCCAAGAAAATATAGTTCGATCGGAATTTGGAAGAATATTACGGATGAACAATGGTATAGCGCCCAGTGGCAGAGAGAAAATTCTATACGAAGCATAGATCATCTTAAAGAAATAATAAAGCTAAACCCTCATCAGATCAAAGAGCTTGAAAGAACTATAACAGAATTAAAAAAGCAGGGAAAAGAACCTCTGCGTATAACACCTTATTACGCTTTACTCATGCAGGAAGACCCTTTTCATCCTGAAATGCAGGAAGGTGAGAAAGGAGATAAAAGGCTCGATCCGATTTTCTGGCAGTCCGTACCTACTCCGGCAAATCTGCTTTTTCCTGATACCGGAAAAGAAGGTTCAATGTGCGAAGTAACACGAAGTTTCGGATCCGCATATCAGCGTTATCCTAATAGAGTAGCCTTGTTTGTAGCGCAGAACACAAGCTGCGCTTCGTATTGCGTTCACTGCCAGAGAGCTAAATCCCTTGACGGGAGCGTGGATGTTAATTTCGATGAAATAAATAGAGGTTTGTTCTATATAAATTACAATAAGAATATCAATGAAGTATTGGTCACAGGCGGCGATGCTCTTATGATCAGCAAAAAACGCCTTCAATATATTCTTGAAGAACTAAGTAAAATAGAACATTTACGCGTTATCCGGATCGCGACAAGGGTTCCGGTAGTTATGCCTATGGGAATAACCGATGAGATTCTGCTGCTTATAAAAAAATCTGCCAACAAATTCAGTCAAGGCACGGAAAAATATGTTTATTTCATGACCCATATAAATCATTATAATGAAATAACTCAGGATCTGGCTGATGCCGTAAAAAGAATCATCAATCACGGATTCACTATTAGAAATCAGACAGTGCTTTTAAATCATGTTAACGACTATTATAAAACCCTCGCGGAAACATTTAGGAGAATGTTCTGGATTGGGGTTCATCCGTACTATCTGCTTCAGTGTCACAAGGAAAAAAGCATAGTGCATTTTATTACGCCTGTTCAGATCGGTAAGATCTATATGAAACATCTGCAGGGCTGGATCTCAGGGATAACGATCCCGAGATATGCGGCCAACATAGAAGGAGGGGGAGGCAAAGTTTTACTTATGCCTTCAGGACATTATACCATGAACGATGAAAATGAAATTGACGATAAAATTTCGGAAAGTTATGCGACAGTCGTTACTTGGGACGGTAAAACATTATACAAATACGAAGCCCTTGGCAGAGCTAAAAAAGACGAGTTTGAAAGAGCTGTAAAGATCATGAATGATTTTATAGGCAGAAAAGGTGTTTTCCTGCCAAAGATCATTATTGTTGATGAAAACGGCGATTATATTGAAACAACAAACAGAACCAAACTTCCGGTTCTTGAAAGATTTAAAAAATCAGAGCTTCTCGGATATGATGTATTTGATAAAGGCAAACCGTTAACTAATCCGGCTAAAATATCGAATGAGCTTGAAAATCTTTTCCAGAGATCTAAATTCAGATAACATGAGCTTCTATTCGTCGAACAGCTCGAATTGAGCCGCGCTTTTAACCAGCAGTACCGGAGGAAGGTCTTTATAGTCGGCAAGACCATTTTCTATAAAATTCTGATCGAATTTAAACACTTTTTCGTCGTTCTCTACAACATACCGTCCCGGAAGTCCTATCATAATAAGTTCGGATCTTTCTGATGTATTCTTTATAGTATCTACAAAAGGCTCGTCAGAGTAAGGAATTATTATTATCTCGCCTAAAAGCCTTGCCTTGTTTAGAAGGGTCTGCATTTCGGACCTTGCGGTGTTAGATGATTCTTCCGGAGCGAGTTTTCTGATTATCCTTAAATTGCAGTCTTTCTTTGTATCTTTTTCCAGGGTAGTGCTTATTATGTAAGCCAGCATAACCATAAGATTTCCGTTCTTATCTCCTCTCCACCATATATCGATATCAATATTTCCCTCAATTATAAAACTCTTATTGCTTTTTAGCAGAAGAACGTTCTTTTTAAGATCCAGTATCTTCTGAAAAACCGTAAGATTGTCAATACTCGGATTATAATCGAACAGAATAGTGTTTGGGACAAAACCGCCGATGTAGCTGACCTGAAGAATGTTCAGCATTGCCTGCGATGGATCTCTAACCTCGACGATATTAAATGGCGCGCCGGCTTTATAATGCCTAAGACGGATTGTGCTTTCAGTATCTGTATTCTTCCTGAGTATGTTCAGGTTTACAAGACCTTTGTACTTGGATATTACGTCCGACAGGAATTTGATATTAAAGACCTGCTCCTTTCTTTCAGCGAAAGCGAAGGAAGTGACTACCGGCCTCCAGTTTTTACTGCCCTGTACGATAGAATTTAGCGTTTTGAGACCTTTCGAGACATAAAAAAAGATCACCCCCCACCATACTCCTTCCAGCCGGCCTTTCGATTTGAATTTCAGGATCAGCAAAAAAACCAGATACTGAAAAAGAATAGCCAGTATTCCGATCCACCAGCTGAACATCAAAATTATCAGCATTGAAATTACAAAACCGTAGAATGAGATCAGCCAGTGACCTCTCGAAGTCGGTCTGAATGAAGGGTTCCCGCTTATTCTTTCGAGGAAGGCTGAACCGTTCAGCATGCCGTAAACGATCAGAAAGCAGATACCGACTATTGTCGCGGCCATACTGATGTCGCCCATCCATATAACTCCGAACCCTATTAAAAATGAGACCATTACAGCAAACCTCGGCTCATTTCCGTCCTTTTTAAAATCTCTTCCCAGAAAGCTGAATATTTCGGGAAATATCCCGTCCCTTGTCATGCTCTGCAGAGTTCTAGGGGCAGTCATAAACACGCTAAGTGCAGATGAGCCTGTCGCGAATAGTATGCCTACAAGGATCACAATGCCGAATATTGTGCTTATATAGCCCGAAGAAGCTTTTAAAATATCGGGCAGAAGATAACCCGCCGCGTCGCCGCTTTGAGTGTAAGTAGTAATAAGAAGCTCTTTGTTCATCAGGGAGAAAACTAAGGTTACGATCAGATAAACAACAAAAGTGAACGTGATCGAATATAATGTTCCTTTGACGAGGCTTTTTTTCGGATCTATCAGATCCCCGCTCATTCCCACTCCGGCATCAACACCGCAAACGGCAGGGAAAAACTGCGCGAAAGCCGTAAAGAATATTCCGGTAGTTATCGCCCTGTTACCTGTCAGATTTATCTGATAAATCCCTAGAAACAGTTCCTTACCCATGAACTGGAAATCGAATAAGGGAGAAACTATAATAGTCAGAATACTTATGCCCATAATATAAAGAATCAGTATCTGGATTTTCAGCGTAAAATCAGCGCCGAACATTACTATCGTAAAGAATATTATGAAAACTAAGCTGGACAATATCTGTTTCTGAAATAGAATATCTGCAGCCTCCGTTCCGGAGAAAAAGGAAATGTTCTTTAGGAACGGCACTAGAATCGGATGAAGCGGCTCTGCGAAACCTATCGAGTAAAATCCGATGGAAGCCGCCTGAGCGAGAAAAAGCTGAATACCGATCGATCCTCCCATGGCTTTTCCAAGAGATCTTTTGATCAGCGCATACATTCCCCCGCCGCCGATAGTATTCAGATTTGTAGCTATATCGGAAATCGAGAACATTGTTGAAAATGTTACAGTGTGTGCAAGAACAACAATGAGCAACATTTTATACAGGCCGAGATCTGCTGTCAGCAGCGGAAGCAGCAGGAATAATACCGCACCCAGGATAGCTTCTGTTGAAGGCACGAAAACGCCCTTGAATGTCCCGAATTTCTTGAATTCTTTTTTGTCAGTTTCCATTTCAGAATCGACCATGATTTAGTGATAGCCTTTAATATAATATAACGAGACGCGTTTAGAAAGTAATTATTTTCAGGTTTTAATGAATATTGGTAAAAAAGCCTCGTTCGAGGCTTTTTCATTTTATTTAAATATTGACTGGTTCCTCTCGGGACCCACCGAAACAATTTCGACCGGAACTTTTGTAGCCTTTTCAATATAATCAATATACTTTTTAACATTTGCAGGAAGATCTTTATATTCTTTAATTTCGGATATATCTTCCGTCCACCCTTCAAGTTCTTCGTATACCGGCTCGCATTTCTCAAGTATGTTCGATACGGGAACGAATTCTTTAAGGATTTCATTTTTATATTTATAACCGACACAGATTTTGATTTTATCAAGTCCACCAAGTACATCTATCTTTGTCAGCGCCAGCGATGAAATCCCGTTCACTCTTACCGAGTATCGGGCTATGAGGGAGTCGAAATAACCGCATCTCCTCGGCCTTCCGGTAGTCGCCCCGACTTCGAACCCCTTTTCTGATAAATGCTTACCGGCTTCATCAAAAAGTTCAGTTACGAACGGACCGTTCCCCACTCTTGTTGTGTAAGCTTTCATAACACCGATTACGCTGTCTATTTTTGTGGGACTTATACCGGTTCCCGTGCATACTCCGCCGCTTGTCGTGTTCGAGGATGTGACGAAAGGATATGTTCCGTGATCGATATCAAGTAGGGTTCCCTGCGCACCTTCGAACAGTATAGATTTTTTATTTTCAAGAGCATCTTCGATCATCAAAGAAACATCTTTTACAAAAGGCTTAACTGTTTCAAATTTTTCGAGGCATGAAGTATAGATAGCATTAAAGTCGAATTTATTCTTTTCGCCGTATAAAGCCTCAAAAAGCTGATTTTTAGAGTCAACATTATTCTTAAGGACTGGAGGAAAATACTCCTTATCCAAAATATCAACGACTCTTATCCCGCATCGCGTTATTTTATCCTGATAAGCTGGTCCAATACCTTTAAAGGTTGTTCCGATCTTTGTCTTACGGCTGTTTTCCACCGCTCTGTCGATCTCCTTATGGTAAGGCATGACTACATGGGCGTACGGGCTAACGAACAGCCTGCCCTCAGGTTTTATACCCGCATTTTTCAATGTGTCAAGCTCGGAAATGAATGATTCATAATCGAATACTACTCCGTTTCCGATCGCAGAAACGGTATTTTTATTCAGTACACCTGAAGGAATCATGTGTAGTATGAATTTTTTGTCATCGATCTTTACGGTGTGTCCCGCGTTGGCTCCGCCCTGATAACGCACAACAAGATCTGCGCCTGAGCTTAAAAGGTCAATTATTTTTCCTTTTCCTTCATCGCCCCACTGAGCCCCGACAGCTATTCTAACGCTCATTTATTTATCCTCCAAAAAAAAACAAGTTTAGAAACTCTAAACTTGTTTAAAGTTCTTACAATTAAGATCACGCTTTTTTTAGCTGTCTTTGTCTTTTCCTGTGCATAAGCTGTTCCCAGTAAAGAATGACAGGAGCGGCAATATAAACCGAAGAGAATGTTCCTGTAATGATACCGATAAGAAGAGTTATCGTAAGCTGTCTTATAACTTCTCCTCCGAAGATGATAAGTATTATCACTACAATAATCGTACATGCACCTGTCAGAAGTGTTCTGATCAGTGTCTCGTTTATCGAAGTATTTAACAGTTTCTCGAACTCCATCCCCTGATACTTTGTCATATTTTCCCTGATACGGTCATAAACGACTATTGTGTCGTTCAGAGAGTAACCGAGAATTGTCAGCAGAGCGGCTATTACGGAAAGCGATATTTCGAAATCGAAAAAATAACCGAGTATCGACAGTAATCCGACAGTTATCATCATATCGTGCGCAAGCGCAATTACAGCTCCGACCGCGAATCTGAACTGGAATTTGATGGTAATATAGATAAGAATTAAAAGAACCGTCCAGATAATGGCCTGAACCGTAGATGATTTTAATTCTCCTCCGACTTTCGGTCCTATGCTTGTTGATTGTCTCACTTCATAAGATTCTTTCCCGAACTTCGTGTTCAGAATATCTTTGATTTTTGTTTCGAGAAGTTTCATATCCTGCTGTGAAGATTCAACTTTGAGAACGACTTCACTTCCATATCTTTCTGAATTCTGATCGCTGAATTCCTGAATTTCTATACCGGCAAAATCATCTGAAGAAAAAGCGCTTCTGACTTCAGAAATATCAACTTTTTCATGAAACGCCGCCTGCATCAGGTATCCGCCGTTGAATTCGATATTATAATTCAGTCCTCCCTGAAACATTATAAATAGAAGTCCGATAAGAATTATAATGGCCGATAAAATCATCGCCGGTACTCTAATTCCCATAAAATCGAAATTTGTTGTTTTAATTTTCATAATTTATCTCCTTTGATCCTTATCAGCATTAAATGCTTATGGTTTTAGCGTTTTTCTTTGTGAACAGGTCTGAGAGCAGTCTTGTCATAACGACGGCCGTGTACATGTTCCATATAAGACCGATCATAAGCGTTAAAGCGAATCCCTTGACGGGACCGGTTCCGAACTGATAAAGTGTAATACCTGCTATGAATGTGGTCAGGTTCGAATCGAATATTGTTACGAACGCTCTGTCATAACCGGCATTAATAGCTGACAGAACAGTGTTCTTTTCCTCAAGCTCCTCTTTAATACGCTCGAAAATGATTATATTCGCGTCAACTGCCATACCTATTGAAAGAACTATCCCTGCTATTCCGGGCAGAGTAAGTGTAGCTTTAAAATAAGCCAAAGATGCTACAGTAAACAAAGTATTTAAGAATAATGCTATTACTGAGAAAACACCGCTTATTTTGTATAACACTATCATAAAAATCACAACGAGAAGAGCTCCGATAAGTGCTGCTTTAACCGAACTGTCAATCGAGTCGTTACCGAGTGAGGGTCCGATTATTCTTTTCTCCATGATCTCTAGCGGAGCTTCAAGAGCTCCAGCCTTCAATACGATAGCCATGTCTCTGGCTTCTTCCGCAGTTCCTCCGCCAAGAGTTATCACGCCTCTTCCGTTCGGTATTCTTACCTGAATGTTCGGCGCCATATAAAGTTTGCTGTCAAGTATGATAGCAAGTCTTTTGCCGACATTTTTTCCGGTAACTTCGGCAAATACCCTTCCTCCGTCCCTGTTCAGTTCAAAAGGAACCTCCCAGCCTCCGGTAGCGGAATTGTCGCCTGCCAGATTTGCAGAAGCTTCAACTATAGAAGTTCCGTCCAGAGAGGCTTTTTTATCAACAAGAAGAATTTCGTAGTACTCTTCATTATTATATACATCCGGTTTGTTTTTCCATACGAATTCGTGATTGGCCAGAACATTTCTTACATTGTCGTTCTTAAGAAGTTCTTCGACTTTCAATTTGTTCTTGCCTTTTACCAGTATCTCGCCTCTCTGTCCCCCGACAAGAAGAGATTTGAAAGGATTGTTTTTAGAAAGCTCTTCATCAGTTGTCGCTGCGGCGGTAGTATCAGCAGCGGAATCAGAGAAAAGCTTGGTCGCGTCTGTCGCTTTAGCCGTATCAGTTTTAGCTTCTGTCACGGCAGGAACCGTAACCTTGCTTACTGTTGCGGAGTCTGTAGAAATAGCGTTCGACTCCAAATAATCATTCTGGTTTTTGAGAACCATGTCGATATCGTTAATTTTCTGTTGAAGTATCTCATTATCGGCCACGATCTTGAATTCGAGAAAAGCGGCCTGGTTTACAAGTTTTGTAGCTCTTTCCTCATCTTTTACTCCAGGCAATTCGACTACGATACGGTGCTTTCCTCTCGGCTGTATGGAAGGTTCCGCGATACCGAACTGGTCTATTCTGTTCCTTAAAACTTCCAGAGTAGTAGTAATACCCTTTTTTGCGGCACTGTCAAGCGTTGCCAGGATTTTTTCATCCGATTCGCCTGATCTGCCGAAATAGTTATTCATCGGTACATTTTTTTCAGAAAAAGCTGTTTTTACTTCAGCAAGGTATATCTCTTTATCAGAACCTGCTCTTAATTTAGCCGTTTCAAGAATATCTTCTAGCTGCTTGTCTTTTTTAATGGCTTTATTTTTCAAAAGCTGATCGTAATCTATCTCGAGCACAAGGTGCATACCGCCCTGAAGGTCAAGGCCTAATGCAAGGCTTTTTAGATTCTGTTTTTCAAAAGCAGCCAGTTTTTCGATCTCTTCAGGTGCGAGCGACAGGTAATCAGCCTTTTCACCGTAATTTTTAATTAGATTGCTTTCCAGTCCTGTTAGATCCTCGCCTCTTTCTTGCTTTGCTAAAGCTTTGGAAAGATCCGACTTGATCCTGATTTTTTCTGCTGATTGTTTCTCTGATGAGAAATAGGTTTGATAAGTCGGAATAAGCGCATAGATTGCCCAAGAAAACAAAATAGCGAATATTATCCATCTGATCATGTTGTTGTGCTCTTTCATAAAGAATTAAACCTCCGTACTAGTAAGAAATAGCATTCATTATTTAATCCCGGATAAATTGCCCGAAGGCTGATTTTCCGAAACGATAAATATAAAACTTAGCTGTATAATTGTCAACTGAATTATTTGTTTAAAATTAAGAATTAATCGCTTGACAAGAGAGTTTCTTTAAATTATATTTGCAAGTTCAAAAATTAACGAGCGGCGGAGCGAATGATGTACGCAGTAATTGAAATATCGGGAAAACAGCAGATCGTCAAACAGGACGAAGTTCTAAAGGTTGACAGACTGAATGCGGAGACCGGCGAAAGTGTTACCATAACAAAAGTTCTGGCACTTGGCGAGGGCGGAAATTTAAATTTCGGAAATCCTTTTATATCAGGAGCTTCAGTAGTTTTTGAAGTCCTTGAGAATAAAAAGGACAAAAAAGTCATAGTTTTCAAAAAGAAGAGAAGAAAGCGTTACGAAGTTAAAAGAGGTCACAGGCAATACCTGTCGGTTATCAAAGTAAAGCAGATAAACAGCAATTAGTAATTGAATAATTGATATAAAGAGGCGGATATGGCTCATAAGAAAGGAGTCGGAAGTTCGAGAAACGGACGAGACAGTAATGCGCAGAGACTTGGCGTAAAGCTGTTCGGCGGTCAGTTGGCTCAGGCAGGCTCGATAATCGTAAGACAGAGAGGTACAAAATTTCATCCCGGCCTGAATGTGGGAATAGGCAAAGATCATACTTTGTTTGCTCTTGAAACCGGAAAGGTAAAATTTTTAACCAAAGCTCAAGGCAGGCAATTTGTCGCTATCGAAAAGATAGAAACAGCAGAATAAGGTCTTTTTTAAGACCTTTTTTTTTGATCAAAAATGCAAGAACACTTTCTTAATATTGTGTTGTACCAGCCTGAAATTCCATATAATACGGGTAATATTGGAAGACTTTGCGTCGGTCTGAATTCAAAACTTCATCTTATAGAACCTCTGGGTTTTAAAATAACGGATAAAATGCTTAAAAGAGCCGGACTAGATTACTGGAAAAAACTTGATTATGTAATATACAGTTCACTGGATTCATTTTTTGAAAAAAACAGGGAAATAAATTTCTATTTTGCATCTACCAAGGCTGAAAAATGCTTTTACAAAACCGAATTCAAGAAAGGTGATTATATTATTTTCGGAAAAGAGACCGGGGGCCTGCCGGAAGAGTTTCATTCTGCCCATAAAAGACGAGGACTGACGATCCCGATGTCTGACAAAATCAGGTCAATAAATCTTTGCAATTCTGTTGCAGTAATAATGTACGAGGCATACAGACAGATTTATGGGGTTAATGATAAAATATAAAAAAAATGCTTGTTCATTTTAAAATATGTATATATATTTACAGAGTGATTCAAAGAATTAGCTTGAACAGGCTTGGGAAGTTTGTTTTTGCTACGGATTAAATATTAATTAAAAAAATTTAAAATAGGAATTTGAAGGAGGATTAAATGGGAATAAGGGGTACAGTTTTAAGAATGTCAATATTAGCCATAATGACATTTATTGCTTCTGCCGGTGCTGAGATCAAGGTCCGTTCGGTCGATGTGACTCCGTTCATGGGAGTATATTTTTATCAGGACAACATGTATGTAAATCTGGATGACAGAGCTCATTTCGGCGGCAGGTTAGGTTACAATATTACAGAGAATTGGGGCATAGAAGCAACCGGCGGTCATGTTGACACAGAAACAAGCGAGGAATATACAACTCCGGGCGGAAGATTTATACCGGCAAATACAGACGCGGATTTTTGGACTTTCCACCTTGACGCTCTTTATAATTTTTTCCCGGAAGATCAGGTAAATCCTTATCTGGCATTGGGTGGCGGCGCTTACAATATAGATATTCAGCACATGGACAGCAATATCGATCCGTTGTTGAATTACGGTTTCGGTATCAAGTATTTTCTTTTGGAGTGGGTCGCTTTCAGAATCGACGCACGTCATATACTTGCTATCAACGAGATAGATGACTTCGGAAGCGCAGGCGACGATCTTCACAATAACCTGACTTTTGATGCCGGTCTGAATTTCTCTCTCTGGGGAGAAGGCGCAGACAAGGACAAAGACGGAATACCAAATAAAAAAGACGCATGTCCTGATGTTCCGGAAGACAAAGACGGATTTGAGGATATTGACGGATGTCCTGACCTTGACAATGATAAAGACGGAATTGAAGACATAAAAGACAAATGTCCTAACGAAGCCGAAGACAAAGACGGATTCGAAGACGAAGACGGATGTCCTGATCCTGATAACGATAAGGACGGAATACTTGATGTTGACGACAAATGTCCGAATAACTTCGGTCTAAAAGAGTTCAACGGATGTCCTGACAGGGACGGCGACGGTATTTATGACCTTGTTGACAAATGTCCTGACGAAGCTGAAGACAAAGACGGATTCGAAGACGAAGAAGGATGTCCTGATCCTGACAATGATAAGGATACTATACTCGACATTAACGACAAGTGTCCTAACGAAGCTGAAGCTTTCAATGGATTCGAAGACGAAGACGGATGTCCGGACAAGATAATTCTGAAGAAAAACGATACTATAACTCTTGAGAATGTTTACTTCAAATCTGGTAAAGCCGATCTCGTTGAATCTTCTTACCCTTCGCTTGACAAGGTAAAAGTTATATTCAGCGATAACCCGGGCATTAAGATACAGATCGAAGGTCATACGGACAGCCAGGGTTCTGCGGCTTACAATAAAAACCTTTCACAGAAGCGTTGTGAAACAGTTATGAATTATCTGATAAACAATCTCGGAATTCCGAAAGACCAGCTGAATGCAAAAGGTTTCGGAGAAGAAAAGCCTGTTGCGGATAATAAGACTGAAGAAGGTAGAGCGAAGAACAGAAGGATCGAATTCAGAGTAAGGTAATTTCAACTATTGAACACAAAAAAGGCTGCGGTTTTCCGCGGCCTTTTTTTATTAAAAGGAAAAGAACATGGATTATAAAGTTGCAGTATTAGGCGGCGGGCCGGGCGGGTATACAGCCGCTATAAGGGCGAGCCAGCTTGGGTTAAGCGTTATAATAATTGAAAAAGCTAAGCTCGGAGGTACATGTTTAAACTGGGGATGCATTCCGACAAAAGCTATCTTATCGTGTACTGATGTACTTGACAAAATTAAAAAAAGCGAGGAATTCGGCATCAGGGTGGAAAATATAAGTTTCGATCTGAATAAGATCATGCTCAGGAAACAGGAGATCGTAGAAAGCCTAGTTCAGGGTCTGGACAAGCTTTTTAAACTGAGGAAGATAGAAATAGTAAGAGAATCAGGTTGTGTTACAAGCGCCAATGAGATCACGACAGCTTCGGGCAGAAAGATAACTGCCGAGAATATTATTCTTGCTACGGGATCGGAACCTTTAAATATTCCGTGTTTCAATATTGATCACAAAAATGTACTGACCAGTAATGATGCTCTTTCATTGGAGAAAGTACCCGAAAAAATGCTCGTCATAGGCGGCGGCGTAGTCGGATGTGAATTCTCAGGAATATTCAACGAACTCGGTTCTAAAATAACTATCGTGGAAATGCTTGATTACCTGCTTCCGACAGAGGATAATCAGGTATCAAGAACTATACAGACCGCATTTAAGAAAAAGGGTATTGACTTCAAATTAAAGACTAAAGTTGAAGAAGTTACAATTGTAAAAGATGAAGAGATCCGCGTAAAATTCAGTGATGGAACGGAAGATACCTTCACTAAAGTTCTTGCGGCAGGCGGCAGATCGGTAAATATAACGGGGAATGGAATTGACGAGCTTGGTTTAGAGCTTGAAAACGGAAGATTTATAAAGATCAACGAATATATGCAGACAAATGTACAGAACGTATATGCGATAGGAGATATTACAGGTAAAATGATGCTTGCTCATGTTGCTTCCGCACAGGGAATTACTGCCGTATCGCATGTTGCCGGAATTAAAAAAGAACTTGATTACAGCTCAATACCGTCTGCTATTTTTACAACCCCTGAAATAGCTTCGTTCGGACGCAGGGAACAGGAACTGAAAGAAAGTAATGCGGAATTCAGAGTAAGCAGATTTTCTTTTGCGGCTAGCGGAAAGGCGAAAGGGATGGGCGAAACGGACGGATTTGTTAAGATTCTAACTGACATCACGGGCGAAGAGGTTCTCGGAGCGCATATAATAGGACCGCATGCATCTGATCTGCTCCAGGAACTGGTAATAATAAAGGAGAACAAGCTGTCTCTGCATAAGCTTATAAATGCGGTGCACTCGCATCCTACACTAAGTGAATGTGTTCTGGAGGCTGCAGAAGGAATTTTTAAGATGTCTATACACAGTGTGTAAAGAAAAAGCGGGTGTGGCCCGCTTTTTTTATTGAAGAGGATTTTCGCCTATATTTTTTTCAAAGAAATCCGACAGAAGGGATGATACCGATCTCGATGTGCTTACTTTCAGGCATTTATCCGCCAGAATCCTGCACTTTCTCGAATCCAGCCTCCGGATTATCTTTTTAACGACGGGCACAAGAAAAGGAGTAACACTCAATTCTCTTAAGCCCAGACCGATAAGAAGAGGTATCGCGATCGGGTACCCTGCCATCTGACCGCACAATCCCACACCGATATGTTTCTTTTTAGCTGCTCTTACTGTAATGTCCAGCATCTTAATTACGGCAGGATGGAACGAGTCATAAATATTACTGACCCTCTCGTTACCCCTGTCGGCAGCCAGTAAATATTGTGTAAGATCATTAGTACCTATACTGAAAAAATCGACTTTTTCAGCGACAGCTTCAGAGATCATTACTATCGAAGGTATCTCGACCATTATTCCTATTTTAATCTTATTGTTAAAAGAACGGCCTTCGGAAGAAAGTTCCTTTTTCGTTCTTTCGATCAGCTGTTTTGTTTTTGTGATCTCAGCTAAATTTGCGACGAAAGGAATAATTATTGAAATATTGTTCCTTCCCGAAGCTCTCAGTATAGCCCTTAAGTGCGACCTCAGAAGTTTAGGATGATCAAATAGGAGTCTCATGCCTCTTACGCCCATAAAAGGGTTGTCTTCTTTTAATGACATCTTGTCATTAAGCTTATCGCCGCCTATATCGAGCAGCCGGATAGTGACTTCTCTGGGGTAGAGTTTTTCAGAAACCTCGTCATAGATACTGAACTGATCGTCTTCAGAAAGGACGGACAGACTGCTTTCAAAAAGGAATTCAGTTCTGAATAATCCCACGCCGTCGCTGTTCCACTTGATAACGCTGTCGATCTCAAGAGTTGATTGAATATTACTCAAGATCTTAATTTTCTGATTATCGAGAGTTACAGAGGGCATTTCCGAATACTTGAGATCCTCTTCAACCTGCTTCTGCTCCTCGTGCTGTCTTTTCTTATATAATTCAAATGTCGAAGGTTTCGGATTAATGATAATCTTACCTGTATATCCGTCAACTATCATAAGAGAAATATTATTCAGGTATTTTGTTATCCCCGAAACACCGACTACCGCCGGCACTTCAAGCGACTTTGAAAGGATGGCCGCGTGACTGGTACTGCCGCCGGATTCTGTCACTATTCCAAGTATCAGATCCTTATTAAAATTGAGAGTATCAGACGGAAAAATATTGTTCGAAATAACTATCTGTTTTCCCTTCAGCACAGTTGACTGATCAACATGGGCAGGTTCGGAAGACATATTTTTTATTATTCTTCTGCAGACATCTTCTATATCGAACGCTCTTTGGGAAAAATACTGATTCTGTAGCTTTTCAAACGCCATCTGGTAATCTTTCATGATCTTGCTTACCGCATAAGAAGCCTGAACATTGTGAGATGATATGAAATATACAGCCTCATCAATAAGAACCTGATCGTCAATTATGAGTAGGTGGGCGTCAAAAATTTTAGCAGCTTCCTGCCCGCCGCGCTTCGCTGCATTTTTTTTGTCTTCAAGAATATCAGTTTTGGTTTTTTCCAGCGCTTCTTTGTATTTTGTTATCTCAGTCTCGATCTCGTGGTCGGAGATCATTTCTCTTGAAACATTTAGAGTCTCATGCACATAGTTGAACGGCGTACCTATCGCTATTCCGGGTGAAGCCGGAACCCCCTTCAATATTTTTTCCTTGATCTTTTTATTCATCTGATCCTATTCTTCGTAGAATTTATTTTTGACCAGCTCTTTTAATTCGTTCATGCATAAATTTTCATCGGGACCGGTACATTTTATAATTATTTCGGAATTTACTTCCGCCGCCAGCATCATGACACCCATAATAGACTTGGCATTAACTTCCATATCGTCTTTTGTTATAAATACCTCGCAGTCGCATCTGGTAGTTATTTTTACAAGCTGGGCCGCAGGCCTTGCATGAAGCCCAAGTGAATTGATTATTTTGACTTTCTCAACGATCATTTTAACTGGTCCGAATAATAATATCTGATTACAATTTAACCTGTGATTTTAAAAAAAACAACTAAATGTTTAACAGAATAAGATTTATTATAAGAGTAAAAACCAGCAGATTCCTGAAGAGCGTCAATAAAGACACTATCCTTCTGTAGGTACCGCTTTTAAAAATCTTTATAGCATCAATTCCTTTTTCATAACCTGATCTTATCCCGTAAAACCGGATAAAGAAATTGAAAATATTAAATAAAAGGATTTCTGAAAATACAATAATTACCGTGCAGGTGTCGATAGCAAATCCTGAAATTACAAATTTATTAAGTGCGGTAAGGATAATTACGGGAAGTATGAGCTTATAGACAAGCCTGTCGCCTACAGAACCTATAACGGATGACAGAATTTCCTTAGTCTTTTCTGTACTGTCATCTTTATTGTTGAGTTCCTGATTCAGAATAATGCCTAAAGCGAACCCGGACAGGTATTCATTGGTGTTGAAAAACCTTAGATGTTTTCGGATAAGTTCGGATCTGTCTTTGCTCAAAGCGGGGAAAAGGCAGAAACACAACCCTTCGCCGAACAGATTAAGATAGTTATAAAATATCCTGATGAAGAATGTTCTTAGAGTCAGTGAAAAGGCCGTATATGTTCGAAGTTCTTTCATTTTTTTATTTTAAAATTCTTATAGATATAGAATAGTGCCGGAACAATACAGAGAGATGTTATTACTACCTGAGAAGGGGGTACGGAAATTTTATATAAAGCTGAGTTGACAAGCCCCAGGCTGATAAGTTTTAAAATCGCTGCGACGGTCAAAGAAAAAATAAAATAAATAATTACGGTAAAAAAAATCCCTTCTTTCAGGTTCGGGACACCTTTGTAGAACAGGAATCTTTCACGGTGTTTTTCGAAATATCTGCGTTTAAAACATATAAAACGCGCAGTAAATTCTGAAATCAGTATGATCAGTGCGATCGATAATATTAATGTGATAACATTTTGCTCGCCCGGCAGGATCATTGAAGCGGTAATAAAATATCCGAACGGGTACTCGGGGAAGGCAGTTGTGCCGGACGGAGTTCTGTTCAAATATATCAGATGCGTGATAGTTGCCGCAACCAGAACAAAATTCTGATCATAACCCGCCCAGATTAAAAAAAGCGCGGTAACAAAAGGCTGTGACAGCATCCCCTGAAAAACCTCTCTGCTTTCGAGAAGAACAACTGCAGATATGAAAGAGATAAGCAGCATTTATCTTAAGGAAATTAAACTTAAAAGATCAGCCAGCTCAACAGTGATGTAAATATCTCTGATAACAAGCAGTGTTATAAGTCCTATAAACGAATATCTGGCAAGTTTGGCTTCCGATGGTTTTTCATCGGCCAGGTCATTCATCTGGGTGTATAATGATTTCAATCCGATCACTGCAAGTATCAATATAAGCCACCATCGTGTGTTGAACCAGTGCCATCTGAATATCAGAGCAAGAAGGAATGAAAGCGATATTATCAGGCCGGTCTTTGTCTCAATTTCAAGACGCATGAATTTTTCTACTATAGTCGGATTTTCCTCATCGTCTATATAGCTTTTTTTCATGTTTTCAACAGGAACCGCTTTAGGCTCCTGTTTTATTTCTTCGGATTTATTAATTTCTTCAGGCATAAATCAACCTCCTAAACTTGAGTGTCATCGTTGATTTCGCCAACTGAAGGCTCACCTGAAACCCCCTCCTCAGTTACTGCAGGAGCATCAGCTATCTGTTCTTCCTCATAAGGAGGAACGATACAAATGTCGGCTATATTGTCGTCGTCTCTTAATCTTATAAGTCTTACACCCTGGGTGTTCCTTCCCATGATCCTTATATCATTTACGGTCTGCCTTATAACAGTTCCGTTATGGGTCATTATCATCAGGTCGTTATCGTGATCAGTTTCGTGAATATAGATCATTTCGCCTGTTTTTTCGGTCAGGTTCAGAGCTTTAACTCCTTTTGATCCTCTTTTAGTTTTTCTGAAAGCGGCCACATTAGCTCTTTTTCCATATCCGTTCTTGCTTACGACAAGCAATGAATTCTCCTCGTTTTCCGCTATGACCATTCCGACAACTTCATCTTTTTCTCTTAACCGTATGCCTCTTACCCCGATGGAATTCCTGCCGACTTCTCTGATCATTGATTCATGGAATCTGTTCGCGATTCCAAGTTTCGTACCGAGAAGGATCTCGTTCTCCCCGGTAGTGATAGCCACATTCAACAGCTCATCGTTATCTCTGAGGTTGATCGCAATAATTCCGCCGATATTCGGTCTCGAATACGCCATAAGAGCAGTTTTCTTAATTGTACCGTTCTTAGTAGCCATAACAAGGAATTTCCCGTCTTTTTCGAAATCTTTTATGATAAGCGCTGTTCTTATTTTTTCGCCTTCGACTCTTTCAAGAATCTGAACCACCGGACGTCCTTTTGATGCCTTTGTCATTTCAGGTATCTGCCAGACTTTTTTCCAGAATACTCTTCCTCTGTCGGTAAAGAACATAATATAACAGTGGTTTGTCGCATTGAACATGAACTCGATGAAGTCATCGTCCTTGCTGTCTGCTCCTCTGGACCCAACTCCGCCTCTTCCCTGGCTTTTGAATTCTGAAGTGTTGACTCTCTTTATATATCCCTGATGCGATAAAGTAACGATCATTTCATCATCCGGGATCATATCCTCAACTGTAAGGTCTTCTGCGAAATAAATTATTTCAGACTGCCTTTCGTCTCCGTATTTCTCCATTATTTCGGTAACTTCATCTTTAATGATCTGCATTCTTCTTTCTTTTCTTTCAAGAATGTCCTGAAGATCCGCGATCCTTAAACGCAATTCTTCGATCTCGGCCAAAAGTTTTTCCTGCTCCAGAGCGGTAAGCTGAGACAGCCTCATAGCAAGAATAGAAGTAGCCTGAATTTCTGACAAACTGAATTCTTCCATCAGAGAAGATTTTGCAGCATCAGAGTTCTGGCTGTTTTTTATGATGTGTATCACGCGGTCAATATTGTTCAGGGCTATCTGCAGTCCCTCTAGTATATGAATTCTTTCCTGAGCTTTTCTAAGGTCGAAAATGCTTCTTCTTCTTACAATTATCTCTCTGTGAATTATGAACTGTTCAAGGAACTGCTTTAAATTAAGCTGCATCGGTCTTCCGTTGACAAGCGCGATCATATTTCCGCTGACAGATGTTTGAAGCGGGGTGAGCTTATACAGCTGGGCAATGACAACATCTTCATTAACATCTTTTTTAAGTTCGATCACAAGTCTTGTATCTCTCGAGGATTCGTTCTCAAAACCGTAAATTCCGTCAATTTTCTTTTCTTTGTGAAGTTCGACTATTTTCTCGATCAGTGCAGTTCTGCTTACCTGATAAGGAATTTCGGTAATGACCAGCTTCACTTTTTCGCCTTTTTTTGTAGGCATAAGCTTTTCGATCCTGCCGCGTATTATTACATGTCCTCTTCCGGTCATATACATTTCCCTTATCCCGGAGTATCCGTAAATAATACCTTTGCTCGGAAAATCGGGTGCTTTGATGTAGTGCATCAGACCCTTTTTTTCTTCAATACCGGCATCCGGATCTGCTTTAATGCTGTCGATAAGAATTTCCGGATCGTCAAGTAAAGCAATGACTCCCTGCAGAACCTCTTTAAGGTTATGAGGAGGTATTGAGGTGGCCATACCGACTGCGATGCCCTGAGATCCGTTGATCAGAAGGTTAGGTATTCTTGTAGGAAGAACTGAAGGTTCTTTCAATGTGTCATCATAGTTATTTGTAAAATCAACAGTTTCTTTATTTATGTCGAGAAGCATTTCGTCCGATAATCTGCTTAGCTTTGCCTCGGTATATCGTGCTGCGGCAGCAGGAAGGTCAATGTTGCCGAAGTTTCCCTGTCCCTTAACGAGAGGATACCTGAAAGTGAAATCCTGAGCCATTCTGACGAGAGCCGCATAAATAGCCTGATCTCCGTGCGGATGGTACTTACCCATTACCTCACCGACGATCCTGGCGCATTTATTCTCTTTTTTGTTATGATGAAGACCGAGTTCGTTCATCCCGAACAGGATCCTTCTCTGTACAGGCTTAAGTCCGTCCCTTACATCGGGTAAAGCTCTTGATACTATCACTGACATTGAATAATCAATATACGATCTTTGCATTTCCTCTTCAATCGAAGCGTCGAGGATATTTTTATCTTTCTGGATATCGGTCATTGTTTACTCCATAATTTCATAGTGAATTAATGCTCATGTAATTAATATACTTTTAAGTAATTAATCAAGCTATTTATTTAGATAATTATAAGTCTTTTTATACTTGTTTAATGGTCCGTTAATATTTATTTTTCAGCAATTATGAAAAGTAATTATTTCAAATACCTTGCGTTAAGCTTTATTTTATCATCACTGTCACTTCTGAGTCTGCTTGATTTTTTCGACAGATTTGAAAATCAGATCTATGATCTCAGGTTCAAGCAGAAGTATTATGGCCAGGTCGAGGAAGGTTCTTTGACCGATGTCGTAATAGTTGATATCGACGCAAGATCAGCTCAGAAACTCGGAAAATATTATGAGTGGCCGAGAAGCTATTTCGCTTCTGCAACCGATGTTCTTTCAAACGCCGGAACATCAGTCATAGCACTCGATATTCTTTTCGACAGAAGTAAGTATGCCGATCAGGATTCAATTCTATCTGCATCTTTTTCAAATGCGGGAAATGTTATTACGGGATTCAATTTTGAATACGAGGACAAAGACAATTTCATATATGCCGATTCGGCAGGCTGCAGGATAAGCAATGCCGAAGTAATTCATTCTGAGAAGAATTTCAGGGCGGAAGAATTTGACATTATGAACTCCGGTGCCGAGAACATACTCGGATCTGCTATGACCAACGGGTATCTCGGAATTGATTCGGATGAAGACGGCGTCATCAGAAAAGTGCAGCTCGTCAAAAAGTATAAAGGCGAATACTATCCCTCCCAGGCTATGACGATCTGCATGAAGATCCTGGATGCCGCCAAGAATAGCTTTGATCTGAAAGACGGGGAATCGATATCATTTCTGTCAAACAAGACAGGAAAAGAGGTGATAATACCTCTCAATGAGGATAATCAGATGCTGATCCACTATAAAGGCCCGTGGAGAACTTTCAGAACGGTATCATTCTATGATGTTATGGAAAACCGGGTCGGGAAAAAGACTTTCAAGGAAAAACCCGTCATTATCGGATCGTCTCTGCGCGGGCTGATGGATCTAAGATCAGCTCCGATACAGAAACATCTTCCCGGAGTCGAAGTTCACGCCAACATAATTCATACTATCCTTAATCAGGACTTTATTTCGACCAGCGGCAAAAATGTTACTTTTCTGTTAATGCTTATAGCCATAATATTTACCGCAGCGATCATATTCTCGAGGCTTAATATTCTGGTATCAACTTCAATAATCATGCTTATAGGGTTCTTTTATTATAAGCTGACCGGATCGTTGTTCTTCGATAAAAATTATGTTTTGGACACGACCCGGCCGGTGATCGCGCTGTTTTTTACATTCCTCGTGTCGTATCTGATAAGCTACTACAAAGAGAACAAGGCTAAGAAATTTATCCGCACCACTCTTGGAAAATATGTTCCCGAAGTGGTTTCAAAAGAGATACTGAAAAACCCGGACCGTTTTAAGCTTGGCGGAGAGAAGAAAGAGATCACGATGATGTTTTCAGACATAAGGAGCTTTACATCATACAGCGAGAAAGTTGATCCGAAAGAGCTTGTCAGTTTCCTAAACGTTTATCTTTCCAGAATGACCGGAGTGATCAAAAAAAATAAGGGCACCCTTGATAAATATATGGGTGATGCGGTCATCTGCTTTTTCGGCGCTCCATTAGAAATCGATCATCCTTATCTTGCCTGCAAAACCGCTCTTGAAACGATGGAAGAATTAAAAAAACTTAAAAGCGAGCTACAAAGCGAAACATTTAAGAGCATAGATATCGGTATCGGCTTCAACACAGATACCGTAACTGTCGGCAATATAGGCAGCGACGATCTGTTCGACTATACCGCGATAGGCGACGGAATGAACCTTGCATCAAGGCTGGAAGGTCTGAATAAATATTACGGCACAAATATTCTTACAAGCGGAAACACTTATGAGAAGGTTAAGGACAGGTTCGTATTCAGAGAGCTTGACGATGTATCTGTGAAGGGTAAAGATAAATCAGTCAGGATGTATGAGCTGCTTGGAGAGATCGGCGACAGGATAGACGAAAAAATATTAAAGAAAGCCGAAAAATATTCTGAAGCTTTAAAAATATACAGAAAAGGTGATTTCAAGGCGGCTTATGCGATCTTCGAAGAGATAGTCATCGAATTCGGTGACAGATCATCTGAGGTCATGCGTGAAAGATGCGAACTAATGATAAAAGAACCTCCAACAGACTGGAAGGGTGTATGGAAAATGGACAGTAAATAAATGCACAGAGATTATGATATAACGGTTATCGGCGGGGGTCACGCAGGGGTTGAGGCGGCGTGGATCTCGGCTAAAATGGGTAAAAAAGTTCTGCTGATCACGCAGACCGTGGATCACATCGCGCAGATGTCATGCAATCCGGCGATAGGCGGGCTGGCAAAAAGCCATCTTGTAAAAGAAATAGACATTTTGGGCGGGCTGATGGGAGTTGCGGCTGACAGGACAGGAATACAGTTCAAGACGCTTAATTCATCAAAGGGGCCGGCTGTATGGGCTTTGAGAGTCCAGTCGGACAAAAAGGAATACTCAACTTTCATGAGAGATCAGCTCGAGGCTCACAAGAACATTGACATAATTCAGGATGAGGCGACTGATGTCATCATTAAAAACAATGTTCTGAAGTCAGTCAAAACAGAGATCAACGGGATTATTCATACTAAAGCGGCAATTATTTGCTCAGGAACATTCCTGAGAGCCGTAATTCATATTGGCAAGAAGCAGATACCTTCCGGCAGGCTCGGTGAGAAATCGGCCGACAGTCTTTCAAAGAAGCTGAAAGACCACGGTTTCGAGACGGGAAGACTCAAGACGGGAACCCCTCCAAGAATAGCAGCGTATTCGATAAACTTTGAGGGTCTTGAAGTTCACGGTTCAGACGAACACATAATACCATTCTCGTTCAGGCATAAAAAAGCGTTTTTGAAACAAACGCCGTGTTTTATGACGAATACAAACGAAACAACCCATGATATAATCAGGGAAAATCTGCATAAAACCGCACTTTTTTCAGGCCAGATCAAAGGAACCGGGCCGAGATACTGTCCGTCGATCGAGGATAAGGTAAACCGTTTCAGGGATAAAATATCACACAGACTGTTTCTTGAGCCTGAGGGGCTTTACACTAACGAATATTATATAAACGGCTTTTCATCAAGCCTGCCTGTAGAGATACAGAAAAAAGCGATGAGAACTGTTAAGGGACTGGAAAAAGCCCACTTTGTCAGACCGGCCTATGCCATAGAATACGATTATTTCCCTGCTTATCAGATAAAACTGACGCTTGAAACCAGGAATGTGGAAAATTTATATTTCGCCGGACAGATCAACGGTACCTCAGGTTATGAAGAGGCCGCAGCGCAGGGACTGATGGCTGGGATCAACGCCGTATTAAAGATCAACGGCAAAGAGCCCTTTATATTAGGCAGGAACGAGGCTTATGTCGGCGTTCTGATAGACGACCTTATCACAAAAGACATCAGAGAGCCTTACAGGATGTTCACATCTTTAGCAGAACACAGGCTCGAACTCAGACACGACAACGCCGATTCCAGGCTTTTGAAATATGCCGGACAGCTTAAACTCTTAAAAAGATCTGAGATCAAATATCTTGAAGACAGACTTGAAAAAATAGCAAAACTGCCTGAAGTGTTTTCAAAGATAAAGGTCAAGAAAGAGAAACTTAATGAATTTCAGCAGAAAAATTCGCTTGAGCTGACGGAAGAAGGGTCAGATATATTAAGGCTGATAAAAAGACCTTCTGTTACTATTGATATGCTCCTGGATTCAAAGGTGCTTGTCCTCAAAGAAGATTATTCTTATTATGAGCTTAAGCAGGCTGAAACGATCATCAAATATGAAGGTTATATAAAAAGACAGAAGGAAGTTATAGATAAATTTGAAAAGAACGAAAAGATAAAGCTTCCCTCAGATATAAACTATTCAGAGTTCAAGGGTCTTAAAAAAGAAGCCTGCGAGAAACTTAACAGGATAAAGCCCGTTTCGATCGGTCAGGCAGGCAGAATAGCAGGTATATCGCCGGCAGATATTTCAGTTATACTCATAAACTTAAAAGCAAAAGGATTAATATAATGACCGATTTTGTGAACGAGATCATAGAAGCTGCGGAGAAAGTGACTGGAGTTGCACTCGACAAACCTGTCAGAGATAAGATCGGAGCCTATTTTGAATATCTTCTCGATTATAATAAAAAAGTGAACCTGATCTCAAGAAAAAGCGAGGATTCAGTGCTCGCTACAGGACTAGTCGAAACTTATGCGCTTTATGAAATGATAAAAGATAATTCAGGCCAGTTTCTCGATGTGGGTTCAGGCGGCGGCATTCCCGGAATTATTATTTCCATTATGATGCCTGATGTAAAAATCGACCTGCTTGATTCAACCCAGAAAAAAGCGAGGTTCTTAAATTCCTGCGCACTACATCTCGGTCTGGACAATGCGGTCGCTATTGATAAAAGGTTTGAGGAGCTTCCCGTCACTAAGAAATACGATGTTATATTTTCGCGGGGAGTCGGAAATTTCGAAGTGCTTAAAGAACATTATCTTAAGCGGATAAAGAATGAGGGAAGAGTAGTAATTCTTACCGGTGAGGATAATTCTAAAATTTTCAAAGATTATGATATTTTTTCCAACCCTTATCTCGAAGGCAGGATAATCGTGAATCTGGAGAAATAGTGTTCAAATTCGGTGACCTTATAATATATGCGGCTGTGATATCGGCAGCGCTTTTTCCTTTTCTCAAAGAAAAAGAAGCTGAAAATAATAAAATTCAGGTAATTTACGATAAACATACTGAGTATTTTGATGCCGGAAAAGACACTGTGTTTTTCATTCAGGCTAACAAGGTCGAAATCGAGATCAAAGACCGGAAAGTTCGAATAAAAGACTCGGACTGCAGGGACAAATACTGCGTAAAGCACGGGTGGCTGAAAGAAGATCAGAACGGTAAAATAATCTGCATGCCGAATAAAGTGATAATCGAGTTTGTAAAACGGGAAGATGACATTATTGACGCAGTTACGGAGTAAAGTATTTTGAAAATTGAATACGGAACACGGGTTTACATCATAGCGGTTTTCTCTGCGCTGGCATCATTATTACAGCTTTTAGAAATTTTTATAATCCTCCCGATCCCGTTCGTAAAGATCGGACTGGCAAATGCGATCGTTCTGTTCTTCATAGTCAGAAAACAGTACCTGATAGCTTTCGCGGTGAACATTTTCAGAGTATTCATCGGCGGATTTTTCAGCGCTAAACTTTTCAGCCTGCCGTTTATATTTTCGCTTTCAGGCGCAACTCTTTCGTATTTTGTTATGGTTATATTATTCATAATTCTGGGCAGGTTCGTTTCGCTTGTCGCCTTAAGCGTGTCGGGAGCAATAGCTTTCAATATAGCTCAATATTTTTTATTCGTATATTTTTTCGACAGGTCGGTTGATTACAACATCACGGTATCTGTAATAATCCTTCTAAGCGTAATTCCCGGAGTTCTCACAGGTATCATAGCTGAAATTCTAAACAGGCAGGACATAGAACTAATAAAAAAGCCCCGAATTTAAAACCGGGGCTTTTTCTTTTGAGGAGGAGTATTTTATTTTTCGTCGTCAACGACTTCGAAATCCGCGTTCTCGACATCATCTTTTCCTGATGCTTTACCTCCGCCGTCATCTTTAGGCTGATGCTGGCTCGGATCGAAATCCTGCGGACCGGGTCCTGCGCCTGTACCCTGAGAAGCCTGAGCCATTTTCGTGCTGATCTCGTGCCATATTTTATTATGACCTTCAGTAGCGTTTTTGAGAGCTTCGATATCGTCAGTTTTAAGAACTTCTTTCAATTTAGAAACGCTTGATTCAAGTCTCTGCTTGTCTGCAGGATCAATTTTGCCTTCCAGATCTTTCAGAAGTTTTTCTGTCTGGAAAACAGCCTGGTCCGCAGAGTTTCTCAGATCAACTTTTTCCTTTTTCTTTTTATCTTCTTCCTCGTTGGCTTTTGCTTCCGCTTTCATCTTTTTGATCTCGGATTCGCTTAAGCCTGAAGAAACTTCTATTTTAACATTCTGCGTTTTTCCTGTAGCTTTATCTTTTGCAGAAACGCTCAAAATACCGTTGGCGTCAATATCGAAAGTAACCTCGATCTGCGGAATTCCTCTCGGTGCAGGAGCTATGCCGTCCAGCTGGAATCTTCCGATCGTTTTGTTGTCTGGAGCCATCGGCCTTTCACCCTGAAGAACATGGATATCAACCGCAGGCTGATTATCCGCAGCGGTAGAGAATACTTCGGTTTTCTTTGTCGGAATTGTCGTATTCGATTCAATTAATCTTGTCATGACCCCGCCCAAGGTTTCGATACCGAGTGAAAGAGGCGTAACATCAAGCAGAAGAACTTCGTTTACATCACCCGATAATATACCGGCTTGAATAGCGGCTCCGAGAGCTACAACTTCGTCAGGGTTAACGCTTTTATTAGGTTCTTTGCCGAAAAAGTCTCTGACAGCGTCAACTACTGCCGGTATCCTTGTAGAACCGCCGACGAGGATAACTTCTTTCAGATCTTTCATGTCAATCCCGGCATCTCTCACCGCAAGTTTACATGGTTCGATCGAGGATCTTACAAGATCAATGGTAAGTTCGTTGAATTTAGCTCTCGTCAGGGTTATATCCATGTGTTTCGGTCCGTCCTGAGTTGCCGTAATAAAAGGTAGATTTATTTGTGTTTGCGTAAGCGAAGAAAGATCTATCTTTGCTTTTTCCGATGCTTCTTTAAGTCTCTGAAGAGCCATCGGATCTTTTTTAAGGTCAACACCTTCCGCTTTTTTGAACTCGCCGGCAAGATAATCTATAACTCTCTGGTCGAAGTCGTCTCCGCCCAAGTGTGTATTGCCGTTGGTTGATTTAACTTCAAAAACCCCGTCGCCGATCTCAAGGATAGAGATGTCGAATGTACCGCCGCCGAGGTCATAAACCGCGATAAGCCCGTCAACTTTTTTATCGAGACCGTAAGCAAGCGCTGCTGCCGTAGGCTCATTGACGATTCTTTTTACATCAAGTCCGGCAATCGTTCCCGCATCCTTTGTCGCCTGTCTCTGTGCGTCATTAAAATAAGCCGGTACTGTGATCACAGCTTCGGTTACTTTTGTGCCGAGATAGTCTTCGGCAGCCTGTTTTAATTTCTGCAGAATCACGGCTGAAATTTCCGGTGGTGTAAAATCTTTGTCGTCTATCTTAACCTGAACTACGCCGTTAGCATTTTTTGTAACTTCAAAAGGAACTTCCTTTATTTCCTGACCAACTTCAGTGTATTTTCTTCCCATAAATCTTTTTATTGACGAAACAGTTCTGTGAGAGTTCGTGATCGCCTGTCTTTTAGCCGGTCCGCCGACAAGTCTTTCACCGTTCTTTGAAAATGCCACTACCGAAGGAGTCGTTCTTCCGCCTTCGGCATTCGTAATTACGACCGGTTCGTTACCTTCCATAACAGCTACGCAGCTGTTGGTGGTTCCGAGGTCAATTCCTATTATTTTTCCCATTTCGATGCTCCTATTTTAAATTATTTATTTCGCATTCTTTTTATGCAATTATTATTATATACAAATTGCGCGCCAAAAAATTCAACGCTTAAAATAGTATGCCGTAACAAACGAAATAGACGAAAAATAAAATTAATAAACTCTGGAGTGTATAAGTTTATAAAATATTGATCTGTCAGGAATTTGTCAGTAAATCATAAATCCTTTTATTAGTTTGCAGAACATGATATAAATTCTTAAATTTGATAAAATTTGAACGGAAGGTTAGATGGATTCGTTCGTTAAATGGTGGCAGACTCTGCCCTATGCAATAGACCCGACAATAATTCATGTCGGAAGTTTTCAGGTAAAATACTACGGTTTGATGTACATCGTAGCTTTTTCACTCACTTTCTATCTTCTAAACAGGCGGATAAAAAATAAAGAGTTCGAACTGAGCAGGGAAGTGCTTGAGAATTATTTCTTTCAGGTAATATTGTTCATACTTATCGGCGGAAGGCTCGGTTATGTCTTATTCTATAATCTTAAATATTTCATAAGCAACCCTCTCGAGATATTTCTGCCTTTCAGGTACGATAACGGCTTTGAATTTACAGGCATAGCGGGAATGTCATACCACGGAGCGGTGATCTCGGCTTTCGCAGGTACATATATTTTCACAAGAAAAAATAAACTTGAGTTCTTCAAATTTATAGATTTTATAGCTATCGCTGCACCATTAGGATACACTTTCGGCAGAATTGGCAATTTCATCAACGGGGAGCTTTACGGAAGAGTGACAGACTCTTCCATAGGAATGTATTTCCCTCTAGCAGGGGATGAAATGCTCAGGCATCCCTCGCAACTGTACGAAGCGCTTTTTGAAGGGATATTTATTTTTATTATTCTTTGGAGCCTGAGGAACAGAAAATTCAGGAGCGGCTTTTTTGTTTCTGCCTATCTTATTTTGTACGGATCGGTCAGATTCATTATAGAATATTTCAGAGAGCCGGATGATCATTTAGGCTTTGTATTACTCAATTTCTCAATGGGTCAGGTACTCTGCTTTATTATGATCATATCGGGAATTGCAGTTTTATTTGCGTCAAGATATTATAGAAAATTGAATAAATAAATGATACGGGTTACTTCAAAAAATTATCCCTTAAGTATTGTTCCTGCGTTTCTTTAAGTTTCTGCACTTCTTCTTCACTCTGATTCCATCCAAGAATATTAATGTTTGAAGTCCAGTGCTTGATTACATTATTCTTATTTAAAAGATTTGATTGGCTATCGAAAAGTGATAAGGGTGCCATGTAAGAAAGTATAGGCATAATGTCTGTATTAACGGGACCATTACCGGCAAAACTACGGGTTTGTTCAGGACCGAATACAAGTCTTGAAAAAAGTTCATAAGCGGATTTTATGTTCACCGGTTGTTCCTCAATATCGGCAGCGATTTCGGGTAGTGATATCCTTTTTTTTATATCCTCTATTAACGGCCTGTATGAACCTTTTACTCCTATTAGCAAAAGATCGCTTCCGGGATCGACAAATATCATATATGTTTCGGGAAAAACTTCCTGAAAAGAACGGAACACAAGCTGCAGCGCTTCAGGTTTAAGGCTATACATGTGGATCCATTGTCCGAATACGCCATCTGCCGTCAATGCTTCATATCCCAGTTTATAGAACTCAACTGTAAAAAGGTCTGAAACGCCAGAAATCCACGGATTGGAGGGTTCTGATAGGATTATATCATATTTTCCAAAACTCCTCTGAAGGTGAAGCCTTCCGTCAGTTAAAAGCAAGTTGACATTATTCCTTTCCAAAGGGTTGTTGTTAAAATCATTCATAAGCATTGAGCCTTCAATTACGGCAGGTTCGATTTCTATCGCGTCAACATTTATTCCGGGATGCATCGCCATCGATCCTACTGTTGTTCCTGTTCCGAATCCTATCACACAGGCATTTTCAGGTTTAGGGTGGAATAGTGCGGTAAAGTGTCCGAGTAATTTTTGTGTCGGCATATCGGTATATGATGAGCCGTCTCCCTTTCCGTTAGTTTTTAGAGCCAACTCGTTCGTATATCTGTTCTTTGTGACAGTTATAGTGGCAGTAAATCCGTCTTTGTAGTAAATCATTTCAATATCTTGTTCATAGATTTTTCCGACACCATATTTGATTACATCAGGATTTTTTTGGATCTGGGGAGTTTTAATTCCCGCTCCGGCTGTAATTGCGGCCTGATATATATCCGGTATAATAAACCAAACTATGATCAGGCAGACAAAACCGGATATCTGGATCAACAGGAGTTTTTTTATTTTCATTAGAAAAGCAACAAGAAGTCCTGTCACAATAAGTAATGTACTTGTGATGCGCAAAGTAGGATCAAGTCCGAAATAAGGGATCAGAAAAAACGCGGCAATTATCGTTCCTGCGATGCCTCCTACAGTGTTCCATGTATAGAAAAAAGATGTATTGGCGGCAGGGTTGTCTGTAGTTTGCTTCATCATAAAAAGTCCGTAAGAAAAGAACAATCCGGAAATAAGTGTTGCTGCGCCCATCAGCATTATTGCCGGGAAAAGCTGGCTTATGAATAAACCATATAAGCTCGAAGATCTTTCAACGATAAAATTGTTTATATAAAAGTCGGGAAGAAGATTTGCGACGGCAATAGTTGCTGTTGTCGCTACAGGAATCAGCAAAAGTAAAATAAAAAAAACTGACCGCGATACATCAAACGTCCTGCTTCCGTATCTCTGAGAAATGAATTTCAGGCTGTATCCACCCAAAGCAGCTCCGATCCCGTAAAAGAAAAGATAAACAGCAAGTATTGTCGAATAGGCATATATTGATCCGCCGACACTCAATACGATCAACCGCGTCCATACAAGTTCGGATGCCAGGCCTATAAAACCTACTATGGCTGAGACCAGAAGTATTGCATATTTTGCGCCGTGACTTAAAGATATGCCCTGAATAAAATCGTCTGTGGCAGATTTCTGCTTTTTATCTTTTGTTAAAGATGTATTGTCGTTCGTTTTTTCACTTGAAAACTTAGTTACAAGCAAGATCGCAATCGCTAAAAGGGCGTTCGCAAAAGCGGTTACATAGATCGTGTTGATCAGTCCCATTTCGCGGAGAAGAAAATATCCCGAGACAATGCAGCCTGCGGAAGCACCAATAGTATTAAGTCCGTAGATTATAGATATCCGGCGTTCGGCAAGGCTTGAATACTGCTGAAGATACTTACCCAGAACAGGCAGTGTCGCACCCATACAGATCGTCGGTATAAGCATAATTACAGCACTGAATAAAATACGGATAAAGAAAATATTTGCGTTCGTTTCACCGAAATTCTGAAGTAATTCCGGAATAATTGAAAAAGCCCATTTGAACAATAAAGGACTAATAAAAGCGGTTATCGAGATAATGAATTCCAGAAAAGCGTAAACTTTCAGAGGTTTTTCTTTATTGATAAGGTATTTTGAAGCCAGCCAGGAACCTACTGCCAATCCACTCATAAAAGTGGCGACTACTGTTGTAATTCCCATTGTTGTAGAACCCAAAAGGAGTGTTAGAAATCTGACCCAGGCAATTTGATATATGAGAGAAAAAGAGCCGGAAAAAAAAAGAATAACAGATAAAGCAATGAATGTTTTTGTTTGTTTGTTTTGCATTAATTTCTCCAAGTCTTTAATCCTTATCCGCAATGGATATAATCGTTTATAAGTTTCTTAAGTATTTTATAGTTGCCGTGGATCTTTTTATTCAGATCTTTATCCTCGTAGGATTTCAGGTCCTTGATTATCCTTGAGATCATGCCTTTCGGGAAAATTCCGTATTTTTCATATACCGACCGCGCTTTTTCCAATTCATCTGCTGAATCCCAGCATGATGCAGGCAGATCGTTCAAATCCTTGACCGCGCTTGCTTCCTTGCCGGAAATATGAAGTTTATCAGCGAATTTAACGGAGTTCTTCATTTCAAACCCGTGAAGCGCAGCCACGGCGAGTCCCGCGATAAGCTGATGAACATTCGCGCTTCCGTCCGCATTTCTTATTTCCATCGTCTGATTATTGACGATATTCCTGTTCCTGTCTTTGGGCTCGTTCGGATTCGCTTCATAAATAAGATTATCCGCACCCAGCCATCCGAGAGGTATCCTTACAAGAACCGAACGGTTCCTTTCGCCCCAGCATATCCTTGTCGGTGCTTCCTGATGCGGAACAAGCCTTAAATAGGATGTCGGAACCGTGTTGCCGAAAGCCGTAAGCGAAGGAGCCATGTCAAGAAGGCCGGCGATCAGTTTTTTGGCTGTGTCCGTAAGACCATTTTTGTCGGCGATCGCATTTTTGCCGTCCTTCATCAGTCTCATATGAATGTGAAGTCCGCTTCCCGCCTGACCTATCATTATCTTGGGAGCGAAAGTAACTTCGAGATTATATTTATAAGCTATCTCTCTTATCGCCCATTTTGCAAGAACAAGCTCATCAGCGGCATCTTCGATATTTATCGGCCTGAATTCGATTTCATGCTGAACCATTTCAGTCGCTTCATTAATAATGTTCCCGACTTCCGCGTGACCGTATTTAATGTGACAACCCATTTCAGAGATCACTTTCATAGCTTCCTGCCTGATCGCGCCCCACTTGGAGAACGGGTGGGATTCATGATACCCTTTCTGCTCAATTATCGGGTAAATGGTGTCAACTTCGGAGAACAGATAATACTCCAGTTCGCCCATCGCCTCCATCGTAAAACCGGTCTTTGCCTTAAGGACATCATGCGCTTTTTTTACTATATGACTCGGGGATCCTTCCAGCGGTTTTCCCTCTGATGTGAAGAAAGCGCAGAGAATATCCAAAGTCGGAGTTTCTTCAAAAGGATTAACGAACGCCGTCTTATATCTCGGAAAGACATACAGGTCGCTTGAAGTGGCCTCGATAAAGGTAAAAAGGCTTGAGCCGTCCACTCTTTCCCCGTAAGTTAAGATATCGTCCAAGTGCTTCATGCTGTTGATTACGAAATTAAGCGTTTTCAGTCTTCCGTCTCCGCCGACATACCTGAAATTCAGCATTTTTATGCCGTTGCCTTTTGCGAACTTAATTATGTCCGCTTTAGTAAAGTCTTCAGCAGGTTTTTTCAGATACGCAACCAGCTTATTAGGGCACAGCTCAAGATTCTGATCCATAAATTATCCTCATTTATTATTTAAATTATCTTCTTTCTCTTTCAGGTTCAGTATTGGACGATGTCGAAGCTGTCGATCCGAAAATATATCTGAACCCGATCCCGCCCATAATATCAAAATCCGTGTCGGGAGTAAGGTTCAGACCCGGAGCCACTTCAATGAACATAGAAAATGGCGCGGATCCGAATTTGTAATACAGTCCCAAGGGAACTTTAACGCCGATAATGAGATCATTGTCGGTAATTTTCACACGGCCGCCGGGTCCGAAATAGAAAGGAAGTCTGTAGCCTTCGATCCTTATATCGGATTTTTTATGGAACAGGTAAGCTCCGTGAAGGTCGAAATTGTCATCGTTGTCATATCTGTTGTCCTTTACGCTCCATCCGACCTGAAGGTCTATCGCATTTGAAGTTCCCATAAAGCTTCTGAAGCTGATCCCGGTAGGTTCACCAAGGATCACCCCCAGCTCAAATCCGAAACTCATCACTGAAGCGACTAAAAGAATTAGAATAATCCGTTTCATTTTTTTTCCTCCATAATTCTTTTGAATTTTTTTATTTTTAAAGAAAGCGCATTTGCTTTATCTTTAAGAACATTTTCGTCTATCCCCGAAAGAATCCTGTCTTTCATGACTATCCTTCCGTCAATTATTACTGTATCAACATCAGAACCTTTTGCGGAATAAACGATGTGCGAGTAAGGATCGTACATAGGCGTCATGTGAATTGCTTTTGTGTTAACGATTATTATGTCGGCTTTCTTTCCTGTTTCGATCGAGCCCGTTATTTTATCAAGCCCAAGCGCAACAGCGCCGTTAATTGTGGCCATTCTTACGACTTCCTTCGAACTTAAAACGGTCGGGTCTTTCTGCATTCCTTTCTGAAGGATGCATGCGGTCTTCATTTCTTCGAACATATCAAGAGTGTTGTTGCTTGCCGGCCCGTCCGTTCCCAATGCGACAGTAAGTCCCGCCTTTATCATATCAACCACCCTTGCTATACCGCTTGCAAGCTTGAGGTTGCTCTGCGGGCAGTGAACTATTTTAACTTTTCGTTTTGCGAGGATTTCAATATCGCTGTCAGTAAGTATCACGCAGTGTACGGCAACAGTATTTGAATCGAGGAATTTTATCCGGTCCAAAAATTCAACAGGGGTCATTCCGTACTTTCTCTGAATATGTTCCACTTCGCTTTCAGTTTCAGAGATATGTGTATGAACCAGAACCCCGGTATCATTCGAGACTTTTTTAACATTTATCAGCAGGTCTTCGGAACACGAATACGGAGAATGCGGAACGATGGATGTTGTGATCAGATCATGCTTTTTCCCGTTTTCGGCAGTGGTTTTCCAGTGATGCTCGGAAATCTTATAAACAGGGTCGGGGATATCAATGACCGCTTCGCCCAAAACGGCTCTGATCCCGGATTTTTCTGCCGCCTTTGCCGTGATATCGGAATAAAAATACATATCGTTGAATGTAGTAGTTCCGGATTTTATCATTTCAGCTATCGAAAGTTCGGACGCAAGTTCGATATTTTCTTCAGTAACGAACTGTTTTTCCACAGGCCAAATATAGTCGTTCAGCCAATCGAACAGAGCTATATCATCAGCCATCCCTCGGTATATTGACATCGGGGAATGAGTATGGGCATTTATCAGCCCGGGCATAACAATATTTCCGCCGGCGTCGATTAGAATTTCTGCGGAACTGTCAGAAGGTAATTTATTTCCAAAAGCCGTTACATTTCCGCTTTTAATTCCGACAAAGCCGCGCTCAAAAACTTCCATTTGACGGTTCACTGTCATCAACAACGCGTTTTTTACAAGTATGTCGAAAACCATCGAAACGCTCCGTAATTATAAACAGCCACTTAAATAATAAGGAATTATAAATTAATATGCAATTTAAATATTTTGACAGAATTTTTTTTCTTGACAAAGTGCTATTTTTTTTGTTAATTTTTACATGCCAAACTCACCGCAGAGTCGAAATTATTCCGGGGGGAAAGTCTAAAAAAGTAAACAAAACAAGTTCGATTGAAAGGTAAACTTAAAATAAACGAGGAGGTTTCATGAAAAAATCTTTGTTGTTGATTCTTTCAGCTGCGATGGTTTTGTCAGCGGCATTTGTTCCGGTTGACAGAGCGAGGACAGTGGCTGAGAATCAGTACAAACAATATTGCGCTGATGCGGCAACAAAAAGCGTTAATATTGTGAATGTGGTAGAAAACAGATACGAAGGCGAGGTTACATGGTATGCTTTCGAATTTGACAAAGGATTCGTGATCGTATCTGCTGATGACGCGGTAAGACCGATCCTGGGTTATTCAGATCACGGTAATGTTCCGAAAGCAGACAAGCTTGGCGGACAGAACTTTAAAGAGTGGTTCGGCAAATATGACAAACAAATTGCTTACATAAGAAAAAACAACATAGTTGACGAATTCGGTCAGCAGACCTGGAAAAACATTGAAAATAATGTTTTCTCATCTTCTAAAGCCGGTGTAGTCGTTGACAGACTTATACAGTCACAGTGGGACCAGGTATGGCCATGGAACGATGACTGCCCTCAAAAAGACGGAACATTCACCTATGTAGGCTGTGTTGCTACAGCTATGGCTCAGGTTACCAGATTTCACAGGTGGCCAGATGTTGGTGTAGGATCAGCTTCTTATACTTGGAACGGAACCACTCTTTCTGCAACCTTTACAACTCATACTTTCAACTATGACCTTATGCCGGAAGTAAGTGCGTATGAATACGGACTTTACCCGACATACTGGGAAAGCGGAATTACTCAGGCAGAAGTTGACGAACTAGCTATCCATTCTTACTGGATGGGTCTTTCTGTCAATATGGTGTACGGTACTGCAGCGGACGGCGGTTCAGCAGCTTACTCGACAGATGTTGACAATGCTTTTATTGACCACTGGAAAGGAACTTCTACATATTCAACATTTGCAACTCCGGCAGCTCCTCCGACAGCGGACGGAAGCTATGCTACGATAAAAGCTCAGCTTGACGCGAAAAGACCTTGGTACTGGTCGGGCGGAGTTCATGCTTTCAACCTAGACGGTTACAGAGACGACTACTGGTATCACTTCAACTGGGGATGGGGCGGAAGCTATGACGGATGGTTCCACAGAAGCTCTTTAATACCTGACGGAACAGGTTCGGGCGGCGGAGACGGAGACTATACTACAGGTCAGTCAGGATGTACTTATGTTCCGAATACTAACCCTTTCACAGCATGGCCTACTACTACAGTATCAGGATCAGTAGCCAACGGTGAAGATGTAACTATTAACTGGACTGCTCAGACAGGTGCTGTTAGCTATGAATTATACAGAACTAAAGATAAAGAAGGGGTGCCAACTCTTATCACAACAACAACTTCTTTAACTTACGCTGACAACAACCTCTCAGTAGGTGAATATAGCTATCATGTAATGGTTAATTATGCCGCAGGTAAATCGCACATATCAAACTCTTACAGCACAACTATCGCAACAGTTGGAAACTTCAAGTATCCGACTGCTCTTGGCGCAACTCCTGTAGGAAGAACCAGCATTGACTTAAGCTGGGTAAAACCTTACACTGGCGTAACATGGTTGTCAACAGGCTGGGAAACAGGTGGTTTTGACACATGGTACGGCCTGAGAGCTTCTTATGCATTTACATCTACCACGAATAACAAAGGCTGGGTAACTGAAGCTGCCGACAACAACTGGATGGTAGGTGATGAAACGACCGGATTTGGAGCACAGTATATTCATGACGGTACTTATTCCGCTCAGATCGGTTATACTTTCACAGATAATACCGTTCCTCTAAGGTGGTTATATTCTCCTTCAATAACTGTAGGTGCAGGCGGAACATGGGATTTCTGGACTTACTACATCAACTACACTTCGGGTTCAGGACTGTGGCCGACAGATATCTATTTCTGCTTTTACAAAGGAACATTCGGCGAAAGGACCGGTACTCAGATCGCAGCGAACACTACTATAGTACAGTTCTGGGACGGAGAAGTACTTGTAGCTAATGATCCAGTAGGGTATGGAAATAATTTCTATGCTTCTCAGGTTTCATTAGATATATCTGCCCTTTCAGGTCAGACAGGAAGATTCGCTTTCGTTTACTCTTATAATGACGGTTATCAGATGGCTATTGACGATGTAGTCATCGGAGCTCCAACAGGCGGAATTCCGGAACCTACAGGTTACGAAGTTTACAGAGCCGGTGCAAAGATCGCCGATGTTACAGGTCCGACAAATGTTACATATCAGGACACGGGTTTTGCAGATGGAACGAACAGTTACTATGTAAGAGCCGTTTATCCTACCGGAACTTCTATTGCATCGATCGGAGTATCAGCCTACATCAACGCAAACCCGAAACCGGGTTATCTGATCGGTACAGGCGGATCAAGCGCAACATTAAGCTGGTTCCAGCCGTATAAGAATCCACCGAAATGGTATGCTTACTATGATATTCTTCAGAGTACTACTACTATCGACATGATGGATGTAGCCGCTCCGAAAAGAAGGGTGAAATTCGCTTCAAACGCAGGTTATTATTATCCTGCAACGATCGACTCTATCTCCGCTATATTCTACGACTGGGATGAAGGCAACTGGGCCGGAGCGAACACTTTCAATATCAGACTGCAGGCTCCCGGCGGATACGCTCCCGGCGGCGGAATGCTTCCTGATACTACATTATTTGAAGCACTCAACCTGACAGCTACACACTTACAGGAATATAAAGTAGCTGTAGTTCCACCTGTTACAAGAACAAGCAGAGGATGGGCTGTTGAAGTTGAAGCTCTATCGGCAACTACCGGTAATCCCGGAAACCTCGCAGGACCTTCTCCTGATGCCGATGTCAACTCTTACTTCTACTACACAACTGAAGCTTCTTATAACTACTATATGGTTCTTTCAGGCGGAGTACCTGCCGAATACGCGATCATGAGCCATATTATTTCTTCTGACCCGCCGGCTATTGCTAAATCAGGATGGAATACTGCAGGTCAGTTCAACTCGAGAGCTACATCTGTTGCAGGATCATTAGGTAACGATGAAAAGATCGAGGGAATTCCTTACTACGACAAGAGAACTAAAACGATTCCGACAGTTAAAAGTGTAAAAGCTATTGACTATTACAGGATATACAGGAACGGTTCTCCGATCGGAACTTCAACAACTCTCAACTACGAGGATACCGGCGTAACCGTAACAGGCGACTACACATACGCCGTTACTGCTCACTATGCTAATCCTGTTGGAGAATCAGATTTCTCTAACGAGATAATTCTTAATGTAGAAGGCGGCGGACTGGAAGCACCTGCTCCTATTACAACATCTATAGTAACAGGCAATGTAAGATTCGACTGGCCTGATGTAGCTGGTGCTACAAGCTACGATGTTTATTCTTCAACAACTCCGTACGGAACATTCGCACTGTTGACAAATGTTACTGTAAGTGAATATACTTACACGCCGACACCAACAAGAATGTTCTTCTACTTTCTTTCGAAGAACTCTACAAAAGAATCACCGAAAACCATCGAAGTAAAAAGATCAGCTACAAAATAATACTTCGGTAAAATATTACACAAGACAGCCCCTATTTTTCAGGGGCTGTTTTTTTTCTTGTGAATTTTCATAATATTCATTAATATTAATACGGGATTTGAAAAAAGACAAAATAATTTGGAGAATATGATGAAGAAACACTTTACACTCGCGCTCATAATAATATGCGCTGCGGCATTTTCCGCGGACTGGTACTCGTCCAAAGAAAAGAGAGAAAACCTTCTGCCGAGGGAATCGGTGAAAGACACAGCATGGTACAGCTACGGCGATGCTCCGGCTTATGTGTGGACTTTGAAAACAGAAAGAGCGACTTTTTTCGACATGAACGACTTCGGGTTCGAATATCCAGTGAATCTGCACGGATTATCAGCCTATCTTTATGACAGTCTTTGCGTTTATAGCTACAAGATCTATGATAAAGACGGCGTAACGCTGCTTTATCAGTCAGATCCGTTATCTTCAATTAAGGATTACAACGACTTCGTTTTTGCAGCACCGATGATCATGACAGATGACTTCTGGCTCTCTGTCGTTCCTCAGGCGGACGGTCTGCCTAAGCATGTGTCAACGGATGTTGTTCTTACAGAGCACAGCTTTTACGGTGCGCCGGGAAGCTGGGAAGCGTTCTACAAGGAAGATGAAAGGTATGAATGGTCGAATTATGTACTTGTTGAACCTTTTACCGGGACAGACATCTATGCTCCTATTGTAAGAACTATTTCGGGTCTTGAGAATTTTATGGGATATGCGGCGAACATTACTCTCTCGGTTCAGGATGTGTCGGGTGTGGTTACTCCCATGACAGGGCAGTATGATATCGGAGCCGGATGGGTTGACTTTACGATGAACATGAAAAAAGGCACTTATATCTTCAACGGCCAGATCCCCGGTCAGCCGAACGGGACTTCGGGAAAGGTAAGGTTCTACATGGCTGATATGCTGGCAAATGCTCAATATTCTGATGAATACACAATAGTATGGGGAACGGACATTCCGCTTCTCAGCGAAAATTTCGAGAACGGTTTTCCTCCAGTAGGATGGACGCTGCAGAATGTGGGAGCCGGGTTTGTGGACGGTACTTTACAGGACGGCGGATTCGTTCATGAAGGACAAGTATCTGCGGTTCATTGGGATGATTCAGGTGTTCAGGACGACTGGATGATAACAAGGCCAGTGACGTTGCCGACGGAATACCCGGTAACTCTTTGTTTCTGGCAGACGGTATATTGGTCATTCTATTACTCTTTTTGTGAAGTCAGCATTTCGACCGACATGGTTAACTGGACGCAGATCTATCAGCCTCCTTATATACCGAACGACGCGGAGGCCGAAATTGCACAGGATGCCGTTTGGATGGATGTAAAAGCGTCTCTCAGCGCCTGGGCGGGTCAGACAGTTTACGTAGGATTCCACTACACTGGCGATTATAACCATCAGTGGTATATCGACGAAGTACAAATAGTGCTCGACAATGATTCTCCCGAGATCACAAATATTTATGCAAATACAGCTCTAATGCCTAATATTGGAGCATATCTTGATAATCCTATGGAAATATCTCTTGAACTGAGTGATTTTACAGGTATCGGGGGTGTAACCGGCCATTACACTTTTGACGGCGGTTCAACCTATACGGATCTGATATTTTCAAAAACTAAGATAAATGAAACATGGACGGCTTCTATACCGGCAAGAGCTACAGCAGCGGACGGCGAGATATATTTCACACTAGAGGATGCAGGCGGAGTTTCGGGAGACACAACTCCATATACTATTTCTTTTGTTGAGGACACAGGCGTGTCAGTTGTAAAAAACTTCTCTTACGGCAGTCCTGTTTTCATCAACGAGGATATGACACTTACTCTTGTTTTTGAAGATGAATCAGCCGTTGCGTCGGTACAGGGATATTACAGTAAAGATAACTGGGCTACCGAAACTCCTGTCGCAATGACAGCGTCTAAAGCTCACGAATACACATATACGGGATCTGTTCCCGCCGAAACCGCCGAGACATTCGCAGCGGTCAGGTTCGTTGTGACCGATGTGCCCGGCAATACTCTTAACACGCCGGCTTATACAGTAAAATGGCTTGAAGGTTTTGTCCTGTTCCATGACGATTTTGACGGATCGAATCCTGTAGAAACATGGTTCCTGGACGGGGGAACATGGGCTTATGTGACCAACGAGAGCCATTCTGCCGTAACTTCTCTTCACGACAGTCCCGGCGGAAATTACGGTGATAATCTTTTCAGCCCTGTAAGAACAGTGATTTATGACTTCAGCGCTGTTTACGGCGCAACTATGTTCCTGTGGGCTAAGATAGACCTTGAAACAGGATGGGATTATACTTATCTTCAGGCTACTACCGATGAATCAACATGGATGAATCTATACCGGTTCAACGGAGAAGATCAGGGCTGGAAATTCTTCGCGATAGATCTCGGAGCGGTCGCTCTTCAACCTACCGTCAGGTTCAGGTTCAGGCTTGTTTCTGATGCGGCAATAAACTGCGACGGTATGTATATTGATGATGTAACTCTTGCAGTATATTCTAAAGATTATTCGGCACCCCTTATCGAATATGCGGGTCCGGAACAGATCACGGCGACCGACTATCTGATCCCGAGGGAATTTACGATCCCGGTAGGACTGGGCGATTACACATTCAGCGTAGAACTAAAGGATATATCAGATATTTCGGAAGTTAAAGTAGTTTATTCAGTTGACGGAGGCGCAGAGCAGGTATCGGTTCCTGCCGTGTCAAGCGGACCTTCCGGCACTTACTTTTTGACAATACCTGCACAGACCGCAGGATCGAAAGTTACCTATAAAGTGATAGCAACCGACAATTCTTCATATAAAAATGTGAACGAGACCGGCCTTTATATGATCAGGTTCGGCAATTTCCTTTATTACCAGAACGGCGACGACTTTGTTGACTATCTCGACATGATCGGCAACACTCCGCAGGCTACAGCACAGGCAGTGGCAAGCAGGATAACCATGGGCCCGATGGACGGCGATGCCGATGATATTTACAGAGCTGACCTTATCGGAATAACCATCGACAATTATATCAGCACCGATACCGGATACCCGAGCGATCCGATGTATGTCCATGTCTGGGCGAACGAAGCGGGAAAACCGGGAGCTGACCTTATTCCGCCGATTTACACAGAGCAGGCGGCAACAGATCTGAGCAGTTACGAGATCACTTATGTTGACCTGAGACCTTATTCGACAGAACTTTCAGGGATCGAGGGAGATGTTTTCGTAGGATATACTTCAGCGGGAGATGTTACCAATATACTGTATGAAGTTGTGGCAAGCCATATCGCGCAGCCCGGTTATATTAATTTTCAAAGATCGTGGTTGGGAAAAGGAGATCTGTCGGCACTGAGCTGGGAGCTCGATCCCGCAAGCGTTTACCATATCAGCGCGGTTACGGGAGCTTATGAATTCGTCGGGATAAACGGTAATGACAATCTGCCTTTAACGACAAAGCTTTATCAGAACTATCCCAATCCTTTCAACCCTGCAACAACTATTAAATTCAGTCTCGCCGATGATGCTGAGGTCAGCCTGAAAGTATATAATTCCGGCGGACAGATCGTTGCCGGGCTGATTGACGGAAAAATGCAGAAAGGATACCACGAAACAGAGTTCGACGGTTCAAAACTTACCAGCGGAGTATATTACTATACACTGAAAGTCAATGAAATGGCCATGACGGCAAAAATGATTATGTTGAAATAATGTGATAAAAATCACTGCGGAGATGATGAAATTGTGTTAATTTGCTTCAGGTAAAAAGCGCAAATATCTTTTGCAGGGGGATAAAGAATTCAAAAATAAAAAAATAATTCACTTGACAAAACGACAAAAAAAGGATTATTTTGTCCTACACTCGAAAAAGTGATGGTTTGATTTAAGAGAAAAAAGATGTACGAAATAATGGACAACGAAAAGTAAAACTGAGGAGGAAGAATGAAAAAAATGTCACTGTTGGTTCTATCGATGGCTATAGCGCTGTCAGCCGCATTCGTGCCGGTGGACAGAGCAAAAACGGTCGCTGAGAATCAATACAAGCAGTACTGCGCCGATGCGTCAACCAAAAGCACAAGCGCTATCAATGTACTGGAGCACAAATACGAAGGCGAAACTACATGGTACATGTTCGAATTCGACAAAGGATTCGTAATTGTGTCAGCCGATGATGCAGTAAGACCGATACTCGGTTATTCTGATCACGGTACTGTTCCGAGCGCGGAGAAATGGGAGCGCGGCGGACAGAATTTTAAAGAATGGTTTGGTTATTATGACAAACAGATCGCGATCGCAAGAAAAACCGGTTATGTTGACAAAGCCGGGAACGAAACATGGAAAAACATTGAAAATAATGTATTTTCATCTTCAAAAGCAGGCATCGTAGTTGACAGACTTCTGCAATCGCAATATGACCAGGTATGGCCCTGGAATGACGACTGCCCTACAAAAGTTGTATCAGGCGACTCTACATGGACTTATGTCGGATGCGTCGCAACTTCTATGGCTCAGCTGTTAACTTACCACAAATGGCCTGATGTAGGTGTGGGATCAGCAAGCTACAGCTGGAATAACGGTACAACAACAGTTACTTTGGCAGCAAATTTTGCTACTCACACTTGGAATTATGGTCTTATGCCAGAAGTATTGAATATCGAATACGGTTATTATCCCGAATATTGGGAATCAGGAATTACTCAGGCCGAAGTTGATGAGTTAGCTCTTCAGTCTTACTGGGTAGGACTTTCAGTTAACATGAGCTACGGCGATACTGCTGACGGCGGTTCAGGCGCGTATACATCAGATTCCGACAACGCTTTTATTGACCACTGGAAAGGAGCTTCAACTTATGCTTCTATGGCAACACCGGCAGCTCCGCCGACAGCGGATGCTCTTTATGCTACGATCAAAGCACAGCTTGACGCAAAAAGACCTTGGCAATGGTCAGGCGGCGTTCACTCTTTCAACCTTGACGGCTACAGAGACGACTACTGGTACCACTTCAACTGGGGTTGGGCAGGAAGCTGCGACGGATGGTATCACAGAAGCTCTTTAGTACCTGCAGAACCAGGATCAGGCGGAGGAAACGGCGACTATACAGCAGGACAGGCAGGGATAACTTATACTCCTAGCACGAACCCGTTTACTTCATTCCCAATGTCAACTGTAAGCGGATCACTTGCCAACGGCGAGGATGTTACTGTAAACTGGACAGCTCAGACCGGAGCAACAGGTTATGAACTGTACAGAACAAAAGATATGGAAGGAAACCCGACACTTGTAACTACCACAACCGGTCTTACATTCACTCAGAATGACCTTAATGCCGGACAATACGCATACAGTGTGATAGTTGTTTACGCGGCTGGCAAATCACACATGTCTAATGCATATTCTTTTACCATAACCGGTAACTCATTATTGCCTCCTCCAACTGGGGTAATGGGTGCAGCTAACGGAAGAACGAGCGTTGACCTTACATGGACAGCCCCGTTTGTCGGCGTTCTTAACACTTACGAAAACTTCGAATCCGGTGTATGGCCGACAGGCTGGGTAAAAAACACTACCGCTAACGCAACCCCGGTATGGACCGGCGACCCTGACGGATTCATGTTCTTTGAAAACGGATATCCGACATGGTATTATGCTGACAGGATCGAGGGATGGTTCGTAGGCAAAAGCAGTGCAGCGACTCTGACCGGATGGATATTGTCTCCAACTTACACTTTTAATAGTTCTCACTTTATAAAGTGGTGGACCAGGTTCAGATTCTCCGCAGACGGACAGGAAGGAATTCCTAACGGATCAAATCCCAGATACTCTGTAGTAACTTATGCAGGTACTTTTAGTGAAACAAAAAGAGAATCGAACATCGTATATACTACTCTCAAAAGCTATGATAACACATCTCCTGAAAACATCTGGGTTTTCGAAGAATACTGCGCTATACCAGCTGGTACGGCAAGAGTCGGCTTCAGATGCCCGGTTACTACAGGAACATACAGCCTCGGATTCGACAAGATAACCATCGGTTCGCCTGTCGGCGGCGGTGATGCTCCGAACGGATTCCAGATCTACAGAGGCAACGGTACTTTAGCCGCTACTCTTACGAACGGCGCGGCAACAGGCTGGTCAGACACCGGCTTCGTTGACGGAGAAAACAGTTACTATGTAAAAGCTACATTCCCTACAGGAACGTCGCTTTCAAGTAACTTAGCTACTGCAACTATAGACGCGAACCCGAGCCCCGGCTTCTTGTCAGGAACGGTAAGTCCTGTAACACAGGCTAACCTCAGCTGGTATATTCCTTACTTTAACGCGCCGAAATGGTATTCGTATTTCGATCCGAACACCGGAAACGGTATAACTACGCTTTACGATCCGGCTTCTCCAATTAATAAGAAAAGAACCAGATTCCTGGCAGCTGATCTTGGATTTACCTATCCAGTAACTCTTGACTCTATCGGTGCCATATTCATTGACGAAAACGAAGGCAACTGGGGCGGACAAAATCAGTTCTATTTCAGAGTATTTAAAGGATACAGGACTCTTGCGGACAGTATTATAACGCTTTATCACACTTCACCTACGCTGACTGCAGTTCACGGACAGCTGGTGAAATATAAGCTGCCTACTCCGCTGGTATTAACAGAAGATTTCAATATCGAGGTTGTAAACACTTCCGGTACCGACAATCCGACAAACCTGATGAAGGCTGTAGAACAATCGCATTCCTTTAACTGGGCCGCTGACGAGACCGGTGCTTACAATTATTTCTGGTCTATCATAATGGGAAGTTTAACTTACGAATGGTCTTTCTTCGGTTACATAACATCATCTGCGCCTTCTAAAAACGGATGGGTCGGAAAAGCTGAAGTTGCTCCTGAAACCAAAACAAGAGCTGCCGTTAAACCTTATCCGGCTATAGCTCCTTACACAGGAAAGGGAATCGACTACTACAAGATATACAGGAACGGAACTTCGATCGGAACATCAACAACAGTAAACTATGCTGACTCAAGTGTACCTGCAACAGCAGACTATACTTACAAAGTATCGGCTTACTATGTTGATCCTGTCGGCGAGTCTGATTTCTCTAACGAGATCGTTCTTCATGTAGAAAAGCCCATTTCAGCACCTCCAACTCCAACTCCTATAACATCGTCTGTAGTAGCAGGCAATGTAAAATTCGACTGGCCTGATATGGCAGGCGCTACAAGCTACGATGTTTATTCTTCAGCAACCCCGTATGGAACATTCGCACTGTTGACAAATGTTACTGTAAGTGAATATACTTACACGCCGACAGCAACAAGAATGTTCTTCCAGTTCGTGTCGAAGAATTCAACAAAAGAATCACCGAGAACGATTGAAATAGCAAAATCGGTTTCAAGATAATATTAATAATGTATGGAGATCTGCGGCAGCAATGCCGCAGGTCGAAATGCAGAATTGATAAAAAAAGAATTATTTATCTTGACAACTAAAAAAAAATGATGTAATTTATTTATCGATTGGCAACAATCACGAGTTTGGCAAAACTTAAGATGAATTGTAATTGTAATAGAAAAGAAAATGGAGGAAGTATGAAAAAAATGATGGTATCATTGATGCTTATTCTCAGCATGTTCGCTTTCGCGGCTGAATCAGCTCCCAGCGCGACCGTTGGATATGTGAAGTACCCAACAATTGTGAATGCTACAATAGCAGATTACAATGAGATCGCAATACCTGTAACAAATGGTTGGACTGTGAACAGCCAAATTGACCCTGCTTCTACTTATTACAGCAGTATGTCATTATGGCAGCCAGCAACTCAGAATTATAAAGTGTCCAGCAGAGTTGGTACTCTTTGGACTAACACTTTCGCAGTTGCACCTGGCGTAGCAGTAGTTCTTAACTGCAAACTGGCAAATGACCTGATTGTAAATGGCACAGTAAACGCTATACCTGCTTATAACCTAGTTATAACTACGGGTTCTGACTATAACCATATAATGCTGCCTTTGACAAAATCAACTCTGACAACTACAACATTGCTCGGTAACGATATCGCTACCTGCAACAGCATTGCAAGATGGACTAACACTACTCAGTCTTATCAGACATCAAACAAAGTTGGTACTCTTTGGACTCCCAGCTACGCAGTTGAGATCACTCAGCCGTTAAAAGTAAACATGACAGCAGCTAAAACATGGCCATCTGCAAAATATGATGAGTCTGTTGCAAACTACGAAACACCGATGATGCCCAAAGGTAACCCAAGACAGATTTATGTCGGCGTTGCAGATGCAGGCGGAACACCATACGATTTCAGCGCAGCACCTTATGACAACATCACTTTCCAGGGATGGATTACAGCAAGACCTTTAGAGATGCAGCATGAGCTGATCCTAGGTGCTTACTATGAAACTTTTGGAGCTGGAGTATCAGCAGTATCCTTGAACGTTGGAGATTTCGCAACTCCTTGGATTGCTAACGATG